>Ga0302157_10001492_pt1 | contig 28669 bp, 25 predicted proteins | sample I_Bog_N3_3_FD_193502 | JGI IMG/M metagenome (GOLD analysis project Ga0302157, IMG submission 193502) | Peat permafrost microbial communities from Stordalen Mire near Abisko, Sweden - I_Bog_N3_3 | ecosystem: Environmental > Terrestrial > Soil > Wetlands > Peat | place: Sweden: Abisko, Stordalen... | reverse complement strand
CCTCGACCGTCACGCCCTTCCAGAAGGCCACGCGGTCGGTGATCTCCGCGGCTGCGTCCTTGGGCTCCGGGTAGTACCAGGCGGCGTCCTCGTTGCGGGTGCCGTCCACCACCACGGTGCGGTAGCCGGCCGTCCCCTTCCAGGGACAGACCGTGTGGGTGCCGCTGGACTCGAAGTACTCGTCGCGCACGTCCGCCGACGGGAAGTAGTGGTTCCCCTCGACGACCACGGTGGCGTCGCTCTCGGCCAGGACCGTGCCGTTCCATGTCGCTCGGATCGTCATGTACCGTACAACGCCGGGCGGCACGGGCCTGTTCCCGATCCGGTGACGGAGCCGGAGCGGGCCCGGAGCCGGGCCCGGATGTGGAGCCGGAGCCGGAGCCGGGCTCAGTGGAGACGGGCGAGGGTGAGGACGAACTCGTCGCCGTCGGCCACCCACGAGTCCTCCACGACCAGGCCGCACGCCTCGAGCTCGTCGCGCAGGGCCTCGACGGAGAACTTGGTACTGAGCTCGGTCAGCATCTCCTCGCCGGCGGCGAACCCGACCTCGAGGTCGAGGTCGGCCACCCGGACCCGGCAGTCGTCGAGCGAGCGGAGCCACATCTCGATCCGGTGCTCGGCCTCGTTCCAGCGCGCCACGTGGGCGAAGCGGTCCGGCGCGAAGTCGGCGCCGAGGTCGCGGTTGAGGACGCGCAGCACGTTGCGGTTGAACTCGGCGGTGACCCCGGCGGCGTCGTCGTAGGCGGCCACGAGGCGGGCACGGTCCTTGATGACGTCGGTGCCGAGCAGCAGGCAGTCACCGGAGCGCATGGTCGCGGCCAGGCCGGCCAGGAACGTCGTCCGTTGGTCGGGCGCGAAGTTCCCCACCGTGCCGCCGAGGAAGGCGAACAGCCGGCGGTCGGGCGCGTCGAGGTGGTCGAGGTGGGCGTGGAAGTCGCCCACGACGGCCCGGACGGCCAGGCCCGGGTACTCCTCGGACAGCGCCACCGCCGCCTCCCACAGGGTCGTGTCGCTGACGTCGAGCGGGATGTAGGTGCCCAGCCGGCCGCTGTCCCGCATGGCGTCCAGCAGTACCCGGGTCTTGTCGCAGGTGCCGGCACCCAGCTCCACCAGTACGTCGGCACCCGCTCCGGCGACCATGTCCTTGGCGTGCGCCTCCAGGATCGAACGCTCGGCCCGGGTCGGGTAGTACTCGGGCAGGCGGGTGATCTCGTCGAACAGCCGGCTGCCCCGGTCGTCGTAGAAGTAGACGGGAGGGAGCTGCTTGGGCGAGGACGTCAGACCGGACCGCACGTCCGCCTCCATGGCGGAGCGCAGGTCGGCCGGTGTCAGGTGCACCTCGATGGTGGGGGGGATCACAGTGTCCATGGTCTCCGTGGGGGGTCGGCGGCGTCCGGTCGGCAGGGTGCCGTCCCGGTCGGGGGCTCAGGCGTTACGGGCCAGACGCAGCCCGCTGAAGGCCCAGCGGGCCGAAGGGGGGAAGAAGTTGCGATAGGTGGCCCGGACGTGGTCCGCAGGGGTGGCGCACGACCCACCGCGCAGCACGTACTGGTTCACCATGAACTTGCCGTTGTACTCGCCGACCGCACCCTCGGCCGGAGCGAACCCCGGATAGGGGCTGTAGGACGAGGACGTCCACTGCCAGACGTCGCCGAAGGGGGGCGCCGACCCGTCCGTGGCGGGGGAGGGGTGGAGGACGTCGGTGTCGAGCAGGTGGCCGGACGCGGTGGCCTCGCCGGCCCGGACGGAGCTGACGACCTCCCACTCCGCCTCGGTGGGCAGGCGGTGGCCGGCCCAGCGGGCGTAGGCGTCCGCCTCGTAGTAGCTCACGTGGCACACCGGTCTGGTCGCCTCCACCGGCACGTCGCCGGCGAGGGTGAACTCGTGCCAGCCGTCGTCGCACCGGGACCAGTAGAGCGGAGCCTCCCATCCCTCGGCCTCGACGGTGGCCCAGCCGTCGGACAGCCACAGTTCGGGTCGCCCGTAGCCGCCGTCGTCCATGAAGGCGAGCCACTCGCCGCAGGTGACGGCCCGGTCGGCCAGCTCGAACGGCTCGAGGTGGGTGAGGTGCCGGGGGAATTCGTTGTCGAAGCCGAACCCGCCGCCGCCGTGGCCGACGGGGACGGTGCCGCCCGGGTGGCGCGTCCACGTGGTCGGGGCGCCGTCGCCCGGCCCCGGCAGGGCGATCGGTGCGTAGGCGGGAAGCATCGGGTTGCGGGACAGCACGTGCTTGATGTCCATGATGAGCAGTTCCTGGTGCTGCTGCTCGTGCTGGATGCCCAGCTCCACCAGGCCGGCGGTCGTGCGGTCGGGCCCCTGGCCGAGGAGGACGCACATGGCGGCGTCGACGTGGCGCCGGTAGTCGGCGACCTCCACGATCCCGGGGCGCGAGATGAGCCCCCGGTCCGGCCGGGGGTACCGGTCGCCCACCCCGACGTAGTACGAGTTGAAGAGGAAGCCGAAGTCCGGGTGGAAGAGGTCGTATCCGGGCAGCGAGGGCGACAGCAGGAACGTCTCGAAGAACCACGACGTATGGGCGCGGTGCCACTTGGTGGGGCTCACGTCGGCCATCGACTGGACCGTCTGGTCCTCGGCCGACAGGGGCGCGGCCAACGCCTCGGTGAGCCGTCGCGTCGACTCGAAGCGCTCGGCCAGCACCTGGTCGTCCACGGTGGTCAGGAGATCGGACATCCCCGCTCCTTCCGGCTCGCCTGGGGAACCCCGGCCGCCGACCGCAGCGGTCGGACCGGGGACCACCAAGAACTTACCCGGAACCCTCCCCGATCATGCCGCTCATCGGATCGGCCCCCGGCCGGAGTGCGGTCACACCGTCCGCGTCGGGTCAGGGCGGCGGGTCACGGCGGTCGGTCAGGGCGGCGGGCGGCACAGCGGGCGGCACGGCGGGCGGCACGCTCCGGACGGGTGCGTCGTTTGCCGACGGCCCGTCCGGGTAGGGCCCGGCCGAGAGAACACCGAGGAGGTGCCATGCCGAGGTCGGACGATGAGGCCGGACCTGTGGACGACGGCGTCGAGGCGGAGCACCACGGCCACCGACCCGACACCCCGCCGACCGACCGTGAGGCGCACGCCGCCGACGTCTTCCTGGAGGAACAGGACCCCGCCGACGCCGAGCGCGTCGCCGAGCACCACCGGGAGATGGACAGGATCGGTGCCGAGGTCAAGGGCGAGGGGGAGATCACCTGACGCGGCGGTCGCGGCCGGTCGCGGCCGCCCGGGGCGGCCATCGGAGCCGGCGGTGGGAATCGAACCCACGACCTGACGATTACAAATCGTCTGCTCTGCCAACTGAGCTACACCGGCGCGGGCTCCGGGCCCGGAGCACGCGCCGCCAGTGTACGGGCCGCGACGGCCCCCACGGGAGTGCTTGCGCATCTTCCCTGTGGTTGGCAGGCTGACACGAGTGGACGATCCCTCGGCGCCCGAACACCACCCCCCGGAGCGTTCGGGCACCGGCATACCGATCGATCGCGCCGCCATCCTCCTCGGCCTGTTCATCCTGGCCACCGTGCTCCTGCTCGGCCGGATCAACACCGGTCCGCCGTCCTCGTCCCCCGCCGCCTCGGTCGCGACGACGACCACGACGACGGTGCCCGGGGGTTCGACGACGACCACGACGGTCGCCCCGACGACCACCACGACCGTCCCCAAGGCCAAGAGCGACGTGCCGGTGCTGGTCGTCAACGCCTCGGGTCAGGCGGGGGCGGCGGCCACGGTGACCAACGAACTGCAGTTGGCGGGGTGGAACGTGCAGGCGCCGATGAACGCCACGGCCAACGTGTCGACCTCGGCCGTGTACTACGTGTCCGGCCAGAAGGCCGCAGCCGAAGCCGTGGCGGCCACCCTCCACCTGCCGGCCTCGGCGGTTCTGCCCTATACGACGGCGGCACCGGTGAGCACGATCGGCACGGCTGAGGTGCTGGTGGTCGTCGCCCCGGACCTCGCCAGGTCGGCGTCGGCCACCACGACGACCCACACGGGCACCTGAGCGGCGCCCCGGGAGCCGTCGGGCTGCCGCGTGGGGCCGAGGCCCTGCTCGCGCCACTGGTGGCCGATCCGGCCCACACGGCGCTGCTCTGCGACTTCGACGGCACACTCGCCCCGATCGTGGAGGATCCCGCCTCCGCCCGACCGCTCGACGGCGTGCCCGGCCTGCTCGCCGACCTGGCCCGTCGGTTCGCCGTCGTGGGTGTGGTCTCCGGTCGACCCGCGGCCTTCCTGGTCGATCGGCTCGCCGGGCCGGGGCGTCAGGCCGCCGCCGTACCCGCCACGGATCCAGCCGCCTCGGGGCAGCTCCACCTCGTCGGCCTCTACGGCATGGAGTCGGTGGACGCGGACGGGCTCGTCCGCCCCGACGACCGGGTGGCGCCGTGGCTGGACGTGGTCGGCTCGGCGGCGGACCGGCTGCGCGACGACGCCCCGGCCGGTGTCCTCGTCGAGGTGAAGGGACCGGCCGTCGCCGTGCACTGGCGTGGGGCCCCGGACGCGGCGGACTGGGTCGCGGCCCGGGTGGCCGAGGTGTCGGGACGCACCGGGCTGGCGGCCCATCCGGGGCGCCTGTCGGTCGAGCTCCGGCCGCCGCTCGACATCGACAAGGGGACCGTCGTCGAACAGCTCACCGCGGGCTGTTCGGCGGCCTGCTTCCTCGGCGACGACCTCGGGGACCTGCCGGCGTTCGCCGCCCTGGGCCGGCTGGCCGCGGTGGACGGCCTGGCGACGGTGGGGGTGGCGGTGCAGGACGCGGAGACGGACCCCGAGGTGGCGGCCGCGGCCGATCTGGTGGTGGAGGGACCGGTGGGGGCGATGGCCGTCCTGGCCTGGCTCGAGGCTGCGGCCGGCTGACGGAAGCCGTCAGCGGCGGGCGGCGGCCAGCTGGTCGGCGAGCCAGTCGCCGGGGCTCCGCGCCAGGATCGCCTCGCGCAGGATCCGGGAGCGCGCCGCCCGCTCGTCCGGACCGAGGGCCAGGGCCTCGGACAGCACGGTCGCGGTGCCGGTCACGTCGAAGGGGTTGACCTCGAGCGCGCCGCCGGCGAGCTCATCGAACGCCCCGGCCTCGCGCGACAGCGCCAGGACGCCGTTGCGGGTGTTGATGATCGGGCCCTCCTTGGCCACGAGGTTGAGCCCGTCACGCACGGGGTTCACCAGCAGGACGTCGTAGCGGGTCAGGGCGGCCAGTGAACGGGGGTAGTCGTCCTCCACCTCGAGCACGACCGGCGTCCACCCCGGCGTGCCCCAGCGCTCGTTGATCCGGGCCACCGTCTCCTCCACCTCCTCCTGGTAGGCCAGGTACTCGGCCAGGCCCTGCCGCGTCGGATAGGCGAGGGCCACGAACACCACGCGCTCGCGGTGGGCGGGTTCGCGCTCGAGCAGCTCGTCGAAGGCCCAGAAGCCGCGCAGCAGGTTCTTCGACAGTTCCATCCGGTCCACCCGGACGATCACGGTGCGGTCGGCGGTGCCGACGGAGTCCTCGATCCGGGCCAGGGCGGCGTCCACCTCGGGGCCCGCCGCCGAGGCGCGCAGCCGCTCGGGGTCGCTCGACAGCGGCGACACGAACGTCGCCGCGCCGGGGGCGTCGATGCCGGCGGCGGCCAGGCCGGCCCGGAAGGAGGCGGCCCATCGGTCCGAGTGGAAGCCGCACGCTCCGAAGCGGGACATGGCGGACAGCAGCTCGTCACCGACCGCGGTGGGCAGCATACGGAGCACCGACGGGTCGGCGAAGGGGGTGTGGGTGAAGTGGACCGTGGACAGGTCGGGCCGGAGGTCGGACAGTGCCGGGGCCATCAGGGCGAGGTGGTAGTCCTGGACCAGGATCCGGGCACCTTCGGGCGCCGACTTGGCCACCCGCTCGGCCATCAGGCGGTTGTAGGTGCGGTAGGCGTCCCAGGCGTCCATCCACCGCTGGTCGGTCCGCGGCCGCCGGGCCGAGTCGAACAGGTGGTGGTGGCAGAACCACAGGGTGGCGTTGGAGACGACGTTGTAGGCGAGGTTGTACACGTCAGGCTCCGGTTCGACCAGTTCGATCCGCAGCCCGTCGGCCGACAGCAGCCCTTCGGCGGCGGCGAGTCGGTCGGCCTCGCTCATCGACGAGGCCACCCAGGTGGCCCCCGTCCCCTCGACGAGCGGGTGGAGCGAACCGGCGAGTCCGCCCCCCGAGGCCGCCGGCACCGGCCGCCCGTCCTCGAGGCGGAAGGCGAGCGGCCCGCGGTTGGAGACCAGTACGACATCGGCCAGCGACCGGTTGTCGGGGTCGGGCGATCGGTCCCCGGAGGCGGGAACGGCAGCGGGGCCCATGTCCGGACGCTACCCCCTGCGCCCCTGACGACCCGTCCATTCCCACCGTGCGCCGGGCGCCACGGATTGGGGGCTTGACAGGTAGTGAGTGAGCACTCACAATGGTTCGCATGATGGTTTCGACCCGCATGACCGCCTCGGAGCGCCGCACCGCCGTGCTGGCCGCCGCCATCACCGAGTTCGCACGCTCCGGCTACGCCGGCACCTCGACCGATGCCATCGCCACCCGCGCCGGTATCTCGCAGCCCTACCTGTTCCGCCTGTTCGGAACCAAGAAGGAGCTGTTCATCGCCACCTACGAGCTCGTCTCGGACCGCATCATCGCGGCCATGACCCGGGCCGGCACCGGGCTCGCCGGCGAGGAGGCCCTGGCGGCCATGGGGACCGCCTACGGCGAGCTGCTCCAGGACCCCGAGCTGCTCCAGGTCCAGCTGCACGGCTTTGCCGCCGCTCCCGGCGACCCGGACATCGCCGCCACGTGCCGGCGCACGTTCGAGGTGCTGTGGCACCTGATCCAGGAGCGGTCCGGGATCTCCGACGACGAGATCCGTCACTTCTTCGCGATGGGGATGATGATGAACGTCATGTCCGCCATCGACCTCCTGTCCATCCCCGAACACTGGGCGCAGAGCTTCTGCCCGATGCCCGAGAAGATCACCGCCATCCGGGCGGCCAGCCAAGCCATCAGGGATCAGCGCGTCGCCGAGCTGGTCCATGCCAAGGAGGTATCCGCATGAACCCCGCCGTCCCCCTTTTTTTGACCCACAGAGTTAGTGATCACTCACAACTGAGCGAGTGGGAGACCGTCCGGGCGCCACGCCGGCGCCGGCTGTCGGGTGTCCGCCGGACAGCCGGGGCGGGCGGTGCGGCCAGCGGCTCGGGCGGTTCCGCCGGCGGTGGGAGCACCGCCGTGACGCCGGTCTCCGGTGACCGCACCGCCGTGACGCCGGTCGCGGGTGACCGCACCGGGCCGCCGCCGGCCCCGGTGACGGCACCCCCCTCCGACGACCGGTCGGGGTCCCGGGCCGTGTGGGCGGTGGTCATCACCGGACTGGCCCTGTTCATGGCCTCACTCGACAACCTCGTCGTCTCGACGGCGCTGCCGGTCATCCGGGTGCACCTCCACGCCGGCCTGTCGGGCCTGGAGTGGACGGTCAACGCCTACACGCTGACGTTCGCGGTCCTGCTCCTGTCGGCGGCCGCCCTGGGCGAACGGTTCGGACGACGCCGGATCTTCGTGACCGGCATCGCCCTGTTCACCGCGTCGTCGGCCGTCGCCGCCCTGGCCCCCAGCATCGGCGTGCTCATCGCCGCCCGGGCGCTGCAGGGCGCCGGCGGGGCCATGATCATGCCCCTGTCGCTCACCCTGCTGAGTGCGGCCGTGCGACCGGAGCGTCGCAATGCGGCACTGGGTATCTGGGGTGCCATCGGTGGCGTCGCCGTGGCCATCGGTCCCCTCGTCGGCGGGGCCGTGACCAGCGGGTGGGCCTGGCAGTACATCTTCTGGCTCAACGTGCCCGTCGGCCTGGCCCTCTTGCCGATGGCCCGCTGGCGACTCGCCGAGTCGCGGGGCGCGGCCCATCCCCTGGACCTGCCCGGTGTCGGCCTGGTCAGCTTCGGACTGTTCGGGGTCGTGCTCGGCCTGGTCCGCGGCAACGCCCACGGCTGGACGTCCTCGTCGGTGCTCGCCTCGTTCGTGATCGGCTCCCTGCTGCTGGCGGCCTTTGTGGCCTGGGAGCTCCGGGTCGAGTACCCGATGCTGGACATCCGGCTGTTCGCCCACCGGGGGTTCACGGCGGTGAACCTGACCGCCCTGCTGTTCAGCTTCGGGATGTTCGGCTCGATCTTCTTCCTGACCCAGTTCCTCCAGACCGTCCAGGGCTACTCGCCCCTGGCCGCCGGTATCCGGGTGCTGCCGTGGACGGCGATCACCATGGTGCTGGCCCCGGTGGTGGGCCAGCTGGCCGAGCGGTGGGGTGGCAAGCGGCTGGTGGTCACCGGCCTGGTCCTGCAGGCCACCGGTCTGGCCTGGTTGGCCTCGATGCTCACGCCCACCACCCCCTACGGCGACATGGTGCCGGCCTTCGTCCTGTGCGGCGTCGGCATGACGCTCTTCTTCGTGCCCCTCGCCTCGGTGGTCCTCGGCACCCTGCCCAAGGCCCTGGAGGGCGTGGCCTCGGGCGCCAACGCCGCCTTCCGTGAGCTGGGTGGTGTCCTCGGCATCGCCGTGCTCGGCGCGGTGTTCAGCTCCCGGGGCGGGTACGCCTCGGCCCAGGACTACGTCTCCGGACTGGTGCCCGCGGTCGGCGTGGGTGCCGCCGTGGTGGCGGTCGGTGCGCTGTGCGCCCTGGCGCTGCCGGGGCGTCGCCGGCTGCGGTCCCCGGTGGACCTGGCGGAGGTGCCCGTCCTGACCGGTGACCCCGTGGAGCCGGCGGTGGCCTGAGTCCGTCCGTACAGGCCCGGTCAGTCGCCCGACAGGAGCGGCGACCGGGCCAGGGCCGCGGCCAGGATGTCGGTGGCCTGGGGCCGGAGCTCGGACAGCGGCCGGTTCCGGTGGACCCGGACGCCGAGGTCGACCTGGGCGATCGTCTCGACCCCGAAGTGGGAGGCGGCGTCGATGAGGAGGGCCAGCTCCACGGCGTAGCCGTCGGCCGGGGCGCACTTCTCGAAGACCCAGCGGGGCGCCGCCGTCTCGCCGGCCAGCGGCTGACGGATGACGGCGAGCGCCGGGTACAGGAGGTCGATGACGGGACGGGCCATGAGCTCGGTCACCCGGCCGCCGCCGTCGCGGGCACCGTTGAGGGGACGCTGGTAGAAGCCCTTGACCACCGTGGTGGTGTCGTCGGTCAGGAGCGGCCCGAGGAGGCCGGTGACGAAGTGGGGCCCGAAGTTGGTGACGTCGCCGTCGATGAAGGCGATGAGGTCCCCCTGGGCCTCGCGCAGGGCCACCCGCATGGCCTGGCCCTTCCCCCCGGACGCCGAGTCGCCGCCGATGACGCGGGCCCCGGCCCGGGCGGCGACGTCCCCCGTACCGTCGGTCGAGCCGTCGTCGACGACGACCACCTCGTCCACCAGGGGGAGTCCACCGCCCCCGTCGGTCAGGTGGGTGACGACGCTCGCCACGATCGGCCCGATGGTGGCGGCCTCGTTCCGGGCCGGGATGCAGACCGACACGGTGCGGCCGGCCTTGGCCGCGACCAGGTCCGGCCCGGCGAAGTCGCCGTGGGCGAACACCCGGGATCGCTCGTCGTCCGGGGCCCGTCCTGGCATCCCCTCATCTTCCCTCACCGGGCGGCCGGTCGCCGCGGGCCTCGCATGCCCGAGAGCGTAGGGGGAGCGGCCCACCGGGCAGTCCGCGACCACGTTGACGCGTGCCCGTGGGGATGGCCTACAATGGACGCATCATCCAGAGCAGCTGAGGGACCGGGCCCTGTGACGCTGCGGCAACCAGAGCGCCGACGACCACCCACGACGGGGTCGCCGGCTCCAGGTGCCAATGCCCGAGCGATGAGGAGACTGCTGTGGACTTCGTTTCAGGCTTGCGCTGTCGTGAATGTGGCCGTACCTATCCGGCGGAGGCGCTCCATGTGTGCGACTTCTGCTTCGGGCCGCTCGAGGTCACCTACGACTACGAGCGGGTGGCCGCCACCATCTCCCGTGAGCGGATCGAGGCCGGGCCCCGGACGATCTGGCGCTACGCCGATCTGCTGCCGGTCCGCGACGCCGCCCCGGTGGACCTCGGCGCCGGGTTCACCCCCCTGGTCCGGGCCGACCGGCTGGCCGCGGAGCTGGGCCTCGGCGAGCTGTGGATCAAGGACGACACGGCCAACCCGACCGGATCGTTCAAGGACCGGGTGGTGTCCGTCGCCCTGACCAAGGCCCGCCAACTCGGCTTCAAGGTCGCCGCCTGCGCCTCGACCGGGAACCTGGCCAACTCGGTGGCCGCCCACGCCGCCCGGGCCGGCATGGACTCCGTCGTGCTGATCCCCCACGACCTCGAGCGGGCCAAGGTCACCATGACCTCCGTCTACGGGGGCCGGGTCTTCGCCGTGCAGGGCAGCTACGACGACGTCAACCGCCTGTGCGCCGAGCTCACGAGCGAACAGCCCGCGTGGGCGTTCGTCAACGTGAACGTCCGCACGTACTACGCGGAGGGCTCGAAGACACTGGCCTTCGAGGTCGCCGAGCAGCTCGGCTGGCAGGCCCCCGACCACGTCGTGGTGCCCATCGGCTCGGGCAGCCAGTTGACCAAGGTGGCCAAGGGCTTCGCCGAGCTGTACAAGGTCGGCCTGCTCGACGAGGAGCCGTCGGTCCGTGTCTCCGGGGCCCAGGCGGCGGGCTGCTCGCCGGTGGCGACCGCCTTCGCCGAGGGCACCGACGCCATCCGGCCGGTCAAGCCGGACACCATCGCCAAGTCGCTGGCCATCGGGAACCCGGCCGACGGCTGGTACGCACTCGACACCATCCGCAGCTCGGGCGGTGCCTGCGCCGCGGTGACCGACGCCGAGGTCCTCGACGGCATCCGCCTGCTGGCCCGCACGGAGGGGATCTTCGCCGAGACCGCCGGCGGGGTGACCATCGCCACGTTGGCCAAGCTGGCCGCCGAAGGGGTCATCCGCTCCGACGAGCGTGTGGTGGCCATGGTCACCGGCCACGGCCTCAAGACGGTGGAGGCGCTGACCGACGTGGTCGGCCCGACGGCCACCATCGCACCCACGCTCGACTCGTTCGCCGAGGCCATGGCGGCCGACGCCGCATCCACCCAGAGGAGTTCCCAGTGATCAAGGTCCGTATCCCCGCACAGCTGCGCACGCTGACCGGAGGGGTCGGCGAGGTCCCGATGGAAGGTGCCACCGTGGGCGAGGTGCTGAAGGGCCTCGACGCCGCCCATCCCGGGTTCGCCGAGCGCATCTTCGACACCGACGGTGGTCTCCGCCGGTTCGTCAACGTCTTCCTCGACGAGGAGGATGTCCGGTTCCTCGACGGATTGGGTACGCCGGTCACCGACGGGCAGACGCTGTCGATCGTTCCGGCCGTGGCCGGCGGCTGACGCCGGGCGACGATCGGGGGCGGCCGACCGGGCCGCCCGACGGGCCGCCGGTACACTGGGAGTCCACGCTGACCACCCAGGAGCGACCATGACCTCGACCTCAGGATCCACCCCCGGCACCCCGACGGGTGGCCGACCGACCGGTGGGACCGTGACGAGGACCCGCTCGACCGGTGGGTCGTTCGGCACCGTGTCCAACTACAACCGGATGGCCACCACGTTCGTGGGGGAGACCGGGACCGCTCCCACCAACTGGAAGCAGCAGCCCGACGGCAACTGGTGGCTGTGGGACGGGTCGACCTGGCACCTCCAGCCCCAGGGACCGCCGCCCGCACCGCCGGTGGCGGGCGACACCGCCCGGTTCACGTCTGACGGGGCCCTCAACAAGGCGGGCCTGCTGGGCCTGCTCGCCCTGGTGGTGGGCACGGTCGCCTACATCGCCCACCTCCCGCTGGGCCTGGCGTGGGCCGGCCTGTTCGTCGGCCTGGGCGTGGGCCTCTGGTGCTCGTTCTCGCCGCGCCGGGCACCCGTACTGGCCCCGGTCTTCGCCGTGGTGGAGGGTGCCGTCCTCGGGGTGATCTCGCGGTACTACGCCGGCCAGAGCACCCACGTGGTCACGCTCGCCATCGTCGGCACGCTCGCCGTGGTGGCTGCCGTCTGGGCCACCTATCGCACCGGGCTCGTGCGGGTGGGGCCGAAGTTCTTCAAGATCACGCTGGTGGCCGGCGTCGGGATGATCGCGGTCATGCTCACGGCCATCCTGACGGGGTGGGGCCTGAGCGGGATCAGCGGCTTCCTGATCTTCGGTGTCCTCTACCTGATCCTCGCGGTGATGAACCTGTTCGTGGACTTCAGCTTCGTCGACCGGGCCGAGGCCGCCGGCCTCGACAAGGACGCCGAGTGGTTCTCGGCCTTCATGCTCCTGCAGTCGTCGATGATGGTCTACCTGGCCCTGCTGCGGATCTTCGGCGGCCGGAACTAGTTCCCGCGCCGTAGCGGCTCTGGTGGCTCAGGCCGCCAGGCCGTGCGTGGCTCAGGCCGCCAGGCCGTGCAGGATGAACGCGACGGTGTCCGCCGCGGCCTGGGACCGGTCCTGGGGCGCCGGCTCCTCGGCCCGCACCGCCATGGCCCCGTAGACCTGCTGGCCGATGAGCGTGGTCGCCAGGTCGGGGTCCACCGGGCGCAGCTCGCCCCGCTCGATCCCGTCGACCACCAGGTCGCGGATGAGACCGGCGATGGCCAGTCCGATCAGGGCGAGCTCGCTCCCCACCGCCTCGGCCCCGCCCGTCGGTGCCCCCTGGGTGACCAGGGCGAGGCGGAAGAACGCGGGATTGTCGTCGACCCGGGCGAGCATCTCCTCGATCAGGCGGCCGAGGCGGCGGGACGGGTCGGTGTCCTCCTCCCACGTGCGGGCGACGGCCTCGACGAGCTGGTTGTGCATGCGCTGCAGGCAGGCCCGGAGGAGCTCGTCGCGATTGGCGAAGTACACGTAGACCGTGGATCGGGCCACGCCGGCCTCGGAGGCGATCTCGTCCATCGAGACGTCGGTGGTGCCCCGCTCGCCGAACAACCGGCGGGCGACATCGATGACCTGGTCCCGGCGGAAGTCCCGGATGACCTCCTTCAGATCGTCGGAGGTCCGGCGAGCACCCACCTACCCGGCGACTCGGGGGCCGGTGGGGAAAGAGATGGGGATGTGCTTGACGCCGCTGATGAAGGCGGACTGGAGGCGCTGGACCTCGCCGGACAGCTCCATGTCGGGCATGCGGTCGAGCAGGTGCTCGAACATCACCCGGATCTCCATGCGGGCCAGGTTGGCCCCCAGGCAGAAGTGGGGCCCACCGGCACCGAAGGCCATGTGCGGATTGGGGTTGCGGCTGATGTCGAAGGTCTGCGGGTTCTCGAACACCCGCTCGTCACGGTTGGCCGAGATGTGGAAGAAGACGACCTTGGAGTCGGCCTCGATCTTCTGGTCGCCCAGCACGAAGTCCGCCGTGGCCTGGCGCCGGAAGTTCATGACCGGGGTCACGTAGCGGAGCATCTCCTCGACGGCGTCGGGCAGCAGTGACCGGTCGTTGCGCAGCTTCTCCCACTGGTCCGGGTGCTCGAAGAAGGTGGCCATGGCCCCCGAGATCAGGTTCCGGGTCGTCTCGTTCCCGGCCACGGTCAGCAGGAGGAAGAAGAGCTCGAGCTCGAAGGACGAGAGCTGCTCGCCCTCGATCTCGACCTGGGTGAGCACGCTCATCAGGTCGTCGTGGGGGTCGACGCGCTTCTGGCCGAAGAGCTCCGACGCGTAGGCGTAGAGCTCCATGGACGCCATCTGGGCGGCCTCGCCGGCGGACTGGTACTCCGGGTCCTCGGACCCGATCATGCGGTTGGACCAGTCGAACATCCGGTGCCGGTCCTCGTTCGGCACGCCGAGCAGCTCGGCGATCACCACCAGCGGGAGCTCCGCGGCGATGTCGGTCACGAAGTCGGCCGAGCCCTTCTCGATCACCGAGTCGATGATGTCGTCGGTGGCGGCATGGATGCGCTCGTGGAGCTGGTTGATCATCCGCGGGGTGAAGCCCTTGTTGACGAGACGCCGGTAGCGGGTGTGGAGCGGCGGGTCCATGTTGAGCATGACCAGCTGCTGCTGGGCGAGGTCGTCCTCGGCCAGCTCCCACAGGTAGGTGGCCTTCCTGGCCGACGAGAAGTGCTCGTAGTCCCGGTTGACCTGGGTCGCCTCGGCGAGCGTGGTGACGGCCCAGAATCCGGGGCCGTCCTCCTCCTCCTGCCACCACACGGGAGCGTTCTGGCGCAGGAAGGCGAACCACTCATGGGGCACCCGCTCGGCGAAGACCGTCGAGTCGAGCAGGTTGATGTCGTCGAAGCTGACCCCGCTGATGTCCAATTCCGTCTGACCCATGTCGGACGCCCCCTCCCGTTGATCGGACACCGTGTCCGAAAGAGTGGATCGTACGTCCGACCGGCGGGGGTGTCAACGGTGTGTGCACCTGGACGGTAGGGCGCCCGGATGGGCGACCCGGGCGGCGGCCGGGGCGGGGCGGCAGGTTCAGCCGTGCCGGAAGTCACGTCGACCAGTCGACGGCTCCGTCGATGATCACCCGGGGCTCCTCGGTCAGCACCACCTCGAGGTGGTCGGTGTCCAGGAACTTGGCGATGTCCTCCATCATGGCGGGGAAGTCGTCCTCGGTCATGTGGGCGTAGTAGGCGTCCATCGACGCGAACCACTGCACCGTCACGCCGTCGTAGCCGGAGCGGTCGTCGTCGTCCCGGTAGTCGCTGAGGGGACGTGGGTTCTGCTCGTAGCGGATGACGTACTTGGCGGCACTCGAGTTGGCGATGAGGGGGCCGTGGTGGTCGCGCCAGTACTCGTGGAACTCGGCGGGGGTCAGCCCCTCCTTGCGCCGGAGCATGCAGGTCAGCTTGATCATGGTCGGTGTCCTCTCCCGGTGACGGCGGCCGGTGGCGGTCGCGGACGCTCCCCGACCTGGCCCAGAGGTTGCCCCGCCCGGCCCGCGCGGGCAAACCCGACAGCTCAGTTGACAGCTCAGCCGACGGTGGCGCAGAAGAGGTCGGCGATGTAGGGGAGGCCGATCGGCTCGTCGAGGCGGTCGGCCAGGTCGGCCACGGAGCCGAGGATCTCCCGGCGTCGGTCCTCCGGCAGGACGGCGATGTAGCTACGGGAGGCCACCTGCTCGACGAACGCCACGCGGCTCAGCTGCTGCACGAACCGGAATTGGGTGCGCTCGACGGGCCCGAACAGCCCTGACGCGTCGATGGCCGGCCCGAAGTCCTTGCCCACCGGATACGGCTGGTGCACGTCCCACTTGCTGAGCCGGGTGAGCTCGGCGACGACGGGGTCCGACTCGTCGCGTTCGTTCCACACCAGGCCGAGGCCGCCGCGGGGACGCAGCACCCGGGCGATCTCGGCCAGGGCCCGCGGCGCGTCGAACCAGTGGAACGCCTGGGCCACGGTCACGGCGTCGAAGGACCCGTCGGCGAACGGCAGGGCCTCGGCGGTGGCACCCACCTGCGGCGATCCCGGCACGGCGGTGGTGAACACCTCGCGCATGGACGTAGACGGCTCGGACGCCACGACCGATGCGCCACGGGCGACGAGCTCCCTCGTCAGTTTGCCGGTTCCGGCGGCGATGTCGAGGACCCGGCGGCCGGGTACGAGGCCGAGCCTGTCGACGAGGTGGTCGACCGCCGCGTCCGAGTACCCCGGCCGGGCCCGCTCGTAGAGGGCGGAGCCGGTAGAGAAGCCGGACCGTCCGAGCAGGGACTTGTCGCCCAGGACCCGGGAGACCTCCGGGCCCAGGCCGTCGCCCGGGTCGTCACCCGGGGCCGGGGTGCGGTCGTCACTCACGTCCCCATCGTAGGGAGGACGCTCCGGTCGGTGCCGGACGTCCGGGGCGCGGAGGCAGGGGGTGGGATCGTCGGGGAGGCCACCGGTCAGATACCGTCGCGGGGTGAGCGCTGCTGACCCGTACCCCGACGCCGGGGCCGACGTCCCCGCGACGGCCGGGCCCCGCCCGCACGTCGCCGATCCGTCCCTCCATCCGGGAATCGCCCGCCCCCGGGACCTGCGCCGGCTGCGGCATCGGGCGTTGCACGCCCTCATCCACGGTGGGTGGGACTGGATGGCCCGGCACGGCGCCACCGGCCCCGGCGATCGCCTGGCCGACCGGTTCGGTGCGTTCGGACGGGGGAGCTGCCTGGCCTTCCCGACCGGTGCCGTCTTCGGTGAGGAGTGGATCCACATCGGCGAGGACACCCTGGTGGGCCCCTACGTCAGCCTCTCGGCGGGCATGGTCCCGGGCCAGAAGATGGTGACCGATCCCGTCGTCCGGATCGGCGACCGGAGCATGATCGGCCGGGGCAGCCACATCGTCGGCCACTTCCAGATCGACATCGGCAGCGACGTGCAGACCGGGCCCTACGTCTACATCACCGACCAGAACCACGGCTACGAGAACCCCGACGAGGTCGTGCACGTCCAGTGGCCCCATGACGTACCGGTGATCATCGGTGACGGCAGCTGGATCGGGACCGGGGTGGTGATCCTGCCCGGCACCGAGCTGGGCCGCAACGTGGTGGTGGCCGCCGGCGCCGTGGTGCGGGGGACCTTCCCCGACCACTGCGTGATCGCCGGCGTGCCGGCCAGGATCGTGCGGCGCTACGTGCCGGGGTCGGGCTGGGTGACGGGCCCGGAGGCCGCGGACACCGGGGGGTCCGGCGCCGGGGAGTGATCGCCGACGTCGGTGCCGTCGCCCGCACCGGGCGGCCTGTCCGTCCCGGTGGGTGACGGCGACGGTGCGGGGGCCGGCGACGTGGGTGGGACCGTGGCCCCACCCGGCCCACCTCCTCCGGGAAGATCGTCACCCGGAGCGGCGGCCGACGGCACCGCGCGCGGTGGCGCCGGATAGGGGATGGTGCCGAGTCCGTAGCGACGGACGATCTCCGACGCCTCGGCCCGACCGAGGGCGATGAGGTGCTCGGTGGTCGAGAAGTCGTCGAAGTCCCGGGTGGCCCCCTCCGGGCCCGCGCAGAGGATGACCTCGACGCCCTCGGGCAGATGGGACATGTCCCGGACGAAGCGGGCATGGATGGCGATGAGGAGTGCGTTGACCATCCCCTCGACCGGTCGCTTCGACGGCTGGGGGGTGACGATGGGAGGCGAGCACAGGAGCACCACGATGCGCGTGGCCCCGGCGTCGATGGCCCGCTGGATGGGCACGTTGTCGACCACCCCGCCGTCGATGTACCGCTCGCCGTCGACCTCGACCGGGGGGAAGATGGCGGGCATCGCGGCGGAGGCCAGGATGGCCTCGACCGCCGGTCCCCGTGTGAACCAGTGCTCGCCCCCGTCGGCCAGCGACGTGGCCACCACCTCGAGTGGTAGCACGGACTCCTCGAGTCGCTCGTGCGGGAACCCCAGGGTGATGATCTCGCGCAGTCCCGAGTTGGAGTACACGGCATCGCGCTGCTGGACGTAGAGCCACGGCCCGTGGAGCCGCCCCTGCGGGTAGATGTCCTCACGTCGGAGGCCCAGCCAGATCTGGGCCATCCGCTCGACTCCCGGGCGCGTCGGATCGGCGGCGAACCCGGCACCGTTGATGGCACCGACCGAGGAGCCGTAGACGCGATCGGGGACGAACCCGTGCTCGGCCAGGACCTGGAGCATGCCGATCTGGATGGCGCCGCGGGTGCTGCCGCCGGCCAGGACCAGGGCGGTCATGCCCTCCTCCTCGGGCTCCTCCTCGGCGTCGTCCCCGTCCCCGTCCCCGTCCCCGTCGCCCCCGACCTCGGCCTCGGCCGATCCGGCCCGCCCGGCGAGCCAGGTCGCCCGGGAGCGCCGGGCCTGTCCGATGGTGAACCGGAGCGTGAGGACCAGGAGGGCCACCGCGGCGACCACGAAGAGGGTGAAGACGACGGCGAACAGGAGAGACGAGGCCGCGACGGTCATCGCGGAAGAGGCTACCGGTGGCGCTGCGTCGGAACGGGTCGTGTGACACCCTCGGTCCACACTGTCGCCATGCGAACGACGACGGTCCCGAGGGGGGCGCAGGACGTCCGGAGCCAGGAGCCACGGGCTGCAGCGGTGCGGAGTGCGGTCAGCGGTCGGGGTGATGCGGGCGCCGCGGTCCGGGGGAGTGCAGGCGGTCCCCTGTCCGGCACGGCGCTGCTCGAGCGGCTCCGGGTGACCGGTCGGGCCCGACCCGCCGCCGATCCGGAGTTCGCCGCCGAGCTGCGCACGTTCCTCGAGGACGGGCTCGCCGGCCCGATCGGGCCGGCGGCCGCGTCGCGGACCGGTCGACTCCTGATGACCAGGGACCGGCTGAGCCATGCCCTCGCGTGCCCGGTCCACCGGTCGGCCGCATGGTCGGGGGAACCGACGGGCGCACTCCCGGGCGGACGGACAGGGGAGCCGCGCACCTTCAGCACGCCTCTGGCGTGCGGGGCACTGGTCGGCGCCCTCTTCCGGCAGATCGTGGCGGTGGGCGGTACCGACGACCCGATGGCCGATGCCCTCGAGGCCCTCTCGCTGGACGATCGCCAGGCGCCGCTCGTGGACTGGATCCGCGGGTTGCCGGCGGCCGAGTGGTCCGGGCTCGCCGCCGAGGTCGACCGGCAGGCCGCCGGCCTGCTCGAGCGGTGGCCGACCCTCGACGCGACGTGGCTGCCGCGTACCCAGGAGATGCTGCGCGCGCAGCTGGCCGACGGCGCCGTCGAACTCGGTGTCCGGGTCGACCTCGCGGTCGGTCGCCCGAACCGTCACGAGGCGTCCGTGGCCCTCCTCGACGTGGTGTCCGGTGCCCGTCGGCCCGGGCACGCGGACGACCGTCGCTTCGCCGCCCTCGTGGCCGCGCTGCGCGGCCCCGTGCCGCCCTTCGCCGTGGCCACCTACTACTCCCGGACGGGTGAGCTCGACGTCGACCCGGTGGACCACGAGTACCTCGTCGCGGCGGCCCAACGGTGCCTGGCCGCCGCCACCGTGCTCCTCGGCGGCGAACGGGCGCCGTCCGACGGCTCGACCTGTGCGGCGTGCCGGCCGCTGCTGCGCCGCCCTCCGGTCGTCGTCGCCGTGGACGGCGCTGTCGGGGCCGGCGGATCAACGGGAGCGCGGGGCCCGGAACACGTCGATCCGGCCATCCGCGTCCACCCGGTCGACCCGGTCGTCGCGTTCCCACAGGTGGCGGCGGCGTGACCGGGGCCGACGGAGTCCCCGGTGTGACGCTGACGGGGCCGCCGTCCGGTTCCGTCCCGGCCACCACGATCGACCGGCTGCGTCAGCGCCTGACGGAGGGTGTCGTCGACGCGGCGAGCGGTTCGGCCGACGACAGAGGCATCGAGGTCGGCCTGCCCGAACTGCGTCGGGCACGGTACCGGCCCGACCTCCTCGCCCTGCCCGACGAGCCGTTCGCCTGGAAGCCGGCCTTCGTGCGTCGGTCACTCGGCATCGCCGCGCTCCGGGCGTCGGCCGCCGGCCGGTTCCGCGGACCGGCGGACGCCGTCGGTCCGGTCGCCGACCAGGCGGTCCAGGACTGGCGGCGCTCGGGCTGGCGCACCTTCCACTGGGAGCCGTGGTTCGCGGGGCTCGGAGCCGGTGGCCGGGCGTCGGTCCTCGCCGAGGCCGCCACCTGGGCCACACCGGTGTGGGGGGCCTTCGACTGGGCGCGACTCGGGCCGTCGACGGAATTCGGCCGTCCGGACGACCGCTGGTCGGTGCCCGGCTCGGGCGTGGTCCACCTACGCGGCCGATCGGAGGCCAGAGTCGCCGTGGCGGGCCCGGACGGCCGACCGGGCGCCTCGTCGCTGCTGTCGGTCACCGGTGGGCTGCCGGGCGACGGATGGCACGACGAGCTCGCCTTCCTGGCCCTGGTCGCCGGACTGGCGTCACCGTCCCGACCGGTGCCGACCCGGGTGGTCGGTCTCTGGCCGGAATCCGGTGACCTGCGAGTGGTGGAGATCGACGCGGTGGCGCTGGACGGGGCGGTCGACCGTGTCGTCGACACCGTCGCCGTCATCGCCGACGCCGTCACCACCCCCGACGCCGTCAGGACCGCCGACGACGCGGCCGGAGCTGCTGCGTCGGTACCAGTCCTCGCCTGACCCGCCTGGTGCATCCCGTCGGGTGGTGCGACGGGCACCCGGCTCAGAACAGCGCCCGTGCCGCCGCCGTGTCGGGCTTGCCTGCGGCGGTCAGGGGGATCTCGTCGACCAGCAGCAGCTGGCGGGGGACCTTGTAGCCGGCCACCTGGTCCCGGCAGTGGCGGCCGAGCTCGTCGAGGCCGAGGTCCTCGCTGCCTTCCCGCAGCCGCACGACCGCCGCCACCCGCTCCCCGAACCGCTCGTCGGGTAGGCCGACCACGATGGCGTCGTATACGTCGGGGTGCGCCTTGATGGCGGCCTCCACCTCCTCGGGAAAGATCTTCTCGCCGCCCGAGTTGATCGACGCCGAGCCCCGGCCGTGCACGGTGATGACGCCGTCCGGGTTGATCGAGGCCAGGTCACCCGGGACGGACCAGCGGACACCGCCGGCGTCGGTCGGGAACGTGGCCGCCGTCTTGGCCTCGTCCTTGTAGTAGCCGATGGGGATCCGTCCCGTCCGGGCCAGGCGTCCGATGCGTCCGTCGCCCGGAGCGAGGGGACGGAGGTCGTCGTCGAGGACCGCGGTGTCGTCGCTCATGACGAACCGGGGCCCGCTCGCCCCGACCTCGACGGCACCCTGCGCCCCGGCCTCACTCGAGCCGAACCGGTCCATGATCATGGCGTCGGGCAGTTGGGCGGCCAGATCAGCCTTCACGGCGGCCGAGAGCATGGCGCCGCCCGATCCGATGACCAGGAGCGTCGACACGTCGTAGGTCCCCGGAGCGGCGGCGGCCAACGTCTCGGCCAGCGGTCGGGCCATGGCGTCCCCGACGAGCGCCGACGACACCACCCGCTCGTCGCCGATCAGACGGAGGATCCGGTCGGGGTCGAAGTGGTGCGCTGTGTAGAGCACGGCCGTCCCGGCCATCATGAAGGCGTTCCACATGGCCCACTGGGCGTTGCCGTGCATCAGCGGCCCCACTACCAGCATGGGGATCCGACCCCCCTCGTCCGGGTTCAACCGTCCGGCGAGCTCGTCCGCGGCCGCGATCGGCTCCGCACCCCAGCCGCCCCCACCCATGGCGGCGAAGAAGATGTCCTCCTGACGCCACATCACCCCTTTGGGCATCCCCGTCGTGCCGCCCGTGTAGAGGACGTACAGATCGTCGGGGGACCGGGGACCGGCGTGGCGTCCGCCGCCGGCCGCGGCCAGCGCGTCCTCGTACGGCGTGGGTGGGGCGCCCGTCGATGCGACCACCGGGTCGTCGGCGGTGGGGACGGTGCCGTCCTCGATGACCAGGAGGTCGAGCGGCCGGCCGGGTGCACCGCCCGCCAGCGAGTCGGCGACGAGCCGGGAGAGCTCTCGTTCGTAGACGAGTGCCTCGAGGTCGGCGTTGTCGACGACGTAGCGGAGCTCGGGGGCGACGTAGCGGAAGTTCAGGTTGATCGGCACGGCCCGGGCCTTGTAGCAGCCGATCATGGTCTCGACCCACTCGGCACGGTTGCGGGCCAGGATCCCCACGTGGGCGCCGGGGGTCCGGCCGGTGGCGATGAGGTGGCGGGCGACGCGGTCGGCCCGGTCGTCGAGCTCCCGGTAGGTCAGGCGGACGTCCCCCGCCACGAGGGCCAGGCGGTCGGGCACGGTGTCGACCACCAGCTCGAACAGGTCGGCCAGGTTGAACTGTCGCTCGGTCACTGCTCGTCTCCTCCGTTTCCGCGGGCTCGCGGTACGCCCGGACATCGTCGGCCCGGCACCCGTGCGGGCGGCGCACCCTGTCGGATTGCCGCTCCGTGTGGCCCGTAGCATGCTGCTCCGGAACCCGGAACGGTAGCCACTGCGGCCGCCACCGGCTCCGCAGGACGACGACGGGTCGCGCCAGCGACCCGAAGGGGGACGAATAGTGACCGAAGGCACGGGAACCACAGCGGGCATTGCCGGCTACACCGCCCTGGTGACGGGTGGAGGCAGCGGGATCGGGCTCGGCACCGCCACCCGGCTGGTGCGGGACGGCGCGCACGTGACGATCTGCGGCCGCACCGAGGAGAAGCTGGCTACGGCGGTGACGGAGCTCGAGGGGGTGGCGGCGAGGTCGGAGGCCGCGGGCCTGCCGGTCGGCTCGGCCCGCTATGTCGTCGCCGACGTGACGGTCGAGGAGCAGGTCGGCGCGGCCGTGGCCGAGGCCGCCGGGCCGCGTCGGCACCTCGACATCCTGTTCGCCAACGCGGGCGGCTCGCACACCATGGGCCCGATCACCGAGGCCGACCTCGACGGCGTCCGGGCGACCATCGACCTGAACCTGGTCGGCACGTTCCTGTGCATCAAGCACGGTGCCCCGCTGATGGCCGCCGGCTCCGGTGAGGGCGTCGACGGGGGTGAGGCGCCGGGTGGCTCCCTCATCGGCATGTCCTCGGGGGCGGGCCACTTCCCGCACCGGTACCTCTGGGCCTACGGTTCGGCGAAGGCGGGCATCGACATGCTCTGCAAGTACGCGGCCGAGGAGCTCGGTCACACCGGGGTGCGGGTCAACACGGTGCAGCCGGGGATCGTGGACGACGAGCTGATGTCGTTCATCACCGCCGGCGGCCCGCTGCTCGACGACTACCTGGCCGAGATGCCCGTCAGCCGCCTCGGTACCGTCGAGGACATCGCCGCCGCCGTGCGCTTCCTGGCCGGTCCGGAGTCGGCGTGGATCACCGGGGAGGCGTTGGCCGTCGACGGGGGGCACCACCTGCGCCGCGGTGCCAACTACGGGCTGCTGTTCGGGTAGCGCCGGCCGCCGCCCGGACGGACGGCGGCGGTCCCACGGCTAGCGCCGGCCGCCGTCCTGACGGACCGCGGCGGTCCCACGGGGCGCCCCGCCCTTTCCCGGGCGGTCGTCGCGCGGATAGCGTGTCGGGTGCAGGGCCGTCCGGAGTCGTATCCGTACGGGGTTGCGTGTGCCTGGGGGAGTCCCGGACCGACCGTCCGGACCGCGGGCACACGTGGGGGTCAGCACCGCAACGGAGGTTCTCATGTCGCGACCATCGATTCTTCAGTCGGCTGTCCGCCGCGCCCGGGCGGCCGCGCCGATCGCCGGTGCCGCCCTGCTGCTCGGACTGACCGGGGCCGCCGCGTCGGCGACGCCGGCCGGTGCCGCCGGTGCCGCCGGATCGCCGGGGGCCCAGCCCTCCGTCGTACTGACCGTGCCGACCGCCCTGCACCACGGGTACCGGCACGGCGCCGTCCCGCGCGAGACCCGGGACGTCTCAGGCGTCGAGGCCCTGGGGTACGCGCTGCAGGTTCCGGGCCACCAGTCGGCCCGGGCCGCCAGCAAGCTCGTGCGCTACGGCGGCGGTCTGACCGCCGGTGACCTGACCGCGGCCGGGGTGACCACCGGGCCGCCGCAGGTGTACCTCGTGTTCATGGGCGACCAGTGGGGGACCGAGTCGACCAGCGGTGGGCAGGTCCACTTCAGCGGCGACCCCGACGCCTTCGCCCCCGCCCTCCAGACGCTGTACGCCGGCCTCGGTACCGGCGGTGAGCAGTGGAGTGGGACCATGACGCAGTACTGCGACGGCGCGGCCTTCGGGGCCACCGTGTGCAGCGAGGGCGACACCCAGATCCCCTACCCGACGGGCGGGGTGCTCGCCGGCATCTGGTATGACAACTCCGCGTCCGGACCCAACTCCGCCACCGCACAGGAGACGGCGGGACTGACCGGGCACCAGCTGGCCGCCGAGGCCGAGGCGGCCGCCAGCTACTTCGGCAACTCGGATCAGGCCTCCAACCGGGACACCCAGTACGTCATCGTGTCGCCGACCGGCACGAATCCCGACGGATGGACCGATCCCCGGGGCGGCTACTGCGCCTACCACGACGACACGCACGACGGCTCGATCGACGGCGGGGGAGCGGTGGGCGGCCCCATCGTCGCCTTCACCAACCTGCCGTACGTGCCCGACGCCGGAGCCGACTGCGGCGCCGGCACCGTCACCAGCCCCGGCACCCTGGACGGCGCCACGGAGGCGGCGTCCCACGAGTACGCCGAGACGATCACCGACCAGTTCCCCGAGGGGAACCCGGCCCCGGGCTGGATCAACACCGGTGGTGAAGAGGTGGGCGACCTGTGTGCCTACGTGTCGACCGGCCCCGGGGCGATGTTCGACCTGGCCCTGGGAGACGGCAACGTGGTGGTCCAGGGCATCTGGTCGAACAAGGACGGCGGCTGCTCGGACGGTGAGGCGAACTACACCTATACCCCCACACTCGCCAAGTTCGGTCCCGCGTCCGGCACCGCCGGGTCGTCGGTCACGGTCACGGGCACGAATCTCGGGACGGCCACCTCCGTCCTGTTCGGCGGCGTGCCGGGCTCGGTCACCTCGGACACCCCCGGCGCCGTCACCGCCACCGTGCCGGTCGGGGCGGTCAGCGGCCCCGTCACCGTGGACACCACGTTCGGGGACGTGACCTCCACCACCGCGTTCCACGTGGCGCCGTCGATCACCTCGTTCGCGCCGACCGTCACCACCCGGGGCGCCACGCTGGCCATCACGGGCTCGGGCCTCAGCGCCGCCAAGAAGGTCGTGGTCGGTGGCAAGAAGGCCGTCATCACCTCGGACTCCGCCACGCAGATCGATGTCACGGTGGGACCGAAGGCGGTGTCGGGATCGGTCTCGGTCACCACGAAGTACGGCACCGCGAGCCTCGCCGGCCTGACCATCAGCTGAGTCCACGCCCCGCCCGGTGCGGCCCCATTTCCGCCCGACCCCGACTACCGGGGCCCGACCGGCGGACGGTAGCGTGGCCCGGATGACCGTGCCCGAGGGACGCCGATGACCGGGATGGGCGGCCCGACGGGGCCGGGCGACTCCTCCATCGTCGCCGAGTTCCACCATGCGTTGGCCGACCAGGGGGCGATCATCCTGGTCCTGCTGGCCATCCTGTTCATCGGGTGGAACCAGCTCCGATCGATGCAGTACCGCCGGTCCGTGGCCCGGGGTGAGGCGTTCGGGCCGGCCGAGTCGGAGTTGCCCCCGGAGCCTCCGGGCCGGAGGTTCCTGCGCATCGCCTTCGGCCTGCTCTGGCTGTTCGACGGCCTGCTCCAGCTCCAGTCGGGGATGCCCACCGGCCTGCCGTCCGGGGTGATCCAGCCCGCGGCGGCCACGTCACCGGAGTGGGTCCGGCACCTGGTGGATTCGGCCCTGAACCTCTGGACCAATCATCCGGCGGCGGCGGCGGCGTCCACCGTGTGGATCCAGGTGGGGATCGGGGTCCTGCTGCTCGTGGCCCCTCGTGGACCGTGGAGTCGGGGCGCCGGCGTGGTCAGTGTGGTGTGGGGCCTCGTGGTGTGGTCGGTGGGCAACGCCTTCGGCGGGATCCTCGCCCCCGGCCTGACCCTGCTGTTCGGTGCCCCGGGGGCCGTCCTCTTCTACGTGGTGGCCGGTGTCCTCGTGGCGCTGCCCGACCGGGCGTGGATCGGTCGCACGATCGGGCGCGTGGTCGTAGGCGGCACCGGCGTGCTCCTCCTCGGCTTCGGGGTACTCCAGGCGTGGCCGGGCCGCGGCTTCTGGCAGGGGTCGATCGGTCATGGTCCGGGCACGCTCGCCGGCATGGTGGCCCAGATGGCCCAGACGTCACAGCCGGGCCCGTTGTCGTCGTTGGTGTCGTCCTTCGCGTCGTTCGACCGGGCCCACGGCTGGGGGGTCAACCTCGTGGCGGTTCTCGTCATGTTGGCCATCGGGACCGTCCTGGTCGGCGTGGGGCTCGCCGCCGGCGACAAGGACGCCGGAGCCGACCCGGCGGCCGACGGGGTGACCGTGCGGGACCCGGTCGGTGGCACGCTGGGCCTCCTGCTCGTGCCGGCCCTGGTCGTGCTCGCCGTCGCCTGCCTGGCGGACTGGGTGCTGATCGAGGACTTCGGCTTCTGGGGCGGCGTGGGGACGGACCCGAATTCCATGCTGCCGCTCCTCTTCGTGACATACGGGGGCTATCTCGCCCTGAGGCGACCGTCGGTGGCACCGCCGGCGGCGGTCGATGGCGCCGGCGCGTCGACGCCGGCCGTCCCGGTGGAGGTGGGTCGCCCGGAGCCGGCGACGGAGCCTGGGCCGACGCCCGTCGGTGCCGGTGTCGGCGCGTCTGCGGCGGCGGTGTCGGAGACCGCGGAGTCGGGCCTTCCGGAGCGGCGGGCATGGTGGGAGGGGATCGATTCCCGACGCGCCGGACGGATCGCCGCCACGGCGGGCGCCCTCGGGATCCTCCTGGTGGGAGTGGCCCCGATGGCGGCCTCCGCCGCCAGTCGGTCCGCCGATCCGCAGATCGCCGTGGCGACGGACGGAGCACCCAACGTGACCTCCGGACCCGCACCGGCCTTCAGCCTCACCGCGCCCGACGGTGCCACCGTGTCGCTCGCCTCGCTGCGCGGCTCGACCGTCGTCCTCACCTTCCTCGACCCGGTCTGCACCACGGACTGCCCGATCATCGCCCAGGAACTGCGTGTCACCAATACGCTGCTCGGAGCCGATTCCGCCAAGGTCCGCTTCGTGGCCATCGTCGCCAACCCCATCTACCGGTCGACGCGGTACGTGGTCGACTTCAATCGCCAGGAGGGGCTCGACACCCAGTCGAACTGGCTCTACCTCACCGGGTCGCTCGCCGATCTCCAGAAGGCGTGGAACGACTACGGCGTGACGGTCCAGACGGCACCGGCGGGCGGGATGGTGGCACACGCCGACATCGTCTATGTGATCGACGCCCACGGCTCGGTTCGCCGCATCCTCAACTCCGACCCCGGGACGGCCGACTCATCGACCGAGTCCTCGTTCGCCGGACTCCTCGCCGGACAGGTCACCCAGGTCATCCACCAGTGAGTCGCCGGGCCTGGCTGGTCCTCGGCGGCCTTCTCGTCGCGGTGGTCGTGCTGGTGGTGGTGCTGGTGTCGGGTTCGGACACGCCCACGGTGACGGTGCCGACGGTGTCCCTCCAGAGCCCGCCCGCCCCGTCGTCGACCACGACCCCGGCACTGGCCACCGGGGTCCTGGCCATGGGGAACCTGTCGGATCCGGCCAACACGTTCTACGAGCTCTTCGACCGACCGGCCGGTGCGTCGGACTGGACGCTGGCCACGCCTCCCGGAGTCGCTGACAACGGCGGACTGGTCGTGGGGCCGTCGGCCAGTGGTGCCCTGACCGCCGGCTTCCTGCCCGCCGCCGACCTGACCTTCTCCGTGCTCGCCTCCCGGGCCGCCGGCTCGACGCAGTGGACGCCGGGCGACGTACCCGGCACGCTCGCCGCCGAACCCGACGCCCTGGCCGCCGGACCGTCCGGGCAGACGGCCGCCGTGCTGTCCGGCAACGACTCACCCGTCGAGGCCCAGGCGTCCGGAGCCTCGTCGTGGCACCGAGTGGCTACCGCCGGTGACCTGGCCGGGGTGCACGGCGGCTGCCCGGTGACCCGCATCACGTCCGTCGCCGTCACTGCCTCCGGGGCCCCCGTCGTGGGCGCCCACTGCACGGGTCCGCAGGTCGGGATCTTCGTGCCCCGCGATGCGTCGGCCGGCGTGACGCCGGACCTCGACGCACCTGACAGGGGTTGGTCCCGGGCGGGCTCCACCCTCGGTGCCCCGGGTGTCACGGCCACGACGGTCCTCCGACTGCAGGCCGAAGGCGCCGGCATCGCCGGCCTGGTCGAGGGGAGTGGCTCCGCGGATTCGTCGATCGTCGGGGTGTGGGGCGCGTCGGCCACCGCCGTGATCGCTCAGTCGTCACCGCTGACCGTCCAGAGCGGCTGGGCCGTCCGGGCCACGGCCACCGGCGGTTCCGGCGGCCTGGGCGTGGCCGTGCTGCTCGGCACCGCATCGGCCCGCGGGCTCCGGCTCGCGGGGGTGGCCGGACCCGGCCAGCCGTGGGTGTCCTACGCCACACCGCCCAGCGGGACGACAGCGGTCGCCCTGGTGGGTGACGAGGTCGACGCGTTCGTGCCGGCCGGTTCGACGCTGCACGTGTGGGCCGCCACGGGCACGGGACCGTGGCGCCAGGTGGGCCAGCTCACCGTCCCGATCCAGTACGGCTCGTCCAGCTGACGCTCCGGCTGACCTGGCCGTCGGTGACCGGTGCCGGCCCGGGAAGTCGACCCGTGGTGCCCCGCTAGCATCGGACCGTCACGGAAGGACGACCCCATGGTGCTCCCCCAGTTCTGGCAGATCACACCGGTCGCCCTCGGCGCTCTGATCGTCGGCACGGCCCACGAGGTCGGCCGTCAGCGCCTGGCGAGGCGCCAGACCGACGCCCACCGACGGGCGCGTTGGCACCGGTCCCTCGCCTTCTACGCCGGACTCGTGCTCCTGGCGCTGGTCGCCTCGGGTCCGTTGAACCGGTGGTCGATGTCGTGGCTGAGCGTCCACATGGTGATGCACGTCCTCGAGATGTTCTATCTGCCGCCCCTGCTGATCCTCGGCGCACCCTGGGTGCCCCTGCTGTTCGCCGTCCCGACGGAGCGTCGACGCCGGTGGCTGCGGTGGTACCACGTGTCGCCCTCCGGGGCCCTGCTGCGCGGGCCGGTGGCCGCGCTGACCAACCCGGTCGTGGCGGTCGTCCTGTTCAACGGGACGATGGTCCTCTGGCACCTGCCGGCGGTCTACGACTGGGCCTCGTGGCACCAGTGGGCCATGGACTGGATCATGGCCCCGATGTTCATCGTCGTCGGCTACCTGTTCTGGCGGATCATCCTCCCCT
>Ga0302157_10001491_pt1 | contig 28683 bp, 26 predicted proteins | sample I_Bog_N3_3_FD_193502 | JGI IMG/M metagenome (GOLD analysis project Ga0302157, IMG submission 193502) | Peat permafrost microbial communities from Stordalen Mire near Abisko, Sweden - I_Bog_N3_3 | ecosystem: Environmental > Terrestrial > Soil > Wetlands > Peat | place: Sweden: Abisko, Stordalen... | reverse complement strand
CACGTTGCTTGCTCATGGCGCGAATGTCAATATCCCGGATCAAGAAGGCTGGACTGCGCTTACATGGGCCTCTTCTGACGGCCACCTGGATCTGGTGCAGGCGCTGCTTGCAAAAAACGCAGATGCCCGTGCCAAAGATAAAGACGTCGTGACTGCATTGCTTCAGGCCTCTCAAAACGGTCACCTTGAAATCGTGCGGGAACTGCTCGCTCATGGCGCCGAGGTTAATGCCAGGAACCAAGAAGGTGAGTCTGCGTTGTCCTTAGCCTCTCAACACGGCTACATCGAATTGGTGATTACGTTGCTTGGCAGCGGGTCGGATGTCGATGCTCAAGACAACGAAGGCTGGACAGCCCTGCTGTGGGCATCGCAGGAGGGCCACTTGGATGTGGTTCAGGCGCTGCTTGGCAAGAAGGCCGATGTCAATGCGAAAGGGAAAGACGGCGCTACCGCTTTGTCTATCGCCTCGGCTAAAGGCGATATTGACGTTGTGCGGGAGCTGCTCGCCAAAGGAGCTGAGGTCGATGCAAGATCGAACGATGGCTGGACCCCGCTGATGGCGGCCTCAGAAAATGGTCACATTGAAGTGGTGCGGGCCTTACTCGCTGCCAAGGCTGATGTGAACGCAAAGACAACAGACCAGGGCAACACGGCCCTGATGTCCGCCGCGTCGAAGGATCACGTGGATGTCGTACAGGTGTTGCTCGACGCCAAAGCTGACACTGAGGCCAGGATGCCCCACGGTTCAACCGCGCTGATAGTCGCATCCGAAGACGGCCAGCTTGATCTAGTCAAGACACTGCTGGCCAAAGGGGCTAATGTCAATGCCAAAGACGCCATGGGCCAGACCGCGCTGATGCTGGCCTCCTTTGTGGGACACGTCGATGTGGTGCAGGCATTGCTTGCTAAAGGCGCCGATGTAAATGCTAAGAACGATGGCGGTGGAACCGCGCTGAGTGCAGCGGCAGAAAAAGGACACGCCGACATCATTTCCGTGCTGACTAAAGCCGGCGCAAAGCGATAGGCGCTCATCAATAGCCCGCTTCGCGCCCATGCCGGACAGCCAGAATGACAACTTCCTTGCCGTCGTAGCGATAGAGGGCAACATATGCCCCGCTCCCGAATTCAATGACCCATTCGCGAAACTCTGTGGGCAACTCATCGACGGGACGACCCATCTCGGGATGCTTGCCCAGCTGCTTCATTCCCTGCCGGATCGCCTTGACGGCGCGTTTGGCCGCGTCACGGCTCTCCACCCCATGGACAGGCGGAATCTTCCAGTACTTGCTCAAGTGAGGCTTAAGTTCATTTTTTTTAGAGCACGCTGGACGCTCATGGCGGAGACCTTCGGCGCGATCTTCAGTTCCACGACTTTTTCGGCCAGCAAACGCACCGTCCACCGGACTCGACCGGCGGGCGCTGGAGAGCACGCCAAGGCCGTCAACCGGGCGTCAAAGGCGCCGTCGAAGAAAAGCCTGGGTGGTTTGGCGTGGGCTTTGCGCTGCAATGCGGCTTCGATTCCCTCTTCCACGAAGCGCTCTTTGAGATGCTCGATGGTGCGCGCAGTGATGCCCAGAGCTTCGGCCACGTCGGCAACTTTCCAGGGGTTGCCCTGCGGTCCGGCATCGCACAGCAGTAACGCGCGGGCATGGATAAAGGTGTGAGCTGCTGTCTTGCCGGAACGCGTCAACTCTTCCAGTCTGCTGCGTTCATCCTCGCTGAGTGTCACTCTATAACGGGGTGTCATTCCCTTATCATTTACGAAGAAATATCAGGTGTCAATATACGAAAATATACGTGGTACACGGTACTAGCCCCATTCCGCAATTTGAACTTCAGCCCTCTCCAGCGTCAATCCTCTCAAGAGAAACACCTTGCTCCTGGATAACTCGCCACTCATCAACTCGATCGCATTCTTGGGCAACCCAAACGTCTCCGCCAGAAAGGCGGCCAGCGCCGAGTTAGCTCGCCCTTCCACCGGCGGCGCTTGCACGGCAATCTTCAGCTGGGCCGAATCTCCCTCGCCGTAAACGCCCAGGATCGCAGTCTTCTTTGCGCCCGGTTGGGCACGAATCGCCAGCGTCACCCCACCCGCAACCCGCCGCAGCATCATTCCGGCCCCGTCCACGGCAGCCGCTTGCCAAACAGCGCCGTCCCGACGCGAATGCGGGTCGCGCCTTCTTCGATGGCAAGTGCAAAATCTCCGCTCATTCCCATCGAGAGCACTTCCAGCGCCAGCCGAGGATGACCCGCCGCCCACCGATCCCGCCACTCCCGCAAGCTGCGGAAGCACGCCCGCGTCACACCTTCGGCCACGCCCCAGGGCGCAATCGTCATCAGCCCACGCGGTTCGAGGTGTTCCAAGTCCGGCAGGCGTTCCAGCAGCTCAGCCGCCTCGGGCGACTCCGGCTCCAACCCAGCCTTGGTCTCCTCGGGGCTCAGCTTTACCTCGATCAGAACCGGGAGCCGCTTGCCCAGCTTGCCCGCCGCCTCATTCAGCCGCTCGGCCAGCCGCAGCGAATCCAACGAGTCGATCGCATCGAACAATTCCACGGCGCGCAGCGCTTTGTTCGATTGCAGATGACCGATCAGGTGCACGCGGATCGGGGCTGAACTGAATGTACATCGAGAAGCGGGAAGCAAGCCTTCGGGAAAGCTCGGCTCAGGGGCTAAAGCCCGTCGGTCAATATGCCGCGTTTTCGGCACGACTGAAGTCGTGCCCTGACACGCCGGGGATTCCGAATTGGGTTGTTCAGCAACCTGCAAAGTTGGCTGGCGAAGTTGCGCCAGCTCAGGAGCCTTGGCCGCAAACTCCTGCACGCGGCTCTCGCCAAAGAGCGAAAGTCCAAGCGCGGCGGCCTCGGCAATGGTCGCCGCAGGATAGGTCTTTGAAACAGCCATCAGCTCGATCTCGCCGCGCTGCCTGCCAGCCTTCCGGCAAGCCGCGGCGATCGCCGCTTCCAACTGTTCGAGATTTTCGCTGAGCGCCGTCATTTTGCTCTCGCTGAAACTCGTTCCTCGCGACGCGCATCCAACTGACCTATGTGGACAGTGATCCTGCTCATCTTTTCCAACATCTTTATGACCTTCGCCTGGTATGGCCACCTGAAATACCGGCAGGACGCTCTATGGAAGGTCATCCTGGTCAGCTGGGGCATCGCCTTCTTCGAATACACGCTGCAGGTGCCTGCCAACCGCATCGGCGCAGCCCGCTTTTCGCCAGTCCAGCTCAAAGTGATTCAGGAGATCGTCACGCTTTCAGTCTTTGCCGTCTTCACGCTTTTCTATTTCGGCGAGCATCTCCGCTGGAACCATGCCGCAGCCGGGGTCTGCCTGGTGGCTGCGGCTTTCTTCGTCTTTCACTCCTGGTAACAGTTCGGGAATCCCCGCTCAGTGACCGCGCTCCTCAAGGTACTTCTCGGCCTCAAGCGCCGCCATGCATCCCGAGCCAGCGGCTGTAATCGCCTGCCGATAGCGCCGGTCCTGCACGTCGCCGCAGGCAAACACGCCCGGCACCACCACGCCATTCAAAGTGGTCAGCACGTTGCCCGTCGATTTGATGTAGCCGTCCTCATCAAGATCCATCTGCCCGGCAAACATCTTGGCGTTGGGCTCGTGGCCAATACCCAGAAACAGTCCGCTGATGGCGAGTTCGCACGGTGTCCCCGTCTTCACATCCTTCAGCCGCAGCCCCTTCACCTCGCGCTCTTCCACTCCCAACACCTCGTCGATGATGGTATTGGCGCGCAGTTCAATCTTCGGATGGGCAATCACGCGGTCGAGCATGATCTTTGAAGCGCGGAAGGCCTCGCGGCGGTGAAGCAGTGTCACTTTGGAAGCAAAGCGGGTAAGAAACAGCGCCTCTTCCATCGCCGAATCTCCGCCGCCAACCACAGCAATTTCCTTGCCGCGGAAGAAGAATCCGTCGCAGGTGGCGCAGCTTGATACGCCGTGTCCAATCAGCGCCTGCTCACTCGGCAATCCCAGCCAGCGCGCGCTCGCGCCAGAGGCCACAATCAGCGTTCGAGTGCGGATCTCGCCAGCCGAAGTTTGCAGCCGAATGGGATGCGCGCCCAGTTCAGCGGCATTCAAATGGGCCGTCTGGAAGGTCGCTCCAAACCGCGCCGCCTGCTTCTTCATGTTGTCGATCAGTTCCGGACCCTGAATGCCCTCTGGCCAGCCGGGGAAGTTTTCCACCAGCGTGGTCATGGAGAGCTGTCCACCGGGCTCATGGCCCTCAAGAACCAGCGGGTTGAGTCCAGCGCGGCCGGTGTAGATTGCTGCTGTGAGCCCGGCGCAACCCGAACCCAGAATTACGGTATCGCGAATCTCTGTCATAAGGTTTCCTGTGTCGATTTTAGATGCTTCCGGCTGCCAGCCGCCCTGTGCGAGCAGCGCTGCGTTCATTAAGATGATGTTCATGGCCAATCTGACTCTTATCTACGGACTGCGGCTGCTTCCCGAAGGCGAAGTGACCGAGATCCACGATGCCACCCTCAAGCTGGCCACTGGCCACGAAGCTCACGTCACCATGCACGTCATCGAGGGCTCACGAGCAGAGATCGAGGCGCAGCTCAAGCGCTCGCTCGACGCCTTCTTCGACTTCTACCCGGAGATTTGAGTCGCGGCTTCCTAGCCCGCAAACCCCAAGCGCTTGCTCCCCCCCCAACTGAGGCCCATTCGCGCATGTGCAGGAAGAGCGGCCCAGCTCAGGGATGAAAGCGCACTGAAACCAGGTCGCCGCCCAATGCCGGTCCGATGGGCTTGACATCGGCGCCAGATGCCGCAAAGGCCCTGGCGCTCCAATCCCACGAGTCTTTCTTGATGATCGCGAGCAAATGGTCTCCGGGTTGCGCAGTCACCGATTCGTAGGGAACAATAGGGAAAATCGGAAAATTGCGCATATGCATCACGACAAGCACATTTGAGTCCGAGCCGTTCCAATAAAGTTCCTGATCCATGGAATAGGCAAGAACCATCCGCGAACGCACCTCTGGGTCCGGCTCGTAGTATCTTGCCATCTCGTAACCGATCAGGTCTTCAAAGTAAATCGGCTGGCTGGGACGGGCCATAAGCGCAGCCTTGATTTCCGGCGAAACAACCAGGGACGACATGAACTCCTGCCCCCTGTTCCGCGATGCAAGGATTCGCAAGACGCCGGCGCAGGCAATTGCCACGAAGAGCAAGACAAGAATTGCTTTGCCGGATCTCTCGCCCAGCAAGAGCGGCCCCAGCGCGACCGCGAGCAACGGAGAGATCCCCACCAGCGTTCCCAGAACGTAATATATCTCCAAGGAGTGCACCCCATAGCGGCCCACCCCATACCAGCAAAAAGGCAAGCCGGCAAGAAGAACGAGGAAGACCGCTTCTGCGCCCGGCAGGCTGAGCGTTCCGCCGCGGAACTGGCGGAGGCCGGCCCAGAATAGCGGGACGGCCAGAACCACAAGGCAAATGGCCAGGAGGTGTTGCATGCGCGAACCGGCTTCAACCGGCTCAACCAGGATCGCCCTGTACGCTTGCAGGATAATGTGCGGGCCAGCTTGACCTGTGTTGTAGTAGCGCTGCCGAAACTCGGCGGCTGCCCCCATGAAGGGGAGAACGAAAATGAAACCCGCCATACCCGCGCCGATGGACGCAACCACTGGAAGATCCAGGCGGCGGCGCTGGACGGAGCGAACAAGTTCCGCTCCACACAGCGGCACCAGGATCAGGACGCCGAAGTAATGTGTATTCAGAGTGAGGGCAATGGCCAGAGCGAGAGTGACGAGCGCCAACCCGCGTCGCGGCACAAGGCGTATCGCTGTTTGCCAGCTCACCATCGTCAAAGCGAAGAGCCCCAGCAGCAATCCATAGGGTCGCGCTTGCGCTGAGTAGTACAGAGTGAGCGTAAGCGCCGGAAATGCAAGCGCGAAGATCGCTGCCCGTTCACTTGCCATGCGGCGTACAAAAACAAAAAGGCATACCTGCATCAGCAGAAACCCGAGCAGCGAGGGCAGTCTCAGCACCAATGCGCTCGCGCCGAAGAGGCCGATCGCGGAATGCACCACCGCATGATAGAAAAGCGGATCGAGACAGATTGGATAGGCGCGCTGGATATGGACTATTTGCCCTAAGCTCGATACGCTGCCAGTCTGCAAGACGAAGAGTTCATCGGGCACAAGCAGCTTGTAATGCGACCAGATAAGGGAAACAGCGGCAGTAAGAGTAAGGAATGCGATCGCCGGCCACGGCAATCTCCTGGCCGAGAAGCGAAGAGTGGCGGCAGGGCTGCTTGACCCTTCGGCAATTGCGGGACCGTTCATAGAATGCCATCTATCTTTCTGTTGCCGGATATTCAATGGCTATGTTAGCAAACAGGCGCTTGGGCGGCTCGGCTTCTTCGGTTGCGGATGAGACAGGCGACTGCGGCAGCGCCCACCGCAAACCGGCTCACTGCTCACTGTTTCACTCAACTCTGAACCCAGCGAAAACGCCGATCACCCCTCCGACTGTCCCGATTCGCAACAGCGCTGAATCGTTGCCGCGCAAAAACCGCAAAACTTTTGCACAGTCTGGAACACCTTCCAACGCAGTAACGCTTCTTATCTCCAATTAGTTTTTCGCGTGCCTGATCACTTTCCGGATTGAATATGTCGTATTTCGCTACAGTTTGGCGTTTTGAGACACAGCTTAATAACTTTCCCATGAGAGACTCTCCCAATTTCTTGCCATTCCCACGATTACTTTTGTGTCTTCCAGCCCATGGTGCGGGCCGATAACTCCTCTATGGCCGCACTGGACCCGGCTCATTGCACCTTGCGGGCAACCTACCAGGGCGAACCAGGATTACCAGCTTGGAGCGCCCCGTGTTCAAGCCTTCATTCGCTTTCTTGCGCCGTGCGACTCCCGCCTGGCCCGCTCTGCTTCTGCTTTTGCCCGCAGCCGTCAGGGCCGGCGGACCCAAATATGTGGCCGGGGCCAGCTTCTTCAACACAGGAGTCCTCGGACAGCCCATCCACTGGGCCGGCGGCCAAGTCAACTACTACGTCGATCAAGGTCCGCTCAATAGTGCCATCTCAAATCAGCAGGCCACAGCCATGGTCGATGCGGCAGCGGCACTTTGGAGCGCAGTCCCCACCGCCGGGGTCGCGCTCACCGACAGAGGCCAACTGAACGAAGACGTGAACGGCGCGAACATCGTGGTGAGCGGCACAAACTTCGCAGTAGCCAACGAACAGATCAGCCAGGTGGGCCAAATCGCGCAGCCCGCCGACGTCACGCCCTCGGCCACCGGCTATCCCGTCGGCGTCATCTTCGACCAGGACGGCTCAGTCATCGACGCCCTCTTTGGCACTGGCGCCAGCCAACCCACCAGTTGCCAACATAACGGCGTATGGGTCTGGATGGACAACATCAACCCAGACGCCACCATAGCCCACGGCATTATTCTGCTGAACGGCCTCTGCGCCACCAACTCCAACCTGATTGAGATGATGACCTACCAGATCGAGCGAGCCTTCGGCCGCATCCTCAACCTCGACTCCTCGCAGGTCAATCCCACGGCGCTTGCGGACGAAATTCCGGGTGGCACAGACGGCTGGCCGATCATGGATGCCCTGAGCGGAGTCTGCGGCCCCGCTGGCGGCAATTGTGTTCCCGATCCCTCAATCCTCCACTACGACGACATCGCCGCCCTCAATCGCCTCTATCCCATCACCGCCCAGAACCTGGCCAGTTTTCCTGGCAAGGAGCTTACCGCGGCTAACACCGTCTCCATTCATGGCACCGTCACCTTCCGCACCGGCTACGGTATGCAGGGGGGCAACGTCGTCGCTCGCCCCTTGGACGCCAATGGCAATCCTCTCTATCAGTACGCCGTCACCTTCGTCTCCGGCGGCTACTTCAACGGAAACCACGGCAATCCTGTCACAGGGTGGACGGATGCGAACGGCAATCTCCTCACCACGTGGGGATCGAACGATCCGTCCATGCAAGGCTACTTCGACCTGAGCGGAATCCCGCTGCCCCCCGGCGTAACCACGGCCAACTATCAGGTCACCTTTGAAGCCATCAATCCCCTCTACATCCTCACCGACTCCGTCGGGCCCTATATCGACGGTCAGGTGACTCCCTCCGGCACATTGCAGGCCATCTCGATGCCAGGAATGTCGGCGGGCAGCTCGCAAACCCTCACCGTCACCGTTGCCGACTCGGCGACCGGCGGCTATCAGGACGCCATCGGAACCCAAGCCTCGCCGCGCCCGATGCCGTCGAGCGGGCTCTGGTGCGGTCGCTTGAGCCAGGTGGGCCAGAGCGACTGGTTCAGCTTCCCGGTTCGCGGCAGCCGCACCTTCACCGTGGTCACACAAGCCCTGGACGAGACAGGCGCGCCCACTGAAAGCAAGGCCATGCCGGCCATCGGCGTCTGGGACGCCTTCGATCCCGCCGGCGCAACCGCCATCGGTGCAGGCCCCGGAATGAACGGCTTCGCCACAGGCGAAACCTGGCTGCGCGTCAGCTCCATCGCCGACGACATGGTGCGCATCGGCATCGCCGATCAGCGGGGCGATGGCCGCCCTGACTACACCTACAACGGCTGGGTACTCTACGCCGACACCGTCCAGCCCACCCATATGCCCGCGTCCGGCGGCCCTATCGTCATTCACGGAATGGGTTTTCGCCTGGCGGACACAGTGCTGGTCGGCGGCCAGCCAGCCGTGGTTACCAGCATCTCGCCGAACGAAATTACCGCCATTGCGCCGCCAGCCGCTACCGGCGTCACCGGCTCCGTCGATGTGGAAGTAGACGACCTGCCTCTCTTTTATGCAGCGGCCATCGTCTCCGCCGGCGTCAGTTACGACTCCGGCACAGGCGACGCGCTCACCCTGCTCACCGCGCCCAGTAACACAGTGTCCATCGGCACACCGATTCCCTTCACAGTAACCGCGCTGGAACCCGATTTATCCCCGGCTGGTGGCGTCACCGTCATCTACACCGTCACCAGCGGAACCGCCTCCCTCGCCTGCGGCAAGCCCGTCTGCTCCGTCACAGCAACCGGCGACGGGCGCGCCACCATCAACGTGACCGCCGTAGATGCCACCTGGTCCATCGTCACCGCGTCGCTCACCAACGGCTCAAGCTTGCAGGCGCAGTTTGCCGGCGGCACACCTCCCCTCCTAGCCTCCCTCACGCCCCAGCTTTCCCTTGCTGCCGGGGCCACCTTCAGTTGGACCATCCAGGCACTGGTGCTCAAGAGCGGCGTTCCCCTGACCGGCCAGTCCGTGGCGTGGCAAATGCCCGGCAGCGGCATCGTTTCCCTGGGCAGCACCGCCGCCATCACCGATCAAACCGGCATTGCCACCGAGATTCTCACCGTCGGCCCGCTCACCGAAGGCCAGCAGGTCTCCGCGACAGCCTGCCTCAACGGCACGAACCAATGCATCGCGTTCAACGCCTTCGGGTCGCGCCCTGAGTACTCAATTTTGGAAGCAGTCTCGGGAACCGCCCAGAGCCTCTCGCTCGCCGCAACCCCGAGCCAGATCACCCTGCGCCTGCTCGACACCGACGGCAACCCCATGGCCGGCGGCTCGGTAGCCCTCTTTCAGGCTCTTTACGCCTGGAGCCCACCCTGCGCCACGCATGAGGTCTGCGCACAGGGTGAGCTGATGGCTACTCAATCCGCCACAGCCACCTCTGCAATCGACGGCACTGTTGCCTTCACGCCCGCGTCGCTCCCCGGCGTAGCCACCAATCTGGTAGGTTTGGCCGCTGCTGGCGACACCGCCGCCGTCAGCGTCGCCGTCGAGCAGCATCCGTAGGCGGCGGAGCTTCGTCAGTTAAACTGGTAGAGCGATGCTCGACTTGGTTTTTGTCCGTGGCAACCTGGAACATGTGGAAGAGAGACTACGCGCCCGCGGAGCCGATCCCTCCGCGCTGCTAGGCGATTTTCGCGCCCTCGACAAGAGCAGGCGCGACGCCATCACACTGTCTGAGCAGGCCAAAGCCCGCCGCAATGAGCTGAGCCAGCAGGTCGGCGCACTGAAAAAGTTGGGCCTCAACGCGGCTGCCCTCATGGAAGAGACCCGCGTCCTCAAAGACAAACTCGACCAGCTTGACCAGACCGCCGTTCAGCTTGACGAGCAATTGCGCCTCTCACTCGCGCGTATCCCCAATTTGACCCGCGACGAAGTCCCAATTGGGACATCAGAGGCCGACAACATTACCGTGAAGAGCTGGGGCGAGAAGCCTGCTTTCACGGAGGGCTTCATCCCCAAGCCCCACTGGGAGCTTGGCGAGGCGCTCGGCATTCTCGACCTGGAACGAGCCGCCAAGCTCTCTGGCGCGCGCTTTGCCGTCTACATGGGAGCAGGCGCGCGGCTGGAGCGGGCCCTCATCAGCTTCATGCTCGACCTTCACACCCAGAAGCACGGCTACACCGAAGTGCTGCCGCCCTTCATGGTCAACTCCAAGTCGCTCTATGGCACCGGCCAGTTGCCCAAGTTTGCCGAGGACCTCTTCCGCTGCTCCGACGCCGACGCTGAAGCCGTTGCCCGCGGCGAGTTCAAGGACAACGACCACTGGCTCATCCCCACCGCCGAGGTCCCCGTCACCAATCTCTATCGCGACGAGATTCTCGACGAAGCCCGCCTCCCCATTCGCTTCACGGCTTACACGCCATGCTTCCGCGCGGAAGCGGGAGCCGCGGGCAAGGACACGCGCGGCATCATCCGCCAACATCAGTTTCAAAAGGTTGAGCTGGTCAAGTTCACCCGCCCGGAGGACTCCGACACCGAGCACGAGCGCCTCACCCGCGATGCCGAGGAGATTCTTGAGACGCTTGGCCTGCCTTATCGCCGCGTCCTGCTCTGCACTGGCGACACCGGCTTCTCGTCTGCCAAGACCTTTGACCTCGAAGTCTGGCTCCCCGGCCAGCAGCTTTACCGCGAAATCTCCTCCTGCTCCAACTTCGAAGCCTTCCAGGCCCGGCGCGCCAATATCCGCTACCGGCCGGCAGGGCAGGGCGCGAAGGCAAAACCCGAGTTTGTCCACACCATCAACGGCAGCGGATTGGCCGTGGGCCGCACCTGGCTGGCGATCCTTGAAAACTACCAGCAAGCAGACGGCTCCGTGCTTATCCCTCAAGCCCTCCGCCCCTACATGGGCGGGCTGGAAAGAATTGTGAAGGAATCCTGATGGAACCATCGACCCCAGCCACACCCCAGATGCAACCTCGGCGCACAGTCAGGCAAGTCCTGCTCAGTTACTTTTATTGGACCTATCCGCGCGGGTGCTTTCATTACGACGTCATGGTGACGCTGATCCTCATCATCATCTTCGTGACCCCGCAAATCCCCGGATGGAGCTACGGCGACAAGCCGTCCAGCGGCGCAGGGCCTCTTCACCCTATCCAGGTCATAGGCAATGACGATCACGGGCTGATAGTCACCGTACAGGCGTCCGATGCGGGCGTGCCCGCAGGCGCGCCAGACGCGACAGTGAAGAAGGCCCTACGCAAGGCCATCGAGCCGGTTACCGGCGACGCAGTCTTTGTCGAGCATTGGGAAACCGTCACCGACGCCCAGGGCAACCTGGCCTGGAAGGTTTGGGCGCACCGGTAGCTTGCCGTTTATCGCTCCATCCGCTGCAAACTGGCGTTCAACAAGAAAAGGAACTTATGCCACTGGGAATGAAACTCGCTCTTGCCGCGGCCCTCGCCCTCGTTCTGCTGCCGGCGAGAGGCGCGTTCGCGGCCGACGACCTAGACAAGGTGCTGCGCAAGCTTGACGAAGCAGCGTCCATTTTCCACACCACTTCTGCCGACTTCAAATTCGACACCATTGAAACTGACCCCGTCTACGACGACGACGAGCAGACAGGCGTCATCTACTACGAGCGCCAGGGCAACAAATTTCAAATGGGCGCGCATTTTGACAAACACAACAAGAAGCCGTCGCCCAAGATCTACACATACAGTAATGGCGTCTTCCAGCTCTTTGAACCGGGCATCAACCAGGTGACGATCTTAACCAAGGCTAACAAGTTCGAGAGTTATGTCATGCTCGGCTTCGGCGCCAGTGGCAAGGACTTGCAAGCCAAGTGGGATATCAAGGACCTCGGCCCAGAGAATTTGCCGGATGGCAAAACCACCGTCAAGACGGAGAAGCTGGAACTGGTAGCCAAGGACCCCGAGTTCCGCAGAAACCTGACCATGGCGACGATTTGGGTCGACCTGGACCGTGCCGTTAATCTGAGGCAGGAGCTCCACTTCGGCGCGACCAGCACCCGAATCTGCGTGTACACCAACATCAAGGTCAACGTTCCTAAGTCCATCCCCGCCGACGCCTTCACCTTCAATACCGACCACAAGACCCAGATCAACAAGCAGTAAGAAGAGAGCCGCCAACGCCCGGGCAGCGCATCGTCCACTGGAATCGTTCCAGGCAATCTGGTTACTCCTTCGACTCCCGTTCCGCCGCCCGCGCCCGCGCCACAAACTCCCGCACCTTGACAGGGTCTTTGCGCCCCGGCGCAGCTTCCACGCCGCTTACAGCGTCAACGCCCCAGGGCCGCAACGTGGCGATCGCCTCACCTACGTTGCCGGGATGCAATCCGCCCGCGGCAATCAGCTTCGCCTCTTCCCGGCCTCGGAAGAGAGTTTCACGAGCGGCGGCCCAGTCGAATGCAACCCCTGTGCCCCCCACCACCCCGGCTGTTCGCGAGTCCACGAGAACCGCGTCCACGTGCGGATTGCGGGTGTGCTCGGCTATTCGATCCGCAATCTGCCCGGCGGACTCAATCCCAAAATGCACCACGCGCAGGATGCGAACCGATGGCCCCAGGCGCTCGCGCAACTTCAACGGCAGGTCCGGCGCGGCCTCGAAGTGCAATTGCACGCCGGTCAATCCACAGGCCAATACCGTGGAGCAAATCTCTTGCGGATCGGCATCCACAAAGATGCCGATCTTCTCCACCTCTGCCGCCAGATGCGGCACAATCCCGGCAACATCGATCGGCGTCATCCGGCGCGGGCTGGGGGCAAACACGAACCCCACAGCATCGGCGCCGGCCTCAACGGCCAATTGCGCATCCGCAAGCGAAGTGTTGCCACAAATTTTGATCCAAAGTCTCATCCCGCTCAACGCCCCACGGCGGCGCCCGCCACCAACTCCGCCAGCGCCGCGCCGGGGTCGGGCTGGCGCATCAGGCTTTCGCCGATCAAGAAGGCGCCAAATCCCGCCGCCCACAGGCGGGCCAGGTCTTCAGCATTCGAGATGCCGCTCTCCGTCACCCGAACCACGCTAGCCGGCATCCGCCCCACCAACTCAAGAGAGGTTTCCAAGCTCACCTCAAAGGTCTTGAGATTGCGGTTGTTCACGCCGATCGCGTCCGCGCCGGTCTCGCCCAGCGCGCTGAGTACGCGGTCAAGCTCTTCCGCGGTATGCACCTCAACGAGCACATCGAGTTCAAAACCGCGTGCGGTCCGCGCAAAGCGCCTGAGCTCAGCGTCGGTGAGCGCGGCGGCAATCAGCAGAATCGCGTCTGCCCGATGGGCGCGAGCTTCCGCGAATTGGTATTCGTCCACCATGAAATCCTTGCGCAGGCATGGCAGTTGGACAGCCCCGGAAGCCAGCTCCAGATTGAGCAGGCTGCCTTGGAAATACGGCTCATCGGTGAGCACCGATAGCGCCGCTGCGCCGCCCGCCTGATAGCGGCTGGCCAGCCATTCCACGCAGAAATCTTCGCGAATCAGTCCCTTGGAGGGAGAAGCCTTCTTGATCTCCGCAATCACCGCCGGCACCATACCCGCCTGGCGCCGCAAAGCCGCAGCCCAGCCGCGAGGCTGGTGCGCTGCCGCCAGCTGCTCCAGTTCGCTCGCCGGCACACGCGCCTTCGCTGCGGCCACACTTGCCCTGGTCGTGGCCAGAATCGTGTCAAGATGAGTGGAACGGTCAGTAGCCATGCTCTGCCTTGAGTATAAGGGGATGGTCGCAGAGCGATGCTGGCCATGCCGCCAGCGGGCGATCTGAAGAGCGGGATTGCGGGCCTTGAAACGATCCAGCGTGGCATCCTCGGCCGCAACGGATCGCCGCTCGCGGTCCCAGCCGCAGTCGCTCTCCGCTTGCGGCCATGCGGCTCCCTGGGGTAGCGTCAGCCTTGGGACTGTGGCGTTGCTTGCCGATTTGCGTCCAATGGTAGTGGGGAGACGATCGATGCGCGGAATCTTGCCGTTGGGGCTTGCCTTGTTGATGCTGGCCGCTCCGCTTACAACGCATACGCAGAACTCGGACGATGCGGGCGCGAAAAACGCCCAGAAGGCCCGCGCTGCCCTGGACTCCATGGTGCAGGCCATGGGCGGCCCGGCATGGCTCAACATGAAGAATCAGATGCGGCAGGGACACGTCGCCGGCTTCGATCATGGTTCGCCGGAAGAGGGTACCACCGACTACTGGGAGACTCACGCCTGGCCGGACCAGGATCGGATCGAATACACCAAACACCGCGATGTGCTTCAGTTCTACCTGGGGCGCGAGGGCTGGGAAGTGACTTATCGCGGCAAGAGGGCGCTGCCTCAGGAGCAGGTGGACGATTGGATGCGCCGCCGCGACCACTCCATCGAGACGGTGATAAAGACCTGGCTCAACGATCCAAGGACCATTCTGGTGTACGAAGGCCAGCGACTGACGGAACGTCATCTCGCCGATCAGGTGACGCTGATCTCCGCACAGAACGAGGCGGTCACCATCTCGATGGACACGCAGACCCACTTGCCGCTGCGCCGCAGCTTCGAGTGGCGCGACCCGGTCTTCAAAGACAAGAACCTCGACGCCGAAGAGTACGACGACTACCACACGTTCGATGGCATCCCCACGCCATTCACCATCACCCGCTTCAAGAACCAGGAGATTGTCCGGCAGTATTTTCTGGTTCACGTGACCTATAACCAGCAGTTACCGCCCGATTTCTGGAGCGCGGACGCAGCCGGGCGCCGCATCAAAAAGTAGCCCGCCCGACCCAGGCCGGGATGCGGAAGAACTGGTTATAATCCAATGGAGCGGCTAAGCCCACCCCGCTCTTTGGAGCCATTGAATGACGTTTGACATCCAGGAGATCATGGGGTTGCTTCCCCACCGCTACCCGTTTCTGCTGATCGACAGAGTGGTTGAATTCGAGCGCGCCAAGCGCCTGGTAGCCATCAAGAACGTGACCATCAACGAGCCCTTCTTTCAGGGCCACTTCCCCGGTTATCCCATCATGCCCGGTGTGCTGGTGATCGAGGCCATGGCCCAGGCCGGCGCCATCCTCCTTCTCTCGGAGATTCCCGACCGCGACAAGAAGCTGGCGGTCTTTACCGGCATTGAGCGCGCCAAGTTTCGGCGCCCGGTGGTTCCCGGCGACCAGTTGCGCTTCGAGGTGGACGTACTGGCTTTCAAGAGCCGCCTGGGCCGCATGGAAGCGAAAGCTTTTGTTGATGGGAAGCTAGCCTGCCAGGCCACGCTCACCTGCCAGATAGTCCCCAAGGTGCGCGAGACCGCTCCGGCCGCCTCTGACGGCCCGCCAGCGCCAGCAGAGGCCGGTGAAGGCACAGCGCAAGAAGCGCCAGGTACTGGCGAGTGAGCATCCATCCCAGTTCCGTCGTTGCTCAGGGAGCCGTGGTTCCGGCTTCCTGCAACGTCGGCCCGTTCTGCACCATCGGCCCCGACGTGGTGCTGGGCGAGTATTGCACGCTCATCTCCCATGTCGTTCTGGACGGCCGCACCCGCATCGGGGCGAACAACACATTTCATCCTTTTTGCGCTGTTGGAGTGTCGCCGCAGGATCTGAAGTATGGCGGCGAGCCCACTGAGACCTTTCTCGGTGACGGCAACACCATCCGCGAAAGCGTGACGGTGAGCCGAGGCACAACAGGCGGCGGCGGCGTCACGCGCATCGGCTCCCACTGCCTGCTTATGGCCTGCGTGCATATCGGCCATGACAGCCAGGTGGGTAGCCACTGCATCCTGGCCAACGCGGCCACGCTGGCCGGCCATGTAGTCATCGAGGACTACGCCACCGTCGGCGCATTCTGCCCGGTGCATCAGCACTGCACGGTCGGCAAGTATGCCTTCATCGGCGGCGGCACCATCGTCACCCAGGACGTGCTTCCATTTTCGAAGACTTCGGCGCGGCGCGAGAACAAGGCGTTCGGGGTCAACAGCATGGGCCTGGAGCGGCGGGGATTCAGCCCGGACCGGATCAGGGCGCTGCAAAAGGCCTTCCGGCTGCTGCTGGTTTCAAAGCTCAACACCACCCAGGCTCTGGAAAGAATGCGCGAGTTGGAGGGCGAGGACGTGGCGCTGCTGGTAGGGTTCATCGAACGCAGCGAGCGCGGAGTCATCAAGTAGCCATGAAACTCGGCCTCATTGCCGGCAACGGCCGCTTTCCCTTCCTGCTGCTTGATGCGGCGCGGGCGCAGGGTCTGGCCGTCGTGGTTGCGGCCATTCGCGAAGAGACCGACGCGGAGATCGACCTGCGCGCGGCCGCGGATGAGGGCATCACCGTCGAATGGCTCTCGCTGGGAGAACTATCGCGGCTGATCGAGCACTTCCACAAGGAGGGCGTAACCAAGGCCGTGATGGCCGGCCAGGTGAAGCACAAGCAGATCTTTTCCAGCATCCGCCCCGACTGGCGGCTGGCCAAGCTGCTGCTGAATCTGCGCACGCGCAATACCGATATGCTGCTGGGCGCGGTGGCCAAGGTGCTTGGCGACGAAGGCATTGAGCTGATCGGCTCCACGGCGTTCCTTGAGCCGCTGCTGGCCCAGGAGGGCGTACTCACGGCGCGCGCGCCCAGCGAAGACGAGCGCAAGAACATTGAGTACGGCCTGGGCGTAGCGCGCGCCGTGGCCGGCTTTGACATCGGCCAGACAGTGGTGGTGGCCGCACAGGCCTGCGTAGCCGTCGAGGCCATGGAGGGCACGGACGCGGCCATCGAGCGCGCCGGGCAACTGATGCTCTCGCTGGACGACGACGCATCCACGCTTGAACGTCGCCTGACGGTGGTGAAGGTCGCCAAGCCGAACCAGGATATGCGCTTCGACGTGCCGGTCATCGGCATGGCGACGGTCGAGACCATGATCCGCTCCAATGCCAGTTGCCTCTCTGTCGAGACCGGCCGCACGCTGCTCTTCGATCGCGAGGCCCTGCTCAAGCGCGCCGACGAGGCCGGCATTGCCATCGTTGCCTCTCCGCGCGGATACTGATTGACGCCAGGGATCAGGGGTCAGAGATCAGGGATCAGGGGACAGAGATCGAGGATTGGAAGCCCAGCGGCTATACTGATTGCCAGCAGGCATCCCCGGCTACTGTTCCCTGATCCCTGTTCTCTAGTCCCCATTCCCTGTTTTTAGGAGGTTCCTCGTGAGAAAACCCATTCTCTTCGCTCTAGCCGCAGCCTTTGTGCTCGCGGTTGCATTCGTTACTGTCCATGCGGCAGATCAGACTCTTCCAACCGTTGGGCAGGTAGCGCCCACCTTCAGCCTTCCGTCCCAGGATGGCTCCCAGATTGCGCTCGACAGCTTTCGCGGCAAGTGGGTGGTGCTCTACTTCTACCCCAAGGACATGACCACCGGCTGCACCATCGAGGCTCATAACTTCCAGCGCGATCAGGCCAAGTTCGACGCCGATAATGCGGTCATTCTGGGCGTGAGCGTTGACACGCCCGACAGCCACAAGCAGTTCTGCACCAAGGAGGGCCTGACCTTCCGCCTGCTTGCCGACCCGGAACACAAGGTCGTGGACGCCTACGGCTCGCTGGGCCACTTTGGTCCCATGACCATCGCCAGCCGCAACACGTTCCTGATCGATCCCCACGGCAAGATCGTGAAGGTGTGGACCAAGGTTGAGGTGCAGCATCACTCAGAAGAGGTGCTGGCGGCGATCGACGAGCTGAAGAGGTAACTTTCATGCGCATTGCCTGCGATGCCGCGCGCTTTATCGCGGTCTGATCAGATCCGAGCCCAGGCCTCGCTTATGCAGAGGAGAATGCAATGAATTCTCAGCTTGCCGCGCAGTTTCGCGCCGAATTGGATGCGATCCATTCCGCCCTGCTCGCTCTTCCGCCCGAGCTTGCCGATGTTCCTTGGCGCAGTGGCGGCTGGACGCGCAAGCAGATTGTCGGACACCTGCTCGATTCAGCGGCCAACAACCGCCAGCGCTTTGTCCGCGCCGCTATCGACGGCCGCTTTGACGGGCCAAACTACGAGCAGGACGCGTGGGTAGCCGCGCATGGCTACGCAAGGCGACCATGGGAAACGCTGCTGCTCTGGTGGGAAGTGGAGCACGAGATTCTCGCCGCCGTTGTGGATCGTATCCCCGAAGAAAGGCTGGAATCATGCTGCGTGGTCGGCCAAGACGCGCCTGTCACCCTCCGATTTCTGGTTGAGGACTACACCACGCATCAACGCTGGCATCTCGCGCAGCTTCAAGCCGCAGTCGCCATCCAGTAGACGCCTCGCCTGAGTCCACACGCAAAAATGCCCGGCGCTAAGCCGGGCTCTTTTGCTTGCCTTGAATTGCCTGTTGCCGCTCCTACTTGGTTGCCTTCTTCGCAGGAGCCTTCTTTGCAGGGGCCTTCTTCGCCACTGCCTTCTTCGCGGGAGCTTTCTTCGCCACTGCCTTCTTTGCAGGGGCCTTCTTCGCCGGAGCCTTCTTGGCAACTGCTTTCTTCACTGCTGCCTTCTTGGCGGGCGCCTTCTTTGCTGCTTTCTTAACTGCCAATGGTTTGCCTCTTTTGGTGGGTTTGCTGACGCGCTTGCCGGCCACGGCTTTCTTCGCCTTGGCCTTTCCGCCCGTTGCGCCAGTGCTTTTCTTCTTTACGGGGGATTTCTTGGCGGCCTTCTTGGCCACAACCTTTTTCGCGGCCGCTTTTTTGGCCGGAGCCTTCTTCGCCGCGATCTTCTTTGCTGAAGCTTTTTTCACAGCGGCTTTCTTCGCCGGAGCCTTCACCGTGGACTTTCCGCCCGTCGTGCCTGAGCTGTCATCCCCGGAGTCGTCATCTGTCGCAGCGGCCTTCTTTGCCGGAACCTGCTTGGCCGGAGCCTTCACCGTGGACTTTCCGCCCGTCGTGCCTGAGCTGTCGTCCCCGGGGTCGTCTGCCGCGGCAGCCTTCTTAACCACTTCCTTCTTTGCCGGAGCCTTCCCGATTGGAGCCTCGACCGCTACGGCCATCTCAGCCGGAGCTTTTTTGGCAGCCTTCTTGGCTACAGCCTTCTTCTTCGCGGCCTTCTTCGCGGCCGGCTTCTTTGCGGGTTCTTCCACGACTACGATCACGACATCGTCAGCCGCCTCATCGTCGTCTGAGGAGGTCAGCACGCTGGATGTTTCGACCTCTTCATCGTCAAAGTCTTCATCGAAATTGGAGTCCAATTGCTTCGGCTCCTGATCGGGGTTGCCGTCACTCATCGCAAACATCTTGAACACTTCTTCCATCCGATTGCCTCCAGCGGCTCGCCGCTGCCGTTGTTTTCGTTTCCCTCTTCGCGGAGCGGATGCATCTACTCCGCTCGCGGAAGCCATTGTAGCAATAGCATGAACGCAAACGCCATAGATATACAAGTACGTAATGAGTTACCTGGTCGATTTTTTTCGCTTGCGCGCCGGCGGCTTGCTTTTTGTCGCGGGCATTTGTGTGCGGCTTCTCTTCGCGCTCGACGCCTCGCCATTTCTTGCGCCCGCTTTCTTCGCTGCTGCCGCTGCTTTCAATGCAAGCGGATTTTTCGCATCCGGCAATGCGTTCCGCTTTGCGGCGGATCCCTGCGGCAAGGCCGTTTCATGCGCCTTTGCGCCGTTCTCTCCGCTGGCCGCGCGATGGCCGCGAGAAGCGCGCGACGCATGGGCAGGCTCGGCAACATGCAGCCGGCGGCCGGGCTCAACCTTGATGCCGGCGATGTTGTTCCAGCGCCGCAACTGGTTCAGTGAGACGCCGAAACGATCCGCAATGGTCACCAGCGTATCGCCTCTGCGCACAGTGTAGAGCAGCATGTTTGCCGGCGGCGCGGCGACTGGCGCCAGCGGAATCGCCAGCGCCTCAATGCCCTGGATGCTATCGCTGAAGCGCAGTTGATTGGCCTCGGCAAGTTCCGCTTCGGAAATGCGATACTCGCGCGCCACCGTGGCCATCGTGTCCTCGGCCGCTACGCGATGGTAGCGCCACGCATTGCGCTTGGCTGCGGGAATCGCCGCAATGCGCTCGCCAAACAGCGTAGCTGTGCCCGCGGGCAAATGCAGATCGAATGGTGCGTCGGGCGGGGTGGTCATGCGCAGCACGCTGGGGTTCAGCGCCAACAACTCGTCGGTCGGCGCGCCCACAACGTCGGACACGAGTCTGAGATCCACCGAGTAGTTGATGGTCACCGTATCGGTGAGCACCGGCGGATCGAGCGTAACATCGTCGAACCCATACTGCGTGGGGTGATTGGCGATGATGATAGCCGCGAGAATTTCCGGCACGTAGTTCTTGGTCTCCGCAGGCAGGTTGTTGCGCTTGTAGAGTTCCCAGAAATCGGCGTAGCCCGTCTTTTGCACGGCGCGCTGCACATTGCCGGCACCCCAGTCGTAGCCCGCCATTGAGAGATACCAGTCGCCCAACTGGTCGTAGATGAACTTCATGTAGCGGGCATAGGCGCGCGTCGATTTTTCCGGATCGAAGCGCTCGTCCACATAGGCATTGCGCGTCAACCCGTAGTTGCCTACCGGCATAAACTGCCACATGCCGCCGGCCCTGCCGCCGGATCTGGTTCTGGGACCGATGGCCCTGGGATTGAAGCCCGACTCGGCCACGGCCAGATAAATAAGATCCTGCGGCACGCCCTCTTCGGCCATCACCCGCTGGATCATCGCCTTGTAACGGCCGGCGCGCTGGAATGAGTGCAACAGCGTGTTGTGGCCCTTTTGCGTGTTGGCGAAAAAGTTGATGTATGCGGCCACATAATCGTTCACCACCAGCGGCAGATCGGACTTGGTCGTGGCCAACTGCGTCTTGGCCTTGGCGACGATGTTGGGGTCCACCTCGAAGGTGACATCGCTGGCCACTTCGGCGGGCGAGGGCTCAGCCTTGGGCACAAACCCGTCGCCCTGCTTCAGCGCCTCCATCTCCATCGCATTTACGCCATCCACCACGCGGTCAAACTCATCCTGCAACTGCGCGTCGGCCTTGATGTCGATGCCGCTGGAAAGCATCAGGTCCACGGCGCGATCGAACTCCACCTTGGCCTCGGCCAGATTCCCTTTGCGATAGGCAGCCTCGCCATACGCATATGCCTGCTCCACCTGCTGGATCAGCAGGCGCACTCGCTGCTCCTCGCGCGTCAGCGGCGGCGGTGCGGGCGCGGCGGGTTGTGCGGGTTGCGGAGGTGGCGCGGCCAGCGCGGGCGCAGTAGCCTGTGCTGGCTTTCTCTGGGGAGAGCCGGCGGGCTGCGAGGGATCGCACCCTGCCAGCGACAACGCCAGCATGGCTGATGAAAGCAAACGAAACCAGTTCCTACAGATGCGCATGAGAGGATGCGGCCGCCACGGTCAGGATCAGCCCGCGAAAGGCGCTATGCCGATGATAAGCTATGCCATGGAGGCAATGCGCGCCGAGCCGGCCTTATTGCCCTGAACCAATCCCCTCATGGACATTCGCTTCCTTCGCAACTTCGCTATCATCGCCCACATCGACCACGGCAAGTCGACGCTGAGCGACCGTCTGCTGGAGTTTACCGGCTCCGTGACCGGACGCGAGATGCAGGCGCAGATCCTCGACGACATGGACCTGGAGCGCGAGCGCGGCATCACCATCAAGGCCCATGCGGTCCGCATGATGTATAAGGCGCAAGACGGCAACACCTACCAGCTCAACCTCATCGACACGCCCGGTCACGTGGACTTCAGCTACGAGGTCTCGCGGTCGCTGGCCTCCTGCGAGGGCGCGCTGCTGGTGGTGGACGCCAGCCAGGGCGTCGAGGCCCAGACTCTCGCCAACGCCTACCTGGCCATTAACCACGGACTCGAAATCATCCCCGTCATCAACAAGATCGACCTGCCCTCGGCCGACATCGTCCGCACCCAGGAGGCCATCGAGAAGGCCGTGGGCCTGGACGCGACAGACGCCATCCCGGTGAGCGCCAAAACCGGCCAGGGCGTGGACGAAGTTCTTGAGGCGATCGTCCACCGGCTCCCCCCACCAACCGGCGATCCCAACGCGCCTCTCCAAGCGCTCATCTTTGACTCCTGGTTCGATGCCTATCGTGGCGTCATCGTGCTGGTGCGCGTGATGCAGGGCACCATGCGCAAGGGCCAGCGCATCCGCTTCATGTCCAACTCGAAGTCTTTTGAGGTCGAGTCCATGGGCGTACTCATGCCCAAGCCGGTTGAGATCGGCGAACTCCTCGCCGGCGAAGTGGGCTTTTTTGCGGCCACCATCAAGAACGTCGGCGACACCAAGATCGGCGACACCGTCACCGAGGACGCGCGCCCCGCCGCCGCCCAGTTGCCGGGTTTTGAAGACATCAAGCCGATGGTCTTCGCCGGCCTCTACACCGTGGACTCGCACGAACACACGCTCTTGCGCGACGCGCTGGAGAAGCTCCGCCTCAACGACTCGTCGTTCTTCTTTGAACCGGAAAGTTCCGTCGCGCTCGGCTTTGGATTCCGCTGCGGCTTTCTCGGCCTGCTTCATATGGAAATCATCCAGGAGCGGCTCGAGCGCGAGTATGAGCTCGACCTCATCACCACTGCGCCCGGCGTGCGTTACCACATCACGCTCACCGATGGCAGCGTGCTTGAGGTGGACAATCCCTCGCGCTGGCCCGATCCCACCAACATCGACTCCATTCGCGAACCGGTCATCACCGCCAAGATCCTTACCAATGAGGAATACGTCGGCGGTATCTTCAAGCTCGTGGAGGAAAAGCGCGGCCGCCAGTTGAACTTTGAATACGTCACATCAAGCCGCGTCCTGCTCACATACGAATTGCCGCTGAACGAAATCGTGCTCGACTTCTACGATCGCCTCAAGTCCATCTCGCGCGGCTATGCCTCGCTGGACTATCAACTGGCAGGCGAGTGGGAATCGCCGATGGTCAAGCTCGACATCCTGGTCTCCGGCGAGCCCGTGGATGCGCTCTCCATCATCGTGCATCGCGACTTTGCCTATGAGCGCGGCAGGGCGCTGGTCTCAAAGATGCGCGAACTCATCCCCCGCCAGCAGTTCGAGGTGGCCATCCAGGCTGCCATCGGCGCCAAGGTCATCTCCCGTGAAACCGTAGCCGCCCTGCGCAAGAACGTGCTGGCCAAGTGCTACGGCGGCGACATCTCCCGCAAGCGCAAGTTATTGGAAAAGCAGAAGGAAGGCAAAAAGCGCATGAAGCGGATCGGCAAAGTCGATATCCCCCAGGAGGCCTTCCTGGCGGTGCTGCGAGTTGGCGAAGACCAGCAGAAATAGCCGCAATGCCGTTACTAGCTAGATACTTTAGTCACACGGCTTTTATGTGCATCTGTGGAAACCTCACCGAACCGGCATTCACGGTTGCTAACAGGCAAACTCGCGAAAGGGCCGAAGAGCTGCTCGTGTCTATATTGATTAATAAGGAGTTATCTCTTCTATCAGAACACAGTTGCCGTTGACAAGAGGGAAAATCAAGTTTCTTGCGCGCGATTGTCGGAAGTATTGCACAGTTTTTTCCACAGAAGTACATCTTGACGCGAAAGTTTATTTTCTTAGCCCGGCAATCCGCGGTCGTCAGTGCTTTGGCAGCCCAAATGCCTCGCAAAGGCTCCGTTTCCGGGGCCTCTGCGAACGTCAATACCGGGATCTAATGCGATGCGGGAGGCTTGGGCGTCGAAGCGGCCGGTTGCCCCGCGGGGGCGGGCACACCCGACTTCAGGTTGTAGGCCTCGATGACTGGCTTTGTAATGTCGATTGCCGGGTTGGCGAAGAGAACCGGAGTCTGCTGCTGACCGATATCCAGAACCAGCGTAATGCGTTGCTGCTGGGCATACCCTGCCAGAACGTCGAATACCTTTGAGGCAAGGCTGTTGTACAGTTCCTGAATCTCTCCCTGATAGTCATTCTTGGCGTCTTCGCCGGAACGATCCAACTGCTTCTTCTTGTCGTCGATGGTCTTGGCCCGGCTGGCGCGCGCGGCATCGCTCAGACTGTCGCCCTGCGTCTGCAACTGCTTTGTCAGGCTGTCGATCTCGTCGCTGAGGACCTTGAGTTGCTGGCGCTTGGGCTCGTACTTCTTCTGGATGTCGGCAAAGTTGCGCTGGCCCTCGTTGGTTTGGCCTACCGCCGCCTGGAAGGCTATCACGGCAATCTTCGCCGGCTCGGAAGCCGATGCGGGAGCAGAGGGCGTTTGGGCGGCTGCGCTCAGGGCAATGCCCGAAGACAGCAAGAAAACGAATGCAAGCGAACGCTTCATTTGAATGGAAAACTCCTTCATGTCTACCAGCGCCACTCCAGAAGGCGATGAAACCCGCCATGATCGGTGCTAGCTCTTGTCGTTTACCACAGAGGATACTTAACCGGACAAAGGCCCCGCAAAGCGAGGCCTCCGCCGAAACTTCATTTCTACTGGAACTGCGCCTGCATCAGTGCGTCGCGGGGGCCGGCTTGGCAGCCGGCTTCGGCGCCGTGGCGGCAGGCTGCGGCGGCGGAGCAGGTACGCCGGACTTCAGGTTATAAGCATCTGTGACCGCTTTGGTGATGTCGGTGGAGGCGCTCGCATAGAGCACAACCGGAGCTTGCTGCTGATTCGTACTGGCATCCACCACCAGCGTGAAGCCCTGCTGCTGCGCGTAGGTCGACAACACATCGTAGACCTTCGACGCCACGCCGTTGTAAACCTCTTGCATCTCTTGCGTGAGGTCGTTCTGCGCGTCTTCGGCCAGGCGCTGCGCCTGCTTCTTCTTGTCGTCGATCGTCTTGGCTCGGCTGGCGCGTTCGGCATCGCTGAGCTTGTCGCCCTGTGCCTGCAACTGCTTCTCCAGCGTGTCGATCTCTTCGGCATCGGTCTTCAGTTGGGCGCGCTTGGGTTCATACTTCTTCTGCAAGTCGGCAAAGTTGCGCTGAAATTCGTTGGTTTGGCCCACGGCCGCCTGGAAAGCGATGACGGCAACCTTGGCGGGACCGGCCGGCGCGGCGGGCGATGTTTGAGCGGCTGCGCTCAGGACCAAGCCCGAGGCCAGCGAAACAATCAATGCAAGCGAACGCTTCATTTGAGGTTAAAACTCCTTCGGTATTCCTGTGTGGCCGTTCGCGCTTCAGCGCGAAACCGGGCCTGTGCCTCCTGAGAAACCATACCGATTTTCTTTAACGGCCCACTCCGGGGGAGCGGAAACCGCAAAAAGACGCGAGAGGAGACGTCAGCAGGAACTTCATGGATTATAGGAGGGCTGGGTAGGAGCGTCAAACCGGCGGGGCGTGAATTTCTCCTCCTTGCCCGCCATCTCCCGCCTTATGAAGCCGGTATCAAGGCTGCAAGGCGCCAGCCTGGGGGATAACTCCGAAGCGCTGTAGCAGGGCGAACCCCAGTCCGGCCAGACTCAAGAGCAGGAGGAGCGCGGCGAGCCCGAAGAAGGGGATCTGGAGTACCGGCCAGGCCTTTGCAGGCAACTGGTCAACCAGCTTGTCGCCGAATGTTTCCTTGAACCGGGTCGGCTTGTCGTCATCCTCTTCCGCGGGCCGCCACTCCGAGGCCAGAAAGGCCGCGCGGAGATTCGACAGCAGGATTCCGCAAACGAAGATCGCCAGAATGCCGGGGAACTGCCCGCTGGCCATGTTGTAGAGCAGGCCAACAAAATAGATGCTGAAAATCAGCGCCGCTGCCGGCCAACTGCCTTCTCGCACACCCATGCCACCCAACAGGAACACCAGCCCCGCCGCCACGCCCGCAACCATCGTAAATGGGCTTCCCGTGGCCAAAGCAACCAGAAGCTGAACAACCGCGACGATCCAGCAGATCCAGAATCCCTGACGCCCCAGGTAATCCACGTCCCAGGCATTCTCAACGGTGGGCCAGAAAATGCTCTTCAGCCTTCCATCGGAGCGTTTGACCTCTCCAGACAGTCCCAGTGTTTGCATGGCATCCATGCTTGCCGGACGACCGGCTTCGCGTCAAGGGGCTTCGTCACAAGCAATCGAAGGGATAAAAAGCTTTGCCGGCTGGCGCGCGCGCAAAAGGGCCGCTCGCAAGGAGCGGCCCTTTACTTTTTCCGCCGAGGACTGGCGGTTAGAAGGTTGTTGAGACAGTAAGGCGGAAGGTTTTGCGCGGCTCCCTGAACAGATACCGGGCGCCATAGCCGGCCAACGCCTCCGCATAGGTGTAGTCGCCCGCGCCGCCCGGCGGAAACAGGTCGCGCGTAATCAGCGCGGCTGTGCAGCTCTGCTTGTTGCCTCCGAGATCCAGGTTGTTGCAGTACGGCCGCTCATACAGCCGGAGCGGATTGTAAGCGTAGTAGAGGCGGAAGGGCGCATTGATGATCGGCATGATCACCGAAAGCTCGGCGCCGGTGGACATGCGCGGCACGAAGTTAGTGCCCGAGATGGGACGGATGTCCGGAGTGAAGCCGACCATCGAACCTGGAATGCCGCCCTGGCAGGAGCCGTTGTTGTATACCGGGCAGCCATAAAGCGGCGCCGTCAGCGAAGCAAACCCCTCGGGGCTCTGCTTCAACTGCCCCTTGTTGAGGGCCGCGTCGATGCCAAAATCGTTGAAGAAAGCGAAGGTAACTGGACCAGCAATCGGAATCCGGTACTCCGCATTCGTTGTCAGGTGGGTATCGCCGCCGATCGAGGCCACGCCGTATACCGGCAGCGGCACCTGAATGCATTGCCCCAGTTGCGCCTGGGTCGGGTCGCGCGGAACGCAACTGCCGTCCGGATTGGTCAGTTGGACGCTAACGCGGTTCGGGACATAACCATACGGCGTCGCTCCGCGAATATCGAAGCCTCTCAACTCGGCCTCGCCGCCCGAGTAGAAGCGGTTGTTGGGTGGCGCCACGTCGCCGCCAAAGCCTTGCACATAGCCCAACTGGGCACGCAGGCCCAGTACGTTGCGTCCGCTCGCCGACGGTCGCAGGATGTGCATCGGCTTGAACTCCTTGTATGCCACCTCAGGCGTAATGTAGCGAACGTTGCCGCCGATGCCCGCCACCTGGAAGGCCACTGTGTATTCCTTGCCGTTGCGGGGGCGCATCGGATTGTTCACCGTGTTGTATTGATAGGTGAACGAAGCCGAGCTGTTCACGATGCCCGCCAGCGAATTCGACCCCTGAATCCCGGACCGGAAGCTGATGGTCTGGAAAAACGTCTGGGAGGCGGTGCTGAACGCGGTAATGGTCGACTTGTTCAGCGAATAGGTCATGCCTACCCGTTGGAAGGCATGCCGCTTCAGCGGGTAGCTCACCGAGAACGTCAGGCCGGTCGAGGCCTGGTTGTAGTTCTGCGTGAGCGATTGCTGCGCCGACGACAGGTTCACCGACTGGCCGGTGGTCGTCTGGTAATTCTTGGCCGCATTGAAATCCTGCTTGGTGTTGAAGAGCTGGAAGCCCAGGTTGAGCGGCCGATTGTGCAGGTAAGGCTGCGAGAAGCCGAACATGAACTGGCGGCTCACGTTGCCCAGATTGCCTTGCAGGCTAAGCGTCTCGCCCAAGCCTAGAAAGTTGTTGGTCTGGTAGTTGACGCCCAGAAAAGCGCCCGAGAGTCCACTCACGCCACCGTTCATGCCGATCGAGTTCTTGCCCTTTTCCTTCACCTTCAGCAGCAGGTCCACAGTGCCCGCTTCCGCGTCCTGGTGGGCCTCGGAATCCTGATCCACCTTCAGAGGCTCGAAGTACTCCAACTGGTTCAGGCGCAGCAGGCTGTACTCCCAAAGCTGCGAGTTGTAGACATTGCCTTCGTCCAGCATCAGCTCGCGCCGGATGACCCGATCGCGGGTGATGGTGTTGCCCTGAAACTCGATGCGCGAAACGTAAAACGGCTTGCCCTCGTCGATATCGATGTCCAGCGAGACAGTCTTCTTCTGGTCGTCGAAACTGGGCTTGGGGATGGCGCCGAAGTTGATGTAGCCCAACTGCCCGTATGCCTTCTTCAGGTTCTCAAGGCCCTTGCCGATCAGCGTGGCATTGAACCATTCGCCATCTTTCACGGCAAAAGTGCTGCGCAGCGCCCTCACGTTGTTCACCGCCTTGTTTCCGGTGAAGGTGATGCTGCCCAGCCGGTAGCGGTCTCCCTCTTCGATCGGCATCAGGATGTCGATGCGCTTGCCCTTGTTCGGCCGAAATGTAAGCAGGTTCAGGCCGCCCTGGTCCCGAATCTGGGTTCTCGGCTCCTCGACAGCGGCGTTGTAGTAGCCCTTGTCAGTGTAGGCGTGGCGCACTCGCTCCGTGTCTTCCTCCAGCTTGGAGGAATCGAAGGTCTGCGCAAACAGATCCTCGAAGATGATCGAGTGCGGAATCCCGATCGGCTTCAAATTCTTCATCGAGCGGCGCAGCGCCAGGCTGCCGATGTGCTGGTTGCCGGTGAACTTGATCTGGCCCACCCTCACCGTCGGGCCTTCCTTGATGTTGAAGTTAACCTGCACCGAGGCCGGAGGAACATCCTTGATGTCCAGCTTGATGACCGCGAACTGGTGCCCATGCTCCGACAAAATCTGCTTCAGCACCGTCGTGGCATGCAAAATCCGGG
>Ga0302157_10001486_pt1 | contig 28714 bp, 23 predicted proteins | sample I_Bog_N3_3_FD_193502 | JGI IMG/M metagenome (GOLD analysis project Ga0302157, IMG submission 193502) | Peat permafrost microbial communities from Stordalen Mire near Abisko, Sweden - I_Bog_N3_3 | ecosystem: Environmental > Terrestrial > Soil > Wetlands > Peat | place: Sweden: Abisko, Stordalen... | reverse complement strand
CGACGAGTAGAGGACGAGGGCGGCGTCCCCGGTGAGCAGTTCGGGGTGCAGATCGGCCGAGACCTGCCGGAGCAGGGCGACGGCCTGGTCCAGGAGGGAGCCGAGGCCCTCACCGGAGGACGGCCGGGCGGAACCGGGCCCGTCACCCCGGGCATCCCGGGCATCCCGGGCATCCCGGGCACCATCGGGCCCGTCACCGGTCGTCCCGGTGCCGCTCCCTGTCGTCCGGCCCTCGGCCATCAACGTCATGGGACGAGTATGGACCGAGGGTGTGACAGGTCCACGGGCCGGGGGGCCGGATCAGTCCGGACGGCGGGGGCCAAGTCGGACCGGAACGCTCGGGACCACTCGCAGAGCAACGGTCGGCCGGCCGGCCGGACGTAGGCTGCCCCGATGGCCGACGCGGAGATGCCCACCGGCGCAGGTACCGGTCCGACCGGCACGACCGGCACGACCGGCACGACCGGCGACGAGGGCGCCAGGAAGGCCGGCGGCGGGGTCCTGATGGTGCTGGCGGCCAGCCAGTTCCTCATGACGCTGGACACGTCGGTGATGAACGTGTCCATCCGCCAGGTGGCCGCCGACACCGGCACCACGGTCACCGGGATCCAGACGGCCATCACCCTCTACACGCTGGTGATGGCCTCGTTCATGATCACCGGCGGCAAGATCGGCGCCCGCATCGGCCGGCGGAAGGCCTTCGCCATCGGCCTGGTGGTCTACGGCTGTGGGTCCCTGGTGACCTCGCTGGCCCACAGCCTCACCGTGCTGATCATCGGTTGGTCGGTGCTCGAGGGGCTCGGCGCCTCGCTGATCATGCCGGCCATCGTGGCCCTGGTGGCCGGCAACTTCGAGCCGAAGCGGCGGCCGGCGGCCTACGGAATGATCGCCGCGGCCAGTGCCATCGCCGTGGCCGCCGGTCCGCTGATCGGCGGGGCCGTCACCACCTTCGCCTCGTGGCGCTGGGTCTTCGTGGCCGAGGTGGTGATCGTCGGGGTCATCCTCGTGGCCCTGCGCCGGGTCCACGACACCCCGCCCGAGCCGGCCGGCCGGTTCGACATCCTCGGGGCCGTCCTGTCGATCGTCGGGCTCTCGTCGATCGTCTTCGGCGTCCTGCGGTCCGGCGACTGGGGGTGGATCCGGCCCAAGCCCGGCCAGCCCCAGTTCCTCCACGCCTCGCCGGTGGTGTGGATGGTGTTGGGCGGGATGCTCGTCATGTACTGCTTCCTCCTGTGGGAGCAGCACCTCGAGAAGCGCCGGCGGGAGCCGCTCATCAGCCCGCCCATGCTGCGCAACGGCCAGCTGGTCGGCGGCCTGTCCATGTTCTTCTTCCAGTTCCTCATCCAGGCCGGGGTGTTCTTCACCATCCCGCTGTACTTGTCGGTGGTCCTCGAGATGTCCGCCCTCCAGACCGGGGTGCGCCTGGTCCCCCTGTCCGTGGCGCTGCTGATCTCAGCCATCGGCGTGCCCCGGCTGTTCCCCGGCGCCGCCCCCCGCCTGGTCGTCCGGCTGGGCCTGCTGTCGATGACGGCCGGTACGCTCATCCTGATCACCGGCATCGCCCCGGACTCGGGGGCGGAGATCGTGGCCATCCCCATGCTGCTGATGGGGTTGGGCATCGGGGCCCTGGCCTCGCAGCTCGGGGCCGTGACCGTCTCGGCCGTCGACGACCGCCGGAGCGCCGAGGTCGGCGGATTGCAGAACACCGTGACCAACCTCGGGGCGTCGCTGGGGACGGCCCTGGTGGGTGCCGTGCTCATCTCCAGCCTCACGGCCGGGCTGCTCCACGGCATCAACGCCAACCAGGCCCTCCCGGCCTCAGTGAAGTCGGAGGCCTCGACCCAACTGGTCAACGGTGCCCCGTTCATCTCCGACAGCGACCTGCACGCCGCGTTGGACCAAGCCGACGTGCCCCCGGACGTCGCCGATCAGATCGTCGAGGAGAACAGTGCCGCCCGTCTGGCCGCCCTGCGGGACTCCTTGTGGGTCGTCGCCCTCATCTCGGTGGCCGCGCTGTTCTTCTCCGGGATGATCCCCACGGTGCCCGTGGGCCGGGACCCGGCTGGGCCGGACGCACCGGAGGGATCGGACGTGGACGGCGACGTGGACGGCGACGTGGACGGCGACATGGACGGCAACGTGGAGGGCGACGCAGCGGGCGATAGCAGCGGGGCCGGGGCGGGTGATGAGGTCGCCGGTGGCCGCCCGGGGGCGTCCGCCACGGTCTGAGCCGCCGGTGGTCCGCACGCGGGTCCGGCGGAGACGGGCGCAGACGGGCGCAGACGGGCGGTGGGAGCATCAGCAGCGCCCGACGGGCAGCGGGGCGGTACGCTCGCACGATGGCCGACCACGACGTGATCGACCGGCGGGGATTCCTCAAGACGGCAGCGGTAGTGGCCGGGGCCGCGGTGATCGGGGGTACCGCGGCCGGGTGCTCGACCACCACCGTCTCGGCGACGTCCACCACGGCGTCCGGCATCTGGCCGGAGCTGGCCCGCCACCTCCAGGGTCCCGTGCTGCGCCCCGGCGATCCCCGGTACGTGGCGCTGTCCTCCCCCTACAACGCCCGCTACGCCGGCGTCCAGCCCCAGGGGATCGCCCTGTGCCAGGGGATCGCCGACGTGAGCCAGTGCGTCGTGTGGGCCCGGAGCCACCACGTGCCGTTCGCCGTGCGTTCGGGAGGCCACAGTTACGGCGGGTTCTCGACCACCCCGGGACTGCTGATCAGCCTGCACGCCATGAAGGGGGCCACCCTGGACCAGGCCGCCGGCACGGCCACCGTCCAGGGTGGCGTCCAGAACCAGGACCTCATCGGCCTCCTCCCGAAGTACGGGCTCATGATCCCCAACGGGCGCTGCCCGACGGTGGGGGTCGGCGGCTACGTGCTCGGGGGCGGGTTCGGCTTCAACTCCCGGCATCTCGGACTGGCCGTCGACAAGCTGGTCAGCACCCGGATGGTCACCGCCGACGGTTCGGTCGTGACGGCCGATGCCGGGACCAACAGCGATCTGTTCTGGGCCCTGCGGGGCGGCGGGGGCGGCAACTTCGGGATCAATGTCGACTACACCCTGGCCACCACGGAGGTGGGCCAGCTGTCGGTCTACAAGTACACCTGGGCATGGGACCAGGCACCCGCGGTCATGACGGCCTTCGACGAGCTCATGGCCTCCGCCCCCGACGGCCTGTCGGCCCGGATCGGGCTCGACGTGTCGGGGACGACGCCGCCGTCACAGAACCCCGCCGCGCTGTCGATGAGCGCCCTGGGCCAGTGGTTCGGCTCCCCCGCCGAGCTCGAGACCCTGCTGGCCCCGGTGGTCGCCGCCGGCACCCCGACGGCGACGGTGATCGAGACGCTGCCCTACGACAAGGCCCTGGCGTTCTTCGCCGCCAATGTGCCCACCGGGTCGTTCACCGAGAAGTCCGCCTACATCGGGCCGGCCGGCTTCGGCACCCCGCTGGTCGAGACGGGCATGGACTGGGTCGCCAAGTGGCCGGGCAGTTCCAACAGCACGGCCGTGGGCCTCACCCTCTTCGCCTGGGGGGGCGCCATGAACCGACCGGCCCCGACCGACACCGCCTTCGTCCACCGGAACGCCTCCTGGCTGGCCGTGGTCGGGACCTCGTGGTCCAACCGCGATCCCCAGGAGGTCATCGACGCCAACCTGGCCTACGTGGGCGACTTCTACCAGGCGCTGGGTCCCTACGTCACCGGCGAGGCGTACCAGAACTTCATCGACCCGGCCCTGGCCGACTGGCCCAGCGCGTACTACGGACAGAACCTGCCCCGTCTGGTGCAGGCCAAGCAAGCCTGGGACCCCGACAACGCCTTCACCTTCGCCCAGGCCATCCCGGTCTGACCGGGCGTCCGCAGTCCGGCCGGGGACGGCTCGAAATGAACCCGGCGGATCCCCGAAGACGGGCGCCGCGCTCCGATCCCGCTCCACCACACCCCACCGCACCGGTGCTCCGCCGGTCGCCGGTCGCCGGTCGCCGGTCGCCGGTCGCCGGTCGCCGGTCGCCGGTCGTCGGTCGTCGGTCGTCGGTCGTCGGTCGCCGGTCGCCGGTCGCCGGTCGCCGGTCGCCCCACCATGGTGCGGCACCACATGGCCGGCCGACCAATGGGAGCATGGGAGGCGTGCACGTCGTCGAGCTCGTCCTGGTCCTCGGATGGGTGGCCTTCTGGATCTACTGGATCGTGGCGGCCTTCTCGATGAAGCGGGGGCGCGTCCCGTGGTCGCGCGAGCTGGGCGTCCGGGCCGTGATCCTGCTCATCGTGATCGTCCTGATCCGATTGGGGGCCTTCCGGGGCAACCAACTGAACTCGAACCCGGCGCTGGCCGGTATCGGGCTCCTCCTATTCGCCGCCGGGCTGGGGTTCGCCGTGTGGGCCCGCGTGCACCTCGGGCACAACTGGGGCACACCGATGACGCGTAAGGACGACCCCGAACTGGTGACCAGCGGTCCCTACCGGCTGGTTCGGCACCCCATCTACTCGGGCATCCTGGTCGGGCTCGTCGGTACGGCGGTGGCACTGAGCTGGCAGTGGCTCATCGCTGCCGGCCTCGCCGGGGCCTATTTCGTCTACAGCGCCACTGTCGAGGAACGAAACCTGACCGAGCACTTCCCCGATACCTACCCGGCCTACCGGCGGACGTCGAAGATGCTGGTGCCGTACATCTTCTGATCATCGACCGACCGGGCCGACCACCGACCCGGCGGCGCCGCCGTCACCCCTTCTTGGCAGGTGGCGCCGGTGGCCTGACGTGGTCGAGCAACACCGTCGACTGGGCGAAGAGGTCGAAGGGCTGCAGACCCGTCGTGTCCGAGTGCGCGCCGAGCACCACGTCCCCGGTCTGGACGGTCGAAGCACCGAAGGAATTGGACGCCACCTTCCAGACGGTGCACGTGGTCGGGATGTCGGGGACCTTCACACCGAACTCGCAATCGGTCTGCGACTCGAAGACGACGGAGCCCACGTACTCGTTGTTCTTCTGCGGGTTCGTGGCGTTGTACACGACGAAGGACTGGGGCCCGTGCAGGGTTACCGAATTGCCGAACAGGTACTGGGAGCCTCCGCCCGCCGCGATCCCGGCCGGTAGGTTCCCGAGGTAATTGGTGCCCTGGGAGTTCCAGTTCCATGCTCTCGTCAGGGTGTACGGCGTCCGGTTCTGGATCTGCTGCGTCCAGCCCCACATGCCGATCGGACCCGGTCCGACGACCACGGGACCGTCCATGCCGGCCGGGAGGTCACTGCCCTTCATGGCGCCGGTGGACGGCGTCCGACCGATGCGGACCTCCATCAGCGTGACGAAGCCGTCGGGCGGTCCGCCCGAGTGGACCCAGGTGATGGTGGGCCCCTCGCCCCGTTGGAAGAGCCCCGGTGTGGGCGGGCTCGACCAGGCCGCCTGGAACCCGTGGTAGTCGAGGCAGACCGGGGGTCCCAGCGGGGAGCACTCGACGCCGTTGGCGACGACCAGCATTCCGGCGTAGACGTCGTGACCCTGACGGTCGGGGTAGTACGCCGCCCAGGTGGTGAGCTGGACCAGGCCGTGGCCGAAGGACGGCTGGGCACTGTCGATGACCGAGACGACCTCGGAACCGGCCGTGACGTCCTCGCGGGGTGTCACCTCCCAGTTGGTCATCTCGGTCTTCGTCTTGTCGACCAGGCGCAGCTGCAACGGGGAATTGTTCCGGAGCTGGAGGATGGCCTTCCACGGCCCGTAGCCGGCCGGGGCCTCGGCGCCGGCCGGGGCCGGGGCCGGGAGCACCGCCGCCACCCCCGCTACGGTCACCGCCAGGACCATCGTCATCATCGCCACGGTGCGCCACCGACGACCGGTCGCCCCGGACCACGTTCCGGTGTGCATTTCGGTCGCCTCCCGGCCGTGACGATACGTCGAGCGCCATATGCGATCACGTCGGTCAGTGAGGCGACCTTACCGGTTCCCCCGGCCCGGGCGTTCGGTAGCTCGCCAGCCCAGCGGATCGGCCCGATTCAGGTCGGCCCGATTCAGGTCGGCCCGCCGCCCGGGCCGAAGACCCCTCAGGCCAGGTTGTCGCCGCCGAAGATCTCGGAGACCGAGGTGTCCTCGAACACGGCGTCGATGGCGTCCGAGATGAGCTTGGACACCGTCAGGACCTCGAGCTTGTCGAAGCGCCGGTCAGGCGGGATGGGCAGGGTGTCGGTGACGACCACCTTGGTGAGCGCCGAGTTCTTCAGCCGGTCGATGGCCGGGTCCGAGAGCACGGCGTGGGTGGCCATGCACCACACCTCGGCCGCGCCCCGGGCGGCCAGCAGGTCGGCCGCGGCCACGATGGTCCCTGCCGTGTCGATCATGTCGTCGATCAGCACGCACCGGCGGCCCTCGACGTCACCGACCACGTGGAGGGCCTCCACCTGGTTGACCGAGCCCCGGGGCCGGCGCTTGTGCACCACGGCCAGGTCGGCCGACAGGTTCTGACTGAAGCGCTCGGCCACCTTCACCCGCCCGGCGTCGGGCGCCACCACCACGAGGTGCTCGGTCCCCTGGGAGCGCAGGTAGTCGATCAGGACCGGTGCTGCCGTCAGGTGGTCGAACGGCACGTCGAAGAAGCCCTGGATCTGCCCGGAGTGCAGATCGACGCTGACCACCCGGTCGGCACCGGCCACCGACAGCATGTCGGCCACGAGCTTGGCCGTGATGGGCTCACGTCCGGTGGCCTTGCGGTCCTGGCGGGAGTAGCCGTAGTAGGGGCAGACCGCGGTGATCCGCTTGGCCGAGGCCCGCTTGGCGGCGTCGATCATGATGAGGTGCTCCATCAGCGAGTCGTTCACCGGCCCGCAGTGGGTCTGCACGATGAAGACGTCGCTGCCCCGCATGGAGGTGCCGTACCGGCAGTGGATCTCCCCGTTGGCGAACTCCCGCAGGTTCGCCTCACCGAGCTCCACGCCCAGCTGGCTGGCGATGGCCTGGGCCAACTCGGGGTGGGACCGTCCGGACACGAGCTCCAAGCGTCGCCGCGGCGTGAATTCCATGGTCAGACGCTACCCCGTCGACATGGCCCCGTCCGCGGCCCCAGGTCGGCCCCGTCCGCGGCCCCGCGCCAGCCCCGTCCGCGGCCCCGCCACAACCCCGCCACAACCCCGCCACAACCCCGCCACAACCCCGCCACAACCCCGCCACAACCCCGCCGGTCCACCGGGTCTGCCTGTCGCCGACCCGGCACGTCAGCCGCCGGCGTCAGCCCGGCCGCACCTCGGCCCCGACCGGGACGACGTCGCCCTCGGACAGGACGGCGAACGGCCCCACCCGGGCGTCCGGGCCGATCTCGGCCCGTCGGCAGACGCTGTGGGCCACCGTCGCCCCCTCACCCACCCGGGTGTCGACCAGGTGGCTGTTGGGGCCGATCTCGGCGTGGGCCTCGACCACGCACTCGCCCTGGAGGATGACCCCGGGGAAGAGGACCACGTCGGCGGCCAGCTGGACGTCGGTGTCGATGTAGGTCCGTTCAGGGTCCCACATGGTCACACCGCGACGCATCCACACCTCGTTGATCCGGTCCCGCAGCTCGGCCTCGGCCACGGCGAGTTGGGCCCGGTCGTTGACCCCGGCCACCTCCATGGTGTCCTCGACCACCACCGAGTCGACCCGGTGGCCGGCGGCGTACAGCACGCCGACCACGTCGGTCAGGTAGTACTCGCCCTGGGCGTTGGCCGGGCTGAGCCGGCGCAGTGACGGCGCCAGGACGCTCCGGCGGAAGCAGTAGATCGAGGTGTTCACCTCCTGGACGGCGAGCTCCTCGTCGGTGGCGTCACCGTGTTCCACCACCCGGGCCACGGTGTCGTCCCGGCCCCGGACCACGCGGCCGTACCCGGCGGGTTCGGCCACCACCGCGGTGAGCAGCGTGGCCGCGGCATCGCTGGCCCGATGGTGGCGGACCAGGGCGGCCAGGGTCTCGGGGCGCAGGAGCGGCGTATCGCCGGGCAGCACCACGACGTCGCCGTCTTCGTCGCTGTCGTCGTCGGGCAGGCCGGTGAGGGCCACCGACATGGCATCGCCGGTGCCCCGTTGCTCCACCTGCTCGACGAACTTGATCTCCATGCCCGCCGGGGCGTGGTCGATCAGCGTCTTGGTCACCCACTCGCCGCGGTGGCCGACCACCACGACCACCCGGGACACGTGGACGGCGGCCAGCGCGTCGAGCACGTGGAGGATCATGGGCCGTCCGCACAGGCGGTGGAGCGGCTTGGGCCGGGACGACCGCATGCGGGTCCCCTCGCCGGCGGCGAGTACCACGGCGGTGAGATCGCGGCTCATCGGGGCGACCCGACGGAGGTGGCCGGGGACGAAACGGGCACGGGCACGGTCGCGGGCGGGGTCATGCGTCCTATTCTTCCCACACCGGGGGTCGCGATGTGGTGCATGCCACAAGCGAGGATCATCCCCAGGTCAGGGGCGATCCCCCGGGCAACCTGCGCCCACCACCGTCCCGCCCGTACCATGGCCCCGGTGCCCGACGGGAGCAACCACCGACAGCACCACCGACAGCACCACCACCAGCACCACCACCAGCACCACCACCAGCACCACCCCAGGCACCACCCCAGGCACCACCCCACGCACCACCCCCACCATGACCGTCCTCCCCTCCTCCATCGACACCGCCTCGGATACCTACCGCGCCAACCGGGCCGCGCTCGAGGAGGCCGTGGCTGCCGTGGACGAGCAACTGGCCCTGGCCCGGGCCGGCGGGGGCGAGCGCTACGTGGCCCGCCACCGCGAGCGGGGAAAGCTGCTGGCCCGGGAGCGCATCGAGCTGCTCCTCGACCCTGACACGGCCTTCTTGGAGCTGTCACCGCTGGCCGCCTGGGGCACCTCCTTCCCCCTCGGTGGATCGTCGGTGACGGGCATCGGGGTCGTCGAAGGGGTGGAGTGCCTGATCGGGGCCAGCGACCCCACGGTCCGGGGCGGGGCCATGAACCCGTACACGTTCAAGAAGTCCGGCCGGGCCTCGGACATCGCCCTGGAGAACGGCCTGCCCACCATCAGCCTGGTGGAGTCCGGTGGTGCCGACCTCCCCACCCAGGCCGAGATCTTCATCCCCGGGGGCCGGGCCTTCCGGGACCTCACCCAGCGTTCGGCCGCCGGCCTGCCCACCGTGGCCCTGGTCTTCGGGAACTCCACGGCGGGTGGGGCCTACGTCCCCGGGATGAGCGACTACATCGTCATGATCGAGGAGCGGTCCAAGGTCTTCCTCGGCGGGCCGCCCCTGGTCAAGATGGCCACCGGCGAGGACTCGGACGACGAGGAGCTGGGCGGGGCCTCCATGCACGCCCGGATCAGCGGGTTGGCCGACGAGCTCGCCGTGGACGAGGTGGACGCCATCCGCATCGGGCGTCGCATCGTGTCCCGGCTGAACTGGCGCAAGCGGGGACCGGGACCGAGCCTGCCGGCCGACGGACCGGTCTACGACCCCGACGAGCTCCTCGGCGTGGCCTCGGCCGACCCCAAGGTCCCCTTCGACCCCCGGGAGGTCCTGGCCCGGGTGGTCGACGGCTCCCGCTTCGACGAGTTCAAGCCCCTCTACGGCAACAGCCTGGTCACCGGGTGGGCCTCCATCCACGGCTACCCGATCGGGGTACTGGCCAACCACCGCGGCGTGCTCTTCGCCGAGGAGGCCCAGAAGGCCACCCAGTTCATCCAGCTGGCCAACCAGGTCGACGTCCCCCTGCTCTTCCTGCAGAACACCACCGGGTACATGGTGGGCAAGGAGTACGAGCAGCGGGGGATCATCAAGGACGGCGCCAAGATGATCAACGCCGTGGCCAACTCGTCGGTCCCCCACCTGACCGTCAACATCGGTGCCTCCTACGGCGCCGGCAACTACGGCATGTGCGGCCGGGCCTACGACCCCCGCTTCCTCTTCGCCTGGCCCAACGCCCGCTCGGCCGTCATGGGCCCGGCCCAGCTGGCCGGGGTGCTCTCCATCGTCGGGCGCCAGTCGGCCGAGGCCAAGGGGATCGCCTTCGACGAGGAGGCCGACGCCGCCATGCGGGAGCTGGTGGAGTCCCAGATCGAGGCCGAGTCCCTCCCGCTGTTCCTCACCGCCCGCCTCTACGACGACGGGATCATCGACCCCCGGGACACCCGCACGGTGCTCGGGATGTGCCTCTCGGTCATCGACAACCAGCCCATCGCCGGCACCCGCGGCTACGGCGTCTTCCGGATGTGACGGCCGTACCATGACCCCGACCTCCCCTCCGGGGACGCCCACCCCGACCCCCCCTCCGGGGACGCCCACCCCGGCCCCGGCCCCCGTCCCCTCCGCCGCCCCCGGCGGCCCCGCGCCGGCCGTCCGCCCCGTCCGGTCGCTGCTGGTGGCCAACCGGGGCGAGATCGCCCGTCGCATCTTCCGCACGGCCCGGGCCATGGGGATCACCTGCGTGGCCGTGTACTCGGACCCCGACGCCACCAGCCCCCACGTCGCCGAGGCCGACCTGGCCGTCCGGCTCCCCGGGGCCGCTCCCGGGGCCACCTACCTCCGGCCCGATCTGGTGCTGGAGGCGGCGCTCGCCACCGGGGCCGACGCCGTCCACCCGGGCTACGGCTTCCTCTCGGAGAACGGGGACTTCGCCCGCCGGGTCCTCGACGCCGGCCTGCTCTGGGTCGGTCCGTCCCCCGAGGCCATCGACCTGATGGGCTCCAAAGTGGCCAGCAAGGACCTCATGCGGACCGCCGGCGTGGCGACGCTGCCCTCGGTCACCCTCACCGACGGCACCCTGCCGTCCGACGCCGAGGTGGCGGCCCTCGGCTTCCCCCTGCTCATCAAGGCCTCGGCCGGCGGCGGCGGGAGGGGCATGCGGATCGTCACCGCACCCGCCGACCTGGCCGACGCCGTGGACAGCGCCCGGCGCGAGGCGGCCTCGGCCTTCGGGGACGGCACGGTGTTCCTCGAGCGGTACCTCACCGCCCCGCGCCATATCGAGGTGCAGGTGCTGGCCGACGCCCACGGGGCCACGGTGGCCCTGTTCGAGCGGGAGTGCAGCATCCAGCGGCGCCACCAGAAGATCATCGAGGAGGCCCCGTCCACGGCCGTCTCCCCCGAGCTGCGGGCCCGGCTGTCCGCGGCCGCCGTGCGGGCGGCGGAGGCCGTCGGCTACGTCAATGCCGGGACGGTGGAGTTCGTGGTCGACACCGACGGTGAACCGTATTTCCTCGAGATGAACACCCGGCTCCAGGTCGAGCACCCCGTGACCGAGGCCGTCACCGGGCTCGACCTGGTCCGGCTGCAGCTCACCGTGGCCGCCGGTCACCCGCTCCCGCCCGAGGTGGCCGACGCCGTCGCCGCGGGTCCCCGGGGCCACGCCGTCGAGGCCCGCCTCTACGCCGAGGACCCGGCGGCCGGGTGGCTCCCGTCGACGGGGACCCTCCACCGTTTCGACGTGGGCGGGCTCCCCGGCCTGCGTGTGGACAGCGGCTTCGTGGCGGGCGACGAGGTCAGCCCCCACTACGACCCCATGCTGGCCAAGGTCATCGCCCAGGCCCCCACCCGGGACGAGGCGGTGTCCCTGCTGGCCCGGAGCCTGGCCACGGCCCGCATCCACGGCGTGCGCACCAACCGCGACCTGCTGGTGCGCACCCTGCGCCACCCGTCCTTCGCCGCCGGCGACACCGACACCGGCTTCCTCGACCGCCACGACCTGGCCCTCCTCGCCGCGCCCCTGGCCGAACCGGCGGCGGTCCGTCGCCACGCCCTGGCCGCCGCCCTGGTGGCCCAACGGCACCGCCGGGACACCGCTCCGGTGCAGCCCGGCCTCCCCTCGGGCTGGCGCAACAACCCGTCGGCCCTGCAGGAGGCCGTCGCCGAGCGGCCCGACGGAGACGGGACAATCACCGTGGGCTACCGGTTCGACCGGACGGGGACCGACCTCGCGGCCCTCGAGCTGGACGGTGCGCCCTGGGTCGGGGTGACGGTCGGTGACGTGGGCCCGGGGTCGGCCTCGGTCACCGAGGGCGGCGTCACCTACCGCTACCGCGTCGACCGGGTCGGTGGCACGGCCTACGTGGACGGACCGGACGGCTCGTCGGCCCTGGTCGACGTCGAGCGCTTCCCCGTCCCGGGCAGCCGGCGGGCCGCCGGCGCCGCCGTGGCCCCCATGCCGGGCAGCGTGGTGCGGGTGGCCGTCGCCGTGGGGGACGAGGTGGAGCACGGCGGGACGCTGGTGGTCCTCGAGGCCATGAAGATGGAGCACACCGTGCACGCCGCCACGTCGGGGACGGTCTCCACGGTGGCCGTGGCCGAAGGTGACCAGGTGGAGTCGGGCCAGGTCCTGGTGATCGTCGACACCCCCGGGGACGCCCCGTGACCGCGGCAGCAGGGTCGGCCGGCCGCGACCCCGTCCGGATCGCCAACTGCTCGGGGTTCTACGGGGACCGGCTGAGCGCGGCGGCGGAGATGGTCGACGGCGGGCCCATCGACTTCCTGACCGGCGACTGGCTGGCCGAGCTCACCATGCTCATCCTGTGGAAGGGCCAGCAGCGCGACCCGAGGCGCGGATGGGCCCGGACCTTCCTCACCCAGATGGAGCAGGTACTCGGCACCTGCCACGACCGGGGCATCAAGGTCGTCACCAACGCCGGAGGGCTCAACCCGGCGGCACTGGCCGACGAGGTCCGGGTCCTGGCCGACCGGTTGGGCCTTCCGGTCTCGGTGGCCCACGTGGAGGGGGACGATCTCCTCCCCCGCGTGGATGATCTCCAACACGACGGCCACCCGCTGGTCAACCTCGACACCGGGCAGCCCCTGTCCGGAGCAGGGGGGACGGTGGTGTCGGCCAACGCCTACCTGGGCGCCTGGCCCATCGTCGAGGCCCTCGGGGCCGGCGCCGACGTGGTCATCTGCCCCCGGATCACCGACGCCTCGCTGGTGGTGGGCCCGGCGGCATGGCACCACGGCTGGCAACCGACCGACTGGGACCGGCTGGCCGGTGCCGTGGTGGCCGGACACGTCATCGAGTGCGGGCCCCAGGCCACGGGCGGCAACTACCCCTTCTTCACCGAGGTCCCCGGCCTCGAGCACCCCGGGTTCCCCCTCGCCGAGGTGGCGGCCGACGGCTCGTCGGTCATCACCAAGCATCCCGGCACCGGCGGACAGGTCTCCGTCGGGACGGTCACCGCCCAGCTGCTCTACGAGATCGCCGGCCCCGAGTACCCCAACACCGACGTGGTGGCCCGGTTCGACACCATCGGGCTGACCGACGACGGTCCCGACCGGGTGCGGATCACCGGGACCCGGGGCGCACCGGCACCCGAACGGGTCAAGGTGTGCGTCAACCTCCTGGGCGGCTGGCGGAACGCCATGACCTTCGTCCTCACCGGCCTGGACATCGAGGCCAAGGCCGACCTCACGCTGCGTACCCTGGTCGACCACCTCGGCGGCACCGAGCGGTTCGACGAGTTCGACGCCCGACTGGTCCGCACCGACAAGCCCGACGCCCCGACCAACGCCGAGGCCGCGGCCCAGCTGCGGATCACCGTCAAGGCCGCCGATGCCGAGACGGTCGGCCGGGGCTTCTCCGACGCCGTGACCGAGCTGGCCCTCTCCGGCTATCCCGGGCTCCACCTCACCTCTCCCCCGGCGACCGGGACGGCCTACGGCATCTTCTGGCCGGCGCTGGTCCCCGCCGAACTGGTCACGCCGGTGGTCGTCCACGCCGACGGGCGCCGGGTGGAGGTACCCCACACGGCCTTCCGGTCCCCGGCCGGGCCGGTCGACGACCCGACCCCGACCCCGACCCCGGCCCCGGCCCCGGCCCCGGCCCCCACCCCGGCCCCGGCCCCGGCCCTGTCCACCACGGCGGCCACGGCCCTCCTCCCGCTGGGGACCCTCATCGGCGCCCGCTCGGGCGACAAGGGCGGCAACGCCAACGTCGGGCTCTGGGCCCGGACGGACGACGCCTGGGCGTGGCTCGACCCCTACCTGACCGTCGAGCGGTTCCGGGCCCTCCTACCCGAGGCCGACGACCTCGAGGTCCGTCGGTTCGCCTTCCCCAACCTCCGGTCGCTCAATTTCGTGGTGGTGGGGCTCCTCGGCGAGGGGGTGGCGTCCTCCACCCGACCTGACCCGCAGGCCAAAGGTCTGGGAGAGTACCTGCGGAGCCGCCTGGTCGACCTGCCCGTCGATCTCCTGCCCGCCCCGCTCCGTCCCGACGGGACCTGACACCGCCACCGCACCACCACCGCACCGCCACCGAGCCACCACCGAGCCGCAGCCCACGCCACCCACCCACCTACTCACCCAGCCACGCAACCCTCCCGCACCCCACCCGAACGAGGAGCACCGAGATGGAATTCACCGAGTCCGACGAACACCAGATGCTGCGCGAGGCGGTCGGCGCCATCGCCTCCAAGTACGGTCACGACTACTACGTGGCCAAGGCCCACGCCGACGAACGGACCGACGAGCTGTGGGCCGAGGTGGGCGCGGCGGGGTTCCTCGGGGTGAACGTCCCCGAGGAGTACGGCGGCGGCGGGATGGGCATCACCGAGCTGGCCCTGGTGTGCGAGGAGCTGGCCGCCAACGGGTGCCCGCTGCTCATCATGGTGGTCTCCCCGGCCATCTGTGCGACCATCATCGCCAAGTTCGGGACGGGGGAGCAGAAGGAGCGCTGGCTCCCCGGCTTCGCCACCGGGGAGCTCAAGATGGCCTTCGCCATCACCGAGCCCGACGCCGGCTCCAATTCCCACAACCTCTCGCTGACCGCCACCAAGGACGGCGACCTCTACCGCCTGAACGGCTCCAAGTACTACATCTCCGGGGTCGACGAGGCCCAGGCCGTCCTGGTGGTGACCCGCAGCAGCGTGGACCCCGAGACCGGCCGGGGCCGCCTGTCCCTCTTCGTGGTGGACACCGACACCCCGGGCCTCGAGAAGCAGGTCCTCCCGGTGGAGATCACCGCCCCCGAAAAGCAGTACACCCTGTTCTTCGACAACGTCCAGGTCGAGGCCGACCGGCTGATCGGCGCCGAGGGCGAGGGCCTGTTCCAGGTGTTCTTCGGGCTCAATCCCGAGCGCATCATGTCGGCGGCCATCGCCAACGGCGTCTCCCGCTACGCTCTGGACAAGGCCGCGGCCTACGCCCGGGACCGGGACGTGTGGGGCACCCCCATCGGACGCCACCAGGGCATCGCCCACCCGCTGGCCAAGGCCAAGATCGAAGTCGAGCTGGCCCGCCTGATGACCGACAAGGCGGCCTGGCTGTGCGACAACGCCGGCGAGACCCCCGAGGCCGGCGAGGCGGCCAACATGGCCAAGTACGCCGCGGCCGAGGCCACCATGGCCGCCCTGGACCAGGCCATCCAGACCCACGGCGGCAACGGCATGTCCTCGGAGTACGGGCTGGCCGACCTGTGGGGCATGGTCCGCCTGCTGCGCATCGCCCCGGTCAGCCGCGAGATGATCCTGAACTTCGTGGCCCAGCACTCCCTGGGACTGCCCAAGTCCTACTGAGCCCCCCCGGGGCCCCGTCCGGCCGTGGGTCCGGGGCCCGGTGCCGCCGGGCCCAGGTCCGGGTGGGACCGGCCGCGGCTCAGGCCCCCCGGTCCTCGCCGTCGACCACCCAGCGGCGGCGCAGGTCCACCAACCAGTCCGGCAGCTCGATGGCCGGGTCGGGCAGGGCGGTGGCCCCCTGGGCGGCGAGGGCCGCCTCGAAGGCCGCCGGGTCGTCGCCCCACGAGCGGGGGTCGCCCATCATCACCTCGAAGAGCACCACGCCGTCGGGGCCGGCCGTGAAGGGGCCGAAGGCCGCACCGAACGGGAGCTCGATGTGGGTGCCGGCCGCACAGGGCCGATCGCCGCAGGTGAGATCGCCCTCGATGACGAACAACACGTGGGGGCTGTAGTGGCCGTGACGGCGCACCACCATCCCCGGGTCCCACCGGGCGTAGAGGGACAGGTACTGCGGGTCGGGCGAGAAGGCCAGCCACTTCTCCCACACCGACGCCGTCGTCCCGTCGGCCCGGCGGACGGCCTTGACCTGTTGCCACCCGAGGTCGGGGTCGTCCACGTGGCGGAAGGCCGCCTCCAGCCCCGCCACGTTCGGCCCCTCGTCCCCGTCGCCGCCGCCCCTCGTACCGACCATGGGTCCCCTCCGGTCTGCCGCCGTGCACGCACCGTGCACCCCCGTGACGGTATCCCGGCCGGGCCGGGGTAGCCTGGTGGTCCCTCCCGTGGTGACCCACCACGGCCGGCGCGCCGGCGTCGACCATCCGATCGGCGGACCGGCGGACCACCCCCCACCGGGCCCGGTCCCCCCGGACGCTCCGGTCGGACCACGGACCGGGCACCCCGACGTACCACCCCGAAAGGCCGCACCGCCCCCATGCAGACCCGCGACGACATACGCAACGTGGCCATCGTGGCCCACGTCGACCACGGCAAGACGACCCTGGTCGACGCCATGCTCTGGCAGTCCGGGGCCTTCCGGGCCAACGAGTCCGTGAACGAGCGGGTCATGGACTCCGGTGACCTCGAACGCGAGAAGGGCATCACCATCCTCGCCAAGAACACCGCCGTGGTCCACAACGGCGTGAAGCTCAACATCGTCGACACCCCCGGGCACGCCGACTTCGGCGGTGAGGTCGAGCGGGGCCTGACCATGGTCGACGGGGTCCTCCTGCTGGTCGACGCCTCGGAGGGGCCCCTGCCCCAAACCCGGTTCGTCCTCCGCAAGGCTCTCCAGGCCCGCCTGCCGGTCATCCTGGTGGTGAACAAGGTCGACCGGGCCGACGCCCGCATCAAGGAGGTGGTGAGCGAGGTCGAGGAGCTCTTCCTGGACCTCGACGCCGACGAGGACCAGATCGACTTCCCCATCCTCTACGCCAACGCCCGGGCCGGTTGGGCCGCCACCGAGCAGGGGGTCGAGGGGACCGACCTCGAGCCCCTCTTCCAGGCCATCGTCGACCGCATCCCCGCCCCGGCCTTCGACCCCGACGGGCCGCTCCAGGCCATCGTGTCCAACCTCGACGCCTCGCCCTACCTCGGGCGCCTGGCCATCTGCCGGGTCCACAACGGGACCCTGCGCAAGGGTGCCTCGGTGGCCTGGTGCAAGCTCGACGGCACCATCGAGCGGACCCGGATCACCGAGCTCTACGTCACCGACGCCCTCGACCGGGTCGACGCCGAGGAGGCCGGGCCCGGCGAGATCGCCGCGGTGGCCGGCATGGCCGAGATCACCATCGGCGAGACCCTGGCCGATCCCGACGACCCGCGGCCCCTGCCGGTGATCACCGTCGACGAGCCCAGCCTGGCCATGACGGTGGGCATCAACACCTCGCCGCTGGCCGGTGCCGACGGCAACAAGCTCACCGCCCGTCAGGTGCTGGGCCGGCTCGAGGCCGAGCTGATCGGCAACGTCTCGCTGCGGGTCAACCCCACCGAGCGACCCGACACCTGGGAGGTCCAGGGCCGGGGGGAGCTCCAGCTGGCCGTCCTGGTCGAGACCATGCGGCGCGAGGGCTTCGAGCTCACCGTGGGCAAGCCCCAGGTGGTGACCCGGGAGATCGACGGGACCCTCAACGAGCCCATGGAGCGGGTGGCCATCGACGTGCCCGACGACTACCTGGGCGTGGTCACCCAGCTCATGGCCCTGCGCAAGGGGACCCTGATCGAGATGATCAACCACGGTACGGGCTGGGTCCGCATGGACTACCGGGTGCCGGCCCGGGGCCTGGTGGGGTTCCGGACCGAGTTCATGACCGAGACCCGGGGCACCGGCATGCTCCACCACGTCTTCGACGGCTGGGAGCCCTGGCACGGTGAGCTCAAGACGAAGCGCAACGGGTCGATGGTGGCCGACCGCCGGGGCATGACCACGGGCTACTCGCTGATGAGCCTGCAGGAGCGGGGCCTGCTGCTGGTGGGCCCGGGCACCGAGGTCTATGAAGGGATGGTGGTCGGGGAGAACGCCCGCGACGAGGAAATGGACGTCAACCCCACCAAGGAGAAGAAGCAGACCAACATCCGGTCGGCTTCGGCCGACGAGGCCATCCGCCTCACCCCCCCGGCCCTCCTGTCGCTCGAACAGGCCCTGGAGTTCATCGCCGACGACGAGTGCGTCGAGGTCACGCCGAAGTCGGTCCGGCTGCGCAAGGTCATCCTCGACCAGGCCACCCGGGGCCGGGCCCGTAGCCGCAGCCGGAACGCCCGCGCCTGAGCCGCTCCCCGTCGGCCCCTGCCGCCCCCCGACCACCGCGGATGCACGACGGACCGGAGCGTCCCATGCCATTGTGGTGTGATGCCGACGTCGGACCCGGTACTGGCGCGGACCGACGCCCCGCCGGGGGCCGTCACGGACGGCACCGGACGGGGGTCGCCCGTCGCCGTGACTGATCCCCCAGGTGTCCCCGCCGCCGCCGGGGCGCCGGACACCGCCACCCTGCCCGCCAGCCTGCCCACCGACGGCGCCGACCCCACCCTCCCGTCCCGGCTCCACCGGCTGGCCGCCGTGCTGCGCACCCACCGGGTCGCCGTGGTCGTAGTGCTCCTGGCCGCCGGGGTCCGGGTGGTGGTCACCCTGGCCTACCGCCCCGTCCTGCTGTACTCCGACTCCGTCGACTTCCTCAAGCAGTCGGACATCCTGCACCCGACGGCGTGGCACCCCATGGGCTACCCCCTGGTCATCGCCGCCCTGGCCTGGGCCCACAATCTGACCGTCTACGCCGTGCTCAACCACGCCATGGGCCTGGCCATGGGGGTCCTGCTCTACGCCCTGCTGGTTCGGCTGGGGGTCCGCCGGTGGCTGGCCGTGCTGGCCGTGGTGCCGGTCCTCTTCGACGCCTACCAGCTCATCACCGAGCAGTACCTGCTCTCGGACACCACCTACCAGTTCCTCATCGTGGTGGCCGTGGTGGTCATGATGTGGCGGGGACCCGACCACCGGTGGCGCCGGCCGGGCGCATGGCGGTGCCTGGCCGTCGGCCTGCTGTTCACCGCCGCGGCCATCACCCGGTTCGACGGGACGGTCATCATCGTGCCTGCCCTGGCCTTCCTGATCGTCCGCCGCGTCGGGATGTGGCGGCTGGCCGTGGTCGTGATGGCCTTCGTACTGCCCATCGTGGCCTACGCCGGGTGGTACGACGCGGTGAACGGGCAATTCACCACCAGCGGCCTGACCGGTCTGTTCCTCTACGCCCGGCTGGCGCCGTTCGCCGACTGCACCGGCCTCACCCTTCCGGCCTACGAGCAGCGTCTCTGCCCCACCCAGCCCGTGGCCGACCGGCCGACCGTCGGCTGGTGGTCGTCCTCCCACCAGTCCCCGGGCGAGTCCGAGACCGGCCACGACGGCCGGACGGCCAACCAGGTGCTCCTCGACTTCGACGAGCGCATCATCCTGCACCAGCCCGTCCAGTACGCCTCGGCCGTGCTGCACGACTATTTCTTCCAATTCTCCCCCACCCACGCGTCGGGACGGGAGGTCCCCGACACCAGTCCCTGGCGGTTCGCCACCCGGGCCCCGGGGAGCAACTACGTCCCCGACGCCCGGTCGTGGACCGAACGGTTCGGCTCGCAGGTCCCCTCGGTGAACGCCGGCCTGGCCCGGCTGCTCGCCGACTACCAGGTGGTGGTCTACACCCCCGGCCCGCTGCTGGCCGCCCTGCTCGGCGTGTCGCTGGTGGCCGTGTGCTGGCGCCGGCGGACCAGGGGGTCCGGCCTGCGGGCCGAGACTGCGGCCCTGGCCGGTGGGGCGGTCCTCACCATGCTCTTCGCCACGGCGACGGCCGGTTTCGACTGGCGCTACCAGCTCCCCTCGTTGGTCCTGCTCCCCGTGGCCGGGGCCCTGGCCGTCACCATGCTGGTGTGGCCCGGCCCGACCCGGCCCCGCTACCGGCACTCGGTCAGGAGGTCCGGAGGGCGGGCGTCCGAGGACACGACGCTGTCCCCGGTTCCGGCCCCGGCCCCGGACTGACCCCGGGCTCCCGGCACGGACCGTCGCCGGGCGGCACCCGACGGTTCAGTGCAGTTCCACCACCTGGGGACTGTTGGCCGCGTTGTCGGTGATCACCAGGCGACCGCTCGGTGCCCCCGACGACGCGGTGACGGTCACGAGGATGGTGCAGGGTTTCGGTGCCGCCACCTCCGTGCAATTCTCGGCGGACACCCGGTAGTCGTCCGAGCCCTCGACGGCCACCCCGGTCACGACGAGCTTCGTCCGCCCCAGGGCGGAGACGGTGACCGACTGCGGTAGGGACGTCACCCCCGGCTGGAAGGCGAACCGCAGCTGCGTCGGCGCGAATTCCGCGAAGGCGCGGTTGTCGACCTCCTGGGTGACCGTGGCGCTGGAGGAGTCACGGGTCGATGTCCCGGAAAAGCTCGCCGTGACCATGAACGTCCCGGAGTCGCTATAGGTCACCGTGCAGAACGCCCGGCCGGAACTGTCCTCCAGCGGATGACGGCAATTGTCGGCCTGCCGGGCCTTGCCGGTGAACCGGAACGTGAACGTGCCGTAGGTCTGCGACGCCCCGGCGTTGGTGGGCGTCACGGTGGCCAGGTACGTGACCGGCTGGCCGGGGCTGGCCGTCGGCAATTTGGAGAGCGTCGTGGTGGTGGCCTGGGGCGTTGTCGACCCTTGGCTGTAGTTGAGGAAACCGTCGATGGTGATCACGTAGCCCTTGGCCTCAGTGAACTGGACGTCGATGTGCAACGGTCCGTCGACCTGCCCGGCGGGCTTCGTGGTGCCGGTGGAGATGTCGGAGGTGACGCCCGACCCTTGGAGCCACCCTGAGGTGATGTCGAGGTTCCCCGAACTTCGAGTTGGCATCTGACCGTCGAGCACGGACCCACGACCGCTCACGAGGGTGATCCCGACCGTTCCACCTCCTCCACGGGACCCCACCCAGTCGATCCGGTACCACGGGGAACCGACCAGCAGGCACGAGCCGATTCCCCAGCCGAACTTCGCGCCCTCCTCGATCTCACCGGCACAGTCGTGCAACTTGGGCTGGGGTGTGGCCCGGAGGTTGAACGCATGGGCGGAGGTCGCTCCCGGAGGCGCCACCGAGGTGGAGGTCAGGTGCGCGGAGCCGCCCGGGGACGCCGCAGCCGTGACCGGGGTCGCTCCGACCGCCACCGCCGTCGCCACCAGGGCGACGACGACCGCTACGGCGCCGACCGCCCGACGCGCCCGCTGTGATCTCGTCATCCGTCCACCTCTCGTCACCGGCGCCGGGACCAGCATGGCCCATGGAGCCCCCGTCGGCGGACCGCCCCACCGTCTCCGCCCCACCGTCGCCGCCCCCACCGGGTCCCCCAGGGTGATTTGGGGGATTGCCCCGATAGCCGCCGGCGTCCTCCGGGCGGACACTGCGGGTATGCCCACACCACCATCGGTCCTCGTCATCATCGGTCCCTCGGCCGGCGGCAAGTCGAGCGTCCTGTCCGAGCTCGACCGCCGTGGTCTGGTCCGCGTGCGGCCCACGTGGTGCACCCGGCCGCCCCGACCGGATGAGGAGGCCGGGACGACCAACCACGTCTTCGTCGACGACCGGGAGTTCGACCGGCTCGACCGGGGTGGCTTCTTCCTCTGTACCGGCGGCATCCAGGGGCTCCACTACCGGTACGGTCTTCCCCGCTTCGCCGACGGGTGCGGCACGGCCCTCGACACCGTGATCCTGCGGGCCGACTACGTCACGATGTTCCGTCGGCACTACCCCCGGGCCGTCGTGTACCTGGTGACCGCTCCCCACCACGACCTCACCCGGCGGCTGGGTCGCCGGGACGATCCCCCGCACGTCGTGGCCGCCCGGGTGGTTGCCAACCGGCACGAGGAGACGGCCGGTGCGGCACTGGCCGACCGGACGTTCGTCAACGCCGGCTCCGTCCCGGAACTGGCCGACGCCGTGGAGCTCGGCCTGGTCGCCGACGGTGCGCTCGACCACCCGTCCCACCACCTGGACGTGCCGGCATGAGCCCCCCGGACCCCCGGTTCGCCGTGGGTGGGCCGGCGCACCCCGTCCCCCCGCCGGGACAAGTGGCCTTCCCGTCGACCCTGCCATCGGCGGTTCCGCCACCGGGTTACCCCCCGTCGGGGGCCCTGCCCCCGGGCTACCCCACGTCGGGGGCCCTGCCACCGGGTTACCCCCCGTCAGGGGCCCTACCCCCGGGCTACACCTGGCATGGGCCCCCGCTTCCGGGTTACGCCTGGCAAGGACCCCGTCCGTCGGGTCCGATGCCGGCGTTCGCCCCGTACCCCGGAGCCCCCCGTGGCGCCACCCGGGTACAGACCGCGCTCAAGGTCACCGGGATCGTCGTCGGGGTAACGCTGGCCGTGGTCGGCCTGGCTGCCATCGGGCTCGTCGTTCTCACGTTCATCGCCTTCGCCCAGTCGGGGAGCAACAAATGATCCGCCGCATCCATCTCCTCGTCGTCGCCGTCCGTCCGGCGGTGATCGTGCTGCTGGTCATGTTCGCCGGAGTGGGGATGTCCTTCTCCACCCGCCACCCCGGCGCCCTGGTGACGGGTCGGGTACTGGTGGTGGTCGTGGCCCTGTTGGTCTTCACGGCCGACATCAACGATCTCTCCGACGAGGCCATCGACCGGGTGAACCTCGCCGGCGACCGACGCCGACCGCTGGTCGCCGGCACGGGCACCCGGACCGAACTGCAGGTCATCGCCGTGACCGCCGGGGTCCTGGCCGTCGTCACCGCGGCGTCGCTCGGCTGCGCGCCCCTGGCCGTCACGGTCGCCGGACTGGTTCTCAGCGCCGGCTACTCTCTCCGTCCCGTCCGCCTGGCCGACCGGGGTGCGGTGGCCTCGATGCTCCTGCCGGCCTGCTATGTGGCCGTTCCCTTCCTGGTGGCCGCCCTGAGCGTCGAACGGGGGGTGACCTTCCGACAGCTCGCCCTCCTCGCCGGGCTGTACGTGGGGTTCGTCGGGCGCATCCTGCTGAAGGACTTCCGCGATGTCCAAGGAGACGCCCTGTTCGGCAAGCGGACGTTCCTGGTGCGCCACGGCCGGCGGGCCACCCTCGTGGTCAGCATCTCGTTCTGGACCGCCGGCGGGCTCGTCGTCATCGTGCTCACGGGCCGGACAGCGGTGTGGTGCGCCCTGTACCTGGGACTCCTGGCTCTCACGTGGTTTCTGTTCATCCGGCTCGACCGGTGCACCGGCCGACGGATGGAGGATCGGCTGATCTCGGCGACGGCCATCGTGGGCCGGGGCACGGTACTGCTGGTGTGGATGCACCAGGCCACGGCCACTGCCGGCTGGACGGACGCCCGAGCCGCACTGGCCGCCACCGTCGTCACGCTGTTGACCGCGGCCCAGGCGCTGGCCATGGTGGCCTACGGCCCACGCCAGACGTTGACCGTCCCTCCGGAGTGGAACGCCGAGGTCCGTCCGGAGCCGCTGGACATCCGGACCGCCGCATCCGTCCCGGTGGGTACCCAGTGATGCGTCGTCGGTACGGCAGGGGAAGTCGCTCGGGCTGCGGCGGGACCCGCCACGGGCGCTCAATCCGTCATTCGGCACTCCTGCCGGTGGCCCGAGCCGACGTGTCCGGCATGCCGTTCTGAGGTCGAGGGGGTCGCCGACCGGCTTGGCAGATCAGCTGCGCCACCACAGGAGGGGGCGCCCTGAACGGCACCTTGGGGATAGGGGTCTCGACCACAAGGTGGCGTCAGGACGGCTCGAACAGCGCCCACCAAAACTTCGCTCCCGAGGCCTCCAGACGCTGCCCATAGACGGGGCCGTCAAGCAGCTCCGTGACCTGAGAGGGGGTGACACCCTCGGGCCATTCGAGGAAGTCAACTGCATCGCCTGTGTTGCAGTGGAGGTAGCGATCGCCCTTCAAGCGAAGGTAGAAGCCCCCGGTCTTCTCCATGCCCCCGGGGCGGTGAAGGACCTCGGTTGCGATCGATGGAGGCAGCCGGTAAGGACTCTCCTTGATACTGGCGATGTCTTCGACCGAAACCGATGACTTGCCTGGGTCGTCCTCAGGGTCAACACCCCATTCCGGGAAGTAGGAAACCGAATCAGCAACGTAGACGTAGCTGTTGATCGACCCGTCACTCATCTCCACCTCGCACGGGCGGTACTCAAATCCCCTGAGCGAGACCGATGGCCTCACCAAAGTGAGCTGGGTGGCCAGGTCAGGCCGCAAGGGGGGACGGGTCCGTCGAATCATCCGTCCCATAGTGCCCTGAGCCTTGGCGTAAAGCGAGGGTGCCCCCCAACGCCGGCTGTGAGCGCAACCACGAAAGTGTCCGCTTGAAGTACTACTACTAGTAGCATCGAAGTATGAAAGTCAGCGTCAGTCTCCCTGAAGAGGATGTTGAGTTCCTCGACGCCTACGCCGATTCCCAGGGCATCACTTCCCGCTCCGCCGTGCTCCACAAGGCGGTGCGCCTCCTCCGCGCATCAGGGCTGGGAGGCGCCTACGAGGACGCGTGGCAGGAATGGGCTACTGAAGGAGAGGCCGACGTCTGGAACGTAACGGTCGATGATGGTCTCACCTGATGCGACGGGGCGAGGTGCGCGTCGTAGATCTGGATCCTGTACGCGGTAGCGAGGCCAGCAAGCGCCGTCCGGCGGTGATCGTCAGCAACGACGGAGCAAACAGCACGGCGGAACGTCTCGGGCGAGGTGTGCTCACTGTGGTGCCGGTGACTTCGAGGACCGATCGGGTGTACCCGTTTCAAGTTCTTCTGCCAGCATCGAGGACTGGGCTGCGCCAGGACTCGAAGGCTCAAGCCGAACAGGTCAGGGCGGTGGCGGTTGAACGGATCGGAGGACTGGTCGGTGAGCTGCCCACGGACTTGGTGGCGGCCTTGGATGAGGCACTACGACTTCATCTCGCGCTCTGACCCTCCAGCTGAGACTGACTGGTGGAGACGCATATTCCTCTGCTGCGTATTCCCCCCGAGTTCCGGTCACGACCGTACACGGAGAGCGACGTAGCGACGCCAGTCCGAGCCGAGGACCTTGGACCGGTCGGCCACCCGCCAGGGCCTCCGGTCGAGCAACTTGGCCAGCACCGGTGCGGGCACCGCGGTGAGCAGCGCGTCGAGGGCGGCGACCCGGGCGGCCCGATTGATGCCGTGCCGGTTGAGGCGTTCGGCGAGTTGCTCGGACTCGATGGGCTGTCCGGCGCAGCGTCCGGGGAAGAGCCAGGCGCTGTCGGGATGTCCGGCGCCGGTGACGTTGTGGCGCTGTCCGATCAGCTGGTTCACGAGCACGCCCAGCGGAGCCGGCACCGGGACGAGGTCGTCGCCGAAACGGAGGGTGTGCTCACCCTCGACGGAGTCGAAGTCGGTGGTGCGTAGCCCGCTGATGCGGCTGACCGGCAGCGCGTAGAGCAGCACCAGACAGCCCGCCACCCGGTCGACCAGCGGGAGACTGTCGTCTCCGAGGAACCGGCCGAGAAGGTCGAGCCGGGCCGGCTCGGTGATGCCGACTGCGGCACCTCGTCGGTCGACCGGAAGCTGCAGCGGAGCCCGTCGGTGGGTGGCGATGGCCCACCGCAGGAACGACCGGGAGTGGACCCGGGTGGTGGGTCCGGTGGCGAACCAGGCGTCGATGTCGGCCTGGGTGGCCGAGACGAGATCGGTGCCCCGCTCACGGAGCCATGAGAGGAGCCGGACGGCGATGTTGGTCTGGGCCCGGGCCACCGAGTAGCGGCTCTCGGTGAGCGTCCCGGCCTCGGCCAGTCGGGTGAGCCGGGGCCCGTGGTGCCAACGCAGGTAGGCGGCGATGAGGCGGCGGTCGACGGGGTCGTCGATAGTCGCAAGTCGTGTCGTCACCCATCGGTCGAAGGCGGCCAGGTGGCGGTTGCGCGGGGGGAGGACACCGTGGGTGATGAGCAGTTCCCGGAGGTGCTCCCGGCCGTTGGAGAAGGCGAGCATGTCGATGCCGTCGTGGGTGAGCGGGACGACCCCGGTGGCGATGGCACCGATGCGGTCTGTCACGTCTCGGTCCTCGAGCCACGACAGGCCGCCGCTCGGGGTCTCCATGGCCGCCAGCGCCTCGACGAGAGGGGTGAGTGCCGGGCTGACCGCCCCGGAGCCGTCGTCGAAGACCTTGTCGAGCCGGACCCGGAGCGAGCACCGGCGGCAGCGGACGAGGGTGTCGAAGTCGTCGTCGGTCCCGCAGGTGCGGCAGACCAGCTCCTCGTCGATCCCCGCGCACTCCCGACAGGTCGCCCCCTCCCGCAGTGCCCCGCCGGGGAGGGAGCGGGCCCGCCCGCATCCCGGACAGGAGCCGTGGCGGCGGAGGCGGCCCCGGGCACAGACAGCGCAGAGCGCACCACCCGGCCATGCGGGCCGCCGGGTCGTCCGCCCACAGGAGCCGGCACAGGAAACCCCCGTCATTGCTGGTCTTCCGTGATCCGGGCCCGACGGGGACGCCGGGCTGTCGGTCGTCCGGTGGTGGCCTTGGCCGCCGGGGCGCCGGCCGCCGCCGTCGTCTCGATCAGGTCGGACGCCGTGCAGTCGAAGATGTCGCAGAGGGCGGCCAAGGCGGCGAGCGACAGGCGCTCGGGTGTTCCGGTGGCCAGCCGGTAGACCTGGGCGGCGGACAGCTCCACGCCGCGTTCGGCCAGCAGCGGCCGCAGCTCGGTGGTCTTCCAGATCCCGTGGGCGGCCATCACCTCACGGAGCCGCCAGGAGTAGGCGACCGTCCGTCGGGCCTTCACCGGGCAGCCTTCTGCTGCGTGGCGGCTGTGACCGCCCCGTCGAGGGCGGCCCGCAGGGTCCGGGTCTTGTAGTCCGAGGACACCGACGTGTAGATGGCCAGTGTCGAGGCGTACTCGTGTCCGGCCTGCTGCTGGACGAACAGGGCGTCGTAGCCGTCCTCGATCAGGTGGGTCACGTAGCTGTGGCGGAGACAGTGGAGGGTCAACCCGGCGGGCAGCCCGGCAGCCTTCGCCGATCGGGTGAAAGCGGCGTTGATCCGGTCCTCGGAGACGAGCGGCCCCCGTTCGGAGGGCCACAGGCCCGACCCCTCCGGCGCCATGGCGGGCCAGACGTCCTCGATCCACTCGGCCAGCACCTCGGTCGCCCAGCCGAAGACGGTGAGCACGCTCCGCCTCCGGGGAGGTCCACCCTTGGAGGCCTTCCCCCACCGGACCTGGCAGACCCCGAAGGCGCCGAACTCGGGAGCCGACGGGTTGGCAGAGAAGTCGTTGGTCTCGAGCATCCGGACCTCCCGGCGACGGAGCCCCCAGCCGTAGGCGACCTTCAACATGGTGGCGTCCCGGAAGGCCGGGGCCCATCCCTTCCTCGACCGGGTGCGGATGGCGTCCACGTCGTCGTCGGCGGCGTCGAACAGCGACTGGAGCTCGACCCGGGTCAGCGACCGGCGCTGGGGTCGGCCCTCGTACTCGGAGGTGTGGGTGGCCAGGTTCTCCGGACGGCAGACCTGGCTCGGGGCGGTGCCGAACTGGGTGGTGCACGACAGCGGCCACCCATAGGCCGGATCGCAGAGGAAGGCACAGAAGGCACCGATCGCCAGCTGGTAGCTGCGGATGGTCGAGTGCGCCCGGTGCTCGTCCACGCGGAGCTCACCGACCCAGGACTCGAGGTGTCCGGGGAGCCACTCCCAGGGCCAGCTTCCGGCGTGGAGGCGGAACCGGCGCACCACCCGCTCTCGGGCCGCGACGGTCACCTCGTTCAGGCTCCGGGCCAGCTGCTGGTCGCGCCAGCCGTCCAACATCGCCTCGAACACGTCCCCGGCGGCGATGGCGTCGGGAGACGTCGACGCGGCCAACCAGAGTCCTCTGGATCTGCTCATTCGGTTCCCTTCATGCCTCGTTTTGGACGCGGGATTCAATCATCCGATGCAATCGGACCCAGGGATGCCCACGTCAGAGCATGAATTACGCCACCAGCACCTGCCCCACGACCGGCAGGCTCAGGACACGAACGTGCAGGCAGGGGGCCTGATCACGTCATGACGAGAACATGCATCGAATCGAATATGCGGCAGAAGCCCCGCAACGCCGGGTCGGCGACCCATAGTTGCAATCCTCAACCGGGCGGCGCCCCGGGTCCGGAGATGCCGATCTCGCAGAGGGTCGGGACCCACCCATTCTTGAGGGTCGCCTCCGTGCTCCACGTGGTCGCGCCCTTGCTGGTCAGAACTTCGGGCCCTGACCACCCGCCTCCCGGATGAGCGGGATTGAACAGGGCCAGCGAAATCGTGCCGCCCGAATATGGAAATGGTTGCGCGAAGGTGCCGCTCGCCTGGACCTCCGTGTGGGAGGCGTTCAGTCTGCACGCGAGAAACCGAAGACCTGCGGGAGCCTGCTTCTGATTGACAGTGGTCGGGAGGTCGCTCGAACCCGCAGCCGGTGCGAGGATGCCACCATCATGTGTTCCGCAACCCTTGATCGCGACATTCGGCTGTCCAGAAGGAGCTCCAGGTGCCTGGGGGCAGCTGGTCGAAGGCGTTGAATGCGAGTTGCCGTTGCCAGAGATCGCTCCGCTGGCTGCGCTGCATCCACCGAGAAATGCGGCCACTCCACCGACGATGACTACAGCAACCAGGCGATGCACATCGACATTCTGCCCTAGTGACCAAGGACGAGGGCTGGTGCCCCCTAACACCGGGTCTGCGGCGGTTTCGGATCGTGACGATTGGCACTTCGACGGCCGATCACTATCCCCGGTCGGCGAACGATCGCCCTTGGGCGGGCGTCCTGCCGACGTGGAATAATCAGCACAACGGCGAGAGGGGTCGTCGGT
>Ga0302157_10001484_pt1 | contig 28718 bp, 23 predicted proteins | sample I_Bog_N3_3_FD_193502 | JGI IMG/M metagenome (GOLD analysis project Ga0302157, IMG submission 193502) | Peat permafrost microbial communities from Stordalen Mire near Abisko, Sweden - I_Bog_N3_3 | ecosystem: Environmental > Terrestrial > Soil > Wetlands > Peat | place: Sweden: Abisko, Stordalen... | reverse complement strand
TCAGGTCGTCAACCTTCGAAAGCCAGGACCGAAAGACGCTGTGCTCCATGACCACCTCCATCACGACGCGACGGATTCTAGCAGAGGTAACGATGCCTACCTAGCGCGAATTGAGCCTAGTCCTTCAACTTACAAATCCTCGAGATCGTAATCCAAAATCGCCATCTCGAGCGTGTAGGTCTTGCCCTTGGGATCGTCGGCGGTGATCACGCCGAGAAAATCCGGGCCGTTGTTGAGCTCGACCGAATCGGTCTTCTTCGTGCGGGCCGCGATCGTCAGCTTCTCGTTCTCGAACAACTTGCGCAGATAGCCCTGCAAGGCGGGGCGCTCGACCGGGATTTTCATCTCGAAAAAGAACGAGCGATCCCCGTCTTCCTCGTCCGCCAGCAACGTGCCGATTTTAGCCTCGCCCAGCGTCACGTCGGCGGCGTCCTTGGCGCGGGAACTCGCCGTCACGTTCACGCCCGGCGCGCCGAGCGAGCGACGAAGATGCTCTCTCAGCTTGACGATCTCTTCCTTGTCCATGCGCTCCGCCCTCGTCGCTTCGGCCTCTGGCGAGGCTTTGCCATGGATGGCGGCGAGCGGCAAGCCGGCGCGGGCCGCACGCCCCGCGACATCGACGACGAGTCGCGGCGCCTTGCGCGAAAATAGGCTAAGCGGGATAGCAAAGGGACCGCCCCGACGCGGTTCCGCCCTCGGGAGGACCTTGGCTTTCATGAACCCGTCGCGCCTTTTCGCCAATCTGCCGAATCTGATCACGCTCGCGCGGCTGCTGTTGACGCCGCTCGTGGTGAACATGATCGTCGCGCACCGCTTCGTGGCGGCGTTCGTGATCTTCGTCGTGGCGGGCGTCTCGGACGGGATCGACGGCTTCATCGCCAAACGCTTCGATCTGCGCACGGAACTGGGCGCCTATCTCGACCCGCTCGCCGACAAGGCGCTGCTCGCCTCGATCTACATCACCCTCGCCGTGATCGGCGCGCTGTCGCCGGCGATCGCGATCCTCGTCGTCTCGCGCGATCTGATGATCCTGTTCGCGGTGGTGGTGTCCTGGTTGATGGACAAGCCGGTGGAGATTCGGCCCGTGTTCGTCTCCAAGTTCAACACGGTCGCGCAAATCGCCTTCGCCGCGCTGTTGCTCGGCGCGCGCGCGTTCGGGTTCGAGGTCGTGTTCGTGCAAGAGGTGTTGGGTTGGGTCGTGGCCTGCTCGACCTTGGCCTCCGGAGCGGTCTATATCGCGCAATGGCTCGAGCATATGAGCCGATAGGAAGCTCGCCTTGGCCCTCGCCCTCGCCTCGATCGCCTTTCTCGCGCCCGACTACGCCCCAGCCGTCGCATGGTTTCGCGACACGCTCGGCTTCGCCGTCGTCGAGGACGCCGACATGGGCGCCGGCAAACGCTGGGTGGTCGTCGCCGGAAGCGGCGGCGCGCGCATCGTGATCGCGAAAGCCGAGGGACACGCGCAACATGGCGCCATCGGCGCGGCGGCGGGCGGCCGCGTCGGCTATTTCCTGGAGACCGACGATTTCGATCGCGAGCACGCGCGGCTGCTGGCCAGGGGCGTGACCTTTCTCGAAGCGCCGCGCCACGAGCCCTACGGCACGGTCGCCGTCTTCTTCGATCCCTGGGGCGGGAAATGGGATCTGATCCAGCCCGCTGGAGCCGCAAAATGAGCCTGGAACGGCAAATCCTGATCTGGGCGCTGGTCATCGCCGCGTTGTTCGGCGCGCTCTATGTCCTCGGGTCCGCCGTGACGCCGTTCGCGACCGGCATCGCGCTCGGCTATCTCCTCGATCCCGTGGTCATCAGGTTGGAGCGGCTCGGCATGAATCGGCTCGCCGCTTCCTTGCTGATCCTGGCCATATTCGTGCTCGTTCTGGTGGTCGGGTTGGTCGTCGTCGCGCCTGTGCTGGCCAATCAGTTGATCGGCTTCACGCAGAAGCTGCCCGGCTACGTCATGCGCTTGCAAGCGCTTGCGGTGGAGGAAGGCTCTACTCTCGCCGACAAATACGGCGGGACCTGGCTCGACTCGCTGGGTCTGCGCAATTCGCTCTCGGCCGACCAAATTCAAAAATCGATCGGCGATTTCGTTTCGCAAGGCGCGCAATGGCTGATGAACGCGGTGCGCTCGATCGCCTCGGGCGGCGCCGCGCTGGCGGGTTTCTTCTCGCTGTTGGTCGTCACCCCCGTCGTCGCGTTTTACATCCTCGTCGACTGGAACAAGATGATCGCGGCGCTCGATTCCTGGCTGCCGCTCGACCATCGCGCCAACCTGCGCGTGATCGCGACCGAGATCAACAACGCGTTGGCCGGCTTCATCCGCGGGCAATCGCTGGTATGCCTGTTCCTGGGTCTCTGGTACGGCCTCGGCCTGACCGTGATCGGCCTGGACTTCGGCTTCCTCATCGGCGTCATCGCGGGCGTGCTGAGCTTCGTGCCCTATGTCGGCTCGCTGACCGCGCTGGTGCTCTCGCTCGGCGTCGGTCTCGTGCAGGGATGGCCGAGTCCGAAACTCTTCTTCCTCGCGTTCGGCGTCGTCGGCATCGGTCAATTCCTCGAAGGCTACGTCATCTCGCCCAAGCTGGTGGGCGAGTCGATCGGATTGCATCCCGTGTGGCTGATGTTCGCGTTGTTCGCATTCGGCGAGTTGTTCGGTTTCACCGGGCTGATCATCGCGGTGCCGACGGCGGCGGCGCTCGGCGTACTCGTGCGCCATTTGCTGCGCGTCTATCTCGCGAGCCCGCTCTATCGCGGCCGCGGCGTCGTCGATCTCTCCCCTTGAGCGTCCCCCCGCGACAATTGCCGCTCGACTTGCCGCATGTCGCGAGTTTCGCGCGCGCGGACCTGTTGCCCGCGCCGCAGAACGCCGCCGCCCTGGCGATGATCGATTCCTGGCCGCGTTGGCCGAGCCCGACGATGCTGCTGGTCGGCCCCGGCGGCGCCGGCAAGAGCCATATCGGCGCGATCTGGGCGCGCGCGACGGGCGCGCGGATCGTTCACGCCGACAGGCTGGGCGAGGCGTCGCCGGTAGACGTAGCGTCCGGCCCCGCGCTGCTCGTCGAGGACGCCGACCGGATCGGCGCCGAGGAAGCCGCGTTGTTTCACCTTCTCAATCTCGCGCGCGAGAACGGCGTCTCGGCCTTGATCACCGCGAACCGGGCGCCCGATCTCTGGGGCCTCGGGATCGCCGACCTGTTGTCGCGGCTGCGGCTGGCGCCGATCGTCGCGCTGGGCGAACCGGACGCCGACCTCACGCAGGCCGTGCTGTTCAAGTTGTTCAGCGATCGACAATTGGCGGTCGATCCCGCCGTGGTGAGCTACATCGCGCGCCGGATCGAACGCTCGCTCGACGCCGCCAGAGTCCTGGTGGCCGCTCTCGATCGCGAGGCGCTGGCGCGCGGCCAGAGGGTGACGCGGGCGATGGCGGCGGCGCTGTTACGGGATTCCGATGAGGAATGAAGGCGTCTAGGCGCGTCCGAGGACGCGCCCTATGAGCCTCAGTTCACGCCCAACTTGCGCTGCAAGCTGGTGGAGGACGTCGTATACTGGAACAGCAGTTTCTTTTCGGGGTAGACGTAGCGGTGGATCTTCTGCGCCGCCAGCGCGCCCTCGTGAAAGCCGGACAGGATCAGCTTCAGCTTGCCGGGATAGGTGATGATGTCGCCGATCGCGAAAATGCCCGGGATGTTGGTCTCGAACTTCTCGGTGTCGGTCGGGATCAGGTTTTCGTGCAGGTTGAGGCCCCAATCGGCGATCGGGCCGAGTTTCATCGTCAGACCGAAGAACGGCAGCAGGGTGTCGCATTCGTGCTCGACATGGGTTCCGTCTTCCTTGCGGATCGACGCGACGGCAAGCTGCGAGCCCTCCCCTTTCAGGCCCATGACCTGACCGAGGATGAAGTCCATCTTGCCCTCGGCGACCAGCGCCCGCATCGCGTTGACCGAATGCGGCGCGGCGCGGAAGGCGTCGCGGCGGTGGATGAGCGTGATGCGCTCGGCGACCGGATGCAGGTTGAGCACCCAATCGAGCGCGGAATCGCCGCCGCCGACGATCACCACGCGCTTGCCGCGGAACTGTTCGATCTTGCGCACGGCGTAAAAGACGCTCGCGCCTTCATAGCCCTCGATGCGCGGAATCGGCGGACGCTTGGGTTGGAACGAGCCGCCGCCCGCGGCGATGATCACGGCCTTGGCCTCGATCGAGGTGCCCGCGTCGGTGCCGACGCGGAACTTCGGATGCTCGGGCGTGCCCAAAACCTCCAACGATTCCACCATTTCGTTGAGATGAAACGTCGGATGGAACGGCTGAACTTGCTTGGCGAGGTTTTCCACCAAGCCGTGACCGGAAATCTCGGGGAAGCCGGGAATGTCGTAGATCGGCTTTTCCGGATAAAGCTCGGCGCATTGGCCGCCGATTTTCGGCAGAATGTCGATCAGATGCGCCTTGATGTCGAGCAGGCCCAGTTCGAACACGGCGAACAGTCCCGCCGGGCCGGCTCCGATGATCGCGACGTCGGTCGTTGTAGTCTCGCTCATCTGCGTCAACCCTGCTTGGCCGGCGTGGTGACGATCAGGCCGTCGAGTTCGCTCGTCACCTTGATTTGGCACGAAAGCCGCGAGGTCGGGCGCACGTCGGAGGCGAAATCGAGCATGTCCTCCTCCATCTGCGAGGGCTTGCCGACGATTTCGGTCCAGGCGTCGGAGACGTAGACGTGGCAGGTCGCGCAGGCGCAGGCGCCGCCGCATTCGGCCTCGATGCCGGGGACGCTGGCGCGCAACGCGGTTTCCATCACCGTCGAGCCGATTTGGGCTTCCACCGTGCGCGACGCTCCGGTGGCGTCGATGAAGGTCACTTGGGTCATCGGTAAGGCTCAGTCCTTATGCAAAGCGCGAGCGCGCGGGCCCGGACGCCGCCGGGCGGGCGGGCGCGCGCCTTCATAGGGCGCGCCGACGCTTAACGGAAGAGCCCAATTGGCGGAAAGGTCGCGGCGTGGCGTCTCAGCCGTTCAGCGCGGAAATCGCGGCGCGCGCCTCGCGGACGGCGTCGGCGAGTTCGGCGAGTTCCGCCTCCGGGTCGCCATCGCCGGATTCGAAGGCTTTTTCAACGGCTTCGGCGCCCCGCGCGACGCGCCGGGCGCCGATCGCGAGCGCGGAGCCGCGCAACCGGTGCGCAATGTCGGCACGCGTGCGGCAGGCGACGTCGCTGATCTCCAGTCGGGCGATCAGCTTGGCCGATTGCCGATCGAACATGCCCAGCAATTCGGTCTCGAGCGCCGCGTCGCCGTCGGTCTGGCGCGCCAAATGGACGAGATCTATGGCCGGAGAGGACGGGTGCGACGGAGCGACGCGAGCGGCGCCGAGGTTGCGGACTGCGAGCATCACAAATCTCCAAGGCGCGAAACGCCCGTGTTTTCCACCAAATTCGACTCCAGAGCGCTATTTGCCGCCTGATCAAGCCGATCGACGCTTGAATATGCTGACCGAAACGTTAACGACGTTTTAAAGATGCGGGCGTGCCCAGGTTTCCATCACCTCGGGGCGCCTGTACACTGAGCGTGGTTAACTCCCCCTTCGCGCGGAGGCGAGAGGCCCATGGCTTCGCGCGAGGGAGGAACCGGGTGGCGCGTTTGGCGACCCGCGCGGATTTAAGAGTGAGGCGGACGCAATGGCGCAAAATAATTCGGCCCCGGATCCCGTATCCCAGGCGATGCTGGCGATCGAGGACGCGCTGAATCTCGGACTCGAACCCGAAACCGAAGAAGCCGCGCCGCATGTCGAACCCGACCCCGCCGAAGCTCCCGCCGCGACGCTGAAAGCCCCCGCCGCCGCCCAACCGACGGACGCCCCCCTTCTGTCGCGCGCCGCCGCCGCGCGCGCCCCCGAGACCAAATCGCCGCTCACGCCGGGAACGCCGCCGGCCAACGACGACCGCGCCGCCGCCGGACCGATAGTTCAGGCGTTGCAATTGCGACGCCCGAGCCGCGCCCCGGTCGTGCTCGCGACCGTTTTCTCCGTCGTCTGGCTCTGTCTTTGCGCCGCTTACGGCTATTATAGATATACGGAGCTCACGGCCGGATCGACGAGCCTGCGCGACGCGCTGATGCGTCCCGAGACCGTGCTGTTCGCGCTGGCTGCGCTCGCGCCCATCTTCTTCCTCAGCGGCTTCGCCGCGTTGGCGCGCCGCCTGCAGGAGCTTCGGCTTTCCGCCAATTCGATCGCGCAGGTCGCGATGCGGCTCGCCGAACCCGAAAGCATGGCCAACGATCAATTTTCGACCCTGTCGCAAGCCATCCGCCGCGAAGTCACCACCATGGGCGACGGCGTGGAGCGCGCCTACGCGCGAGCGACCGAACTCGAGTCGCTCGTGCGCGCGGAAGTGTCGTCGCTGGAGCGGTCCGCGAGCGAAAACGAACGCCGGCTGCGCTCGCTCATCGCCGAAATGGCCGATCAGCGCGAGGCGATCCTCGCCAACGGCGGGCAGGTGCGCGTCGCCATCGCCGACGCCCACACCGGCGTAGCCGCCGACCTCGAGGGGATCGGCAAGCGCGTGGCGGAGCAACTGACGCAAGTCAGCGAAACCATCGCGGCTTCGCTCGGAACCTCTTCCGAGCAGATCACGATCGCTATGGACAACGCGGGAACATCGACGATCGAACGCATCGCCGCCCAAGGCGAACAGACGCATCAGCAACTCGTCGGGGTCGGCGCCAGCGTCGCCGACCGCCTCGCCGGCGCCACGGACCAAAGCGCCAACGCCCTGCTCGCGCGCGTCGCCGATCTCGACGCCGGGATCAAGGCGGCGAGTCAGTCGCTGATCAGCGAGCTCGACGCGTGTAATCGGGAAATCACGCAGCGCATCGGCTCCGTCGGCGCGAACGCCGTCGAAGCCTTGCGCGGCGAGGGCCTATCCGTCGCGATCCAGATCGAAACGACGGCGCAATCGGCCGCCGAGACGCTCGGCGCCAACACGGCCGACATCGCCGGACGCATAGACGCCAGCGGAACCAAGGCGGTCGAGGCTATTCGTCATCACGGCGACACCGTCGCGACCCGGCTTACCGAAACCAGCGAGGAACTCGCGCGCCATTTCGACACGAGGGGACGCGTCCTCGTCGAGCGGTTGGATATGACGGGACAGCAGACCGTCGATGCGCTTCGCGAGCATGGCGACGCCGTCGTTTCGCGATTGACCGAGACCCACCAATCCGTCGCCGGGGAATTCGACAAGCGCGGCCAATCCCTGCTCGATCGCATCGACGCCAGCGGCCAGCAAACCACTTCGGCGCTGCTCGCGCACGGGGAAAACGTCGTGTCGCGCCTGACCGAGACCAACCAGACCGTGGCGCGCGAACTCGACCAGCGCGGCCAGTCGCTGCTCGATCGCATCGAGGCGAGCGGCAAGCAAACGACCGAGACCTTGCTCGCTCAAGCCGAGGCCGTCGTTTCCCGACTGACCGAGACGCACAACCAAGTTACGGGCGAATTCGACGAACGCGGCCAGTCCCTCATCGCCCTCATCGGCGCCACCGGCCAGGAAACGACCGCCGCCCTGCTCGCGCAAGGCGCCTCCGTCGTTTCGCGGCTGGTCGAAACCAACCAGACCGTCGCGCGCGAATTCGACGAGCGCGGCGAGTCCTTGCTCGCGCTCATCGACGCGAGCGGCCAACAGACGACCGAGGCGCTGCGCGCGCATGCGGACGCCGTGGTGACGCAACTGACCGACACCCATCAGTTCGTCTCGCGCGAACTCGACGAGCGCGGCCAATCCCTGCTCTCGCGCATCGACGCGAGCGGCCATCAGACGACGGAAGCGCTGCGCGCCCACGGCGACGCGGTCGCGTCGCAATTGACGGAGACCCATCAATCGGTCGCGCGCGACTTCGGCGATCGGCACGCAAGCCTCATCGAGCAATTGCGCTCGACCGGCGCCGAAGCCTCCGAGATCCTTCGCGTTCAGGGCGATTCGCTCACGTCGCGGCTGACAGAGACCAGCCGGACCGTCGCGCGCGAGTACGAGGGTCTCAGCCAGAGCCTGCTGGACCATTTGCACCTGAGCGGCGGCGCCGCTTCCGAAGCGATCCGCATCCATGGCGACACCGTGTCGACGCAATTCGCCGAGACCAGCCAATCCGTGGCGCGCGACTACCACGATCTCACCCAGGACATGCTGACGCGGCTGCAATCCACCGCCGGGGAAACCGCCGAGGCCCTCCGCGTCCAGGGCGACAGCGTCACCGCGCGCCTCGTCGAAACCAGCGAGTCGGTCGTTCGGGACTATCACGATCTCAGCCAGGGCCTCGTCGACCGCATCGAGGCGAGCCGAAGCGCGCTCGAACTGGCGCTCGGCGAGCGCGGCGAAACGCTGGTCTCCGGGCTCAATGAAGCCGCCGATAGATTGCATGAGACGGTGGTCGTTCGCGGTCAGGCGCTGCAGGACGTGCTCGGCCGCTCCACGGATCGTCTGGCCTCGCGGATCGACGAGCGCGCGGAAACGGCGCGCGCGACCTTCGACGCCGCCAACGACCAATGGTCGCAACATTTCCAGACGCGCGCGTCCGAATTGCGCGATACGCTCGACGCGACCGCCGGCGCGCTCAGCGGCCAGATCGACGCGGCGACGCGCGCCGCGATCGAGGCGATCGACGCCCAGGGCGGCTCGACGCAAGAACGCTTCAGCGAAGCCACGCGCGCGGCGCTCGCGCATTGGGCCGAAGTCGCGCATTTCGCCAGCGAGAAATTCGCGTCCTCCGCCACCGAGGCCGTCGCGGCGATCTCGATCAGCGGCGAAAGCATCCACGACACCCTCGCCTCGCGGCTCGCGGCGTTCGAGGACACCTTGGGCGCGCGCGGCGGTTCGCTGGTCGGCGCGCTGACGGAGCAGACCCAGTTGCTCGACCAACAACTGCACGCGCTCAGCGGCCTCGTGGGTGAGAGCGGCGACAGCGTCGTCGATCGCATCGGCGGCCACGCCACCAAGCTCAGCGACAACATCGCGCACCATATCGACGCGATCGACGCGGTGATGTCCAACCGCGCGGGCGACATCGATCAGCGACTCGGCGCGCATCATCAGCGCATCGACGAGACCACCGGCCGCCGCATCGGCGAACTCGACCAGCGTCTCACCGAACATTACGACCGGCTCGACGAGACGACCCGTCAGCGTATCGGCGAACTCGATCAGAACCTCAGCGAACACCGCGACCGGATCGACCAGACCGCCAGCCAGCGGTTCGGCGAGATCGATCAACGCCTGGGCGAGCACTACAATCGCATCGACGAGACCACCGGCCAGCGTATCGACCAGCTCGATCTGCGGCTGACCGAGCATCAGACGCGCCTTGACGAGACGACTCGCGCGCGCATCGGCGAACTCGATCGCAACCTGAGCGGCCATCGCGATCTCATCGATCAGACCACGGGCCAACACGTAGGCCAACTGGATCAGCGGCTGGCCGAACACCAGAACCGGCTCGACGAGACGACGCGTCAGCGCATCGGTGATCTCGATCGCGACCTAGGCGCCCACCGCGATCTCATCGATCAGACCATCATGCAGCGCGCCGGCCAATTCAACCAGCGGCTGACCGAACACCACACTCGGCTCGACGAGATCGCCCATCAGCGAATTGGCGAACTCGATCACAGCCTGAACTCCCTTCACGATCGGCTCGATGAGACCGCGCGTCAGCGCATCGGCGAATTCGACACCGCCTCCTCCGCTCATCACACCGCGATCGAACTCGCGCTGGCTTCGCATTCGCGTTCGGTCAATTCGGCCTTGCAGGGCGGCTTGGCCTCGTTCGAGGCTTCGATCGTTCAGCGCGGACAGGAAACCGTCGCCCGCATCGACACCGAAGTGCAGGCGCTGGCGGGCCTGATCGACGGCAAGCTGACCGCCATCGAAGACACCGTGGTCACGCGCGGCGGCGCGCTCGACGAACGCTTGGTCAAGCGTCACCAGGATTTCGCCGCGCTCATCGCGTCGAGTCTCGACAGCACGGATGCGCGCGCGAGCGACCGACTGCGTCAGATCAGCGCCTCGCTCGACGGCTTGGCGCAGCGCATCGACGACGGCCTGGCGGCGCGCGGCAAGGCGCTGACCGAAGTGCTCGCCAAGAATACGCTGGAGGCCGCGCGCGCGCTCGGCGAAGGCGGACGCGAAATCACCAAGGGAATCGAAAGCAAGTCGGCGGAAGTCGCGCAGACCCTGGAATCGCGCGCCACCGCGCTGACGCAGGCCTTGTCCGACCTCGCGGGCCGCATCAGCGCGACGCTGGTCGGCAAGCTCGACGAAATGACCGGCGCGCTCGGCGGCAGCGCCGATCGCTTCCAGACGCAGGTCGTCTCGCCGTTGCAGGGCCTCACCGGGCGTCTCGACGCCAGCGGCGCGGAACTGGCCAAGACGATGGCGGGCCATTCGCAAACGCTCGACGGCCTCGTCAGCGCGCACGGGCAGTCGATCCAGGCCTCGCTGGTCGGCGGCGCCGACATCGTCGCCGCCAAGCTCGCCGAGCAATCGCAAGCGTTGCAGCGCGAGATTTCCGCAGCGGTCGCCAACCTCGACGCGACACTCGCCTCGCGCGGCGGCGATCTGACCGGCCTCATCTCGGCGCGCATCGACGCGCTGCGGCAGTTGCTCGAGGGCCAGGGCGCCGAATTCGTCACGCAACTGGGCGCGCGCGGCGACGAGCTTTCCCATCAGATTTCCGGCATCGGCGACCGCGCCACGCAGAGCTTCGAGCAGCGCGTCAACGGCTTCATCGGCCTGCTCTCGCGCCGCGGCGAGGATCTGCTCGCGGCGATCAACGCCAGCGGCGCCGAATCGGTCCGCTCGCTCGGCGCGCTCACCGGTCAGATCAACCACGAGGTCGAAACCTCGACCACGGCGCTCAACGCGGCGACCGAATCCGCCAAGGCGCAATCGACCGAAGCGGTCGGCGGCCTGCTCGCGCAGCTCAACCAGAACGTCGAAAAATCCGCCTACGCGTTGCGCGCGGCGGCCGAGTCCGCGACGACGCGTTCGTCGGAAACCGTCAGCGGTCTGCTCGCGCGCCTGAAGCAGGACGTCGAACAATCCTCGCTCAGCTTGAACACGGCCGCCGACACCGCGACGGCGCGCTCGTCCGAGGCGATCGAAAACCTCGTCGGTCGTTTGAGCCGGGATGTCGAACAGTCCTCGATGCTGCTGCATTCGGTCGCCGAATCCGCGACCAGCCGATCTTCCGAGGCGATCGGAGGTCTGCTGTCGCGTCTCAGCCAGGACGTCGAGAAGTCGTCCATCACCCTGCACAACGTCGCCGACACGGCGGCGACGCGTTCGACCGAATCGATCGGCGGGCTGATCACGCGCCTGACGCAAGAGGTCGAGAAGTCAGCCTTCGCGCTGCGCGCCGCCGCCGACGCCGCCACGGCGCGGTCGACGGACGCGATCGGCTCGTTGCTCGCGCGGCTCACGCATGAACTCGAAAGCTCGACAATCGCGCTCAAGGAGACCGCCGAGTCGGCGTCCGCGCATTCGACCGAGACCATCGGCGCGCTGGTCGGCCGCCTCACCGCCGAACTCGAAAACTCCAGCCACGCGTTGAAGGAAGCGATGGAGCACGGCGCGCAGACCTCGGTCGCCTCGCTCGCCTCGACCAGCGATCGTCTGCGCGGTGAATTGTCGCAAGTGCTCGATCGCCTCGGGCAAACCGGAACGGCGCTCGATCGCATCGTCGGCTCGGCCAGTTCGCAACTGGGACAGATCCAGGGCGACCTCGGCGGCAAGGTGCAGGACCTGCAACGCTCGCTCGGCGCGATCGCCAGCCAGGTCACCGAACTCGACCGGCTGTCGCTCACCACGCGCGACGACTCGAGCCAGATGGTCGACCGCATGGCCGCCCACACGGCGGCGCTCGCGGAGGTCGCGCGCGATCTGGCGGCCAAGCAGCAGACCATCGACATGGCGCTGCAACACCGCCAGCAAAACCTGGAAGCCCTGTTCGAGACCATCGGATCGAAGAGTTCCGCGTTCGACGAGATGATGCGGAGCTTCACCGCGTCGGTCGAGGAGAGCTTCGCGAAGGCGCAAGCGCGCGCGCAGGAGATCAGCGCCTCGCTCGCCGCCACCACGAAGGGCACGGCGGCCAGCGTCACCGGCCAGTTCGAGACGATCCGCGAGAACGCCGGCCGCGAAAGCGAAAAAACCGCGCAAGCGCTGCGGGCGACTTATGAACAGGCGAGCGCGCAGCTCGCGCAGATCATGGACCAAGCGTCGGAGAAGTTCCGGACCTCCGTCGGCGAGGTCAAGCAGATGGCCGGGGAAATGCAGCGCGAACTCGACAATACGCGGCACGAGTTGCGCCGCGGCGTGTTCGAACTGCCGCAGGAGACCAACGAAGCCGCCAATGCGATGCGCCGCGTCGTCTCCGACCAGATCAAGGCGCTGAAGGAGCTGGCGGCCGTCGTCTCGACCTCGGGCGCGACGTTCGACATCGCCGAGCCGGTCTCGGCCCCGCCGACCGCGCCGATCGTTCCGGCCGCGCGCGCGGAATCGATCGCGCCGCCGCCCCCGCGGCGTGAACCGGGCCCCGCCTCGCGTCCCGCGCCTTCCGCGCCTCTCGAGCTCGCGCCGCCTCGCGAGACCGCTCCCGCGCGCGAGGAGGACTACGTGCGCGTGCTGACCGCGACGGCGCCGATCATCGAGCCGGCCGTCCGCCGTCCCGCGGCGCCCGCCCCCGCTCCCGCCACGGCGGCCGAGCGCAATCAGGCCGGCTGGCTCTCCAACCTGCTCGCCGCCGCTTCGCGCGAGGAGCCCGCGCAGCCCGTCGCGCGCACCAGCGGCGACTCGCTGGAGTCGATCTCGACCGACATCGCGCGGCTCGTCGACACCGAAGCCGCGGGCGAGATGTGGGAGCGTTGGCGTTCGGGCGACGTCGGCGCCGTCTCGCGCCGTCTCTACACCGCCGCCGGCCAGCAGGCCTTCGACGACATCCGCCGCCGCTACCGCGCCGACGCGCCGTTCCGCGACTCGGTCAACCGGTTCGTGCAGGAGTTCGAGCGGCTGCTGACCAAGATCGGCCAGAACGACCGCGACGGCGCGCAGTCCCGCACCGCCATGCTGTCGGATTCCGGCAAGGTGTATATCCTGCTTGCGCACGCCTCGGGCCGGTTGGGCTGATTGTAGGCGCGGCCGCTGGTCGCGCCTGTCGCAAAGCATTTGGTTGGTGACAAGCCGCTTTCGCGCCGGACATTTTGCGCTCCACCATACCTTCGATGAACGCATTCGCCCTCGATGGTGGCGGCCCCCGTCATCGCGAGCGACGCGACGCGATCCAGACTAGGCTTCATGGTTGAGGCTTAGTCTGGATCGCCGCGCTGTCGCTCGCGATGACGAATGGCGGCGGATTGTAGACGCGGTCGCCGACCGCGTCCGGCGCGTCAGCGCCTCTCCTGGTCGGCGGCGCGGCGATGGAAAGGGACGCGGTCGCCGACCGCGTCTACAGCGGCCCCCTCACAAATCCCTGAAGCCCCTGCCCTCGGCGACCAGCTTCTCCAGCAGCGCCGACGGCTTGAACGCGTCGCCCATCGTCGCTTGGAAGCCGCGCATCGCGCCCAACACCTTGTCGAGCCCGATCGTATCGCCATAGAACATCGGACCGCCGCGATAGACCGGCCAGCCGTAGCCGTTGATCCAGACGATATCGATGTCGGAGGCGCGCTGCGCCTTGCCCTCCTCCAGAATCTTCGCGCCCTCGTTGATCATGGGATAGAGGCAGCGCTGTAAAATCTCGTCGTCCGAGATCGTCCGTCGATTGATCCCCTTGCTCGCGGCGAAATCGAGAATGATCTTTTCGACCAAGGGCGACGGCTTAGCGTTGCGATTCTCGTCGTAATCGTAGAAGCCCGCGCCGTTCTTCTGCCCGCGCCGATCCTGTTCGCAGAGGATTTCGCGGATCGTCGAGGACTTCGTCGTCTCCTTCGACCAACCAATGTCGAGCCCGGCGAGATCGCTCATCGCGAACGGCCCCATCGGCATGCCGAAATCGTACAGCACACGGTCGACGTCCCACGGCATCGCGCCCTCGAGGATCAGCGCCTGCGCCTCGCGCTGCCGCTCGGCCAACATGCGATTGCCGACAAAGCCGTGGCAGACGCCGACCAACGCCGCGATCTTGCCGATCTTCTTGGCTAGTTGCATCGCGGTCGCAATCACGGGCTTCGACGTCTTGTCGCCGCGCACGACCTCGAGCAGCCGCATCACGTTGGCGGGCGAGAAGAAATGCATGCCGAGCACCGATTCCGGCCGTTTGGTGACCGAGGCGATCTCGTTGACGTCGAGATAGGAGGTATTGGAGGCGAGGATCGCGCCGGGCTTGGCTATCGCGTCGAGCTTGGCGAAAATCTCCTTCTTGATCGCCATGTTCTCGAACACGGCCTCGATGATGAGATCGCAATCGGCGAGCGAGGAGAGGTCCAGCGTGCCCGCGAGCAGGCCCATCCGCGTTTCGACATCGGCTGCGCTCATGCGGCCCTTCTTGGCGGTGTTCTCGTAATTCTTGCGAATGACCCCGAGCCCGCGATCGAGCGCGGCGGCTTGCGTCTCCACGATGGTGACGGGGATGCCGGCGTTGAGGAAGTTCATCGAAATGCCGCCGCCCATCGTGCCAGCGCCGATGACGCCGACCTTTTTGATCGGCAGCGTCGGCGTATCGTCCGGCACGTCCGCGACCTTCCAGACCTGCCGCTCGGCGAAGAACACATGCCGCTGGGCCTTGGATTGCGTCGACACGAGCAATTCCATGAACGAAGCGCGCTCGCGCTTCATGCCCTCGTCGAACGGCAGTTCCACCGCGTCGCGGACGCGATCGACCGCTTGCCGCCAGGCCTCGAAGCCGCGGAATTTCCGCGCGTTGGTCTTCACGATCGCGTCGATGATCTCGGGCTTGCCGCGCGCGGCGGCGACTTTGTCCTCGCGGTCGCGCACCTTCAGCAGCGGCAGCTTCTCGTCGATCGCCTTGCGCGCGAAGCGGAGCGCGCCTTCGCGCAGCTTGCCCTCCTCGACGAGTTGATCGACGACGCCCCACGCGAGCGCCTGTTTGGCCCCGAACGGCGTCCCCGACAGGATGGCTTCGAGCGCCGCTTCCGGTCCGATCAGGCGCGGCAGCCTTTGCGTGCCGCCGGCGCCGGGGATGAGGCCGAGCTTGATCTCCGGCAGGCCGAGCTTGGCCGAGGGAACCGCGACCCGGTAGTGACAGACCAGCGCGACCTCGAAGCCGCCGCCGAGCGCCGTGCCGTGGATCGCCGCGATCACCGGCATGGGGCAATTCTCCAACGCGGCCTGCGCGTCGGGCAGGCTGGCGCCGGTGAAGGGTTTGCCGAATTCGGCGATGTCGGCGCCGGCGATGAAGGTGCGCCCCGCGCAGATCAGCACGACGGCCTTCACCGCCGGGTCGGCCGCCGCCTTGACCATGCCGTCGCGCAGGCCGTCGCGCACCTTGGCCGACAGCGCGTTCACGGGCGGCGAATCGATCGTCAAGATGGCGATGTCGCCCACGACGCTGAGATCGGCGACGGAATTGATGGCGGCCATGCAGGCTCCTCCCCTAGAATTGATTGTTCGATCGCAGGAATAGCACGGAGGGGGGCGGGGACCGCAAGCGGGGGACGGGCCGAGCGTTCCTGCAATCGTCATTGCGAGCGAAGCGAAGCAATCTAGTCTTGAAGCGAGGCGCCCTTGGGTCGGAGACCCCGAGACCCTGGCGACATCGATGCGAAAGTCCGTTTTTTCGCGCCGAAGGAGTGGCTGGATTGCGTCGCTTCGGTCGCAATGACGGCGCGCGCCGACTTGCTTTCGATGATCCAGCGTCTAAGGTCCGGGCAACAAGCAGGGAGGTTATCGCGTGTCTCTATTCGACCTCGAAGGCAAGGTCGCCGTCGTCACTGGCTCCTCGCGCGGCATCGGGCGCGCGATCGCCGAGCGATTGGCCGAACATGGCGCGAAAGTCGTGGTGTCGTCGCGCAAGGCTCACGCCTGCCAGGAGGTCGTCGACGTCATCAACGCGCGCCATGGCGCCGGCCGCGCCATCGTCATCCCCGCCAACATCTCCTCGAAGGACGACCTTCGCCGCCTCGTCGAGGAGACCGACGCGGCCTTCGGCAAGATCGACATTCTCGTCTGTAACGCGGCGTCGAACCCGTATTATGGGCCGATGGCGGGCATTTCGGACGATCAGTTCCGCAAGATTCTCGACAACAACATCGTCGCCAACCATTGGCTGATCGGCTTCGCGGCGCCGCAAATGCGCGCGCGCAAGGACGGCGCGATCATCATCATTTCCTCGATCGGCGGCCTCAAGGGCAACGCGATCATCGGCGCCTACAACATCTCGAAGGCCGCGGACATGCAGCTCGCGCGCAACCTGGCGGCCGAGTTCGGGCCCGACAACGTCCGCGTCAATTGCATCGCCCCGGGGCTCATCAAGACCGACTTCGCCAAGGCGCTCTGGGACAATCCCGAGAACCTGAAATCCTCGACCTCGCGCACGCCCTTGGGCCGCATCGGCGTTCCCGACGAGATCGCGGGCGCGGCCGTCTTCCTCGCCTCGCGGGCGGGCGCCTTCACGACCGGCCAGTCGATCGTCATCGACGGCGGCGCGACCATCACCTGATCTGGAGCATATCAATGAAAGCCATCCTCAGCCGCGCCGTCGGCGGCCCCGAGACGCTCGAACTCGCCGATGTCGCCGAGCCGGTCGCGAAGAAGGGCGAAGTGCTGATCCGCGTCGCCGCCTGCGGCGTCAATTATCCCGATTCGCTGATCATCGAGGACCGCTATCAGTTCAAGCCCGAGCGACCGTTCGCGCCCGGCGGCGAGATCGCGGGGACCATCGAGGCCGTCGGCGAGGGCGTCACGCATCTCAGCGTGCGCCAACGCGTGCTCGCCTCGACCGGTTGGGGCGGCATGGCGGAAAAGGTCGCGGTCGAATCGCGCCGTTGCATGCCGATCCCGGACGCGATGCCGTTCGACGACGCCGCCGCGTTTCTGATGACCTACGGCACCTCGTATTATGCGCTGAAGGACCGCGCCGCGCTGAAGCCGGGCGAAAGCCTGCTGGTGCTCGGCGCCGCCGGCGGCGTCGGTTCGGCGGCGGTGGAACTCGGCAAGGCGATGGGCGCGCGCGTCATCGCGGCGGCGTCGTCGGCCGAGAAGGTCGAGGCGGCCAAGAGCTGGGGCGCCGAATCGGGAATCGTTTATCCCACCGGCCCGTTCGATCGCGACGGCCAGAAGAAACTCGCCGAATTGTTCAAGACCGCTTGCGGCGAGAAAGGCGCTGACGTGATCTACGATCCCGTCGGCGGCGACTACACCGAGGCTTCGCTGCGCTCGATCGCGTGGGAAGGCCGGTTTCTCGTCATCGGCTTCCCGCAGGGCATCGCCAAATTGCCGCTGAACCTGACGCTATTGAAATCCTGTCAGGTCGTCGGCGTGTTCTGGGGCGCCTTCGCGGCGCGCGACCCCAAGGCGAACGCGCGCAACACGACGGAATTGTTCGCGCTCTACGAGAAAGGCGCGATCAAGCCGCGCATTTCCAAGCATTTTCCGCTCAGCGAGGCGGGCGCGGCGATTGCGTGGCTGTCGCAGCGCCATGCGGTCGGCAAGGTCGTGGTGACGGTTCCCTGATTCCCCTCCCCGCTCAAGGAGAGGGTGGGGCCGCCCCACCCCCGGCCCCTCCCCATAAGAATGGGGAGGGGAGTAGCAAAGCGAGGAGCCTCGACATGCCGTTTCCCGCCCTATCGCTCACCGAGGCGCATCGTCGGCTGACGGCGCCGGGCGCACCGTTCGAGATGGTCGAGACAGAGATTCGCGGCCAGGTCCTGCGGGTCTGGAAGAACGCGCCGCCGACGCTGCGCGACGCGTTTGTTCTGGGAAGGAAGCACGGCGACAAGACGTTCCTCGTCTACAACGACGAGCGCGCGAGTTTCGAAGCGTTCTCGCGCGCCGCAGTCACGCTCGCGCACGAATTGCGTCGCCTTGGCGTGGTCAAGGGCGACCGTGTCGCCATCGCGATGCGCAATCTGCCGGAATGGCCGGTCGCGTTCTTCGCCGCCATTCTCGCCGGCGCCATCGCGACGCCGCTCAACGCCTGGGGCACGGGGCCGGAGCTCGAATACGGACTGACCGACTCGGGCGCGAAAATCGCAATCGTCGATCGCGAGCGACTGGAGCGCCTCTTTGAGCATCTGCACAATTGTCACGATCTCGCGCACGTCATCGTCAGCCGCGAGGGCGAGGAAATCGCGCATCCGCTTGTCGCCAAGCTCGAGGTCATCATCGGCGAGACGGATTCCTGGGCCGAGCTGCCCGACCTCCCCCTGCCCGACGTCGACATGGAGTCCGACGACGACGCGACGATCTTCTACACCTCGGGCACGACGGGCAAGCCGAAGGGCGCGCTCGGCACGCATCGCAATTCCTGCACGACGATCCTGGCGCGGCCGTTCGGGATCGCGCGGGCCTATCTGCGACGCGGCGAGCCGATTCCGAGGCCCGACCCGAGCGCGCCGCAGAAGGCGACGCTGCTGTCGGTGCCGTTCTTCCACACCACCGGCTGCCAATCGACGATGATCCCCGGCTTCGTCGCCGGCCTGAAGCTGGTGATGATGCGCAAATGGGACGCGGAGGCGGCGTTGAAGCTGATCGCGCGCGAGCGCATCACCTCGGCGGGCGGCGTGCCGACGATCGTCTGGCAACTCATCGAGCATCCGCATTTCGGCCAGCATGACCTCTCGTCTTTGGAGGGCTTCGCCTATGGCGGCGCGCCGGCGCCGGCCGAACTGGTGCGACGGATCAAGTCGACCCTGCCCCGTTCCTTCGCCAGCACGGCCTGGGGCATGACCGAGACCTCCGCGCCGTTCACGGTCGTGGTGGGCGAGGATTACGAGACGCACCCTGCTTCCGTCGGTCCCGCCCTGCCCGTCGGCGACATTCGCGTCGTCGATGCGAACAGCAAGGACGTCCCGCTCGGCCAGTCGGGCGAACTCTGGGTGCGCGGCCCCAATGTCGTGAAGGGCTATTGGCGCAATCCTCAAGCGACGGAACAGACCTTCGGCGGCGGCTGGCTGCGCACCGGCGACATCGGCAAGCTCGACGCGGAAGGATTCTGCGTCATCGTCGATCGCGCCAAGGACATGCTGATCCGCGGCGGCGAGAACATCTACTGCGTCGAGGTCGAGAACGCGCTCTACGAGCATCCCGCCGTCATCGACGCCGCCGTCATCGGCATTCCGCACCATACGCTCGGCGAGGAGCCGGGCGCCTTGGTGACGGTGAAGCCCGGACATGCCGTGGACGAGGCGGAACTGCGCGCCTTCGTGGCCGAGCGCATCGCGGCGTTCAAGGTGCCCGTGCGGGTGATCCTGCGCGACGAGATGCTGCCGCGAAACGCGAACGGGAAGATTTTGAAGAAGGAGCTGCGGGGGGCGTTCGTGTGAGCCCTTCTCCCGCTTGCGGGAGAAGGGTTTAGGGCCGCTCACCTCGCGCCAAACGGCCTTCAATCATCGCCACGACGGGCAACAGATCGGCGACCGAGTCGATCACGTAGTGCCCCCCCGCCGCATACAGCGCGTCGTAAGCCTTCGCCCGCCGCCGCTCGAACTCCGCCGGCGTCAGCGCCTTCGTATCGGCCAGCGACAACCCGAACATATTACCGCTCACCGCGACCCCGACGCTCCATGCCCCCGCGTTGAGACCCTCCGCCACGCCGACGGTCGTGTCGTCGATCTTGATCGCGCTCCAGGCCGGCCAGACGCCCATGTCGACGAGCCCCTTGTAGAACATCAGCGGGCTCGGCCGTCCTTCGACGGTGTCGCCGGTGCAGACGAGGCTGTCGGGCGCGAAACCCTGCTCGGCCGCCAGCGGCGTGATGCGCGCCATGATCTCGCGGGTGTAGCCCGTGGACGAACCGATCTTCAGGCCTTGCGCGCGCAACGCGTTCACGACCTCGGCGACGCCGGGAATCAACTCCGCATAGCTCGCCGCCACCGACACGTTCTTGGGCACGAACACGTCGTAGAGCGCGTCGATATCCGCGTCGGTCGGCGCGTGGCCGTGCTTCGCCGCCCAGGCGGCGGAAATGCGCGGCGAATTGCACAGAGCAACGATATGCGGCCGCTTGGCCATGCCCATGGGTCCCCGCGCCTCGTCGATGCTGATCTCGACGCCGAACTGAGCGAACGTCTCGACGAAAGCGCCCATCGGCGCCAGCGAGCCAAAATCGACGACGGTGCCGGCCCAATCGAAAATGGCGGCCTTCACATGCTTCATGGCGGTTTCCTTCAGCCGAAGAGATCGGCGATGACCTCTTCGGCGATGGCGAACGAAGTGCTGGCGCCAGTGCCGCTGGTGATCAGCACGATGCGCAACGCATCAGCGGGTTTGTCGACCAGCATCAACCGATCCTTGGCCGACGCGTACGTGCCGGTCCAGCGCTCGACGACGGGCGGAAGCGCGCCGGCGTACACCTTGGCGTATTCGTCGAGGATGAGATCATCGACATGCGTCGGCGCGAACGGATCGGGCGTCGCGGTATAATGGTGGGAATCGCCGACCACGAGCGAGCCGTCGGCGCTTCGCGCGACGATGAGATGCACGCCGTTGGCGATGTGATCGCCCTGCTCCGCGAGCAACCGTTTTTCCAGCGCCCGCGCGGCCGACAGTTCAGCATAGCCGAAATAGCGGATCATGCCGAGGTCGGACATCACCACCGGCAGCTTCTTGTCATAGGCGGGCGGCGCGAGGCGCATCATGTGCAGCTTGCAGCGCGTCAGGCCGTAAGCGGCGATGCGCTCGGGATGCAGGGAATGGAAATCATCGCCGGGGCAGACGATGATGGTTTCCGCTTCGACGATCCCACGGCTCGTCACCAGCCGCGGCGGCGCGGCGGCGTGCACGACGGTCTCGCGCAGGAACGTGACGCCATGGCGCTCGGTCAGATAGGCCGCGAGCCGCGGAATCGCCTCGCGCGATTCGACGCGGATCTCGTGCGGACTGTAAAGCGCGGCGGCGAATTCGCTGGAGCGCAGGCCGCCGCCATAAGCCTCGATGTCGCCGGGCTCGACCAGCTCGCATTCCGCGCCCATGTCGGTGGCGATGAATTCCTCCAACACCGCCCGCGCCTCGGGCCGGCGCGCGATCGTCAGTAGGCCCTGCTGCAAAACCGGTATCCCCGCCGCCTCGGATATTCCCGCCCATACGTCGCGCGAACGCATCGAGCGGCGCCAACAATCGCCGCTCTGCTGGCCGGTGACGGTGACGAAGCCGAAATTGCGCACCGAAGCGCCGTTGGCCTGCGCGTCGCGGTCGACGACGACAACGCGCCGGCCACGCTTGGCGGCCGCGAGCGCGTGCGCCAGCCCGCAAATGCCGGCGCCGACGATGGCGACGTCGAAGGAGGTCGAGAACGAGGTCATGACGCTGTTTTGCGGGAGTTGGGAACGCGAGGTCAATAGAGGTCTTTCGTCATCGCGAGCGACAGCGAAGCGATCCAAACTGGGGTCCCGTCACGTAGCCTCAGTCTGGATCGCTTCGCGTTGCTCGCGATGACGGCGCATCACCCTCACCTCATTGCGCCTCCTTTTCCGGCGCCAGCCGCGCCAGCGTCGCGGGAACCGCGGTGCTGACGAACTGACCGACGTTCGCGACAACCTGCACGACGCCGGCGACCGGCGCCTTGAGCGAGCATTGATCGAGTCGCGCTTGGCCCTCCTCCAGCAACGCCGCGGCGGCGTCATGGCGGGCGAGCGCCTCGGCGATGTCCTCCTGGCGCGAGCCGGCGACGAGCAAGGCGAGCCGCTTCTTCGCGTCGTCGAGTTGCGCCGCGGTGACGCGCGCCTCGCGGCGGCCCTCGAGCAGTTGCGCGCGCGTGACCGACACGCCTTCGGTCAGCGCCTTCAATCGCGCATAGGCGTCGGTCGCCTCTTCCGAGCGCGCCTGCGCGACGCCGACATTGGCTTCGCCGATCGTGATCTCGTCGGGGCGCGAACCGTTTTTCGCGCGCTCATAGGCCGCCTTGGCGGCGGCGGCATTGGCGGCGCGAACCTTGACGTCCGCCTCCAACGGCCGACAATCGATTTCCAGGATGGTCTGCCCGGCCGTGACATGCGCGCCGTCCGCGACCAGGATCTTGCCGACGAGTCCGCTGACGGCGACGCCGAGCGACAAGGGCGGCCCGTTTCCAGGGCTTTGGGCGCGTGCTTGAAGCGGCGCGGCGAGAAACAAGAGAATGGCGGCGACGCCGAGCAACTCGGTTCGATGGGGGCGCATGACGGGTTCTCCTCGTTTTTTCCGCTCCCGCTTGTTTACTGAACCCTCATCTCTCGGGCGTGGGCGCGTTCGCGCGGATCAATTTCTCGTGCTTCAGCTCGCCCCAAAAGTCCGAGGCGCCGAGGCGGCTCCCGAAGGAGGCGCGGCCGAGGTTGCGAGTGGGAAAAGGCGCGGCGCATGTCATGCGGACATTCCCTGTTCGAGAACGACAGCCGGTCGGCCGCGTCGCCACATCAACCAACCGACTATGCCCAGATTGAGCGCGTTCCAGGCGACGCCGTTGAGGAACGCGGCGCGATAGGAATGGGTGTAGTCGAAGATCACGCCGGAGATATAGCCGCCGAACGCCATGCCGAAAATGGTCGCGCAGATGACAAGCCCGATCTTCGCGCCCGCCTCGCGCGGCGGCAACAACTCGCGGCAGATGACCGCGTACATCGGCACGATGCCGCCCTGAAACAGGCCGAACAAGCCCGACACGACGAACAGCGAGGTCAGCCCATTGAAGTACATGTAGAGGATCAGCGCCACCGCCTGCATGAACGAGCCGATCGCGAGCGTCAGGGAGGAGCCGATCGCATCGGCGACGAAGCCGGAGCCGACGCGCGAGACGATGCCGAGCAGCAGCATCAGCGACAGCATCTCGGCGCCGCGCGCGACGCCATAGCCGAGGTCGCCGCAATAGGCGACGATATGCACCTGCGGCATCGACATGGCGACGCAGCAGGAGAAGCCCGCGGTCACGAGCAACGCGATCAGCAGATTCGGCGAAATGCCGACGTCGGCGCGCGCGATGCGCGAGGCTTCCTCGGCGCGCGCATAAACTTCCGCCGACGGTCGACGGCGCAGCAGCAGGCTGAGCGGCGTCACCGTCACGAAAACGAAAACGCCGATCGCGATGTAGGTTCCGCGCCAACCTATCCACGGCATCGTCAGATTCATGACCAGCGGCCAGATCGCGCCGGCGACATAATTGCCGGCGGCGACGACCACCACCGCGACGCCGCGCCGTCGCACGAACCAGTGCGAAATATCCGCCATCATCGGCGCGAAGCCCGTGCCCGCGCCGATGCCGATCAGCAGGGCGTGCGCGCCGGAGAATATCGCCAGATTGGGCGCAAGCCCCGCGACCACGAAGCCGAGGCCGAGAAAGGCGGCGGCGATCACCAGCGGAAGCGCGATCCCGGCGCGATCCGCCAGCCGCCCGAGGACCAGCGTGCCGAACGCGATGCCGCACATCATCAGCGTGTAAGGCAGCGACGCCGCCGCGCGGTCGACGCCGAACTCGGCCTGCACGGCGGGCAGCACGACGATCACCGCCCACATGCCGACGCCGACGATCGCGGCGATCAGCAGGGCGACGCCGAGACGGCGGAACGCGTAGGGGCCGTCGGGAGCGTAAAGGCCTGAACTCATGACGCGATCATGCGGGCGCGGCCTTGTGCTGGCAAGGGTCCGCGCCACAGCCGCCATCATCGCGAGCGACGCGAAGCGATCCAGACTTTGGCCTAGACTGGATCGCTTCGCTTCGCTCGCGATGACGGGAGCTAATCCCCGCGATGACGGAAAGGGAAAAGTAATCGGGGCGTTTCATAATGCCTTTTCATGAGCACGACGATCGAAAGCCCGCTTCGCCGCGTCTTCAGCGGTTGTATGATGCTCGTCGTGGCAGCGGCGTTCTTCTGGATGGCGCACGACAAGCAAGCTTCCAACCAACGCATCGCGGCGAACCCGCACGCCACGGCCTGGGTCGAGCGAACCTGGACCCGGACCGGCAAACACGGAGGCCGGTTCGCCGACATCAATTTCCGAAGCTCGGACGAAAACGGCTCGCTGTCCTGCCGCGCGGCCGGCCTGCGCATCGGGCCCCCCAGCCTCGCCGTCGCGCCCGGCCAGAGCCTCGACGTCGTTCCGAGGCCGGGCGGTTGCGCGCCGCCCGACGCGCCCAGCGACGCCGCGCCCCCGTACATGATCGCCCTCATCTATTTCGGCAGCTTCGTCGCGGGGACGATGGGCTTGATGAAGTTGACTGGCGCCTCCGTCGCGCCGATGCGCTGGCGGACACAGTAGACTCATAGCTTCGCGGCGACGAACTCCACGATTTGCGCCATCACGTCCGACGATGTGTGGTCGAGCGCCTGCATCACCACCTGGGCGCCGGTCGAGGCGACGGGCTCGCTCGCCTTGAACACGCGCGTGGCGACGACGCGGCCGCCGCGCGTCGAGACCAATTTGACCGCGATCTCGACATGCACCTGCTTCTGCTCGGCGTCGAGTTCGAAAACGCGCAGATCGCTGGTCAGATCGTAATCCGAGTTCGCGCTCTCGCCGACGACGCGCGGGCCGCCCGCGCGCTGGAACGTCTCGACGAGCCGCGCTTGAAGCAGGTCCGGCAGCCGATCGGACCATTGCGCGCCCGCGAGCTGCGCCAGCGCGTTCGGGCCGGTGCGGACGAGCACGCGCTCGCTGTCGAGATCGTCGGTCGTCGTGGACGCGCGAACGCGGATTTGCGCTTTGACGACACGATGCGGTCCGGGCGTCGCGGCTGAGAGGTCGAACGGAACGGCCGACTCGCCGCCACAGCCGGCGAGGCACGCGCACAGCGCCAAGGCGGCGGCAAGGCGTAAACCCGACATCAGTTGCCGCCGTGAAATTCGGGCAGAGCCGGTTTGGCGCCGAAGATGAGCTGGCTCGGGTTCTTCTCGAAGCCGCGCACGACTCGATCCACATCGCTGAGCGTCTTGCGCCCGTCGATCGCCAGCGCTTCATATTCGCGCAGGCCCGAGCCGGTGAACCGCGTCAGCCCGGCCGCGATGTCCTTGGTGCGGACGTTCAGGTCGTCGGCGAGTTGGCGCAACGACTTCGCGGCGTCGCCGACTTCCGCCAAGGGCCCCTTGGTGTCGGGCGAACCCATGAAACCCTGCACCGAGGTCATCAGGCCGTCGATTTTGTCGGCGGACGCGTCAAGCTTGGCGGTGAGCTCGGCCGCGTTCTTGAGCATGTTGTCGATATTGCCGCGATTCTGGCGCAACGCTTCGCCGAGCGAGCCGGCGCCGTCCATCAACGTCGCGACCTTCTTGGCGTCAAACGCCTTCACCAGCGTGTCGATGTCCGTCAGCGCCGAATCGAGCTTGACCGAGGATTCGTTGAGACGCCTGGCGAGCGCCGCGGAGTCCGTCAGCATCGCCTGCACCGGTCCCTTGGAGTCGCCGAGCGACGACGAGAACGCGCCGAGGTCATTCACCGCGCGCTTCACCTTGTCGGGATCGACGGCGTTGAGCAGCTTGTCCGCGTCGTTCGAGAGAATCTCGAGCCGCTGAGTCAGCGGGCCGATCTTTTTTCCGAGGTCGGCCATTCCGGTCAAGGCGCTGCCAACGCCCCCGGCGCTTCCGCCCAGAGCCTTGGAGAAGTCGTCGATATTGTGCAGCGTGTCGGTGATCGCGGCGCCATTGTCGGAGAACAGCTTGTCGGCCTTGCCGAGCACCGCGTCCGCCTTGGCGGAAATGGTCTGCACGTTCTCGAGCAGGTTCTGGATCTGCGACGTCTCGGCGATGATCACCGGCGGCGCGCCGTCCTTGCCGATGAGCGGCGGCGAATCCGGAGCGCCGCCGATCAGCGCGACCGACGCCCCTCCGGTAAGGCCCTGCAATTCGAGGCGGGCCTTGGTGTCCTTCTTGATGGGGATTCGCTCCTCGATCTCGATGATCGTGGCGACGCGGCCCGGGTCGTTGGGGACGAAATCCATCTGCTTGATTTCGCCGACGTGCAGGCCGTTGAACAGAACCGAGCCGCCGCGCGCGAGGCCGTTGACCTCGCCGGTGAAGATGACTTCATAGCTCTTGCGCTGGGTAACCTGCCCGATGCCGGCGAGCCAAAGCACGAACGAGAACACGGCCACGATCACTGCCAGGGTGAACGCGCCGATCAATACGAAATTCGCCCGAGTCTCCATAAAGCGCCTAGACTCTTCCCCGAAGCGACCCGAAGTCGCGATTCCCGTCGACCCGGCGGCATATAGACCGTGCGGGGGTTAAAAGATCATAGCGGTTTTCTCGTGGCCGTTCCTACCGCCCGCCCCGCGCCGGCCCGGCCGACAGACGCCCCGAGCCCCGCTTGCCATGAAAATACTCGCGTATCCACGGCTCCTTCGATTCCAGAAGCTCCGGGATCGCGCCGATCGCTATCACCTTGCCCCGCCCGAGCACCGCGACGCGGTCGCAAATGGCGAAGAGGCTGTCGAGGTCATGGGTGACCATGAACACGGTCAGGCCCAGGGTCTGCTGCAGGGTGGCGATCAGATCGTCGAATTCGCCGGCGCCGATGGGATCCAAGCCCGAGGTCGGCTCGTCCAGAAACAAGACATCCGGGTCGAGCGCCAAAGCCCGCGCGAGCGCCGCGCGCTTGATCATGCCGCCGGAAAGCTCGGAGGGCAGCTTGTTCGCGGCGTCGGGCGGCAGGCCGACCAGCGCCAGCTTCAGCATCGCCAGTTCGTCGCGCAGCCGCGGCGAGATGTCGAGATGCTCGCGCATCCCGGCCTGGATGTTCTGTTTGACGGTCAGGTTCGAGAACAAAGCGCCTTGCTGGAACAGCACCCCCCAACGTCGCTCGACCTCGCCGCGCTCGACGCGCGTCATCGTGTCGAGGTCGCGGCCGTCCGCCTCGATGGTCCCCGCCCGCTTCGGCAACAGCCCGAGGATCGTGCGCGTCAACACCGACTTGCCCGCGCCCGAGGCGCCGACGAAACCGAGCACCTCGCCGCGATGCAGATCGAGGTCGAGGCCGTTCATGACGAGATGATCGTCGAAGCCGACCTCTAGCCCGCGCACGCGGATGACGATGTCCGCCGGCGCGCTCACGAGTTGATCGCCGCGAAGAACACGGCGAAAACGCCGTCGAGCACGATGACCATGAAGATCGATTTGACGACGGAGGCGGTCACTCGCGAGCCCAGCGATTCGGCCGAACCCTTCACGGCGAACCCTTCGGCGGCGGCGATGATGGCGATCGTCAGCGCCAGGAACGGCGCCTTGAACATGCCGATCTCGAAACGCATGAGGCTTTGCGGGCTCTGCAATTCCGTGATGAAGGCCTGCGGCGTGACGCCATAGAACCAGGTGACGCACATGCCGCCGAAAAGGGCCGCGAAATCGGCGAGGAACGTCAGGATCGGCAACGCGACGATCAACGCGATCACGCGCGGCAGGATCAGAACCTCCAGCGGATCGAGCGCCATCACCCGCATCGCGTCGAGCTCCTCGCGCATGTTCATGGCGCCGATTTCGGCCGTGATCGCGGAGCCGGTCCGCCCGGCGACCATGATCGCGGTCAGCAGAACGCCGAGTTCGCGCAGCGTCAGGATGCCCACCAGGTCGACGGTCAGGCTGCTGGCGCCGAACCGCGAAAGCTGGAAGACGCCCTGCTGCGCCACGATGGCGCCGACGAAGAAGTTGATCATCAGGATGATCGGCGCGCTGCGGAGCGAAAACATTTCGAGGTGAAACGCCGCCGAGGTGAAACGCCAGCGCCGGGGATGCGCGGCGACGCGGATCGCGACGACGACGAGGCGACCGAGAAACGCCAGTCCGTCGAGCAGGTCGACGCCGGCGCCGTAAACGCTCTCGCCGACGTCGGCGAGGAGCGCGACGGGGGAATGCATTCCGCGCCGCGCGGGCTCCTCCGTGGGCCGGTAGCGCGCCTCGCGCAGCAGGATCGCATGTTCGGGCCTAGCGCCGACGAGCGTCGCCTCGACGCCCATGTCGGTCAGCGATTGGCGCGTGCGATCGAGGATCCACGCGCCCGCGGTGTCGAGACCTTCGATGTCAGAAATGTCGAGCGTGGCGCGGCTCGCGTCCCTCGCGCCGCCGACAAGCGCGTCGGCTTGGCGCTCCAAACGGGCGCCCGCGCTCAAGGTCCAGGCGCCGGTCAACGCGTAAACAACGCCGTCCGCCGATGTTTCGCTCGCGATCTCAGGAGCCATGGGCATCGGGCGGAAAAGCATCCTCGGCGGGGCCGCAGCGGTCGACGCCCCGGGCGTTCCGCGCTTCCCGGGCTCTTAACGCGCGTTTCGCGTCGTGTCGAGACGCCGCCGAGTCTGAACATATCACGCGTCGATCCGAGACAATTCGACAGGAGCGGATACAAAACCGGCACGAATCAGAGACGCGGAGAACCGACTCCGATTCCTAAGAAACGCCAGCCTAACTTATAGGCAAGTTAACGATTTATTAACCGATGGATCGACGTCCCTGTCCAGAGTGGCGCCGTGGCGGGAAAACGAGACCAGAGGTGGCACGAATCGGGAAAACGACGATTCGCCGTGTTGCGAAGGAAAACACAAGCTCGCCGCGCGGGAAAGCGAAAACATGGTCAATGCGAGGTTAAAAACACAGCCAATTGGCGACTGAGGCCCGCCT
>Ga0302157_10001481_pt1 | contig 28768 bp, 29 predicted proteins | sample I_Bog_N3_3_FD_193502 | JGI IMG/M metagenome (GOLD analysis project Ga0302157, IMG submission 193502) | Peat permafrost microbial communities from Stordalen Mire near Abisko, Sweden - I_Bog_N3_3 | ecosystem: Environmental > Terrestrial > Soil > Wetlands > Peat | place: Sweden: Abisko, Stordalen... | reverse complement strand
CTACGGCTCCAAGGGCGGTACTCCGCTGAATCGGCCCGTCGTGGGCATGGCTGCCACCCCGGACGGGAAGGGATACTGGCTGGTGGCCGCCGACGGTGGGGTCTTCGCCTACGGCGACGCCGGGTTCTTCGGCAGCCACGCGGGCTCGCCGCTCCGCCAACCCGTCGTGGGCATGGCCGCCACCCCGGACGGGACGGGGTACTGGCTGGTCGCCGCCGACGGCGGGGTCTTCTCCTACGGCGACGCCGGGTTCTACGGCTCCACGGGCGGCGCCCATGTGAACGGCCCGGTGGTGGGGATCGGGGCGGGCACGCCGCCAAGCTGAAGGCACGGACGCCCCGTTCGCCGGCGAGCTGTGCCGTCGAGTCGGGTCGCCCACGAGTGGGACGGTGGAGCTCTCCCGACGTCCCCGTCTTCGCTACCGTTGGTGGTCGGCAACGGCAGGAGGACCTGTGTACAAGGCGGCTGTGCGGTGGATGATCCGGCGGAATGTGCGGGCGCTGGGTCAGGGTGACCTCGCTCCACTGCTGTCGGGTTACGCCGACGATGCCGTGCTGGTCTTCCCCGGTCACAGTTCCTGGGGTGGGGAGCACCGCGGCAAGGCGGCCATCGAGGCATTCCTGGGCCGCTTCCTCGAGGTAGGGCTCCGGGGTGAGGTCCATGAGATCCTGGTGAACGGACCTCCCTGGCGGACCACGGTGTGCGTCCTGTTCACCGACCGGGCGGTGGACGACACCGGGTCGCTCGTCTACGAGAACCGAGCCGTGCTGTTCGGCCGCATCGTCTGGGGCAAGATCGTCTATCAGGAGGACTTCGAGGACACGAACAAGGTCGACGCCTTCGACGCCTATCTGGACGCCCACCGGCCGACCGGCAGCTGACGTCCCCCGAAGCCGGTCCGGCGTCGGATCACGGGTGGAGGGTGCCCCACCGGCGAATCTGAGCGTTGTGGTCTGCGCCGATGGCGCACTCGGTGGTTACCCGGGTCCCGCGCCCCGGAGCAGTGAGATCTGAAAGGGACGGAGCTCTCCTTCGGCATACCCGCCTGCAACCACCGGATCGCCGTCCATGATGGCCTGGGCCGACTCCTCGTCGGGCGCCTCGAAGACGGCGATCCCGGTGTTGACCCGCCCGAGCGTCGGACCGGCAAGGACCAACACGCCGTCGGCGAGGAGTTGCTGGAGCCGGGCGAAGTGGTGGCGCCAGACCTCCGCCTCCTCTTCGGTGATGGTTGCCGCGAAGTCGTCGCGGGGCGGATGGAGGAAGTAGATCCATGCAGGCACACAAGACTCTTGCTCAGCCCCGATCGGGATTCAACCCCAGGCTTGGCCCGGCGCCGACGTCGGGACCGAGGGTTACATGCTGGGCCCCGGAGGGGGCTACCGTGAGCAGGCACACGAAGAATTCCAGGTCCAGGGGCAATTGTCGTCCTCGTCATCCAACATCGGCCACGGTGTCGAACTACGGACCCTGAGTTCTCTGGACATGTACTGACGACCGGAAGCCGCCCTGCTCGATGCCCACCTCAGACCGAACAGACGCCCCCACCCCACCGGGCCGGGGCGGTGCGTCCCCGGCCGGCCCCGGGCGACGGTGGTCCGGTGTCGCGGGGCTGGCGGCCACTGCCGCCGTGATCGCCGCCCTCATCCTCGGCGCCGGTGTCCTCCTGCACGGCCAGACCTACCAGGCACCCTCGGGTACGCAGGTCGCCCGACGCCTCGGCGCCGTCACCGTCGACGGGATGACCCTGCCCCACGTGCTCCTCCACCTCGCCACCTATCCGGATGCCTCGGGCACGGTGAACGGCACCCCCATCCATCCCGGCGGCAATCCGTCCTGGCCGGCCTACGGTCCCACCGACGACTTCGAGGTACCGGCCCACGCCCTGGTCACCGTCGACATCAAGCAGTACGACGGGGGTGGGACCATCACCAATCCGTGGTTCGCCACCGTCCGAGGGACGGTGGGCGGTGTCATGACGGTGGACGGGAGGTCGGTCCGCTCCATCAACCCTAACCAGGTGGCCCACACCTTCACCCTCCGGGGCCTCCCCGGCGGAGAGCAGGGGTTCTTCCTGAACGTCCCCCTCCCCGACGTGGCCACTGGCTACGCCGACAGCGGGAAGTACCGGTCCGTGGTGTTCAGCTTCGTGTCCGGGGCCACGGGCCTCTACGTGTGGAACTGCGAGTTCCCCTGTGGCTCCATGGTCACGGGCTTCGGCGGGGCGATGGGCGCCCTCGGCTACATGTCCGGGTTCGTCCGTGTCGTCTGAGGCCCACCCTCCGGCCGGCGGACCGACCCTCCGTCCACCATTCCTCACCCGGCCGGCCGGCAAGGTGTGCGTCGTCTGGCTGCTCCTCACCGCCATCGGCATCACCGTCGGCCTGGTGGCCCCGAGGCGTCTCCTCCCCGGCTTCGACGCCACCACCGGCACCGATGTGCTGCGAACGGTGGTGTTCTTCACCGTCCTGGCCACCCCGGTGGCCGGGTTCGTCTACGCCGTGGCTGCCATCAGCCTGATGGGCCGGAGGCACCCCGGCAGCGCCGACGAGCCGCCCCCCGAGGACGGGGCCCCGTTGCGGGGCAACCGATCGGCGACCGTGGTGTGGCTGGTGGTCTCGAGCGCCCTCGTGGTGGTGATGCTGGTCTGGGGAGTCGCCGTCTGGAGCAACCAGCAATCCTCGGCCCCCGGTGCCCTCCGGGTCCGGGTGACCGGCCAGCAGTGGCTCTGGACCTTCGCCTATCCGGGAACGTCCGTCCAGAGCCGGACACTGGTGCTCCCGGTCGACCGGCCCGTGCTGTTCGAGGTCACCTCCCTGGACGTGACCCACGGGTTCTGGCCCGTCGATCTGGGGACCCAGGTGGACGCCAATCCCAATGAGGTCACCGTGCTGCGCACGACCCCGGACCGCCTGGGGAGGTTCGAGGTCCGCTGCAGTCAGATCTGCGGGCTCTACCACTCCTTGATGGACGCGCCCGGGGTGGTGGTCACGCCGTCGGCCTTCTCCCGGTGGCTGCAGTCGGAAGGTGCGTCTGTGGCCACGGCCGGCCGGGTGGCCCGGGTGGGAGCGGACCGGTGACCGTGGACGCTCCGCCACGGCGCCTGGAGGACACGCCCCTCGGGCCGGCGGCCGGCGGGCTCTACCGTCACCAGAGCGCCCTCACCGGGCTTGCGGCCGGAGTGGTCGTCGGCTTCCTCGGCTGGGCAGCGGCCCACGAGCTGGTCCAGGCGGGCAGCTGGGGGACCGACCGGGTGGTGGCGGTGACCATGGTGGGCTGGATCGTCGGCTTCACCCTCGGGGTCGGAGCGGGCAACGCACCACTCCAGTGGGTGGTGGGTCGGCGGCCGACCGCCGAGGACCACCTCTACTGGGCCGGCGTGGGCCAGGGGAGGGCGCGGTACTGGAAGTACTGCACCGACCACAAGGTGGTGGGGATCCAGTACCTGGTGCTGACCATGGTCCTCTTCGGCATCGGCGGGGGCCTGGCCATGCTCATCCGGACCCAGCTCCTGACCCCGCACTCGACCTTCCTCAACCCCAACTCCTACAACGCCGTGGTGAGCATCCACGGGACGGCGATGATCATCGCCACCATCGTCATGGTGACCGGGCCGTTCGCCAACTTCGTCGTCCCCCTGATGATCGGCGCCCGTGACATGGCCTTCCCCCGGCTGAACGCCCTGAGCTTCTGGCTGCTGGTGTCAGCCGTCCCCTGCCTGCTGGCCACGTTCGTGCTCGGTGGGGTCGACGCCGGGTGGACCACCTACGCACCCCTGTCCATCCAGGCACCCGTGGCCATGGACGCGTTCGCCGTGGCCATCATCGCCTTCGCCCTGTCGGCGACCATCGGCGGCATCAACCTGATCGTGACCGTGCTCACCATGCGGGCCCCGGGCATGACCCCCGGGCGCCTGCCCATCTTCACCTGGGGATCGGTGGTGGGCAGTGCCCTCGGGCTGTGTGCCATGCCCGCCTTCCTGCTGGTCATGCTGATGGTCCTCAGCGACCGCACCATGGGCACCTCGCTGTTCGACGCGGCGGTGGGCGGCTCGGGTTGGCTCTACGAGAACCTCTTCTGGATCATGGGTCACCCCGAGGTCTACGTGATCCTCATTCCACCCGTCGCCGCCCTCTTCGAGGTGGTGAGTACCTTCGCCCGCAAGCCGGTGTTCGGCTACCGGATCGTGGTGGGGGCCTTCGTGGCCATCGGCCTGCTGTCCCTGGCAGTCTGGGCCCACCACATGTTCACCTCGGGGTGGGCGCCGGACCTGGCCGTCCCGTTCATGGCCAGTACCGAGCTGATCTCCCTCCCCACCGGCCTTCTCGTGCTCTGCCTGATCGGCACACTGTGGGACGGCTACCTATGGCCCCGGCTCCCCTTGTACTTCGCCTACCTCTTCGTATGGGACTTCGTGATCGGCGGGGTGACCGGCATCTACTTGTCGGACGTCCCCGCTGACCAGTTCTTCCACGGTGACATGTTCGTCACCGCCCACTTCCACTACGCGCTGATGGGTGGGGCGATGATCGGGGCCACCGCCGCCGTCTGCTACTGGTTCCCGAAGATCACCGGCCGGATGCTCGACGAGCGGATCGGCAAGGTCGCCTTCTGGATCATCGCCGTGGGCATCCAGGTGACCTTCGCCGGGCAGTTCTGGGCCGGGCTGCAGGGGATGCCCCGGCGGGTGGCCTGGTACAACCCGGTGTTCCAGCACGCCAACCAGACGGCCAGCGTCGGGGCCTACCTCCTCATGGCCGGCTGGATCGTGTTCCTCTACGCCATGGTGCGCTCGGCCCACCACGGTCGGCCCGCTCCTGCCAACCCGTGGCGGGCCAAGTCCCTCGAGTGGCAGGTCCCCTCGCCGGTGCCCCTGGAGAACTTCGCCGTGCAGCCGGTGGTGACCTCCGACCCCTACGGCTACGGCCAGGCCGATGACGCCCCTGGTGGGCCCGACCGGACCGTCGAGAACTCGGCCCCGGTCGGCCGGGACGGGGCCGAGCGGCAGGGGACACCGCCATGACCACCGCCCAATCCGGTCCGGTGACCGGGCCGGAAGGCACCGGTGACGGGCCTCTGACGCCCTCTGCTCCCGTGGACCGCCACCGGCGGGCCACCTGGGCGGTGTGGCTCCTCATCTTCGGCGACGCGGTGTTCGTGGTCCTCGAAGTGTTCTCGTGGCTCTACCTCCGGGCCCTGAACACCCACGGACTGTGGCGCGGGGCGGCCTGCTCCCGGACCCATCCCTGCGTCGACGGCCAGGGCCACCCCATCCTCGGGGAGGTCCCGACGGCCAGCCCCACCAAGACGGTGGCCGTCGCCCTGCTGGTGGTGGTCGGCGCCGCGCTGCTGTGGGCCGCGGAGCGGGCGGCCCGGGAGGACCGTCCCCGCCGCGCTGTCACGTTGACCGCCGGACTGTCCCTGGGCGCGGTGCTGCTGGCCTGCCTGGTCCAGGTCGACCAGTTCCGGGGCCTGCCCTTCACGCGGATCCAGGGCTCGTACGCCTCGTCGTTCTTCTTCGTGATGGCGTCGGACCTGTTCCACCTGGCCCTGGCGGCCTTCGTGTGCCTCGGGGTGTGGATGGGGTCGCGCCGGGGCCACTACGCCGATGGAGACGCGGGGGAAGTTCGGCTGGCCCGCCTGGCGGTGACCTGGATCGCCGCGTCGGTCTGCATCCTGGCCGCGGTGACCATCGTCTTCACCTGAAGCGCTCCACTCAGTACGCGAGGGTGACACGGGCTTGCCACCGATTGTGCTCGGTGGATCGGAGTCCTTCCCTTGCGATCGACATCCGCCGATCGTTGCATCAGGTCGCTGCATTGCCCTCTGGGTGCAAGGAGGGAGTTGTTGTGACCGTCCACGACCCCAAGGTGCTCAAGGCCCGACTGGAGAAGCTCGCCGAAGGACGGTCATTCGAGGTGACCCGCCGTCCCATGATGCCAAGGAAAGTGTCGCGGAACGGAGCGTCCCCGCGTTGCTCGTCGTTACGATCCTGCGGTCGCGGTGGCAGTGGGAGACGGCAGCACGATGACCTTGGTGCCGAAATCGGTGAATGTCAGAGTGAGGTGGGCAACGCCCTGTACACGGGGTGGCGTGGTTGCGGCTACAGGTGGATTCCCTGTCGAGCTCGTCGATACCTGCGCCCCACCTGAGCGGACCTGGCCACCGTCCATTCCACGAGGGTAGGCCTGGGTATAGACCGGTTCGGTCGCGGAGGCCCGAACCAATCGACCCTTGCCATCGATCCAGAACTGGATCGGAATCGTGATCGATGAAGCGCTGGGAACGAAGGAATCACGCCCGGCTCGCGCAAAGACAGGATCGTCTCGTTGGAGCACTGCGAGCGTTGTGGTGCCCCGGTATTCGGTTGCGGCCACTCCGTTGATCGTCACGGACCGGCCAATGGCAAGAGGGCCAGTCACCGCCGACAGGAGCGGCGTGAGGGCGGGCGACAGCATCGCGTCGGCGACCGAGAACAGCCCCTCTTGCACGTGTGACGTGGTCTGCAGCCATGGCCGTGACGCAGTCGTCGGCACGGAGGGAGCGACGTTGCCACCGACATCCTTGTAGGTCGCCGTCAGGGTCTGGATCGTCGGCGGCTGCGCAATCGCGGGACAACCCGGAATCGACGTCGAGTACCTGATGATCCGGTTGACGAAATCCACGGAACCGCGGTTCACGCTCATCTGGTTGCTCGAGCCGCAACCGATCCCGGGCGATCGGACGACCAAGGTGAAATCCGCCCCGCCGGCAGCCCTGGCCTGTTCCACCACGGTGCTGGCAAACGCGGGCTGGGAGAGGGGGATGACTGGGGGCGCCTTGTCACTGCCGCCGGCAACCATCAGGCCGATCAGACTCACAACCAGAAGGGCGAGGATGGCGACGGAGGATCGCTTCAGCCGTCTGTTCCGCCGATGTCGCTGCGCTTCCTTGAACAGAGCGTCGGCGTCCGGCGGTGCTGGCGAACTGGGGGACGGAACCAGGGCTTCCGTTGTGACCATGAAGCTACTATCGTTGTTGTTATGGGCTCTGTCAACCGAACCGGCGAGAATCCGGGTGATGCGAAGCTTGATCTCACGAGCGTCGACAGACGCGAACCGGCCCTACTCCACGAGCAGGTTGCCGCCGAAATTCGCCGGGCCATCGCAGATGGCGAGGCGCTGCCGGGACAACGGATCCCCCAGGCCAGAGACTTGGCGGCGGTGCTCGGTGTCAACGCCAACACCGTTCTGCGCGCGTTGCGCCTCCTGCGTGCGGAAGGACTGCTCGAGATGGGACGAGGTCGAGCGATCCGCGTTGCGGGAACCCCTGAGCAGGGAGCAGTCATCGCAAAGCTCAACGAAGTCGTGGCGTTTGCTCGTCAACGGGGCTATCGACGTGACGAGTTGATAGCTCTCATGGAGCGGCTGCCGGGCGGCTAGTCACCTGACCGTGCTCGGGTTGTCGTGGGCTTCGCCGACCAGCAGCTTCCCTGCCCGGTGGCCCGACACGTGCCTCCTCCCGCAGGAGCGGCTGGCGGATGAGGCTGGCCTCCACCCGACCCACGTGGGTGATGCCGAGCGGGGAGAGCGGAACGTGGCCCTGCACAACATTTTGAGGCTGGCAAAGGCCCTCCAAATCGAACCGGGTCTACTCCTGAACGGGTTGGAACACAAGATCACGCTCCCCTATGGGTCGACATCTCGGCCTCCGACAGCGCGGCGCTGACCTGGACTTATGTGTATCTCGACAGTGGAGTAGCAACGATTCAGCCGGACTGGCATTTTGGGCCGATGAGACGGGGCCTGAGGAGAGCCGGGGTACTCGTAATCGATGAAGTCGACCTCTTCGTCTGAGAGCCCTTCTGGCGGGCGCGCTCCGCTTGCCCCGGACCTACTCAACCTTGGAACTATCGCCAGCATCCAGGATGAGACTGAGGAACCGCTCGACGAACTCTTCGGGGGACTCATCGGGGCGGGGTCTGGCGTAGACCCGCTTCGGCTGGCTCCGTGCGAACTCGGGGTCATTGACGGAACTGTCGCTGGGCATTGGCCTCTCCTCATCGAACCTGGCATTGCCACCGCGCCGGCTGGCCGGTTGGCCGGAGTTCAACGGGCCAGGACCCTCACTCCATCTGGATGATGTTCAGATATTAGTCGGAGGCGGTTGCTCTTAATTGCAACGAAATGATCACTGCGAGACTGCCGCGAGATGGGTATGGCTAGTTTTCGGCTCGGCAGCCCGAGCGTGAGATTCCGCTCGATGTCTTGGGCGGTCACAAGTCCCGCCGGAAGTTGAAGGTCAGGCGCGTGTTCACTTCCCGCCTCCCCCGATCATGGCCCAGAACACAACCGCTCCCACCTTCGACGAGCTACCGCTCGATGGCACCTGCCGGACTCAGGCGACAAGGAGGCATTCGAGGACTCAGGTAGCCACCTCAGGGGTTCCTGAGGTTGTCCCTATTCGCCTTGGCACCTTATGGGGGGCGCATTAGTTGTCTGAGCTGAGATGACGGTAGCAATGACGGAGGAGCAGCTTGTGTTCCCGTCGTGGCCGGTCAGCAAGTAGTTCCCCGGACCGTCACGGAAGGAGAACGATCCGTCCACTGCCTGAACCGTTTGGCCGTTCGTGGAACCGATCCTCTTAACGGTGATCGGTCCAGACACGGGAGCCTGCGCGAGTGCCTCCAAGTATTCATTGCCATTGACCTGACCGACGGCTGGAACCGCCCGTGGAGTTGCCAGTGCCAATGTGCGCATCACCACCAGAGCCCTAGAAGTAACACCGGTCAGAATGACCTGCCTCGACGGCACATACCAATACTCCTCTGCACCAGCGTGCTCCGACTGCACCGCCAAGCCGTTGACCCGAATCATCTTGGCTTGGGGTGAAGCTCCCAGAGGATGGCCCTCGTATATGTCGACCAGCGCCGTGTCCGACCCATAAGTAGGGCAGTAGTCAAAAAAGGCGGAAGTACCTATGAATAGGATCCCCGGCTTGCTCCTGTCTGGGCACTGTCCAAACAGCTCAACGGCCCAGCTCTTGGGGACGGAGACCTGAAGGCCAAAGGCGGAGTGTGCAATCCACCCAGCCGGAGAACGATGGCCCTGCGCGGCGGTTGTTTGTCTCCCCCCCTTGAGCGAACCCGTGGTGAGCAGGACCACTATCACTACGACCACCGCCGCGATGGCGACGACCGCCTTCGTGTCGATCCGATAACGAGGCCTGCGGTGAGTCCTCATTCGAAGCTCGACGGGGGTGATGCGGGCCAAAGGCTGCTCACCCGTGCTCAACATGCCCTGGAGCAGAGAGCGAACGCGATCTTCTTCAGGGTTCATGGCTCTGTCTCCTTGTGGGGTCCTGGTCAAAGTGAGCCAATCGCTCGGCCACCACCTTCCGAGACCTGCTGAGCCAGGATTTGACGGTGCCCTCGGGTACACCCAGTTCGAGCGCCACCTCCCCAACCGTCATGTCGAGGCCGTCGTGAAGAAGCAACGCCTTCGCTTGGTCGCCTGGCAGTGATCGCATCGCTTGAGCTATCTCCATGTGCGAGTCGGGTATCTCTGGATGTCTGATGACATCGTGCTTCTTGCGTTTGCCCTGTGATTTGCGCCACGACGCGATACACAGGTTGTGGAGCACCTTCCTGGCCCACGCCTCTGGGTTGTCCAGGTCAGCGACTTGGTCCCAGTTCTTCCAGACACGGACCATCGCCTCCTGGGTGAGGTCCTGGGCTTGTTCAACGCTCCCCGTGAGGACGTAGGCCTGGCTTTGGAGGCGAGACCACGATGAGTTGAAAAAGGCGTCGAATTCCCTGTCCCCTCCCGCCTCGGTCACGCATCAGTCCTCTCGGCAGGCACCTGATCAGGGTGCCAACTGGTTACACGCGTTCGGAGTACGAACGGTTGCAGGAGATTTACTCGTCTCATCGCATGGTGCTTCGTGAAAGCGGCAATCGGGGAGGTCGTCATCGTGTGTCGGGCACTAATTCCGACCGGGAGACGCGAAAGGCGGGGATGTGAGCAAGATGCCGGCTGGACCCCAGTGGGTGCCAGGCGAGCGATCAGCCTCGCATTGGAGTGTGACGCCCTAGCTACTCACCAGGCTCACCGTGAAGCTGCGGACCTCATTTGCGTCGTAGTGGAGAAGGCACGAGGACTCCGAGTCACGACAGAATCTCGACAGGCAGTTAAGGGCCTGGGTTGGATGTTCAACGCCTTAACTGGACAAACTCTGGTCGGGCTGCCCGGATTTGAACCGGGGACCTCTGCGTCCCGAACGCAGCGCGCTAACCAAGCTGCGCCACAGCCCGTCGTGCGGCCGGTGGAGTGCACCGACCGTGACCAGGGGATGTTACCCGACCTCACCAGGCCCGCTGCCACCGGCCCGTCGTCTCGGGGGAACCTCCTGGTGCCCGTGCGGCGACCGGCGACAGGCCCCGGTCAGGCCTCGGCGATCTGGGTGAAGAACCGGTCGGCCTCGTGCTGCTCCTGGAAGAACACCCGGATGCTGGACAGCAGGCCGTTGCGGTCCGACTCCACCAGGTACAGGGTGTATCCGCGGTAGACGACACCACCGCCCTGGGCCTGGACGTACTGGAGCGCGGACACGTGGGAGAGGCCGACCATGAAGTCGACCCACTTGAGGATCTCGAAGGTCCCGTGGGAGACCCGCAGCAGCGTGGCCAGGTGGGAGTGCACCTCCTCCCTCCCGTGGAACGTGCCGGCCAGGGGGCTGGTGCCGGGCACCGTGTAGGTCACGTCGGGGGCCAGCAACTCCATGCCCTCGTCCAGTTTGCCTGTGGACACATCCATCAGGTAGCGCCTGGTCGTGACCAGCTGCGGTGGTTCCTCCGGTACAGCCATGCCGCCACTCTAGGAGGTTGCCGCCATCGGCCGACAGCCCTTTGCGCCAGCCTGGCTGGACGGCTCCTGGCCCACCGCTACCCGACTGTGGTCCGGTGGCTCCCGGCGTCACCGCCATCGGTGCCCGGGCCGGTGGCGGCGGGGTGCGGGTCGGGCCGTTTGGCCACCACCCGGGCGATCCGCCGCTTGTCCATCTCGGTCACCCGCAGCTCCCAGCCGTCGACGTCGAGCGACTCGCCCTCGACGGGGATGTGCCCGAAGCCGTCGAACAGGAAGCCACCCAGCGTCACGTACTCGCCTTCGGGCAGGTTGATGTCCAGCCGGTCGCGCACGTCGTCCACGTTCATCCGCCCGTCCACCAGCCATCGGCTGCCGTCCACCCGGACGATGTCGGGCTCGTCGTCGGAGTCAAACTCGTCGGGCAGGTCCCCGACCAGCGCCCCGAGCAGGTCCTTGACCGTCAGGACCCCCTCCACCCCGCCGTGCTCGTCGACCACCACGGCGAAGGCCCGCCGCTGTCGGCGCATCTCGGCCAGGACCTCGAGCACCAGGTGGGACTCGGGCACCAGGAACGGCTGGCGCAGGCGCCGCGAGATGTTGATCGGGTCGGGCTTGGCCACTCCGGGCGCGGGCTCGGACGCCGGGCCTGCCGCGGTGTCGGCCGCGGACCCGGGTGACATCTCGTCGGTCCCGGTGACCTTCCAGCCGGCACGGAACAGGTCGTTGACGAACAGCACGCCGATCAGGTCGTCGAGGCTCTCGCCGCACACCGGATAGCAGCTGTGCGGCGACTCCCGCACCGCCTGGGTGACGGCGTCGACGGTCAGGGGGATGGACAGGGCCACCACGTCGACACGGGGAGTCATGACCTCGCTGACCACCATGTCCCGCAGGTCCTCGAGCGCGTCGACGATGAACCGCTCCTGCGCCTCGGCCCCGGCGTCGGCCCGGCCGTTGGCCTCGCTGGTGCGCGATCCGCGTGCCGACCGCCGGGTGCCGCCGCGGTCCTTCCGGCCCGGGGATGGCTCGTCTTCGTGACGTCGGAACACGGACACGCTGGTGACGCTGTCTGTCGGGCCGGACGCCGTCAGGCGCCGGCGGGCACGGGTGAGGACACGACCGAGAGCGGCTGGTAGGACTCGTCGTAGTAGGTGCCCCCGTCGAGCAGCGTGGTGATGGCCCGTCGGAGCCGGATGGGGTCGAGAGGCTTCACCACCCACCCCTCGGCACCGGATCGGCGGGCCAGGAAGACATCGGGCCGGCGGTCGAGCAGCATCAGCACCGGCACGTGGCCGAGCTTGTCGTAGGACGCCTCCAACCGGAGCTCGAGGCAGACCGCCATCCCCCCCATGTTCCCCATCTGCAGGTCCACCACGACCAGGTCGGGCAACGACTCGGCCACGGCGGCCATGACGGCCGGCCCCGACCGGGCCTCGACGACTTCGATGTCGGGCGTCTTGGCGATGGCCATCACCTCAGCCCGTACCGACGGGGCGTCGCTGGCCACGAGGATCGTACGCACAGGGCCAGGTTAGCGCCCCCCAGAGGGGGTCCCGGTGGGGGCCGGGTCAGGCGACGGTCTCGGCTCCCGTGTCCCCGAACAGGAGGTCGGCGATGGTGCCCAGTCCGGCCAGGTCGTGCACGTCCCCGTCGAGGAGCGGTACCCGGTAGACGGGCGCCGGGGCGATCTTGGCCCTCAGGTCAGCGGTGGCCTGCTCCTCGCGGTCCGAGGTGGCCGTGTACCCCCGCAGATTGCCGATGAGCTGGTCCAGTGCGCTGTCCCGACCCGGCGTGCCCGACCGGGGCAGCGCGGCCACCCGGTCGTCGTCGGCGAACCGGGGCTGGACCCGGTTGACCACGAGGGCGGTGACCGACATGTCCGACTCGGCCAGCTTGCCGGCGAAGTGAACGGCCTCCTCGACCGAGTCCGGGCGGGGCGAGGCCACCAGCACGAACGCCGTTCCCGGCTGGGCCAGGAGCTCGCGGACCCGTCCCGCCCGCGCGCGGAATCCCTCCTCCATGCCTTCGAAGGCCTGGAAGAAGGCCACCGCGTCCTGGACGATGTCGGCACCGGCCACCTTGGAGATGGTGCGCAGGAGGGCGTGGGCCGCCACACCGACCACCTTGAGCCCGGCCCGGGTGGGCGTCATCAGGGCCCGGAAGACCCGGTTCCCGAGGAAGTGGGTGAGCCGCCGGGGGGCGTCCAGGAAGTCCAGTGCATTGCGCGACGGGGGTGTGTCCACCACCACCAGGTCGAATCCGCCCTCCTCGACCAGTTCGTAGAGCTTCTCCATGGCCATGTACTCCTGGGTGCCCGAGAGCGAGCCGGTCAGATTCCGGTAGAGGCGGTTGTGTTTGATGTCCTCGGCCTGTTCGGGCGTGTCCGAGTACCTCAGGACCAGGTCGTCGAAGGTCCCCTTGGGATCGAGCATCAGGGCGTGCAGCTCGCCGGGCCACTCGCCGTCGATCCGGGTGGGCTGGTTGGTGAGCTCGTCCAGCCCCAGCGAGTTGGCCAGCCGCCGGGCCGGGTCGATCGTCACCACGCAGGCGTTCCGACCCAGGCGGGCCGCCTCGAGGGCGATGGCCGCCGCCGTGGTGGTCTTGCCCACGCCACCCGAGCCGCAGCAGATGATGATGGAGCGGGAGGCGACCAGCTCGGCGAGGCCCCCGGTCGGACTCATGACGCCACGGCGCGGGGGTCGTGGAGTGCGGTGACGGCGTCGGCCAGTGCCACGCTCAGGGTGTCGAGCTCGGCCGGACCGATGGCGTCGGTGAAGAGGAAGGGCACCCGGAGCTGGGCCAACGGGAGCTCATGGGCCAACCGCTCGAGCTGCTCGGACTGGAGCTCCTGGCGGGTCAGGCGGAACAACCGGGCCGCCTCGAGGGCGTCGAGGGTGACCGGGTCCAGGTCGACCCCGTCGGCCCGGGCCGCCTCGGAGGCGGTCACCCCCAGCCCGGCCAACGGGGGGTAGCAGGCATTGACGATGACCGGGCCGAGGGCCACGCCCACCTTGTCCTCGAGCTGGTACGCGGCCTCGACCGCCTCGTTGACCGGCATCTCCTCGGGCAGCGTGACCAGGGCCACCTGGCACCGCGCCGGATCCGACAGCAGCTCGACGACCTCGGCGGCCTGGGCCCGGATGGGGCCGCCCCGGGCCGCGTCGAGCAGACCGCCCGCCGACGAGAGGAAGGTCATGGCGTGCCCGGTGGCCGGGGCGTCCACCAGGATCAGGTCCGCGGCGCCACTGCGCTCGATCTGCTTCACCTTCCCCAGCACCAGGATGTCCCGGATGCCCGGGATGGCCCCGGCCACCAGGTCGATGACCCCCGACGACACCAGCCGCTTGGACACGCGCTTCAGGCCGTGGTCGGCCAGATACTCGAGCAGGGCGTCGTCCGGGGTGATGGTGCGGGCCCGGACCGTGCCGGCCGGCACGTCGGCGGTCCCGCCCCCGTCGGCGTCCTCGTCGGGTGTCGCACCGGCGGCCCGCAGCACCGACTCGGCGTAGTCGAGCCCGTCGGGGGCACCGAAGGCATCCGCCACACCGCTCCGGCCCTCGAGCTCGATGACCAGCACCGACAGGCCGGCACCGGCCGCCATGTGGGCCAGCGCCGCGACCATGGTGGTCTTGCCCACGCCACCCTTGCCGGCGACGATCAGGACTCGGCTCTGACGGCAGAACGCACGGATGTCCATGACCCACAGGAGCGTAGTGTCCCCGCCCGCCGGGACTGCCCGCGCCCGGGCCCCGGACAAGCCGGCCGGGGTGCCTGTGGTGCCACGACCCGGTCCGGCGCGCCCACGCTCCGTGGCCGTGGGCCGGGAAATCCAGGTCAGGCCCCTTGTTTCCCGACACCGGTGGGAGTACTTTCGCTAGTCGGAGGATGTTGGGGATGTACAAGGGGGAGTAGGCACGTGGAGCAGACGCTTGATACATGGCAGGTCAGAGCGTCGTGTCGTGGACCACAGGCGGAGGTCTTCTTCCCGCCCGCCCACGCCGAACGCAAGGAAGAGAAGCTGCAACGTGAGGAGCGGGCCAAGTCGATCTGCCGCTCCTGCATCGTGCAGGTCGAGTGTCTCGACTACGCCATCCGCATCCAGGAGCCCCACGGCATCTGGGGGGGCCTGAACGAGATGGAGCGCAAGCAGATGTCCGACCGACGGGCCGGCTGAGCCAGCCGCTCCGGGCCGGTCACCCCGGCCCCACCGGTTCCTCGGCGGGACCGGATCCGGCCGGCCTCAGGCGAGTCCCATGGCCGTTGCCGCCGCACGCACCCCCGCACTGGTGCACACCCGGGTGGGGCGCTGTCCGGTGGCCTGGCAGATCCCGGCCGTCAGCTGGTTGGCTGCGGCCACGATGGCCTGACCCTCGGGGACCTGGGCCTGGGCCAGCGCCCCGACGATGCCGGCCTGCGACTGGTGGACGAGGAGCGTCGGGCTGAACGCCGAGGTGGAGGTGGCCATGGTGTTGCCGATGTCGAGGAAGGGATAGTCGCTCCCCGGAGCGCCGGCCGCGGCGGGGCTCCGGTACCGGTCGACCAGCGCCTGCTGGGCCGGGGTCAGCGCGGCGATCCGGGCGAAGGCCCCGTTGGCGTCGATGCCGTTGGAGTACAGCTCCACCCCGGTCAGAGTGACGTACGGGCTGGTGTAGGTGGACCCGGTGAAGGTGAAGGTCTGGATGCTCGGGAACACCGAGGCCGGCGAGGACACGGTGTCGTAGAGGCGGGTGAACCGACCGAACCGCGACAGGGCCACGACCAGGGGCCAACGCTCGGCGGCGCAGAAGGGGCAGAACTCGGCCCCGACGAAGAAGACCTCGGGCTTGCCCCCGGCCACCAGTGGGGGTTGGCCTTCGAGGACGGTGGGGGCCTGGAGGCTCACCGGCGGTGTGGTGGTGGCCCCGACGGCATCGAAGGTGGCCAGGGGGACCGACGCCAGCTGGGTCAGGGTCCCGGCCGAGGTGGCGGGAGGGTGGGCGACCTGCTGGGCCGGAGTGGCGTCGGTCAGGGCGTAGGTCACCAGGACGACCACGCCGATCAGGATGACCACGACAGCGCCCCATGCGAACCGGACCGTCCGGGTCTGGGGGGTCGGCGTGGGCGCCGGCGCACCGGCCACGGCCTGGGCGTCGGGCTGGGACGCGGGGGGATCCTGGTCGCCCTCCCCGCCGGTCATCGGGCCGATCCGCCTACGCCCCCTGGGGGAGCGGGCCGTCGTCCCACTGTTCGCCGTCGTCGAGGCCATCGTCCTGGGCCAGCACGAGTGGTGCGGAGGTCACGATGATGACGAACAGGACGAAGGTGATGAGGTGCACCGACGAGCACCACAGGCAGATGGCCTTGATGATGAAGAGCTCGGCGATGATCAGGTAGAGGATCATGCCGACGCCGGTGACGGACAGCACCAGTCGGGCCAGGTGGATACGACGGTCGGCCGACCGCCACGCCGCCGGCAGGCACAGCAGGATCATCGGGACGAAGAAGAGCAGGCCCAGCATGGCCACCGGGATCCCGAGGATCTCCGACTGCGGGCTGGTGGTGACCTTCTCGCAGTTGATGGTGGCGTTGGTGTCGCACACCAGCAGCACCTTGTCGAAGTGGGTGATGGTCAGGTAGATGGACACACCGAGGCCGGCCAGGCTGAGGAGCAGCGTGGTGACGGGCTGCCAGCGGAGCGTGTGCACGTGTCGACCTCTCCCTGGTCCCGGGTCAGCTCAGCTTCAGCGCTTTGGCGGCGGCCTGCACGCCCGGGGTCATGCACACCGAGGCGGGGGCGTTCTTGGTGGTGGCGCAGATGGAGGCGCTGATGTAGTTGGCCGTGGCCACGATGGCCTGGGTGGCGGGGTTGGTCGGGTCACTCAGGCCGCTGGCGATCTGGGACCAGGACTGACCCTGCAGGATTCCGGGGTCGTAGCTGGGACCGGAGATGAGGGCCAGGTTGTTGATGCTGATGAACGGGAACCCGATCTCACCGGCGGTGGCCCCGGGGATGTAGGTCGGGCTCTCGTACTTGGTGACGTCGGCGTACTCCTGCTTGGTCGGGACCATCAGGGTCTTGTAGTAGTTGCCGCTCGGGACGTTGCTGACCGCCTCGATCCCCTTGAAGTAGATGTAGGGGCTGGTGTACGTGGCCCCGTAGTAGCTGAAGGTGTGGGTCTCCGCATCCACGTCGGTGTGCGACGAGGCGGTGATCTTGAGGCCGGCCCAGGTCCCGAAGCGGGACAGGGCCGCGGTGACGGCCCACCGCTCGGCGGCGCAGTACGGGCAGTACTCGGCCCCGTAGTAGAGCATGGTCGGGGTCTTCCCGTCGATGACCAGCGGTGGCTGGCCCTTCACGATGATCGGCGGTGTCACCGGTGCGGTGGGGGAGGTCACCCCGACCGTGTTGTACACCGAGAGGGGGATGGTGGTGACGTCGTGGACGACGGCGGCCGGTGCCGGGGTCACCGGTGTGTAGCCGGCCGCAGAGGCGTTCCCGCCGCCGGTGGCCTTGACGATCACCAGCACGCCGACCACGATGACCACCAGGCCGACCGCGCCCCAGGCCATCACCGCTCCCGACAGTCCGCGACGGCTGGGCGGGGCCGCCGGCTTCCGGCCCGGACGCGGGGTGTTCCCACCCTTGCCCCCGGAACCCGAGGGGCGGGTGGTGCCGGCCGTGCCACTGGCCTTGCCCGACTTGCCCGTCGGGGCCTTGCCGGTCACCGGCCGGCTCTGGGCGCGGCTCTTGTCCTTGGCGCTCTGTCCCGACGGGCGGGATGGCGTCGCCGGCGGCTTGGGCGTGTTGCCGCCGCCTGGCCTCTTGTTCTGGTCCGGTGCCATCGTTCCGCGGTCCCTCTTCGCTGGTCGTGTCGGAGTGAGCGTAACCGCCAGACCAGGGTTTCAGGGGTCAGCGCGGGCAATTGACGCCCCCGACGACATCCGGGGTCCCCTCACGGGCCCGGGGCCCGCAGCGCTCCCCCCGGTGCCCGGTGGTCAGGTGGGCGCCCGGAGAACGGGCGTACACTGTCGGGCCATGTCGGCTGAAGGACACGATCCCGCCCCGCCAGCGCCCGGTGCCCCCGACGAGGCCCGGGCCGGGTCCGGTTCCGGGGGTTCGGACCGCATCGCCTGGAAGTCCGTGGTGGTGGAGGGGAACCCGGTCCGTTTCGGGGTGGTCGGCAGCGGCCCGGCCTCGCTGTTCCTGCACGGATGGGGGCTGCGGCCCAACGCCTACCGCCACACCATCGAGGCCATGAGCCGCGCCGGCTGCCGGGTCTACGCCCCGTCCCTGCCCGGTTTCGGGGGTACTCGCGAGCTCGGTGCCGACGACCGCACCTTCGCCGGGTACGCCACCTGGGTCGGTCGCTTCCTCGATGCGGTGGGGGAGGACCGGATGGCGGTGGTGGCCGGCCATTCGTTCGGAGGGGGCGTGGCCACGGCCTTCACCTACGAGGCCCCGTGGCGGGTATCCGCCCTGCTGCTGGCCAACGCCATCGGTAGCCCGACCTGGGCCCTGTTCCCCAACGAGGTCCGCACCATGGTCCAGCGGCCGTTCTGGGACTGGACCCACCACTTCACCACCGACCTGCTCCATTCGCCGGGCCTGTTCCGGCTGCTCCCGATCCTGCTGGAGGACTTCGTCCCCAACCTCGTCCAGAACCCGCTCGGGATGTTCCGGACCGGCGAGTTCATCCGCCGGGCCGATCTGGTGCGGGAGGTGCGGGCCATCGCCCGGTGGGGGATCCCGGTCCACGTGGCCTGGTCCGACCGCGACCGGCTGGTGCCGCGATCGGCGTTCGACGAGCTCCGCCACGCCGCCGGGGTGGACGGGGTGGTGGTCGAGGGCTCCCACGCCTGGCTCATCGCCGAGCCCGACGGATTCGGCGAGCTGGCCATCAGCGCCCTGGTCGACTCGCGCACCGCCCATCAGCGGCCCTCGTCCAACACCGCCTGAGCCCCGTCTGGGCCCCGGTCCGCGCCGCTCGGGCCCCGACCCGCGCCGCCGGCCGCCGGTAGCCTGAGCCGGTGCCCATCCCCCTCCGCGACGCCGCCACCGTGATGCTGGTCCGCGACGGGGTGGACGGGGACGGGGGCCCGGCGGTCGAGGTGTGCATGCTGCGGCGCAACCTCAACTCCGACTTCGTCGGCGGCGCCTATGTCTTTCCGGGCGGCTCGGTGGACCCGGCCGACCACGGCGGGGCCGTCGAGGCCCTGTGCCGGGGCCGGACCGATGCCGAGGCCAGTGCCGCCCTGGGGCTGGCCTCGGGGGGTCTGGCCTTCTGGGTGGCCGCCCTCCGCGAATGCTTCGAGGAGGCCGGAGTGCTGGTGGCCCAGCCGCGCCACGGCAGCGCGTCGGACCGGGGGACCCTCCTCGACACCAGCGACCCGGAGGTGGCCGGCCGCTTCGCCGCCTACCGGGACGCCGTCAACGCCGGAACCCTCGGCCTGCTCGACGTGTGCCGCCGGGAGGACCTGGTGCTGGCGGCCGACGCCGTCCACTACGTCAGCCACTGGATCACCCCCCACCTGGCCCCCCGCCGCTACGACACGCGGTTCTTCGTCACCTCGGCCCCTCCGGGCCAGGTGGCCCGCCACGACGAGGGTGAGACCATCGCCACGGTGTGGATCCGGCCGGCCGCCGCCCTGGCCCGCAACGCCGCCGGCCAGATGGAGCTGCTGCCACCGACGATCGCCAACCTGAAGAGCCTGGAGCCCTTCACCACCTCGGCCGAGGTGATGGCCTGGGCCGCCACCGTCAGCCACGTCCCCGCCGTGCTGCCCATCGTGGTGGTCGACGGTGACCGGGTGGTGATCCTCCGTCCCGGCGACGACGGCTACGAGGAGGCGCTGGCCGAGCGTGAGGCCTCGGACGCCCCACTGGACGAGGACCTCCTCGCCACCGCCCGACAGCTGTGGGGGCCCAAGCCGGCCGGGTGACGGCCGGACCGGACCGCCGCCGGCCGACGGTCAGTGCGGGGCCGGGGCCAGAGAGCCGCCGGCTCGCACGGCCGCCTCGACGTGGTCGAGCATCCGTGCGCTGCACCCCTCCATGGCCACCTTCGGCGCGATGGTGGTGATCACGGCGTCGGCGATGCGGTCGAAGGCCTCGACCAGCGGGCCGTCGTCCCCGAGGGCCACCGGCTGACCGGTGTCGCCGCCGGCCGCCACCGACGGGTGGAGCGGGATCTGGCCGATGAGCGGCACCCCCACCTCGGCGGCCAGCCGGGCCCCGCCCCCCGAGCCGAACAGGGCGTACGAGGTCCCGTGCTCACAGACGAAGTCGCTCATGTTCTCGATGACCCCGGCCACCCGGAGGTAGCCCTTCCTGGCCATGTCGGCGGTGCGGGCCGCCACCTTCTGGGCCGCCACCGGAGGTGTCGTGATCACGATGACCTCGGTGCGGGGCAGCATCCGGGCCAGGCCCATCTGGATGTCGCCGGTGCCGGGCGGCATGTCGATGAGCAGGTAGTCGAGGTCGCCCCAGTGGACGTCCTCCAGGAACTGCTGGACGGCCCGGTTGAGGATCAGGCCCCTCCACATGATGGCGCTGTCCTCGTCGGCCAGGAACCCCATGGACAGGACCCGCAGGACGCCGGTGCCGATGCGGCGCTCGAGCGGGACCATCTTCTTGTCGCGGGCCTCGACGTCACCCTGCATGCCGAGGAGCCGGGGGATGGAGAACCCCCAGATGTCGGCGTCGAGCACCCCGACGGTGAGCCCCCGCCGGGCCAGGGCCACGGCCAGGTTGACCGTGACCGAGCTCTTGCCCACCCCGCCTTTGCCCGAGGCGATGGCGATGACCCGGGCGGTGTCGGGGATGTCGGTGTCCGGCGCGGGGTCCTGGGCCAGCTTCCGGGCCCGGGCCATGACGGCGCGGCGCTGCTCCTCGTCCATCACCCCGGTGGTGACCGTCACCCCGGTCACGCCGCCGAGGGCCCCGACGTGCGACTGGACATCACTCTGGATCTGGGTCCGCAGCGGGCACCCGGCCACGGTCAGGGCCACCTCCACCCCGACCTGCCCCGACGGGTCGACCCGGACCGAGTTCACCATGCCCAGCTCGACGATGTCCGCCCCGAGCTCGGGGTCGACCACGCTGCGCAGCGCCGCCCGCACCGACTCCTCGGTGGGCGGCGGCGTCTCCCCGACGAGCGGCGCGCCACCGTGGCCGGACAGCCCCGTCCGAGGGGCGTCGGAACTGTCGGGCCTGGTCACCTCGGGAATTCTATCGGGACGCTCCGCCGGGTCGCCCGATGGATGTACCGCTCGGCCCTGCGCGCGGTTACGATAGGGACCCGCAGGCCAGGCCATCCGTTTTCACCGTGTCCGGTGTGATCGGACGGACCGGCCGCTCCGAGACGATCGGGCAGCGAGTTTCGCGATCCAGGAGGAACGACCGATGACCACCACCATGCAGACCGTCAGCATCGGCAAGAAGCCCAACCCGGTCACGTTGACCGACGTGGCGGCGTCCAAGGTCGCCGAGCTCCTGGCCCAGGAGGATGTGGAGGGTCTGGCCCTCCGGGTGGCGGTGCGTCCCGGGGGGTGCTCGGGATTCAGCTACGAGATGTTCTTCGACGCCGACGTGTCCGACGACGACGTGGTCCGTGAGTTCGGCTCCGTCACCGTGGTCGTCGACTCGACGAGCGCCGACCTGCTGAAGGGCTCCACGCTGGACTACAGCGACGGGCTCCAGGGTGCGGGCTTCCACGTCACCAACCCCAACGCCAGCCGCACCTGCGGTTGCGGCTCCTCGTTCAGCTGACCCACCGGCCCTCCGGCCGAACGGCCGGCTGACCCCCCGGGCCCCTGACCCGCTTCCAGGTCGACGGCGTCGACGTCGACGTTCCCGACGACGGATCCACCCTGCTCGACGCGCTCCGCGACCGGCTGGGCAATACCTCGGTCAAGGACGGCTGCAGCCCCCAGGGACAGTGCGGTTGCTGCACGGTGTGGGTCGACGGGTCGCCCCGGGTGGCCTGCGTCACCCCGGTGCGCCGGCTGGAGGGTCGGCGGATCACCACGCTCGAGGGCCTGACGGCCGACGTACGGGACCGCTGGGCCGATGCCCTGGTCGCCACCGGTGGCAGCCAGTGCGGCTTCTGCACCCCCGGCATCGTGATGCGCCTGGCTGCGCGGGACGCCACCACCACCGGGGGGGCCGCCGGCGGTCCGTCGGGAACCGGGCCCCCCACTGCTGACGGCGGCATCGCCCAGTCGTTGGTGGCCCACCTGTGCCGCTGCACCGGGTGGCAGACCATCGAGGAGGCCGCCACCCGTGTTCTCGGGCCCGCTGCGCCGCGCCGCGCCGACCCCGAGCGCGACCTCGACGCTGCCTCGGCGAGGGCCGGGCTGGAAGGAGGGGTGCCCCAACGGGTGGGACCCGAGGTGGTGCTCGGCCGGGCCGGGTTCGCCGACGACAGCCGGCCCGATGGCGCTCTGGTGGCGGTGCCCGACGGCGCCGGAGGGTACGCCGTGGCCGACTCGGTGGCCGAGGCTCGGGTCCGGGCCGGCAAGGTCCAGGGTCGCCGGACCTCGCTGGCCCTGTCGCACCCGGTGGAGGTGCCCGACGGCCGGTGGGACCTGGTGCTCGCCACCACCTGGGTGGAGCCGGCCTACGTCGAGCCTGACGCCTCGTGGGCCGATCCGGGCGGTGCTCCGGCATCGCCGTACGGGAACGGGGGTGCCTTCGGGGGCAAGCTCCACTCACCGGTGGCCGCCGACGCCCGGCGTCTGGCCGACCGGTACGGCCGGCCCGTGCGGGTGCTGTGGTCCCGCGAGGACGTGGTGCGCTTCGGGCCCAAGCGCCCACCGGTGGCCGGGGGGATCGACCGCGACGGCACCGGGATCCTCCGGGTCGGGGTGTCGGGTGGCCCGGAGGCCGGCGCGACCGGGCCGGACGGGTGGGACCAGCTGGTGGAGCGGGTGGCGGGCCTGGCTCCGGGACTCCGGCTGGAGGCCGTGCCGGTCGTGGGCCCGCCGGTCTCCCTCGACCTGCGGGCCGCGGTGTGGGCGGAGGCCGCCGCCCTCGCCGCCTGCGTCGAGGCGCGGCACCGGCTCGGTGGGACCGGCCCGTGGTGCGACGTCCCCGTCGAGGTCTCCGGCCCGACCGGCGGCCGGGCCGTGGCCCGGATCGCCGGCGACGGCAGCGTGGGCGTGGTCGTCGACGGCGGTGAGGTGCTCGACGAGGTGGTGCTCCGCTCCTACGCCATCGGGGCCACCCACCAGGCCCTGAGCTGGGTGCGGTCGGAGGGGATCGCCGTCGACGAGCACGGCGTCGTCGGGGATCTGACGGTGCGGTCCTTCGGCATCCTGCAGGCGCGGGCCATGCCCCCGGTGGAGGTGACCGTGGTGGCGGACAGCGGGCTCCCGCCCGTCAACGCCTCCGACGCGGTGTTCGCCGCCGTGGCCGCGGCCCGGTGGCTCGCCGACGGCCTGGCCGACCGGTGGCCCACCGACCGGACGGGTGCCGGTCGGCGCTGAGCCCGCCGGTCGGGACGGAGCCGCCCACGGGACCGGCCGGAGGCCCGCCGGTAGTGTTGCCGGCGGGCACCGACCGGCCGGACGGCCGGCGTCCCTCGAGGAGGAGCACCCGTTGAGCACGCCCATCGGTCCCTACACCCCCGTCGTTGCGGCCGGCCCCTGGCTGATCACCTCGGGCCAGATCGGCCTCGAGCCCGGCACCGACCCCCCGGCCCTGGCGGCGGGCGGTGCGGTCGCCCAGCTCGTGCAGGCGCTGACCAACGGCGAGCGCCTGCTGGGGTCGGCCGGGGCCTCGCTCACCGACGTGGTCAAGACCACGGTGTTCGTCACCGACATAGAGGGCTACGGCGCGGTCAACGTGGCCTACGCCGAGTTCTTCGGGGAGCACCGTCCGGCTCGTTCGGTGGTGGCGGTGGCCGCCCTCCCGATGGGTGCGGCCGTGGAGGTCGAGCTGTGGGCCTATCGTCCTCCGGAGGGGTGAGGGCCGGATCCGCCCGGGGGGCTCAGGGGGTCCAGTTGGTCTGGCCGAAGCGGTAGCCCACCGAGCGCACGGTCTGGATGAGATGGGCGTGCTCCTCGCCGAGCTTGGCCCGGAGCCGCCGCACGTGGACGTCGACGGTGCGGGCACCCCCGTAGTACTCGTACCCCCACACCCGGCTCAGCAGCGTCTCGCGCGTGAACACCTTGCCCGGCCGGGCGGCCAGGAACCGGAGCAGTTCGTACTCCATGTAGGTGAGGTCGAGCACCTTGCCGGCCACGGCGGCCTGGTAGGTCTCCAGGTTGAGGACCAGGGGACCGTGTTCGAGGAGGTCGGGACGCAGGCCCCGACCGGTGCGCCAGAACAGGTGGGCCAGGCGGGCGCTGAGCTCCTCGGCGTTGACCGGCTCGAGGCACAGGTCGTCGAACAGGTCCTCACGGAGCTCCAGCTCCCCGAGCTGCTCGAGGGGGACGACCACCATGACCGGGGCCAGGGGCACCTCGCGCTTGCGGAGGTGGCGGCAGAGGAGGAACGCCCCGATGGGATCCTCGGCGCTGCAGATCACCGCACCCGACCAGCCGTCCTCGGGCTCGTCGCTCTCGGAGGCCTCGGGCCGGTCGATGCCCTTCCACGGATAGCCGGCCCGGTCCAGCACACCGGTCACCGACGACGGGGGGACGGCGGGGAAGCAGAGCAGCGGTTCCATGTCGGCTGTCCCCCTTTCGGTGCGGTCGGTACGTGGCTTCGGTCGGGCGGTCCTGCTAGAGCAGGGGTAGGTAGCGGTCCAGCTCGAACTGGGTCACATGGGCCTTGTATTCGGCCCACTCGGCGCGCTTGTTGCGGATGAACCACTCGAAGACGTGCTCCCCGAGGGTGGTGGCCAACAGCTCGGAGGTCTCCATCAGGCCCAGCGCCTCGTACAAGCTGCCCGGCAGGTGGAGGATGCCCTTGTTGGCCAGCTCCTCGGGGCTGAGGCTGAAGAGGTTGGCGTCGGCCTCGGGGGGGAGGTCGTAGCCCTGCTCGATGCCCTGGAGGCCGGCGGCCAGGATGACGGCGAAGGCCAGGTAGGGATTGCAGGCGCTGTCCGGCGAGCGGTACTCGACCCGGGTGGACTCGTACTTGCCCGGCTTGACCACGGGGACCCGCACGAGGGCCGAGCGGTTGTTCCGCGCCCACGAGACGTGGATGGGGGCCTCGTAGCCGTTCACCAGGCGCTTGTAGGAGTTGACCCACTGGTTGGTCACCGCGGTGATCTCGGGGGCGTGGCGGAGGAGGCCGGCGATGAACTTCTCGGCGACCTCGGACATGCCACCGGGCCGGTCCAGGTCCACGAAGGCGTTGGTGTCGCCGCGGAACAGGGACATGTGGGTGTGCATCCCCGACCCCTGGACCCCGGCCAGCGGCTTGGGCATGAAGCTGGCGAACACGCCCTGCTGGCGGGCCATCTCCTTGACCACCAGGCGGACGGTCATCACGGTGTCGGCCATGGTCAGGGCGTCGGTGTACCGGAGGTCGATCTCGTGCTGGCTGGGCGCGTCCTCGTGCTGGGCGTGCTCGACCGGGATGCCCATCTCCTCGAGGGTCAGCACGGTCCGCTGCCGGATGTCGCTGGCCCGGTCGGCCACCGTCAGCTCGAAGTAGGAGCCCGAGTCGAGCGTCTGGGGGGCCGAGGACGGGTCGCCGTCGGCGAAGTAGAAGAACTCGATCTCGGGGGCGGCGTAGAAGGTGAAGCCGTCGTCGTGGGCGCGGTCGAGGGCCCGCCGCAGGACGTGGCGCGGATCCCCCTGGAAGGGGGAGCCGTCCAGGTCGACCACGTCGCAGAACACCCGGGCCACCTGGGCCTCGGGCGGGTCGCCGTTGCCGATGGGGCCGTGGCCGTGCCAGGGGAGGAGCTGGAAGGTGTTGGCGTCCGGGCGGGCCAGCACGTCGCTCTCCTGGACGCGGCTGAAGCCGTCGATGGCCGAGCCGTCGAAGGTCATGCCCTCGTCGAGGGCGTTCTCGAGCTCGGCCGGGGTGATGCTGAAGGTCTTGGGCGTGCCCAACACGTCCGTGAACCACAGTTGGACGAACCTGATCCCGCGCTCCTCCACGGTCCTGAGGACGTACTCCTCTTGACTCCTCATGGGGTCAGGTACCTCCGAGCGGGTCGGGCTGTGGGGATGGGGGTCGGGAGGGCAGATGCAGACAGTGTCGCAGGTCTGCGGGCGGCCGGTCCACGCCGGCCGGTGGAGAGCACACAGAGCCGGATCCCGGAGGATCCGGCTCTGTGGCCCGGGGACAGCGGGTGATCAGGGGCCGTGCGGCCCGCGCCCGGGGGGTGGGCGGAGCCGCCCGCCCGGTCCCTGATCAGCTCGCTGCGTCGCTGCAGACGGTGTCGACGATGACGGCGGTCACCTGGTAGGGGTCCATGTTGGCGTTGGGGCGACGGTCCTCCAGCCAGCCCTTCTTGGCTTTGGCCACCGCCCACGGGATGCGGATGGAGGCCCCGCGGTCGGACGTGCCGTAGCTGAACTTCGAGAAGTGGGCGGTCTCGTGCGCACCGGTCAGCCGGCTCTCGATGCCCACGCCGTACACGGCGATGTGCTCGTCGACCTTCTTCCCGATGGCCTCGCAGCCGGCGATGATGGCATCCCAGCCGCCGTCCTCGCGCATGGCCTTGGTGGAGAAGTTGGTGTGGGCCCCGGCACCGTTCCAGTCGCCCAGGATGGGCTTGGGCTCGAGGGTGGCGTATACCCCGAAATCCTCGGCGATGCGGAACAGCAGCCAACGAGCCACCCACAGGTGGTCGGACACGTCCAGCGGGGACAGCACCCCGACCTGGAACTCCCACTGGCCCATCATCACCTCGGCGTTGGTGCCCTCGATACCGATGCCGGCGTCGATGCAGGCCGCCGTGTGGAGTTCGACGATCTCACGCCCGGGCATCTTGTCGCCCCCGACGCCGCAGTAGTACGGGCCCTGGGGGGCGGGGTAGCCGAGGACCGGCCAGCCGAGCGGGCGACCGTCCTTGAAGAAGGTGTACTCCTGCTCGATGCCGAACATGGGCTCCTGGTCGCCGTACTTCTCGACGACCTCGCGCAGGTGGGCCCGGGTGTTGGTCGGGTGGGGGGTGAAGTCGGTGAGCTCCACCTCGCACATCACCAGCTTGTCGTTCGGGCCCCGGAGAGGGTCGGGGACCACGAACACCGGCCGCAGGACGCAGTCCGAGTCGTGGCCGAGGGCCTGGTTGGTGCTCGAGCCGTCGAATCCCCAGATGCCGGGTTCCTCGCCGTCGGCGATCACCTTCGTCTTGCTCCGGAGGAGGGGGGAAGGTTCGGTTCCGTCGATCCAGATGTATTCCGCTTGGTATGGCACGCATGCTCCTTTGTTGCTCGTCGGCTCAACAGCCACGGGTACTCCACTGCCCACAGCGCACGTGCCCGCCGCCCAACCGCGGGACCACCGGGTGGCAGCCGCCACGGCGGTGGATGTACGAGCCCAGGGCCACCTCACTATCGCAGTGGGCCATTTCGCAAGCGTTTCCCGTTTGTAAACGGAGGATGAACAGCGGCCCTGGACCTGGACGACGTTTTCCCAGGTGGGAGGCCATATCGAGCCCCGGTCTCCGTCCCCGGTCCGCCCGGGCGCCGGCCCGTCGTGCACGCACCGGCCGGGGCGTGGCGGCGGCCCGGAGGAGGAGGGGCCAGGGACCGCCCCGGTAGTCTGGACCGATGGGTCGACTGCGGGTGGCCGCGTGCCAGATCAACACCGTCGTCGGCGACCTCGCCGGCAATGCCGCACGGGTGCTCGCAGCCCTGGCCGAGGCGGAGGAGGGCGGTGCCGACCTGGCCGTGTTCCCCGAGTTGACGGTGACGGGCTACCCGCCCGAGGACCTGCTCAGCCGGCCGGCCTTCGTGGAGGACAACCGCAAGGTCTTCGAGGAGCTCGCCGGCCGGACCGGGGGGTGCGCGGCGGTCATCGGCTACGTCGACACCGACGGGTCCGGACGGCTGGTGAACGCCGCCGCGGTGTGCCGGAACGGCGTGGTGGCGGGTCGGTACGACAAGCGCCTCCTGCCCAATTACGGCGTCTTCGACGAGCAGCGCTGGTTCACGGCGGGGACCGGGCCCCTGACCCCCTACCTGGTGGCCGGCGTACCCGTCGGGGTGACCATCTGCGAGGACATGTGGTTCGCGGGCGGTCCCATGGCCGACCAGGCCCGGGCCGGGGCCCGCCTCCTGGTGAACCTGAACGCCTCCCCCTATTCGATGGGTCGACGGCAGGAGCGGATCGGCGTGCTGGCCGAACGGGTGGCCGAGTCCGGGTGCCCGATCGTCTACGTCAACCAGGTCGGTGGCCAGGACGAGCTGGTCTTCGACGGCGCCTCCCTGGTGATGACCGCCGACGGCGCGGTGGCCGCCTCGGCCCGACAGTTCGGCGAGGAGGTGATGCTGGTCGACATCGACATCGACATCGACATCGACGTCGACACCAGATCGGCGGCGACCGGCGACCAGCACCGCAGGGCTGGGACCGTGACCGTCAGCCGGTCCTCCCGCCGTCCGGAGGGTGCACCGGCGCGGGCGCCGGTCGCCCCGGTCCTCGACCCCGACGCCGAGGTCTACGAGGCCCTGGTGCTCGGGACGCGTGACTACCTGGCCAAGAACGGCTTCAGCGACGCGGTGATCGGCCTGTCCGGGGGGATCGACTCGTCGCTGGTGGCGGCCGTCGCCGTCGACGCGGTGGGCCCCGGGCACGTCCACGGGGTGACCATGCCCTCGCGCTATTCCAGCGGGGGGTCGGTGTCGGACGCCGTCACGCTGGCTGCCAATCTGGGCATCGACATCGTCACGGTCCCCATCGAGCCGGCCCACCACGCCCTGGCCGCCACCCTCGCCCCCCTCCTGGACGGGGAGCCCACCGGGCTGACCGACGAGAACCTCCAGTCGAGGATCCGCGGCGTCTTGTTGATGGCCCTGTCGAATGCCCGGGGCTGGATCGT
>Ga0302157_10001480_pt1 | contig 28789 bp, 29 predicted proteins | sample I_Bog_N3_3_FD_193502 | JGI IMG/M metagenome (GOLD analysis project Ga0302157, IMG submission 193502) | Peat permafrost microbial communities from Stordalen Mire near Abisko, Sweden - I_Bog_N3_3 | ecosystem: Environmental > Terrestrial > Soil > Wetlands > Peat | place: Sweden: Abisko, Stordalen... | reverse complement strand
CCGATCAGCCGCGTGCTGGGGCTGGAGATGGGCGCCGACGACTACGTCGCCAAGCCGTTCGAGCCACGCGAACTGCTCGCCCGCATCCATGCGCTGATGCGGCGCAGCTCGGGTACGCTGGCCGCCACGAACGGCAGCGAGGCCGGGGACAACGCAGCGGCGGGGCTCCGGGTCGAACCCGCCGGCACCCCCGCTCCGCGCGGCTTCGGGGGCTGGCAGATCGACTGGCGCAACCGCATGCTGATCAGCCCGGAAGGCGTCGGGCTGTCGCTGTCCAACGTCGAGTACCGACTGCTGGCGGCCTTTGCCGATCATCCCGGCGAGGTGCTCAGCCGCAGCCAACTGGTGGAAATGACGCGCAGCGCCGCCAGCGAAAGCAACGAGCGCAGCATCGACCTGGCGGTATCGCGCCTGCGCGCCAAGTTGCGCGAGTCTCTTGAGGATCCGCAATTCATCCGCACGGTAAGAGGGCGTGGCTACCAGTTCACGGCTGAACTGGCGCGCTGATGCGCTGATGCGCTGATCCGGGCACGCCGTTCGCTGCCTGGCAGCGCCTTCCCGCCGCGCGAACCGGAATACCCCATGCTGCTTGTCTGCCCCCACTGTGCCACCACCAACCGCATTCCCGACGAGCGCCTGCACGACGAGCCCGTGTGCGGCACCTGCGGCACGGCGTTGATGGACGCCCGCCCCGTCGACATCGCCGATGCCGTCTTCCCGAAGTTCATCCGCGCCACCGAGGCGCCGATCCTGGTCGATTTCTGGGCTACCTGGTGCGGGCCGTGCCAGCAGATGGCGCCGCACTTCGCCGCCGCGGCGCAGGCGATGCCGGACGTGCGCTTCGTCAAGGTGGACAGCGATGTGGCCAAGCAGGCGAGCGCGGCCTACGGCATCCGCAGCATTCCGACGCTGATCCTGTTCAAGGGCGGCAAGGAAGTGGCACGGCGTTCCGGGGCCTCGTCGGCGTCCGACATCGCCGCCTGGACGAAGGCGCAGCTCGCGCGCCAGAGCGTCTGAACGCGCCTGCGCGCGCTCGAGTCGCCGCATCGGAACGGGGATTGCCACAGGGTTGGCTTCCACCATCCCTCCGGAGCCGGCGCCATGTCTTCCACTTTCGTATCCACCGCCTCCCAGGCACTGCGCTATTCGCCTTCGTACGAGCATCCGGAGCCCGATGAGGCGCAGACGCAGGCGACGATAAACGAGCAGATGCACAAGATCCAGGAGAAGACCTGGGCCGACGGCGGCAAGGCCATCCGGAGCGTGCACGCCAAGAGCCACGGCCTGCTGGTAGGCCAGCTCCGCATCCCTGTCGGGTTGGCGCCCGAGCTGGCGCAGGGCATCTTCGCCCGTCCGGGAACGCTGCCGGTGGTGATGCGGCTGTCGACGGTGCCTGGCGACCTGCTGCCCGACGACATCTCCACCCCGCGCGGCATGGCGATCAAGATCATCGGCGTCGAAGGCCCGCGTCTGCCGGGCTCCGAAGGCGACGTGACCCAGGATTTCATCCTGGTCAACGGCCCGTCGTTCGGCAAACCCGACGCCAAGGCATTTGCCAAGAACCTCAAGCTGCTCGCTGCCACCACCGACCGGGCCGAAGGCGCCAAGCACGTGATCGCGGCCGCGTTCCGCGGTATCGAGAAGGCCGTCGAAGCCCTCGGTGGCCAGAGCGCGACGCTGACCGCGCTGGGCGGCCATCCCGAGACCAACCCGCTGGGCGAGACCTATTACTCGCAGGTGCCGGTGCTGTTCGGCGAATACTTCGGCAAGATCTGCGTGCGGCCGGCGTCGCCTTCGCTGCAGGCGCTGCACAAGGCCCCCGTCGATCTGAAGGACAAGCCCGACGGCCTGCGCGACGCCGTCGCCGCATACTTCGAGGAGCAAGGCGGCGAATGGGAGCTGTGCGTGCAGCTGTGCACCGACATCGAGAAGATGCCGGTCGAAGACGCCAGCGTCGTATGGGACGAGAAGCTCAGCCCGTTCGTGCCGGTGGCACGCATCGTCGTCGGCGCGCAGGCGTCGTACAGCGAATCACGCGCTCACGCGATCGACGAAGGCCTGGCGTTCAGTCCGTGGCACGGCGTGGCGGCGCACCGGCCGCTCGGTTCGGTGATGCGCATCCGTCGCGAAGCCTACAAGGCAGCCCAGCGTTTCCGCGCCGAGAAGAATCAGCGCACGCTCTCGGAGCCGAAGACGATCGGCGACGTCGGCATCTGATCCAGCGGCGAGGGCAACTGGCCGAGCGGCGACACGGCCTCGATCTCGAGCCACGCATCGAGCCCGCCGTGCAACGCGCGCGCCCGGTGGTGGCCCAGGTCGGCCAGGATGCGCACGCCGCGCAGCGCCGACACCTCGTTGGGGCAGTTGCAGTACAGCACGACCTCGCGGTCGCGCGGCAACTCGAGCGAGGTGGCGGGCAGTTGCGCCAGCGTGGCGACGATCGCGCCGGGCACGCGCCGGCTGTCCTGCAGCATCGCCACCGATGAGCGCACGTCGATCACGATGGGCGACTCGCCGCGTCGGATCAGTTCGCGCAGCTCGTTGACGTCGATGCGCGGCGCGTAGCGGTCGCTGAGCATCCAGCGCCGGCGCAGGTAGCGGTAGATGACGATCGTCGCGAGCACGATGACCGTGGCCACGGCCGCGATCGTGCCGAACTCCGTCATGAAGTCCAGCACCACGACGATCTGGCCGGCGAACACGACGCCGATGGCCAGGAACACGATCGACCAGATCAGCGCGGCGCCGACGTCGTAGCCGATGAAGCGCTGCCACGACATGCCCAGCGCGCCGGCCATGGGCGCAGCCACCACCGAGATGCCCGGCAGGAACTTGGCGGCGATCAGCGAACTGCCGCCCCACCTGGAAAGAATCCCTTCGCTCTGGCGCACGCAGGTGTCGGGCGACAGCGAGATCCTGCACAGCAGCTTCATCACCCGGTGGCCGCGCCAGCGCCCGGCCTGGTACCAGACGGCGTCGCCCAGCACGTTGGCCACCACCGAGGCCGCCAGGCACACGAACAGCGACAGTTGCCCGGCCATGGCGATGCCGCCGGCCACCACCAGCAACGGCGCCGCGGGCACCGGCGCGCCCACGCGCGCCGCCAGCGTGATCAGGAAGACGATGAGCGCGCCGTGGGCGATGAGGAGCGGGATCAGGTCGCGCATGGCAGGGCAGGGTACACGGCTGAGGAAACGATGTGCCAAGGATACAGGGCCGGCTCAGACACTTTCGGCGCGGGGGTGTCGCCACATCCTGCGCCCGGCGACAATCCCCCGATGTCAGACGAGAACCAGATCGAGATCCCGCCGTCGTTCATCGCGCTGTTCGTCGAGCCGGGACGCACGAAGCCGAACGCCACGCGCAAGACGATCACCGAACGCTACGAGTTCTGCGAGGCCCTCGCCACGATGCTGGTCGAGCGGGCCCAGACGCTGCAATGGCAACTGAGCGTCCCCGAGGCCGATGTGCTGGAGAAGCTGCACGCCGGCCTGCAGGGTCCGGACGCGCCGGTCCCGCCGGAGGAGGGCGAATGGATCGTCAAGCGGCTCGCGGAGCTGCTCGAATGGGATCGCCCGAAATGGAAGAGCGATTGAGAAACCCGTTCCGGAAAAAGACAATGCCCGCAACCATTGCTGGAGGCGGGCAATATCTTCCGGGCGTCAAGACTCAGGATCTGGACGACGGTTTCCTGCGAGTACTGGGTGACGGGTTCCCATCGTTCCGCCCAATTTGCGGCCGGTTTCGTACTTCGGATGCTTTGTATTCTGCCGCCGTTCGCGGGCTCCGTTTGTAGGAGAAGCGGCAGATTTCAAGCCAGTTCCGCCTGTCGGGGTCAGGCCGCGGCCGGCGCGCCCTTGCTCACGCTCTCGCCGTCGTTCTTGCGCAGCCCCCAGAACGACAGCGACGACACGAGCGTCAGGCCAGCCATCATCAGGTAGCCGTGATGCAACGCACGCGTGACCGCCACGTGATCCGACTGCGGCAGATCGGCGAGAAAGAACACCGTCACCAGCGAGGCCACGGCGAGGCCGAAGCTGAGGGACATCTGCTGCAGGGTGCTGGCAATCGTGCTGGCCATGGAGGCGTCGGCCGACTCGATGTCCGCATACGCCATCGTGTTCAGGCTGGAGAACTGCAGCGAGTTGCACAAACCCAGGGCCAGGCCGATGGCCACGATCGTCCATACCGATGCGCCTGGCCCGATCAGCGAGTAGGTGGCGATGCCGCCCGCGATCAGCACCGTGTTGACGATCAGCACCTGGCGGTAGCCGAAGCGGCGCAGCAGCGATGACGACAGCACCTTCATGAACATCGCCGCGGCCGCCGCCGGCATCATCAGCAGGCCCGACTCCCAGGCTGGCAAACCCAGCCCGAGCTGGTAGAGCAGCGGCAACAGGAACGGCAGGCCGCCGATGCCCAGCCGCGTGACGAAGCCCCCCAGTACCGAGATGCGGAAGGTGCGCGCCTTGAACACGCCCAGGCGCAGCAGCGGGAACGGGGTCTGCGTGGCGTGCCAGCCGTAGGCCAGCAGCAGCGTGACGGACAGCAACAGCAGCACGACCATCTGGAACGCCGGCAGGGTGTGTTCGCCGAACACCTCCAGCAGCCAGGACAGCAACGCCACGCCGGTGCCGAACAGCACCATGCCGACGACGTCCAGCGGCTGCGGCGTCTCGTTGCGGTAGTCCGGCATGTACTTGTGGCCCAGCCACAGCGCGGCCAGGCCCACCGGCACGTTGACGAAGAAGATGTCGCGCCACGACAGCCAGTGCACGATCAGGCCGCCCACCGTCGGGCCCAGCAGCGGGCCGATCAGCGCCGGGATGATGATGAAGTTCATCACCCGCAGCAGGTCGGACTTCGGGAACGAACGCACGACGGCGCTGCGGCCGACGGGCATCATCATCGCGGCCGCCACGCCCTGCGGCACGCGCGCCGCCACCAGCAGGCTGGCGTTGGGCGCCAGGCCACACAGGATGGACGACACGGTGAACAGCCCGAGCGCGAACAGGAAGATGCGCCGGCTGCCGAAGCGCTCGGCCAGCCAGCCGCTGACGGGAATGGACACCGCCAGCGCCAGGATGTAGCTGGTCACCACGGCCTTCAGGCTCAACGGCGTGACGCCCAGGCTAGCGGCCATGGAGGGGATGCCGGTGTTGACGATCGTCGAGTCGAGCTGCTCCATGAACAGCGCGGTGGCGACGATCCAGGGCAGGTAGCGCTGGGTGCGGGTGAGATCCATCGCGTCCCATTCTGTCTCGTCGGCGGCGATCGCGCCCGTGCAGCGACGCAATGCCGCACTGTCCTACAGGGCGACGATGGGTTTCCCGACACCGGCAATACCCCGGACAAGGTCTACTGAACGTCCATCGTTGCGTATAGTCTGGCGCTTAATCGCGCGCCAGACGTTCCCCGGCTCCATGAATTCTCTTCGCCAGTCGCAGGTCGTCCGGGACGTCGCCGGCACGACGATCAGCCAGGACATCGCCTCGATCGCCCGCATCGAGGCGGTGCCCCGGCTGCTGCGCGTCCTGTGCGAGTCGACGGGCATGGGATTCGCGGCCGTGGCGCGGGTCACCGACGATCGTTGGGTGGCGTGCGCGGTGGAGGATCGGGTGTCGTTCGGCCTGGCGCCAGGTGGCGAGTTGCCGGTGGCAACCACGCTCTGCAACACCGTGCGTTCCAGCGACGCCGCGATCTTCATCGACCACGCCAGCGAAGACGCGGTCTACCGCACGCATCACACCCCGCGCATCTACCAGATCGAGAGCTACGCGTCGGTGCCGATCAAGCTGACCAGCGGCGAATACTTCGGCAACCTGTGCGCCATCGACGCCAAGCCGCACAAGGTGCGCGAGCCGCGCATCATCGCGATGTTCGAGCTGTTCGCCCAGTTGATCGCGCTGCAGCTGGAGTCGGACCGCACGCGCGAGCAGGTGGAACACGAGCTGATCACCGAGCGCGAGGCGGGCGAGCTGCGCGAGCAGTTCATCGCCGTGCTGGGCCATGACCTGCGCAACCCGCTGGCGGCCATCGCCATGGCCGCCACGCTGCTGTCGCGCAAGGCGGGCGATCCGGCGGCCGTGGCCAGCGCGGCGCAGCGCATCGAGCGCAGCGCCAGGCGCATGTCGGGCCTCATCGACGACGTGCTCGACTTCGCGCGCGGCCGGCTCGGCGGCGGCATCGGCGTGGAGTTCGGGCAGACGTCGACGCTGGGCGCCAGCCTCGAGGCCGTCGTCATGGAGCTCAGCACGGTGCACCCGCAGCGCGAGATCCATGCCGACGTCGAGGCGGATGCCACCGTGCGCTGCGATCCGGCGCGTATCCAGCAACTGCTGTCCAACCTGCTGGCCAATGCGCTGGCGCACGGATCGCCGGATTCGCCGGTCACCGTCTCGGCGGCGGTGGACGGCCGCGAACTCGTCATCGACGTCTGGAACAAGGGCGAACCTATCCCGGCCGGCCGGCTCGACATGGTGTTCGCCCCGTTCTGGCGCCGCACCGCGTCGCGCGAGGGCCTCGGCCTCGGGCTCTACATCTGCTCGCAGATCGTCAAGTCGCACCGCGGCACGCTGACGGCGACATCGACGGCGCGAGACGGCACGCGGTTCGTGGCGCGGCTGCCGATCGTCGTCTAAAGGAGCGCTGCGTAGGTCGCGTTGTCGGCCGCGTAGCAGTCGCAGGCCGCCAGTTCGAGTGCGCCGCGATCCAGCACCGTGAGCTCGCCGCGGTGATACTCGATCAGGCCCGCGCGCTGCAGTCCGCCAGCCGCGACGGTCACCCCCACCCGCCGTACGCCCAGCATGTAGGCCAGGAACTCCTGGGTCACGTGGAAACTCTTCGTGCGGGCGCGATCGTGCGACATCAGCAACCAGCGAGCGAGGCGGCGGTCGATCTGGTGGAAGCGCAGGCAGGCGGCCGAAGTGGCCTGCTGCGACATCAGCACGTAGACATAGCGGTTCATGATCTCGCGCAACGCGACGCTGCCCTTGAGCTGGCGTGCAAAATCGTCGGCCGCGATCCGCCATGCGGGGCCCGCGCCCTGCACCAGGGCGTGCAACGGCGACGTCGGGACGCCGAGCGCGAGCTGCGCGCCCAGCATCCCCTCGGAACCCACCATTCCCACCTCGACACCGCCGTGTCCGCCCACCAGCGAGATCAGCGAGATGAAGGAGCTGGTCGGAAACCAGGCCCAGGCCGTGGTCTGGCCGCGTTCGCACAGCGCGGTCGACAACCCCAGTTCGACGGGCTCGCAGCGGGCCAGCAGGCGGTCGCGGTCTCTGTCCGGCAGCCGGGCGATCAGGTGATTCACTGCGGTCGCCAAGGCGCTCTCCGATACGACGCGCCCGTTCCGGCATCGCCGGATGCGCACCGGCTGGCACGTGGATCCGCGACGCGTGGATCAGTGCGTGCGCCGGAGTATGAGGCACGCAGTCGCGCCGCGCCTGCGCACCGCAAAATCAGCGCAGTCCATCGCGGCCGGACCCACGCCCCTCAGGTGGCTACGCGTGGCGGCAGCAGGCGGTCGTATTCCTTCTTGACGACGGCGTAGCACTCGCAGGAACGCCCTTCGAGCCCCGTCCGGTCCAGCACCGTGATGCGTCCGCGCGAGTACTTGATCAGGCCGGCCTTCTGCAGCTTGGTCGCGCTCTCCGTGACGCCTTCGCGACGCACGCCCAGCATGTTGGCGATGAGCTCCTGTGTCATCACCAGCTCGCTGCCGCTGAGTCGGTCCAGACTCAGCAGCAGCCAGCGGCACAGTTGCTGGTCGAGCGAATGGTGGCGGTTGCAGACAGCCGTCTGGGCCATCTGCGTTATCAGCGCCTGGGTGTACCGCAGCAGCAGGTGCAGTACGGGGGCACGCTTGAAGTGCTCCTGGATCTGGGACGCGCCGAGGCGAAAGGCCTTGCCGGCGCTTTGCACCACGGCCCGACTCGGCGTGGACTCGCCCCCCATGAACAGCGAAATGCCGACGAGCCCCTCGTGGCCGACCACAGCGATCTCCGCCGAGGCGCCGTCTTCCATCACATAGAGCAGCGACACGATCGACGTCGTCGGAAAGTAGACGTGCGCCATGGTGCCGCCCGACTCATAAAGTACGTCGCCGAGGTTCAGGTCGACCTGTTCGAGCTCGGATTGCCAGCGCCGCCACTCTTCAGCGGGGAGCGCGGCCAGCAGTTGGTTCTTCAGTGCGACGTGCTGCAACATCAGGCGCTCGAGTGCCTCTTGAAATGAGGCATGACGCCCCGGAGCGGGTCAGTCTACGGAAGCGTCGCCCATCTGTACGTACGCTACCGTACAGAGCGGATGAGCAGTCCCGCAAAAACCGCATTTTGTCGGTTTCCCGTCAAGTCGTGTCGCTTACCGCACAGACGGGCGGCAGGACGTGTCCTGCTGAATATCGGGCCCGGCGTCGCGGCTCCCCGCGACTGGAATACCATTCGGCCCTTCATCGCATCGCGTCTGCCCCCTTTTCATGAGCTTCGAACCGGTCGACACCCTCGACATGTCCACCCCCGACGCCAAGCGCGCGTCGTACGAGCTGCTGGTCGCCCAGGTCCGCTCCGTTCTCGAGGGGGAGCGCGACTGGCTGGCCAACCTGGCGCAGTTCTCGGCGCTCGTGTACCAGTCGGTGCCCGCGCTGAACTGGGCCGGTTTCTACATGGCGCACGGCCAGGAACTGGTGGTGGGGCCGTTCCAGGGCAAGATCGCCTGCGTTCGCATCCCGTTCACGCGCGGCGTGTGCGGCGCCTGCGCGAGCACGCGCGAGATCCAGCGGGTGGAGGACGTTCACGCATTCCCGGGCCACATCGCCTGCGATTCGGCGTCCAATTCGGAACTGGTGCTGCCGGTACTGGCCGGCGACCGGCTCGTGGCCGTGTTCGACCTGGACAGCCCGACGACCGCCCGCTTCGACGCCGAGGACGCGCGCGGCTTTGCCGCAGCCGTGGCCGTACTGGCCGCCGGCACCGACTGGCCCTGAGGGTTTTTGCTCATCGGCGGATCTGCGGGGCTGCCGTTGATCCGGAGACGGGCCCGCGGCGGCGATGCCGAGGCCTGCAACACTGCAAAAATCGCACATCCCTCCACGGGTTCAAGGGATTTGTCCTCCGATTGTCAAAAGATCGGCATGGACTGGCGATTGTCTGCCTATCATGGCTGCATGATTTCCATGCAGGGTGTTCCGTCGTCACTGATCGCGCGCCATGAATCGTGGGTGCGCAAGCAAGCCAGCGCGTTGTCGCGGCGACTGCCGGCCAACGTCGAGAAGGCCGACCTGATCCAGGCCGGGCTGATCGGCGTGGCCCAGGCGGCCATGAACTTCCAGTGGGAAGGCGACCCTGACAGCGAGGAGGGCCGCGAGGCCTTCCTGCGCTACGCGCAATTGCGCGTGAAGGGCGCGATGCTGGACGAGTTGCGCCAGATGGACCAGCTGAGCCGGTCGCAGCGCCGCAAGTTCAAGGTGATCCAGATCGCCCGCGAGCGCTGGATGCAGGGCCACGACATGCCGCCCAACCTGAGCGAGCTGAGCGAGGTCTGCGGCATCGAGGTCAACGAGATCGCCGAGCTGGAGCAGGCGGCCTCCACCGCGCAGACCCAGAGCCTCAGCGACGAGGACGACGACGGCGACCACTATTCCCCGCAAGGCCACGCGGCCACGCCCAACGACGAGGTGGAGGCGCGGGTCGATACCGCGATCCTGTTGCGTCGGCTGGAGAAGTTCTTCGCCACGCTGCCCGAGCGCGAACGCCAAGTCATCGACGCCTACATGGGCATCGGCATGAGCACTGAGGAGGTGGCCGAGTCGCTGGGCGTCAGCACCTCGCGTGTCTCGCAGATCTACCAGGCCACGGTCAAGCGCATCACGCTGCACTTCGCGCACAAGGACCAACGCGCGCTCGACCGCTTCCCGGCGCGCTCCGGCCCGGCGTTCGACCAACTGGTCGCCACCCGCGAAGCCCAGGCGCCCTGGGGCACCTTGCTCGAACAGGCGCTCACGGCGCCGGCGGGCCGGTTCGGCGATCGCGGTCGGCGCAAGCCGGCGGCCGCTTCCAGCGGCATCGAGGGCGGCGAAACGGCCTGACCGACCTGGCCAGAGCCAGGTAAAGAGCGGCACTCGCGCACGCCGATTGCCGCCCCACCGGGGTCGCAACGCCGGCTCCGCCACCGCTCGCCATGTCCCATTCCGATGCTCCCGCGGGCGCCACGCGCCGCGGCTTCCTGCAGTCCGCCGGTGCGCTGGCCGGCACGCCGCTGATGGCGGCCCATGCAAACGCGGCGCCGGTCTCGCCTGCGCCTTCGGCCGCTGCGCCCGCCAGCCTGACGCTGCGCGTCAACGGCCGGAGCCAGCTCCTGCAGCTGGAGCCACGGGTCACGCTGCTGGACGCGCTGCGTGACAACCTGGGCCTCACCGGCACGAAGAAGGGCTGCGACCGCGGCCAGTGCGGTGCGTGCACGGTCATCGTTAACGGGCGGCGCATCAATTCCTGCCTGAGCCTGGCCCTGGCGCACGACGGCGACGACATCGTGACGATCGAAGGCATCGGCCAGCCTGGACATCTGCACCCGCTGCAAGCGGCGTTCGTCGCCGAGGATGCGTTCCAGTGCGGCTACTGCACGCCGGGCCAGGTGTGTTCGGCCGTGGCCCTGATGGAGGAGGTGCGCCGGGGCGACTGCAGCAGCGTCACGCCGGATGTCCGGCGGCAAGGGGCGACAGCGTTGAGCGATGCCGAGATCCGCGAGCGCATGAGCGGCAACCTGTGCCGCTGCGGCGCCTACGCCAACATCGTGCACGCGGTGCGGCTTGTCGCCAACGGGGAGGGCCTGGCATGACTCCGTTCGCCTACCGCCGCGCGCAGAGCGTGGACGACGCCGTTCGCCTGGGCATGTCGCCCGGCGCGCATTTCCTGGGCGGCGGCACCAACCTGATCGATCTCGCCAAGGGCGGTGTCGTGCAGCCGTTGCTGCTGGTCGACGTCGGCCGGCTGCCTCTGGCCGATGTCGCGGCGACGCCGGAAGGCGGCGTCCGCATCGGCGCCATGGCGCGCAACAGCGACGTCGCCAACCATGCGCTGATCCGGACGCGCTATCCGCTGCTGAGCCAGGCGCTGCTGGCTGGCGCCTCGGCGCAACTGCGCAACATGGCCACCGTGGGCGGCAACCTGTTGCAACGCACCCGCTGCCCGTATTTCTACGACACCGGCTTCGAACGCTGCAACAAGCGCGTGCCCGGCAGCGGCTGTGACGCCATCGGCGGCATCAACCGCAACCACGCGATCCTGGGCGCGAGCACGGCCTGCATCGCCACGCATCCGTCCGACATGTGCGTGGCGCTGGCCGCCTTGCGCGCCAGCGTGCGCGTGCACGGCCCGCGCGGGGAGCGCACGATCGCGCTGGCCGATTTCCATCGGCTGCCGGGCGATACGCCGCAGCGCGACACCACGCTGGCACAAGGCGAGCTGATCGTCGGCGTCGATCTGCCGCCGTCGCGCTTCGCCGATCATGCGCACTACCTCAAGCTGCGCGATCGCGCGAGCTACGCGTTCGCGCTGGTCTCCGTGGCTGCCGCCCTGGACGTGCGCGACGGCATCGTCCAGGACGCCGCGATCGTACTCGGCGGGGTCGCGCACAAGCCGTGGCGCGTTGCGCAGGCCGAGGCGCTCCTGGTGGGCCGCGCCGCCAGCGACGACGCGTTCCGCGCGGCCGCTGAACTGACGTTGCAGGGCGCACGACCGGCTTCGCAGAACGGCTTCAAGGTGGAACTGGCCCGGCGCGCGATCGTGCGGGCGTTGCAGGTCGCGGGAGGCCAGGCATGAACAGCATCGGCGCCCCTCTGGACCGGGTCGACGGCCCGTTGAAGGTCTGCGGCCAGGCGCACTACACGGGCGACCTGGCCGTGCCGCGCATGGCCCACGCCGTGCTCGTCACGAGCACCATCGCCTGCGGCCGCGTGGCCCGCATCGATGCCGTCGCCGCTGAACGCGCGCCCGGCGTCGTCGCGGTGCTCACCCACGTCAACGCGATGCGGCTGCCCCAGGACGGCAAGGCCGCGGTGCAACCGCCGACCGGACGCGTGCTCGCGCTGTTGCAAGACGACCTCGTGGCCTACAGCAACCAGCCGGTCGCACTGGTGGTGGCCGAGACCATCGAACAGGCCAACGGCGCCGCGGCGCTGGTTCGCGTGTTCTATGAACGCACGGCGGCGCGTCTCGATTTCGACGCCGAGCGGCGCAACGAGTACGCACCCGAGAAGGTCAACGACTCGCCTCCCGACACGCAGCGCGGCGACATCGAAGCCGGACTGCAGTCGGCGGCATTCCGGATCGAGACGGCCTGGACGACGCCGCTGCAGCATCACAACCCGATGGAGCCCCACGCGACGCTGGCGAGTTGGGACGGCGAGCGGCTGTCCATCGAGGATTCGACGCAGTACGTCGTCGGCGTGCGCAAGACGCTGGCCGGTACCTTCGGCATCTCGCCCGACCTCGTGCACGTGCGCTCGTCGTTCGTCGGCGGCGCGTTCGGCGGCAAGGGTTCGGCGTGGTCGCACGTCGTCCTGGCCGCGATGGCGTCGCGCCAGCTGGGGCGGCCCGTGCGGCTGGTGTTGCAGCGCCCGCAGCTGTTCGGCCCGGTCGGCGGCCGTCCCCGCACCGCGCAGACGATACGCGCGGGCGCGGATGCCCAGGGGCACCTGACCGCGCTCGAGCACCGGTCCGCCTCCAGCACCTCGGTGATCGAGGACTGGGTGGAGACCTGCGCGGTGGTCACGCGCATGCTCTACGCCAGTCCGGCAGTGGCCACGGCGCACCGTCTGGTCAAGCTCAACGTCGGCACGCCGACGTTCCAGCGTGCGCCCGGCGAATCCACCGGCATGTTCGCGCTCGAGAGCGCGATGGACGAGATGGCGATCGCCGCCGGGCTCGATCCGATCGAGTTCCGGCTGCGCAACGACGCGCAACGCGACGAGCAGAAGAACACGCCGTATTCCAGCAAGGCCTTGAGCGAGTGCTACCGCGTCGGCGCCGAGCGCATGGGTTGGTCACGCCGCAGCGCCACGCCCGGCACCTTGCGTGACGGCCACTGGCTCGTCGGCCTCGGCTGCGCCAGCGCCACGCGCCCGGCCAAGCGCAGCCCGTGCAAGGCGCGGGTGCGCCTCACGGCGGACGGCCGTGCGCTGGTGCAATCGAGCACGGCCGAGCTCGGTACCGGCACCTACACCGTGATGGCCCAGGTAGCCGCCGACGCGCTCGGCTTGCCGGTGGAACGCGTGCGTTTCGAGCTCGGCGACACGACATTGCCCGAGGCGCCGATCTCGGCAGGATCGATGACGATGGAAAGCGTCGGATCGGCCATCGCCGCCGCCTGCGCCACCGCGCGCGACAAGCTCGTCGCGCTGGCGATCGCCGACGCCGATTCGCCGCTGCATGGACTGGCGCAGGCCGACGTCGTCGTGGAGGACGGCTGGCTGCGCGCCAGCGCCGATCCGGGCCGGCGCGACAACGTCGCCGTGGTGTTGACCCGGCAAGGCGGCGCGCCGCTGGTCGCGGACGGCGACAGCCGACCCGGCGCCGAGGACAAGCAATACTCGATGAACTCATTCGGCGCGGTCTTCGCCGAAGTGCACGTCGATCGCGATCTCGGGCTGATTCGCGTGCCGCGCATCGTCGGGCGTTTCGGTGCCGGCCGCATCATCAATGCGAAGACAGCGCACAGCCAATTGCTGGGCGGCGTGGTGTGGGGGCTGGGCATGGCGCTCACGGAAGAGTCGGTGCTCGACCCGCGCTACGGCCGCTTCGTCAATGCGAACCTGGCGGAGTACCACGTGATGGTCAACGCCGACATCGGCGACATCGACGTCGCCTTCGTGCCAGAGCACGATCCGCACGTGAACTCGCTGGGCGCCAAGGGGCTGGGCGAGGTGTCGATGACAGGCGTGACGGGCGCGGTGGCCAACGCCATCTTCAACGCGACGGGCAAGCGCGTGCGCGACCTGCCCATCACGCTCGACAAGCTGATCTGATCAGAGCGTCTTCAACACTTCGGCGCCCGCCGCCGTCATGCTGGGCGTGAACTCCACGACGTCGCAGCGTGCGGCGCCGTGGATCACGAACGGGTCGCGTGCGAGCGTGTCGCGCAGCGCCCGCTCGTCGCCCGAGCGCGCCAGGATCACGCCGCCGGTGCGCGGCACGCGTCGTCCCGAGGCGATGAACAGGCCGTCGTCGTAACCCTTCTTCAACCACTCGACGTGGTCGTGCATCAGGGCGTCGACCGCTTCGACGGGCAACAGGTAAGTCAGCGTGACGATGAACATGGCTTGGAGCAGGGCAGGGATGTCGGGCATGGCCGTTGCGGTCGAGACGGCGCAACGACCGCGTGGAACCCAATGTACCCGCCCCGCTTCTTCGACGCATTGGCGAAGGCCGCCAACGCGCTTTCGCCGAGTCGGCGTTCGCGAAGGGCATGGCGCTTGCCGCGTGGCCCTCATGACTCCTCCCATTCCGGCGGCGCTGCGCCGTTCGCTGCGCGATACCTTCGGCTTGGCCGAGTTGCGTGCCGGCCAGCACGACGTCATCTCGCGCGTGCTCGCGGGACGGGATACCTTGGCCATCATGCCCACCGGTGCCGGCAAGTCGTTGTGCTACCAGTTGCCCGCGTTGCACCTGAAAGGCAGCACGGTCGTGGTGTCGCCGCTGATCTCGCTGATGAAGGATCAGGCGGAGAAGCTGGAGGAAGCCGGCGTGGCCGCAGAACAGCTCAACAGCGCGCAAAAGGCCAGCGAACAGGACGCGTCGATGGAACGCATCGCCGATGCGCGCAGCGACATCGTGTTCGCCACGCCCGAACGCCTGGCCGACCCGGAGTTCCGCACCGCGATGGCGACGCAGGGCGTGGCCCTGCTGGTGATCGACGAGGCCCATTGCATCTCGCAATGGGGCCATGACTTCCGCCCCGCGTACCTGGAGATCGGGGCCGCCATCGAGGCGCTGGGCCGGCCCACCGTGCTCGCGCTGACCGCGACGGCAACCGCCGAGGTCATCGAGGACATCCGCCACCAGCTGCAACTGCCCGACCTCGACGTGGTCAACACCGGCATGTACCGCGCGAACCTGCGCCTGAAAGTCGCCCAGGCCACCAGCGACAACGAGAAGTTCGATCGGCTGCTCGAGGCATTGCGCGACACGCCCGGAGACGGCATCGTCTACACGTCCACCGTGAAGGTCTGCACCGAGGTCCACCAGCGCCTGCGCGACGCCGGCGAATCGGTGACGATCTATCACGGCAAGCTCCCGGCCGCCGAGCGCAACGCCAACCAGGACGCCTTCATGGGCGGCGACAAGCGCGTCATGGTCGCGACCAATGCGTTCGGCATGGGCATCGACAAATCCGACATCCGCTATGTGATCCATTTCCAGATGCCCGGCAGCGCCCAGGCCTACTACCAGGAGGCTGGGCGCGCGGGCCGGGACGGCGCGCCGGCCGATTGCGTGCTGATCTTCCATCGCAAGGACCGGCAGGTGCAGCAGTTCTTCCTCGCCCGTCGCTATCCGAACGTGGCGGACCTGGTGCAGGCCGTCGAAGCGCTGGAGATCGCGCCGCTGGGCTCGACGCTGGCCGAGCTGGTCGATCGCATTCCCGGCATGCCCAGGAACCGGTTGTCGGTCGCGCTGAGCCTGTTGCGCGACGGCGGCCTCGCCACCTGCGACGCCACGCAGGGCTGGCGTCGCAACCCCCGCCGCGCCGCGACCGCCGGGAACCTGGGCGCGCTGGCCGGCGACTACGCGAAGAAGAGCGAGCGCGATCATGCGGCGCTGGAGCGCATGGTGTTCTTCGCGCAGACGGGCTTCTGCCGCTGGCGCGTGCTGCTGGAAGGCTTCGGCGAGACGCTGCCGGCCGGCGATCGCTGCGGACATTGCGACAACTGCGTCCGCCTGGCGTCGCAGGCGATCGAGTTGCTGCCGGCGGCGGCCTCGCCGCAGGTCGAGAGGCGCACTGCGCGGCCATGCCTGGCCGTCGGCGACGCGGTGAAGGTCGCGCGCCATGGCGAAGGTGTCGTCGCCAGTATCAAGGGTGAAGAGATCGCCGTTCGTTTCCCCGACAAATCCACCCGGACGTTTCTGTCGTCCTTCCTCAAGAAACCGCGCGCGCGGCGGACGGCGACCAGGCGATCCGAGCCGGCCGTCGCCATGGCGGCCTGAGCCTCCTGGACCGCGATGCGAGCAACGGACGTGCCCGGCGGCGGCGCACCGGACTCGTGGAAAGCGAGTAGCCGCAACACGCGGCACTGGCAAATATCGGCCTGGTGCCGGCAGGAAACGTGGGCGGGCCAAGCTACATTCGAGGCTGTCTCCACCGACCCCTCCCGCGCCAGAGATTCCAGCAAGTCCCCGTGAACGCCGATCCCTTGCTTCCGCCGCAACCGAACTCCCTCGACCGACGTCGTACCGATGCCTCGGAGCTCGAGAGCCTTCGGCGTGAGATCGCGCTGCGGGACGACATCCTGTCGCTGGCCGCCCACGAACTGCGCAACCCGCTGCACGCACTGTCGCTGCATCTGGCGCTCGCCCGGGCGACCGCGCAAGCAGGCAATGGCGCCGAGGCGGCCGAACGCATCAGTCGCGCGGAGTTGACGCTCAAGCGCTACTCGGAGCGCGTCACGGTGCTGATGGAGCTGCTGGCGTCTCCGGGTATCACGTATCCGCTGGCGCGGCGCCGGGTCGACGTGAAGGCGCTGCTCGCGACGCTCGTCGACAGCCTCGAACAGGAAGCCCGCTCACGGAAGATCACCGTGGGCATCGTCGGCGAGGATGTTGCGTTCGATCCGGTTCGGGTCGTCGATCCGGTCGCCTTCGAGCAGCTCGTCGACAACCTGCTGCTCAACGCGTTCAAGCATTCCGGCGCCAGCAAGGTCACGATCCGGCTGTCGGCCGGCGACGGTGCATGGCGCGTGCAAGTCGAAGACAATGGCGGCGGCATCGCGCTTGCGGATCAACAGACGATCTTCGAGAAGTTCGCGGTGGCGGCCCACTCGTCCCGGGGCGCGGGGACGGGGCTGGGCCTCTGGATCGTCACTCGCCTCGTCCAGGCGATGGGCGGAGAGATCACCCTGAAGAGCACGCCCGGAAACGGCAGCATCTTCTCGGTGCGTATTCCCGAAGGGGACGACATGAGCACGAACCGATGACTGCTTCCACCAACGACAGCGTTATCCCCATCGAGCGGCTGCGCAGCGCCGTTCCCGGCCTCGACCAGATCCTGGGCGGCGGACTGTTCCGCACCGGGGTCTACATCATCCAGGGCCTGCCAGGCTGCGGCAAGACGATCCTGGCCAACCAGATCTGCTACGGCCACGTGGCCGAAGGCGGAGCGGCCCTCTACGTGACGCTGCTGGCCGAATCGCACTCGCGCATGATCCAGCACCTGTCCACGCTGACGTTCTTCGACGTCCATGCGTTTCCCGACAAGCTGGCCTACATCAGCGCTTTCCACGACCTGGAGAGCGGCGGCCTCAAGGGGTTGATGGGCGTGTTGCGGCGCGAGATGCGCACCCGCAAGGTGGGCGTTCTGGTGCTCGACGGCCTGGTGGCCGCGTCCGAAGGCGCCAGCGACCTCGACCTGAAGAAGTTCGTCCACGAACTGCAGAGCATTGCCGCGCTGCAGGATTGCACCGTGCTGCTGTTGACCAGCGGCAACATCCACCGCATGGCCGCCGAGCACACGATGGTGGACGGCCTGATCGAAGTCGAGGACAAGCTGTTCGACGCCCGCTCCGAACGCTCGATCCAGATCCGCAAGTTCCGCGGCGCCGGGCCGCTGCGCGGCAAGCATTCGATGCGCATCGACAACGACGGCATCAGCGTGTTTCCCAGGATCGAGTCGGTGTATCGCAGCGCGGCATCGGAGACGATGCGCGACGAGGTCACGACGAGCGGGATCGCGTCGCTCGATGCGCTGCTGGCCGTCAAGGGCATCCCGATGGCCAGTTCGACCGTGGTCATCGGCTCGACCGGCACCGGCAAGACGACGATGGGTCTGCAATTCCTGCACGCCAGCACGGCGGAGGAGCCGGGCCTGCACCTGAGCTTCTTCGAAGGTCCGGATCGGCTGCGCACCAAGGCGCGTTCATTGGGCCTGGGGATCGAGGCGCTGGAGGCCTCCGGCGCCGTCGAGCTGATGTGGCAGTCTCCCGGCGAAGCGCTGCTGGACGAAATTGCCGATCGCCTGCTCGCAGCGGTTGCGCGGCGCAACGTTCGCCGACTCGTCATCGACGGGCTCTCGGGTTTCCTGGAGTCGGCCGTCTACCAGGAGCGGCTGAATCGCTTCTTCTCGTGCCTGGTCAACGAGTTGCGCAGCCGTCGGGTGACGGTGCTGATGACGCTGGAGACGCGCGACGTCGTCAGCAGCGTGGTGGCGATGCCCTGGGGTGTATCCGGCATCGTCGACAACCTGTTCTTCCTGCGCTTTGTCCATGACGAGGGGCAGGTCGAGCGGCTGCTGACCATCATCAAGATGCGCGACACCGACTACCGGGCCGGGCTGCGTCGCATTCATATCGATGCGCAAGGAATGCACATTGCCGGAACCTATCGGGCGGACGGTGATGTGATTCCTTCGGCGCAGCCCGTTGCCAGCCCTGAAGGCCCCGCGCCTTCCCCGTCGACATGACGGTGTCGGGATAAAAGGCGTCGCGTGAAGACCATTCTTGTCGTTGACGACGAACTTGGCAGTGCGGAAGTCCTGAGCCTGATCCTCGAGGAGGAAGGCTATCAGGCGTTCTGTGCCGTCAACGGCCAGCTGGCGCTTGTCCAGGCTCGCGACGTCGTGCCCGACCTGGTCATCGTCGACTATATGATGCCGCTGATGAATGGCGCCGAGTTCGCGCGCGCGCTGCGCGCCGACCCGCAATTCGCGCACACGAAGATCATTCTCAACAGCGGCCTGCCCGAACTGGCCATCCGCGACCAGTTCGAAGGCTACGACGCTTTCCTGCGCAAGCCGTTCAAGGTCGAGACGCTGCTGACGCTGGTGCGGCAATTCATCGGCCGCTGAGAAAAAAACGGCGCCCGCAGGCGCCGTTCGACGATCGCGTTGACGGTCAGGCCGTCGACGCGGGTCGCAAGCCCATCCGTTTCAATATCAGCGCATCGAGCGAGATCTTGCCGGGCCCGAACACCGACAACGCCAGCAGGATCGAGCCCCAGTAGAAGTGGGCGTTGATGCCGGCCGGGCACTCGAAGCCGAACAGCTGCGGGTACGAGATCACGGCCATCGCGTTGACCACGAACAGCCCGGCAGCGCCGAAGCGGCCGAGCAGGCCCAGCGTGATCAGCACCGGGAAGGTGAGCTCGCCGAAGGCGCCCACGAAGGCGGCCAGGTCGGGCGGCAGCAGCGGCACCTTGTACTCGTCGTGGAACAAGGCGAGCGTGGCGCTCCAGTCCGAGATCTTGACGAGCCCCGAGCGGAAGAAGATGGACGACACGTACAGGCGCAGCGCCAGCAGCACCACGGATTGGAGGCGATCGACCAGGCCGGTGAGGACGAGGGCGCGCAGGATCAGGTTTCGCATGGAGTCTTCTTCAAAGTGTGAAGCCGCAGATCAGTCGCGCCGACAGGGCACGAGCAAGCAGGGCGCCGAGATCGAAATCGGGATGGCTGCAGGTTGCCGCGGTCGCCGCGTCCCCGAACGACGTGCCGATGAGCGATTCGTCGAGGAAGGCGGCCTCGCCGGCGCTGCATTCGCTGACGCTGACGGCGAAACCGTCGCGCGCCACGAGGGCCGTGTCGGCGAGATCCCAGGCGACGCTGAATTCGCCGGCGTAGCCGGGCTGGTGGATCGTCCAGATCCGCACGATCGGATAGCCGGACTCCACCACGGCCAGGCCCGGCGACCAATGGAACCGGATCGCCGCCTGCCGGTCGGGCTCGACGGCCGCCAGGGTGGCCGCGTCCCAGTCGGGCGCATCGGCCGCGCCATACGCGCGGTGCACGGCCCATTCGAGCCGCGCCAGGTCAGGCAGATACGGCAGCGACTGCGTGTGCTGGAAAGTGGCCAGGAACGCGTCGAAGCGCGCGCCGAACTCGGTCAGGTCGCCGCTGGTGGACGGCGTGCCGCGCTGGTATTCGCGGGCCAGGCCGTGAAAGAACTCGGGGCCGACGACCTGGCGAATCACCGGGTAGGCCGACGACAACGCCTTGTCGGCCGCGGCCACCATGTTGGCGCGGTAGATGGCCACGCGCCTGTCGACATGGCCGGTGTCGCCGGCGAGCCAGCGCTCGATGGTCGACATGCGGCCGCTGTCGCGCAGCGCGGCGGCGAAGTCGGTCTGCATCGCCAGCAGTTCAGCCATGCGCCGGCTCCTGGTCGCGAAGACGCCGGGCGACAGCGCTGGCCTGCGCGGCCTCGGAGAGCAGCACGTCGAGCGCGGGCAGGTCGGTGTCCCATTCGATCAGCGTCGGTCGGGGGCCGAAGCGTCGGCAGGCCTCCTCGTACAGCGACCACACCGGGTCGCAGACGAGCGAGCCATGCGTGTCGATCAGGCAATCGTCGACCACCGTGTGGCCCGCCAGGTGGATCTGGCCGATGGCCGCTCCGTCCAGTTCGGCCAGGCGCGCGACGGGGTCGAAGCCGAAGTTGACCGCGTTGACGTAGAGATTGTTGATGTCGAGGAGCAGGCCGCAGCCGGTGCGCCGCGCCAGCGCCGCAAGAAACGCGGTCTCGGTCATGTCGCTGTCGCGGAACTCGACGTAGGCCGAGAGGTTCTCGACCAGGATGCGGCGCTTGAGCGTGGCCTGCACGCGATCGATGCGATCGGCCAGCAGCGCCAGCGTCTCGCCGGTGTGCGGCAACGGCAGCAGATCGTTGAAGTGCACGCCGCCGACGCCGCCCCAGCACAGGTGCTCGGACACGAGCGCCGGCTCGACGCGGTCGACCAGGCGCTTGAGCTTGGCCAGGTGCGCGTCGGCCAGGCGGTCGGCCGAGCCGAGCGACAACCCGACGCCGTGCAGGCTGATCGGGTACGCGGCGCGCGCGCGCTCGAGGGCGTGCATCGAGGCGCCGCCATCGAGAAAGAAATTCTCGCTGTGGACTTCGAGGAATGCCAGCGCCGGCAGTCGCTCGAAAACCTCGCGGTAATGCGGTTGGCGAAGGCCGATCCCGGTGCCGGCAAGGGTCTGGATCGCGGCAGTCATGAGTGGCCTTCGTCTCTCGCAAACGTCGAAGATTACTTCTTCGGCGCCATCATCGAGCCACCCATCTTGTCGCAGGTGCCCTTCTCGACGTACTTCCAGTCGCCCTTGTCGTTGTCCTTGGTGGCGGTGCCGGCGCACGAATGCGAGCCCGTGGCGCTGGCGCAGTCGTTCGCGCCGGCCTTGGCGATGCCGAAGCACTTGTCCTTGGACGAATCGGCGGCCACCGGGGCGGCGTGGGCCGCCGTGATGGCGCCGAGCGCGAGAACGGAGGCGAGGGCGGTGCGGATGAAGAGTTGCTTGTCCATGGGAGACTCCTTGAGTTAATGAAGCGCGCCGATGATTGGCACTTCCGTCAGTCGCCCGGCCCCACGAAACCTTACTCCGTTCGCGAAAATAATTACATTCAATGCGCCAGCCAGGTCCGCACGAGGGCGGATGACGCGGGTCGACGCATCGCGCAGCACGCAGTGGCCGACGTGCGGCAACGTGACCATGGTCAGCTCGTCGTCCCCCCACTGCCCGGTGTCGTCCAGCGCGCCGGGCAGCAGGAACGGATCGAGTAGCCCGGGAAGCCGTGGATCATCAGCAGCGGCGGATCCTTGGGATTGCCCAGCGTCACGTCGGAAACGGCTTGAGCACGGCGCGATTCAGCGCGCCATCGATGTCGTCTTCCCACTCGGCGCGCGGCAGCTCGAACACGAGTTCCACCGCGATCCCGTTCGGGTCCGAGAGGTGGATGCTGTGCGTGGCGCCGCGCTCGACCAGGCGGTGCAGCGCCACGCCGTGGTCGGTGAGAAAGCGGATCTGCGCGCGCCAGGCGTCTTCGCTGGCGTACTCGATGGCGATGTGGTCGAGCGACTGCGCACGCTCGTCGTCGACGCATTCGAGGTCGGGCTGCTGGTGAAGAGCGATGTCGTGGTGATGCAGCTTGCCGTCCTTCATGCCGCTGTAGAAGCGCGTCGGCGGGCCGCCGTCGGATCGGGCGCGGCGCGAGGTGCCGACGTGGCGAAAGCCGAGCAGGCCGGTCCAGAAACGGTGCGACTCCTCGAGGTCGCGCACGTTGATGACGAGATGGTTGATGCCGCTGGGCACCTGGGGTGCCGCGGTGATCGTGTCGGGTGCGTTCATGCTTGTTCCAATCGGGTGGTTGCCGCCGTCATGACCGGTCCACTGCCAGCGCGGCAGCGTCGATCGCGGCGGCGATCAGTTCGAGTTGCGCGTCGCCGGGGCCGCGCGCGAGGCGGCTCTTCAGCGCGTGCTGCAGGTTCTCCATGGCGGACGCGATGCGGGGCGCTGCAGCGCCTGCTCTCGCGTCCTGGAGTGGCTGGATGCGGGCGAGCAGGGCGTCCAGCGTGGGGCGATAGACGTCCAGGTGCGCGCGTCCTTCGGCGGTGATGGCGTGGAGCTTCTTCGTGCCCTCGCTCACCGCGATGCTGACGTGGCCCAGCTCCTCCAGCCAGGTCAGCGTCGGGTAGATCACACCGGGGCTCGGGCTGTACGAGCCGCCGGTGAGCTCCTCGATCTCCTTGATGATCTCGTAGCCGTGGCGTGGCCGCACGCCGATGAGGTGCAGCGCCAGCAGGCGCAGATCCCCGTGCGCGAACAGGCGGCGGCGCGAGGAACGCTCCCCGCGTTCGGGGTCGCCTTCGTGATGGCGGCCGCCACCGCGCTCGTGCTCGCCGTCATGACCGTGGTCGTGGTCATGGCGCCGTCCGCCCTCCCGCCGGTGCGCGCAGCGGCCGGGGTGATGGCTTTCGGAGTGATGGCGATGGGCGTGATGGCGGGACATCTGGCGACTCTATTTAGATATATCTATTTAACGATATATCTAAAATTTAAATCCTGCAAGCCCGGCCCTGCGGCGTGGATGGCCTTCGCACAACGGGTGCCCGCAACCTGGCTCAGCTCTCATGAATCCGCTTTCATCCGAGCCTCGACACGCCGCATCCGAGCGACCGCAGGCCTTCAGAGCCGGCTTCGTCTCGGCCGTGGTGATGAGCCAGACCGACCAGGCCGTCGCCTGCAACTTCTTCGGGGGACAGACGAGGCCAAGGTGTCGATTCCGGCGCACGCGATCCAGGCGCCGGCGGTGCGTTGAATCAGGTCACCACGTCGACGATCGCGTCGAACAGGTAGCCCACGCCACGCTCCGTGCGGATCAGCTTCGGGTCGGACGCATCGACCTCGATCTTGCGCCGCAGCCGCAGGATCTGGACGTCGATGGAGCGGTCGTAGACCTCGGCGCCGTGCAGGCGCGAGAGCTCCAGCAGCTGGTCCCTGGAAAGAGCTCTCTGCGGCGCCTCGCACAGCGCCAGCAGCAGGTTGAACTCGCCGTTGCTCAACTCGACCCGGCTCGCATCCGGCGCGGTGAGGCGGCGCGCCAGCACGTTGAGCTCCCAGCCCGAGAAGCGGAACGCCCGGCGTTCGGCGCGTCGCGGCGTCGCGTCGTCCGGCGCGGTGGTGGCCGCGCAGCGGCGCAGCACGGCACGCACGCGCGCCAGCAACTCGCGGTTGCTGAACGGCTTCGTGATGTAGTCGTCCGCGGCGATCTCCAGGCCCATCACGCGATCGGCCTCGTCCTGCTTGCCCGACACGATGATCACGGGAATGCGGCTGGTGGTCCGCAGTTCGCGCGCCAGCTGCATGCCGTCCTCGCCGCGCAGCCGCAGATCCAGGATGACCAGATCGATGGCCTCGGTCTGCAGCAACTCCGCCATCCTGGCGCCGCCTTCGGCCACGGACACGCGAAAGTCGTTCTCGCTCAAGTAGAGGTCGAGCAGCTCGCGCATGGCCGGGTCGTCGTCGACCACGAGGATGTGTTGATCCATGTCCTGGAGTTCCGCGGCAAGGGTGGGGCGTGAAGGGGGCGACGAGAGCGGGTCTGCGTGCGGCGGTATGCGGCCAGTCTAGCCTGCCGTCCGGCACCAGCATGCCGCGCCCAGGCTGCGTGCGCGTTTCAAGGCACATTACAGGTGAAACGAACGGGGGACTTCAAGAAATCACGCCGGCATCCGGTGGGTGCCTGATCGACCCCATGCTGACCGTCGAAGTGATCGAGGACGACCTGGCCATGCGAGCGCTGCTGGTCGAGTGGCTCGCCGGCGCGGGCTACCGTGTGCGCGCCTGCGGCGGCAGCGGTGCCGCCGTGAAGGCGGGGGTCGATGCCGTCGTCGTCGACCTGCCGAACCTGCCAACGCAAGGAGCCAGGATCATCCGTCACGTGAAGAGCCTGTATTCGGGCGCCGCCCTGATCGGGCTGTCGACCCAGGCGGGCGAAGCGTCGGGCCGCGATTCCCGCATGGCGCGTGCGCTGGGCCTGGCCCGGCTCGTCTCCAAGCCGTGCTCGCGCCGCGATCTGCTGGCGGCCGTGGCCGCAGCGATCGGCGGGGTGCCCTGACATGGCGTCGGAGAGAACGCTGCGCCGCAGGGTGCTTGCCATCGGCGCCGTGCTGGTGCTGTCGTTCATCGGCGAGGCATCGTACGACAGCTGGCGGCTGCACCAGCAGATCATGGCGGCCAACATGCGCGAGCTCGGCAACCTGTCGCGCTCGCTCGCCACGCAGGCGGATCGCACGTTGCAGGCGGTCGACGGGCTGCTGAGCGACACCGTGTCCTGGGTCGAGAAGAGCGGCGCCGTCCAGGCACCGGACAGCATCGATGCCGAGCTCGCGCGACGCCGGCAGGGCGATCCGCAAGTGAGCGCACTCGCGATCGTCGATGCCAACGGCAAGCAGACGTTTCGCAGCGGCGGCCTGCCGAACGGCCTGGTCGACGTCTCCGACAGCCTGTACTTCACCGCCCAGCGCGACCAGCCGCAGATGGGCTTGTTCATCAATGCCCCGATCGGGAGTCGCAGCTCGGGTGCACTGTCGCTGGTGCTGTCGCGCCGCCTGAACGACTCCGGCGGCCACTTCGCGGGCATCGTCGCGGCCACGGTGTCGCTGCAGCAATTGAGGGACGCCTACAAGGCGATCGACCTGGGCGCCAGCAGCACCTTGCTGCTCACGCTGGCCGACGGCACGCTGGTGATTCGCCAGCCGATGTTGACGGGCGTCGAGGGACGCATCCGGATGCCCGAGCTGGTGGCCATGCGCGCCGGCGCGCCGATCACCCGCATGATCAGCTTCCTGGACGGTCGCCCCAAGCTGATCGCCGCCATGGGTGTGGCCCGATGGCCCCTGATCCTGGCGGTGCAGCGCGACGAGGGCGACGCGCTCAAGCCCTGGGTCGACGAGATGCACGCCACCGCGATCCGCACGCTGTTGCTGACGCTCGTCACGGCGCTGACGATCGCCGGCGTCCTGAACCAGTTGAAGCGTGTCGAAGCCGCGTCGCTCGCGCTGCGCAAGAGCGAGAACCGCTACGCGATGGCGATGGACGCCGCCAACGAAGGCCACGCCGAATGGAATATCGCGGGCGACGCGCTGTTCCTGTCCGCCAAGTGGCGGGCCCTGCACGGGCTGCCGGTCGACGCGGACGTGTCGACCCCGCTCCAGCTCCGGCGCCACGCGACGCTGCATCCGGACGACAGGCTGGCCGTGCAGGCGGCCATCGAGGATCACCTGGCCAACCGCACGCCCGCCATCGAACTCGACTATCGGGTGCGACGCGGCGACGACTGGTGCTGGATCCATGCCCGCGGCCGCTGCCTGCGCGCCGCCGACGGCTCGCCGGCGAGCCTGTTCTGTTCGTCCGTGGACATCAGCGATCGCAAGCGGGAAGAATCCGAGAAGGCCGCCTTCGAGCAACGCCTGCAGCAGACGAAGCGCCTCGAGGCGCTGGGCACGCTGGCGGGTGGCATCGCGCACGATTTCAACAACATCCTGGGCGCGATCCTGGGTTTCGGCGAGATGGCGCAGCAGCGCGCCGAGCCGGGCAGCGTGCTGCGCCGCCACGTCGATCGCGTGATGCAGTCCGGCGAACGCGCGCGCCTGCTGGTGCGCCGCATCCTGGACTTCAGCCGCAGCGGCCTGGCCGACCGATCGCTGGTCAACGTGCAGGGCGTCGTGGAAGAGGCCGTGGCGATGCTGGCACCGTCGCTGCCATCCGGCGTGCAGGTCGTCTCGACTCTCGAGTCCGGCACGGCGGCCGTGGTCGGCGACGCCACGCAGCTGGTCCAGGTGGCGATGAACCTGCTCACGAACGCCGTCCAGGCCGTGGGCGAGGAGGGCAGGGTGGAGATGGCGCTGCAGCGCGAGACGCTGGCTGCGCCGAAGTCGCTGCTGCAGGGCGATCTCGCCCCCGGAGACTACGTGCGCCTGCAGATCACCGATACCGGCCCCGGCATCGCCCCCGATGTCCTCGCCCGGATCTTCGACCCGTTCTTCACCACCAAGAAGGGTGGCGAGGGCACCGGACTCGGGCTGTCGGTGGTGCACGGCATCGTCGCCAGCCTGGCCGGGGCCATCGACGTCGTCTCGCGCGGCGCGGACGGCACGTGCGTGTCGGTGTGGTTGCCGGCGGGCGGGGAGCGGGCGCCCCAGGCGCCTGTGCTCGCGGCCCCGCCGCCGGTGGGTGCGGGCCAGGTCGTGATGGTCGTCGATGACGAAGAGCCGCTGCGGCAACTGGCCGAGGAGTTGCTGGCCGGCCTGGGCTACGAAGCGGTGGGCTATTCGTCCGCCGAGGCCGCACTGGCGGCCTTCGAGGCGGATCCCGCGCGGTTCGACGCGGTGCTGACGGACCAGATGCTGCCCGGCCTTCAAGGCAGCGAACTGGCGCGGCGGCTGCTGGCTCTGCGCCCCGGATTGCCGATCCTGCTGATGAGCGGCAACCTGAGCGAACGCGTCGAGGCCGAGGGGCGCGCGCTCGGCGTGCGCGCGGCGCTGCACAAGCCGCTCGCGCTGCGCGAACTGGCCGACAGCGTGGCCGGACTCTTTTCGCGCTGAACTCCGCGGCTCGGGATGAGCCGCGCAGCGAACGTCCGCGGCACATCGGGCCTTCATTGCAGCTGAAACCGGATCGGCTTCATCCGCATTTCAGGCGCGCCGGGACGAAATCGCAGCGACATCGGTCGGCGCGAAAGTGGAGACACCAGGAAGCAGACGCCACCTCGAACGGCGACGCCGGCAACCCGGAACGACTCACGGACCGTCGGTCCCCACTCGCCCACGCTTTTCAAGGAACCATCATGAACACCGCTCGCATCCTCGGTCTTTCCCTCGTTCTCGCTGGCGCCGTGAGCGCCGCATCCGCACAGGACACGCTGACGCGCGATCAAGTCCGCACCGAGACCCACGCCGCGCAGATCGCCGGCGACATCCCCCACGGCGATCTCGACATCTCGGCACGCAACCCCGCTGGCGACGTCCACCCGGCGGCGGGCGCCGATGCCATGCTGACCCGTGCGCAAGTGAAGGCCGAACTGGCCGCCGCGCTCGCGGCTGGCGATGTCCAGGTGGGCGACGAGGGCCGCACGCTGGCCGAGACCAATCCCGCGCACTACCCGCCCGTCGCACAGGCGCCCGGCCTCACGCGCGCGCAGGTGCGCGCCGAGACGCTGCAAGCCATTCGCGACGGCGACATCCAGCAAGGAGAGACCGGCCAGACGCTGGCGCAGCTGTACCCCCAGCGCTACGCGGCCGTGCGCGTTCGCGACGGCGAAACGCGCTACGCGATGAACTGACCGGAACCCGTGGCCGCGCTTCTCGAAGGAATTCCCATGAACAGCTTTCAACGACGAATCTGGCCCGCGGCCTGCATCGCGACGGTGGCCGCGGCCGCCGGCATCATCGCTGCGGCACCGGCCAACGCCGCATCCCTGCAGGAAGCGTTCATCGCAGAGAACAACGCGCCATGGTGCTGGTGCACGGCATGGGCTTCTCGCCCGATCGCAAGACCATCGCGGTCGTCTCGATCGGATCGAACTCGGTGACGTTCATCGCGGGCGGACCCGGCATGCAGATCTTCTCGCCCGACGGCAAGTACGGCTACGCACGTTCGCGTACGTGACGGTGGGCAGGCTGAATCAGGTGCAGGCCTGTCGCACCGGCGACTTCTCGCATCGGCACGGTGCCCATCGGCCAGGCGCCGCAGGCCGTCGCCACGTGCCCAACGCCGTACCCGGGGGGGCCGGGAACGCAAGGCCTGCAGGCATTGGGCATCGCCGGCCAGACGGCCCATCTCGAATTGTCGCGAAGTTGAATTCATGCTGACCTTGCTGGAATTCGCGCATCGGCGGCCAAAAATGCCGTGAGAGACTGGTTGAAGCCACAAAGGCGAGTCCGCAACCACGACCCCCCGCATGACCAAGCCGCCAGACGCCGACGGATCGACGATTGAGACCGGCCCCCGCGGCGCGCACGACGACGCGTCCGCCCAGGCCGCGGCGCTGCTGAATCAAGGGATCGCGGCAGCGAGCCGCGGCGACGCCGCATCGGCGATCGCGGCGTTTGCGCATGCCGTGGCATTGCGCCCCGATTTCTCGATCGCGCATGCCAATCTCGGCCTGCTGCTGATGGCCACGAACCGTCGCGCCGAAGCCGCCCCGCATCTGCGTGCCGCGGTGAGCGCGATGCCCGGGGATGCCGCGCTCCAGAATGCGCTGGGGGTCGCCCAGGAAGCGTCGAACCGGCTCACCGAGGCCGAGCATTCCTACCGGGCG
>Ga0302157_10001479_pt1 | contig 28796 bp, 25 predicted proteins | sample I_Bog_N3_3_FD_193502 | JGI IMG/M metagenome (GOLD analysis project Ga0302157, IMG submission 193502) | Peat permafrost microbial communities from Stordalen Mire near Abisko, Sweden - I_Bog_N3_3 | ecosystem: Environmental > Terrestrial > Soil > Wetlands > Peat | place: Sweden: Abisko, Stordalen... | reverse complement strand
GCGCCCGCGAGCTTGCAAGGACAAACAAAGGGACAAGTCGCAGTCGAGGCGGTGGTGACGAACGCGGCGCCCCTTCTCAGCCCAGCCGCCGCGCGCGTCACGCCGACGCCGGCTGCGGCCTTGGGACCGATAGCCTATGCCCAGACGACCGCGCCGGCTTTCGCTCCGGAGTTGGGATTCCAAAGCCTGCAGGCAAAGACCAACCCGGCGGTTTCCAACATCGAGAACGCCGCGCCCGCGGTCTTGCAAGGACAGACGCAAGTACAAGTCGCTGTCGAGGCGGCTGTGACGAACGCGGCGCCTCGCGCGCAAGCGAGTCCTCGAAACGAAACCGCCGTTTCCCGAAAGGCTGCGGCGTCCGCGGACTTGCCAGCGCAAACATTTGCCGAGGCCGCGGTCTCTCCGCTCGCGGTCACGGCGAGCGCGCCGCCTCGCGCGCAAGCGAATCCTCAGTATCAACAATCCTCTTCACGCAACTCGGGTCATGAGGAGGTCGGCCCCTTGGGGCCGCAAGCCGGCGCGGTGAAAACGCCCGCACCCTCGCCGGCGGTCACGGTCGCCGTCCCCGCATCGCCGACGAGCGCCAGCGGGAATATCGTCAACTTATCCGATCTCGGCGATCAATTGGTCAACGCGGCGCAATCGCTCGGGCCGCCCGATGTCGCGACCCATGCGCCGCTCGCCGCCGGTCCCCTCAAGCAACTGCAGCTCAACCTGGCGCCAGCGCATCTCGGCGCTGTGGCGGTGACGTTGAAAATGACCAATGGCAAGCTTTCGGTGGATGTCGGCGTCGCCAATCCCAACGCGCTCGCGGAGGTCGAAAGCCAACGCGATTCGATCGTGGCGAAGCTGCAAGTCGGCGCACAGCCCCTGGAAAGCTTCGTCGTGCATCAGCAGAACTTCAGCCAGGCGCCTCCCGCGCAAACATCGTCGAACGCCACGCAGAACGGATCGTTTGGAAGCGCATCAGGGAATGACAAATCCTCGCAAGACGCCCAGGGCCGAGCCCCCGGTCAACCGCGGACGCACACGACGCCGAGCGTCGCGCCGGCGCGCAATTCTCAGCGCTCTGATTTGGTTGTCTAGCGGACTTACCGTTGCGTCAGCCGCTCCGGCCAATTGCGAAGCCGAGATGGCGAAGGCGTCGCGGCAATATAACGTGCCGCTCGGTATCCTCTATTCCGTCGGGCTCACCGAGACGGGCCACTCGGGCGCGCTCGACCCCTATGCGATGAACATCGACGGTCGCGCCGTTCATTCGGCCTCGGTCGAGGAAGCGCTGGCGCGTTACGACGCCGCGGTGGCGCGGGGCGCGAAGCTCATCGATATCGGTTGCATGCAGATCAATCATTATTGGCACGCCCGGGACTTCGCTTCGGTCAACGAAATGTTCGACGTGACCCGCAATGTCGACTACGCCGCGCATTTCCTGAGCGGGTTGCGCGCTTCGGAGGGCACCTGGACAGGCGCCGTGGCGAGGTACAACGCGGGGCCCAACAATCAACCCGCGCAGCGCGCCTATGTCTGCGCCGTCATCGGCAACATGGTGCAAAGCGGCGTGGGCGGCTGGACGCCGCGAGCGCGCGCCTTCTGTCAGTAATTCAGGCGCCGAGCGAAGCGTTCTTCAGCGGCAACGACCTGATTCGCTTGCCAGTGATGGCGAAGATCGCGTTGGCGACCGCCGGCGCGATCGGCGGCGTGCCGGGTTCGCCGATCCCGCCCCATTTGGCGCCGCCCGACAGTGCGAAATGGGTTTCGATGACCGGACAATCCGCCATTTTGGCGATCGGGTAGTCGTTGAAATTGCTCTGCTCGACGCGGCCGTCGCGAATGGTGATTTCGCCGAACAAAGCCGCGGTCAGACCGTAGAGCACGCCGCTTTCGATCTGCATCTCCACCGTCAGCGGATTGACGACGTGACCGCAATCGACGCAGGCGACGACGCGCTCGACCCTGACGTCGCCATTGTCGCCAACAGCGACTTCGGCGACTTCACCGACGATGGTGCCGAAGCTTTCGTGGATCGAGATGCCCTGCGCCGAGCCTTTGGGCATGGGCCGACCCCATTCCGCTTTCTCAGCGAGCTTGTCGAGCACGGCGAGGAAATCCGGGCGATCCACGAGCAGCGCGCGGCGAAACGCATAAGGATCCTTGCCGGCGGCGTGGGCGACCTCGTCGATGAAGCTTTCGACGGCGAAGGCGTTCTGCGACGACCCCACCGACCGCCAGAACATTACCGGCACGTGGGTATTCTTCAAGGCGCAATCGACACGCAACGCGTCGGTCTTGTAGGGCAGGTTGACGAGGCCTTCGACGGCGCTGGCTTCGACGCCGTTGGAGACCGGGCCCCAACCCAGCGAGCGCTGTATCGAGCCGACGGCGGTCTTGAAACGGAACGCCTTCGGCGCCCCGTCGGGTCCGAGCGCGGTGGCGAGACGGATCGCGGCCTGTGGCCGATAGCGGTCGTGCTGGATGTCTTCCTCGCGGGTCCAGATCAGCTTGACCGGCTTGCCGACCGCCTGGGAAACCTGCACCGCCTGCCGCAATTCGTCGTTGACGGCGCGGCGCCCGAAGCCGCCGCCGAGGAAGGCGTTGTGCAGGAAAACGGATTTCGTGGGCACGCCGCCGACCGACGAGGCGAGCTTGATCGCGTCCTCCGGGAATTGCGTGCCCATCCAGATGTCGATCCGGTCGGCGCGCCAGTGCACGGTAGCGTTGAGCGGCTCCATGGGCGCATGCGCGAGATGGGGAACTTCGTAAAGCGCATCGACCACGTGCGCGGCCCCCTTGAAGGCGGCGTCGGAATCGCCGGTGGCGACGGCGTTGGTCATCGCCCCCTCGAGTTCGGCGCGATACTCGGCGCGAAAAGCCTCGCTGTTGGCGGCGCCGGCGGCCCCGAAATCCCAGGCGATCTTCAGATCGGCGAGCGCCTGCAGGGCGCGCCAGTACCGGTCGGCGACGACGGCGATACCGCCCTCGACCTTGACGACCGCGATCACGCCGCGCCGCGCCCGGGCCGCCTTGTCGTCATAGGATTTGACCGAGCCGCCGAACACCGGGCAATGGACGACCGCCGCGTAGACCATGTCCGGAACCCGCGCGTCTATGCCGAACTGCGCCTCGCCGTTGACCTTCAGGGGGGTGTCGAACCGTGGCTTGCGCTGGCCGATCAACTTGAATTCTTCGGGCGCCTTGATGCCGGGCTGGTTGACGCCGAGCGTTTGCGCCGCCTCCGCGGCCAGTTCGCCGTAGCCGAACGCCTCGCCGGTGGCGATGCGGATCACCGTGCTGTCGCGCGCGAAACATTCGCTGGGCTTCACGTTCCATCTTTGCGCCGCTGCGGCGACGAGATGGGCGCGCGCGGAGGCGCCGGCCTGCTGCAACATTTCGCGCGAGCGGCGCACGGAGGACGAGCCGCCGGTGCCCATGCGCTGGTAGACGCCGCCGTCGTTGACGTTGCGATTGGCGGAGGCGTATTCGACCTTCACCTTTGCGAAATCGCACTCGAGTTCCTCGGCGACGATCATGGCGAGCGACGTCATCACGCCTTGCCCCATTTCGGACTTGGCGATGCGGATGAGGATGGCGCCATCGGGTTCGACGACGACGAAGGCGTCGATCTCCTGCGGCCGCTTGGCGCCCTCGTCGGCCGGCCAGGGCGCTCCGTCGATGGGAACGGCGTAGGCGGCGCCGATCAGCAGCCCGCCGGCCGCGGAAAGGCCGGCCGTGAGGAAACAGCGGCGCGTCAGAGGGGCGTTCATCTGGCCATCTCCTGGTTGTCAATTCATGGATCTTGAGGCGAACCCGTTCTCCCGCCCTCATGCTGAGCTTGTCGAAGGAGCGGGAGAAGGTGGCGCGAAGCGCCGGCGCCCGCCCTACAGCCCGGCGAGTTCGGCGGCGCGGTGGATGGCGGCGCGGATGCGCGGATAGGTCCCGCAGCGGCAGATGTTGGTCATCGCCGCGTCGATTTCCGCGTCGGAGGGATGCGGCTTCGTCGCCAGCAGATCGGTCGCGGCCATGATCTGCCCGGATTGGCAATAGCCGCATTGCGGCACGTCGTGCTCGATCCAGGCGCGCTGCACCGCGTGCAGGCGCTCGGCGCCCAGGCCCTCGATCGTCAGGATCGATTTGCCGTCGGCCTGGCCGATCGTGAGTTGGCAGGAGCGCGTCGCCACGCCGTCGAAATGAACCGTGCAGGCGCCGCACAGCCCCGCGCCGCAGCCGAACTTCGTGCCGGTCAGGCCGAGTTCGTCGCGAAGTATCCAGAGTACGGGCGTTTCCGGCTCGACATCGAGCTGATGGACGCGCCCGTTGACGGTCAGCTTGATCATCGCCGCCTCGCGCGTTTGGTGAGCGGCGATGATACTCTTGATTTCGCACGAGCGCGACCGCCTCGTGGTCAAATCGCCGCGAGGCCTTTGCCTTATTGCGCTTCGGCGTCGAGATAATCAGCCGGCGAAGTCTCGTCGAAGCCCTTGGGACGCAACACCAACGAGAGCACGATCGCCACCAATATGTTGAGCAGCACGGCGGTCAGGCCGTTGAAGGCGGCGAAGCCGAGGCCGGGGTCGAACGGGCCATAGAACGGAACGTCCCATTTCAGCGCATGGACAGGCGCCCAGCCGGCTCCTGTCCATGAAAGCGCCGTACCCAGGATCATGCCGGCCGCCCAGCCGATCAGCAACGCCCAGCCGCTGAACCAGCGGGTGAACAGGCCGAACACGATCGCCGGGAAGATCTGAATCATCCAGACGCCGCCCAGCAATTGCAGATCGAGCGCGAACTGGGTCGGCATGACGAAGATCACCACGAGCGCGCCGATTTTGACGACCAGCGACACGATCTTGGCGACCACCGATTCCTCCTGGCCCGTCATGCCCGGATGGATGAACGGCTTCCAGACGTTGCGGGTGAAGGTGTTGGCCGCGCCGATCGACATCACCGCCGCCGGCACCAGCGCGCCCAGCGCCACCGCCGCGAACGAGAAGCCGGCGAACCAATCCGGGAACGCCCACAGCACGAGTTGCGGCACCGCGTCCTGCGGCGAACCCACTTTCACGCCCGCCGCAATGGCCATCAGGCCGAGCAAGGCGATGAGGCCGAGGGTGAGCGAATAGGCCGGCAGCGAAATCGCGTTGAACCTGATCGCGCGCGAACTCGAGGCCGACAGGACGCCGGTGGTCGCGTGCGGATACATGAACAGCGCCATCGCCGAGCCGATCGCCAGCGTGACGTAGGGCCCGACCTGTTGCGGCGCGAGCGTCAGGCCCGCCGCCAACTTCGGATTGGCCGCGACCTTGGCGGCGAAGGTCTGGCTCGCCGCGGCGAAGATCGGCCCGAAGCCGCCGAGTTCGTAGGGAATGACGATGATCGCGGCGATGATGAAGATGTAGATCATCGCGTCCTTGACGAAGGCGATCATCGCTGGAGCGCGCAGGCCGCTCTTGTAGGTGTAGAGCGCCAGTATGACGAAGGCGATGGTGATCGGCGCATGGGCGAACAGCCCCGTGCCGGCGAACCCGAGCGCGGAAATCACCTTTTCCAGGCCGACCAGTTGCAGCGCGATATAGGGCATGGTGGCGAGAATGCCGGTCAGCGCCACCGCGAGCTCCAGCCAGCGGTTGCCGTAACGGCCGAGCACGAAGTCGCTGGAGGTGATGTAGCCGTGCTTGTGCGAAACCGCCCACAGCCGCGGCATCGTCAGATAGAGGAACGGGTAGATCAGGATGGTGTAGGGCACGGCGAAGAAGCCGTAAGCGCCGATCGAATAGACCACCGCCGGCACCGCGATGACGGTGTAGGCGGTGTAGAGATCGCCGCCGAGCAGGAACCAGGTGACCCATGGCCCGAACCGGCGCCCGCCAAGCCCCCATTCCTGGATATGGTCGAGATCCGCCGCCTTCCATCGCGCGGCGACGAAGCCGAGAATGGTGACGAGCGCGAAGAAGAAGACGAAAACCGCCGTGGCGACGACATTGAGATGATCGAACATCGCTCAGGCCTTCCCGATCCGGTCGGCCGCGTAGATGCACAGCGCCGAGGCCGGCACCAACAGCATCTGAAACCAGTAGAAGAACGGGACGCCGAACAGTTCGGGCGCGTCCGAATTGAACAGGGGCACGGCTATCGCCAGCAGACATGGCGCGATCAATAACAAATATTTCAAGCTTCCCCCCATCTCGCCTGGACTGGCGCTGTTACGCCGCGCCCCAGGACTGACCGTTTAGCGAAAATTAACGGTGCGGGATAGGGCGGGCGGCGGCGCCAGGATTACGGATTGCGGGGTTCATCAACCGCCCTCACCGTCACGGCCATCCACGTCGAGGCGCAATGCTCTTTTCGGCGGCAGTTCATCAATGTCCCGACGTGGATGCCCCCATACGAGCGCGGGCATGACGACGCGCGCTACTTGTACGCAGTCCAGATCGTCTTGTAATCCATATACTTGTCGATCGCGTGCGGGGAACGGTCGCGGCCGAAACCCGATTGCTTGAAGCCGCCGAACGGCGTCGTCAGCGAAGAACGGTCGAAGGTGTTGACCCACACCGTGCCGGCGCGGATCGACCGGCTGAGGTTATGGGCGGCGTTCATGTCCCGGGTCCAGACGGCGGCGCCGAGACCGTAGATCGTGTCGTTGGCGAGGCGAATGGCTTCCGCCTCATCCTGGAACGGAATGATCACCACGACGGGGCCGAAAATCTCTTCCTGCGCGACGCGCATGTCGTTGCGGACGTCATCGAGAATGGTCGGCTCGACGTAATAGCCGCCGGTCTCCTGCATCACGCGCTTGCCGCCGAGCGCGATCGTCCCGCCTTCCCGCACGCCGATTTCGATGTAGCCGAGCACGCGCTCCATGTGGCCCTTCTCGACGACCGCGCCGAGCTGCGAGGCGGCCTCGAACGGATGGCCGATCGGGATCTGGGTCCGCTGCACCTCGCAGATCAGCCGCACCAGCTCGGCGCGGATTTTTTCATGCGCAAGCACCCGTGAACCCGCGTGGCAGGTCTCGCCCTGGTTGTAATAGATGCCCCAGGCGATGCCCTCGGCGGCGGCGCGCAAGTCGGCGTCGGGCATCACGACATGCGGGCTTTTTCCCCCGCATTCCAGCGAGACGCGCTTCATGTTGCTCTGGCCGGAATAGACCAGCATCAGCTTGCCGATCTCGGTCGAGCCGGTGAAAGTGACGATGTCGACGTCCATGTGCAGCGCCAGCGGCTTGCCGGCCTTTTCGCCAAAGCCCGGCACGACGTTGAAAACGCCGTCGGGCACGCCGGCCTCCTTGGCGAGCCCGGCCAGATAGATCGCCCCGAGCGGCGACTGCTCCGCCGGCTTCAGCACCACCGAATTGCCGGCCACCAGCGCCGGGCCGATCTTCCAGGCGGTGATGATCAGCGGATAGTTCCACGGCACGATGGCGCCGACGACGCCGAGCGGCTCCTTGCGCACCATGGCGACATCATGCGCGCCGACCGGCGCGACCTCGTCGTACATCTTGTCGGCGAGTTCGGCGTAATACTGGATGCAATTGGCGCAGAACGGGACATCGACGGCGATCGCATTGGCGATCACCTTGCCTATGTCGAGCGTCTCCAGCAGCGCGATCTCGTCGGTATGCTCGCGAATCAGCTCGGCGAAACGCAGCAGCGCCTTTTTGCGAATTTGCGGATCCGCGTCGCGCCAGACCCCGGATTCGAAGCTTCTCCGCGCCGCAGCGACGGCGCGGTCGATGTCTGCCGCGTCGCAATCGGCGACTTCGGCGAACACCTGCCCGTCGATCGGCGAGGTCTTGGCGAAGGTCTTGCCGGAGAGGGCAGGGACGTAGGCGCCGTCGATGAAAGCGCGGCCCTCCGGTTTCAGCGCGGCGGCGCGGGCGAGCCAGGCGGCTTTGGAATTGGGGCGATCGAGCATGGGCGACCTCTTCATTTGATGCGATGATTCGACGCGCACCATCACCGAGACGCGGCTCGCGCAACACTTGATTTTGAAGATGCGCCAATGCTTTCCAAGCATGGGGCGTTCGGGCGCGGGGCGCTCGCTTGCGGAAGGTCGCCAACGTCGGCAATGTCCCCGCCGCCAAAGGAGCGCCCCATGCTGACCGTGCATCATCTCAACAATTCGCGCTCGCAGCGTGTGCTGTGGCTTCTCGAAGAACTCGGGCTGCCCTACGAGATCAAATATTACCAGCGCGACGCGAAAACCATGCTGGCGCCGCCCGAACTGAGCCGGGTGCACCCGCTCGGCAAATCGCCGGTCGTCAACGACGACGGCGTTGTCATCGCCGAGACCGGCGCAATCGTCGAATATCTCGTCGACAAGGCCGGCGGCCGGTTGCGCCCGCCCGCGGGCACGCCTTCCAGTCTGCGCTGGACCTATTGGCTGCACTACGCCGAGGGCTCGGCGATGCCGCCGTTGCTGATGCGGCTGATCTTTTCCGCGCTGCCGGGGCGCTCGCCAGCGCTGCTGCGCCCGCTCGCGCGTGGCATTTCCGCCAAGGTGATCGACACCTATATCGATCCGCAGATCAAGACCCATTTCGATTACATCGAAAGCGAACTGAGGAAGTCGGCCTGGTTCGCCGGCGAGGATTTTTCCGCTGCCGACGTGATGATGAGCTTTCCGCTGGAAGCGGCCGGCTTCCGCGCCAACGTCTATGCCGGCCGGCCGAAGGTGAAGGCGTTCGTCGAACGGATTCACGCGCGCCCCGCCTACAAGCGCGCGCTGGAAAAGGGCGGGCCGTATGCGTATGCGTAGTGAGCGGGATTCATCCCGCCCTTCCCCTTAACCCGCGTCCGCTATAAGGGGGGCCTCGCTTTCCCCTCATAGAACCGCGCAAAATCATGACCGAACAAAACCCCGTCGCGCGCCGGCGCACTTTCGCGATCATCTCGCACCCGGACGCAGGCAAGACGACGCTCACCGAGAAGATCCTGCTGTTCGGCGGCGCCATTCAGCTCGCCGGCGAAGTGCGCGCCAAGGCCAACCGGCGTCAGACGCGCTCGGACTGGATGGGCATCGAGCGCGAGCGCGGCATTTCGGTGGTCACCTCAGTCATGACCTTCGAATACGACGGCTGCGTCTTCAACCTGCTCGACACCCCCGGCCACGAAGACTTTTCCGAGGACACCTATCGGACGCTGACCGCGGTCGACTCGGCGGTGATGGTGATCGACGCCGCCAAGGGCATCGAGGCGCGGACGCGCAAACTGTTCGAGGTCTGCCGACTGCGCGACATTCCGATCGTCACCTTCATCAACAAGATGGACCGCGAGACGCGCGACCCGTTCGATCTGCTCGACGAGATCGAAAAGACGCTGGCGCTCGATGCTGCGCCGCTGTCGTGGACGATCGGCCGCGGCCGCTCGCTCGCCGGCGCCTATGACATCCGCCGCAAGACATTTCGCGCCCTTGGCAAGGACGCGGTCGATATCCCGGCCAGCGGGCCCGACGATCCGGCGATCGCCGCTTTGCTGCCCGAGCACGAGCGCGCCGCCTACACCGAGGAGATGATGCTCGCCGTCGAAGGCTGCAAGCCGTTCGACAGGCAGTCGTTCCTCGAAGGCCATATGACGCCGGTGCTGTTCGGCTCGGCGCTGAAGGAATTCGGCGTGCGCGATTTGATCGACGCCATGGCCGAACTCGCCCCGCCGCCGCGCGCGCAGGAAGCCTCGACCCGCACGGTGCAGGCCACCGAGCCGAAAATGACCGGCTTCGTCTTCAAAATCCAAGCCAACATGGACCCCAACCACCGCGACCGCATCGCTTTTATGCGCGTCTGCTCGGGGACTTTGCATCGCGGCATGCGCGCTAAGCTGGTGCGCACCGGCAAGTCGATCACGCTCTCGGCGCCGCAGTTCTTCTTCGCGCAGGATCGCTCGCTCGTCGAAGAGGCTTTTGCCGGCGACGTCGTCGGCATCCCCAATCACGGCCTGCTGCGCATCGGCGACACGATGACCGAGGGCGAGGAGATCGTGTTCCGCGGCGTGCCGAGTTTTGCCCCGGAAATTCTCCGTCGCGTAAAGCTCGCCGACGCGATGAAGGCCAAGAAGCTGCGCGAGGCCTTGCAACAGATGGCGGAAGAGGGCGTCGTGCAGGTGTTCCTGCCGCACGACGGCGCCAGCGCCGTCGTCGGCGTGGTCGGCGCGTTGCAGCTCGACGTGCTCGTCGAGCGCCTCAATGCTGAATACGGCCTCCCCGTTTCGTTCGAGCAGAGCCGCTTCGAGGTCTGCCGCTGGGTGACGTGTCCGGACCCCGTCGAACTCGACAAATTCGTCGACGCCTACCCGTCCTCGATAGCGTCCGACCTCGACGGCGCGCCGGTGTTCATGGCGAGCTCGGCGTTCAATCTGCGCTACGAGCAGGAGCGCTGGCCCAAGATCACGTTCTCCGACGTGAAGGACTATCAGAAGGCGGCGGCGTAAGGGCGCGGCGGCGTATCGCGCCCTCGCGCGACTGAAACGTAGCGGCGGATACCGGGCCGCTCAACCCTTGCGAGGCGGAACGACGAAAAACCAGGCGCAGGCGGCAGCGCCCAGGCCGGCGAGTGCGACCACCCCGCCGAGCGGTCTAGGCGTGCCATCGGCGAACAGGCCGAGCAGCCCCGAGCCCGCGATGCCCGCGCCATACTGCAAGGCGCCGACCAAGGCCGAAACGGTCCCCGCCCGCCTCGGAAACGCCACTAAGGCGCCGGCGATCGAGTTGGCCATGATGAGACCGCTGGCCGCGGTGAACATGAAAAGCGGCGCGACGAGGCCCTGCAGCCCGCCAAATCCCGTCCAGCTGTCCACGGCCGCCCAAAGGCCCGAGAACGCCGCGACGCCCGCGCCGGCGCGCAGCGGCATGACGAAGCCCCAGCGCATCACGAATCGCGCGTTGATTAGGTTGGTCGCCATGATGCCGAGGATGCCGGAACCGAACACAAGTCCGTAAGTGCGCGGCGACAGTCCGTAAAAGTCGATGTATGCGAACGGTGATCCCGCGACATAGGCGAAGACGCCGAAGTAGAAGCAGGCGCCGGTGGCGGCGTAGCCGAGGATGCGCCGATCGCCGAGCAGATGGAAATAACTCCGAAGCGCGCCGGTCAGCCCATCGCGCCGCCGCCGTTCGGCTGGCAGCGTCTCCGGCAGGGTGAACAAGGCGACGAGGGTGGCGATCGCGATGGCGACGAGCAACCAGAATATCCAAGGCCACGCGGCGAAACGCAGGATCTCCGAGCCGATGACCGGCCCGACGAGCGGCGCGATGGCCATGACCGTGATCAGCATCGACAGCATCTGCGCGGCGCGGGAGCCCACATAGAGGTCGCGCACCATGGCGCGCGCCAGCACGACGCCGGCGCAAGCGCCAACGGCCTGCAACACCCGCCAGGCGATCATGACGCCCGCGCCGGTCGACAGCGCGCAACCCGCAGAGCCGATCGCGAACAGCAGGATGCCCGCCGCTATGGGCAGGCGGCGTCCGAACCGATCCCCGATCGGACCCCAGATCAATTGTCCGAGGCTGAAGCCGATGAGATAACCCGAGATCGTCCATTCCATCGTTCCGGCGTCGGAGCGCAGGGCGCTCGCCATGGTGGGCAGCGCAGGGAGATAGAGGTCGGTCGAGATCGGACCAAAAGCCATCAACACGCTCAGTATCGCCAGCGTGCGAAGCGTCCGATGATCCGAGGCGGCGGAAGGCGGCGACGTAACGAACGGGGCGCTAGGCGCGGCCGCGTCGACCGCTGCCGCGGACAGCGACGGACTTGCCGGGGCAGAAAGGGTCATTCAGCGTCTTTCTGTTAAGTGAAATCAGGCGTCGCGGCGGCCTCGAACGTCCTCCCGAATTTTCTTGTGCTCGCCGGCCCCACCTTTGGGATCAGCGCGCGTTGTCTAAGGCCCAACGACGCCGTTGGCTACAAACGGCTTCGTGATCAGCCCCGCGTTCCTGACAGCCCGGGGTCGCCGCCTTGGGCGCCTGGAGCCAACGCCTATCGGGATCGACGTTGGCTCCGCGTCGGGATAGCCTCGCCGCCTTTCCCGGGAGGTCGGCATGTATTCCCCCACGCTGTTTCTTTGCTGGCGCGACGCGCCGCCCGAGCTTTCGCGCGCCGACCTCGCCTTCGTCCGCGAGCGCGTGGCGCGCGTCGCCGGCCTGCGACGGGCGCTGGGCTTCACGCCGATGCAGATCTCTGCCGATCAGCCCTATGCCGCCGACGGTCGCGGCCCGGCATTCACGCTCGAGTTGACCTTCGACGACGCCGGCGCGCTCGAAACGGCCGCGCTCGGCGATCTCGTCGCGGACGGCGCCTTGCCGAGCCTCGCCGGCGCCCAGCCCGAAGCCCAGGCGATGTGGGGCCGCACCTTTCCCGTGCCCGATCCCGTCTTCCGCTCCGCAAAACCCTGCACGTTTCTGGTCGAGTATCCCGGCGAATGCGCCGAGCCGACGCCATGGCTAGACCATTACGATTCGCATCATCCCAAAATCATGGTTCGCTTCCCGGAAGTGCGCGAAGTCGCAACGTTTCGCCCGGCGCCGGAACTGGGCCTTGCGTTGCCCTGCGAGATCAATCGCTCGATGCAGCGCAACAAAGTCGTGTTCGACAGCGGCGAGGCTCTCGCCCGCGCGCTGGCGTCGCCGATCCTGCTCGAGATGCGCGCCGACAGCGCCGGCTTCCCGCCGGCGCCGCGCCGCCCGACGCATTACCCGATGGCGACGCACGTATGGGTTTGAGCGCGGCTTTTGTTGACATCGCTTACCGCGATCTCCTAGCCTTCGTTGCAACGAGACGCCCGGGAGAGTCATCGATGAGGAATTTGTCCGTCCTATTGTCCGTAGCGGCCATGGGCGCCTGGCTCGCCGCTTCGCCCGCGCTCGCCGATTACAAAGTCGGCTTCATCACATCGCTCAGTGGCCCGGCGGCGACGATCGGCGTGCCCTATGCCAAGGGCATCGCGGCGGCGAAACAATATATGCCGGCCATCGGTGGCGACGCCGTCACGGTCATACAACTCGACGACGGCTCCGATCCGGCCGCCGCGACCCGCGACGCCCGCAAACTCGTCGAGGAGGACAAGGTCGACATCCTCATCGGCACCGGCACTTCGACTTCGTCGATGGCGATGGCCTCGGTCGCCAACGAACTGAAAGTCCCCTATATCGCGATCTCGCCGATCAAGGGCGGCCCCGCCGACGACGGCAACCTCTGGGCGCTCGGCGTGACGCAGCCGCCGCCGCTGATGGTGAAGGCCGTGGCGGCGCGCATCGTCCGCGACGGCGTCAAGCGGCTCGCCTATATCGGCTATTCCGAGGCCTGGGGCGATTACGTCTACAACGGCGCCAAGGCGGCCGAGAAACCCGATGGCCTGCAGGTCGTGACCAACGAGCGCTATGCGCGCACCGACACCAGCGTCACCGCGCAAATCCTGAAGATCATGGCGGCGCAGCCCGAAGGCGTCATCGACGGCGGTTCGGGCACGCAGGGCGCGCTGCCGCTGCTGACGCTGGCCGAGCGCGGCTACAAGGGCAAGATCTATGGCACGCCGGCTTTGGTGAATGGCGATTTCATCCGCGTCGGCGGCAAGGCGGCCGAGGGCATCCTCTGCTCGGGCGGCCCGGTCATCGTCGCCGACCAGTTGCCCGACGATCATTACGCCAAGAAGATCGCGCTCGCTTTCCGCGACGCCTACCAGAAGGCCAATGGCGCGCCGAGCACCGACAGCTTCTCGCCCTACGCCTTCGACGCCTGGTTGCTGTTCGCCGACGCCGCGCCGCGCGCCAAGGCCAAGGCCGCGCCGGGCACGCCGGAATTCCATGCCGCGCTGCGCGAGGCGTTGTTCTCGGTCAAGGACCTCGCCGGCACGCAAGGCTTCTACAATTTCACCCCCGCCTCGGCCTATGGCGTCGACGAGCGCGCGCTGGTGTTGATGCGCCTCGTCGGCGGCAAGTGGATTTACGAGCCTTGATCCGCGCCGCCCTGCTGACCGCATGAACCTCGACATCGCGGCGATATTGACCGTCGACGGCGTCGCCGCCGGCGCGATCTACGTGCTGGTCGCCATCGGCCTGGTGCTGATCTTCACGGTCACACGGGTGATCTTCGTGCCGTTCGGCGACATCGCGGCCTTTGCCGCGCTGACGCTGGCGGCGCTCAACGACAAGCGCCTGCCGGGTACGGCGGGGCTGGTGGTGTCGCTCGCCGTCGTCGCCTCGCTGATGGAGGCCTATGCTCTGTACGCACGAGGCCGGGTCAAAACCATTCCGCGCGCGCTCGCTTGGTACTTGCTCGCGCCTCTCATCCTCGTGGCTGTTACGGGGGGGCTGTCGAGGCTAGATCCTCCTGTGTTCGTGCGGGCGCTGATGGCGATCGGGTTGGTGCTGCCGGTCGCGCCGCTGCTTGATCGCATCGTGTTCCGGCCGATCGCCGACGCGACGGTGCTGCTGTTGCTGATCGTCGCGGTGGCGCTGCATTTCGCGCTGGTCGGGCTCGGCCTGCTGTTCTTCGGGCCGGAGGGCGTGCGCACCGATCCGTTCGTCGATGCGTCGCTGACGCTGGGCGGCGTCATCATCTCGGGCCAGACGATGCTGATCGTCGGCGCGGCGATCGTGTTCAGTCTGGCGCTATACGCGATGTTCGGCTTCACCCTCGCCGGCAAGGCCTTGCGCGCCACGGCGATGAATCGCACCGGCGCGCGGCTGATGGGGATCAGGCCGGCGCGCGCGGGAACGCTCGCCTATCTCGCGGGCTCGCTGATGGCGGCGGTGTCAGGAATCCTCATCGCGCCGGTGAACACCATCTTCTACGATTCCGGCTTTCTGATCGGCCTCAAGGCCTTCGTCGGCGCGATCATCGGCGGGCTGACCAGCTATCCGCTGACGGCGCTCGGGGCCGTGCTGGTCGGCATGCTGGAGAGCTTCGCCGCTTTCGAGAGCAGCGCGCTCAAGGACGTCATCGTGTTCTCGCTGCTGGTGCCGGTGCTGATCTGGCGCTCTCTTCTGTCGGACGAAGCCCAGGAAGACGTCGAGGAATGAGCGCGCTTTCGCCGCGCGCGCTTGCCATCGTCGCGATCGTCCTCGCGCTGGCGGCGCCGCATCTCGTCTCCGCCTTCTACGTCACGCTGCTCAACTACATCGGCGTCTATGCCCTGGTGGCGATCGGGCTGACGCTGCTGACGGGAGTCGCTGGCGTGGTTTCGTTCGGACAGGCGGCGTTGGTCGGCATCGCGGCCTATGCGACCGCATGGTTGACGACGACGCAAGGTCTTTCGCCCTGGATCGGCCTCGGCTTTGCGTTGGTCTCGACGCTCGCCGCCGCCGCGCTGATCGGCCTGATCACGATGCGCCTCAAGGGCCATCTGCTTTCGTTGAGCACGGTCGCCTGGGGTCTCGCCATCGCTTTCTGTTTCGGCAATGTCGACGGGCTCGGCAATTTCACCGGCATCGCCGCGATTCCGCCGATCTATCTAGGGCCGATTTCGCTGGGGCCCAGTCAACGCATCTATTATCTGATCCTCGCGGTCGTCGTCGCCGGGCTCTGGCTTGCCCGCAATCTGCTGGACTCCCGCGTCGGCCGCGCGATGCGCGCCCTGCGCGGCGGCGCGCTGCTCGTCGAAAGCGTCGCCGTCGATCCATTTCGCGCCCGCCTCACGGCGTTTCTGCTCGCCGCCGCATTCGCGGCGCTGTCGGGCTGGCTCTACGCGCATCTAGGCCGCTTCGTCAGCCCGAGTTCGTTCGACGCCGGCGCCGGCATCGAATATCTGATGATGGCGATGATCGGCGGCGCGGCTTCGCCGCTCGGCGGCTTGATCGGCGCCGCGCTGATCACCTGGGCCAAGAACGCCATCCAGGATTATCTGCCGCTGATCGCGGGCGGCGCCGCGGGACAATTGGAGATCGTCGTGTTCTCCGCCCTGTTCATCCTGTTCCTGCAACGGGCGCGCGACGGCGTGACGCCCTATCTCGCGGCGCTTTTGCCCTGGCGCCCAGCACCGCTGGCGCCGGCGCCCCTGTTGCCGCGCCGCGCCTTGCCGAGCCCGGGCGCGCCTTTGCTGACGCTCGAACATGTCGAGCGACGCTTCAAGGGCCTGATCGCCGTCAGCGATCTCAGCTTCGAAGTCAAGGCGGTTGAGATCCTCGGCCTCATCGGTCCCAATGGCGCGGGCAAATCGACCACCTTCAATCTGATCACCGGCGTGCTGGCGCCGAGCGCAGGCGCCATCCGCTTTCTCGGCGAGACCGTCACCGGCAAGCGGCAATATGTCATCGCCCGCTCAGGGATCGCGCGCACGTTCCAGCATGTGAAGCTGCGCCCGCGGATGAGCGCGCTCGACAATGTGTTGATCGGCGCGTTCGGGCGGCTTTCGTCCGGCGTTTTCCGCGCCGCGCTTCGCCTCAACCGGGCGGAAGAAGCCAGCGCGCGCCATGACGCGCAACGGGCGCTGGAACGCGTCGGGCTGGGCGCCCGGGCTTTCGATCTCGCCGGCCAGCTTTCGCTGGGCGAGCAGCGGCTGCTGGAAATCGCGCGGGCCTTGATGACGGACCCGATCCTGCTCGTGCTCGACGAACCCGCCGCGGGACTGCGCCGCGCGGAAAAACAGGCGCTCGCCGATCTGCTGCGCGATCTGAGAGCCGAGGGCCTCACCATCCTCGTCGTCGAGCACGACATGGATTTCGTCATGAACCTCGTCGACCGTCTCGTCGTGATGGATTTTGGCTGCAAACTCGCGGAAGGGCCGCCGGTCGCGGTGCGCGCCGACGCCCGGGTGCGCGAAGCCTATCTCGGAGGCGTCGCGTGAGCGCCCTGTTCGCGCTCGAGGATCTGCACGTCAGTTATGGCAAGGCCGAGGCCTTGCGTGGCGTCTCGTTGCAGCTCAATCAGGGCGGCCTCGTCACCGTCATCGGCCGCAACGGCGCGGGCAAGACGACGATGCTCAACGCCGCTATGGGCCTCCTGCCCGCGCGTGGGCGTGTAAAACTCGACGGCGTCGAGATCGGTTCGCTCGAAGTCGAGGAGCGTTGCGAGCGCGGCCTCTGTCTCGCGCCGGAGAAGCGCGAATTGTTCGGCGAAATGTCGGTGCTCGACAATCTGCGCCTGGGCGCCTATTCGCGCCGGGATCGCGGCGTCGACGGCGATCTCGCCGGCGTGTTCTCGCGTTTTCCGCGCCTCTCCGAGCGCCGCCGGCAACACGCCAACACGCTTTCGGGCGGCGAGCGGCAGATGCTGACGCTGGGGCGCGCGCTGATGATGCGCCCGCGCGTGCTGATGCTCGACGAGCCGAGCCTGGGCCTCGCGCCCTTGATTGTCCGCGAAATCTTTCGCGCCATCGCCGCGCTGCGAGCCACCGGCGTCTCCATTCTGCTCGTCGAGCAGAATGCGCGGGCGGCGCTGGAGACCGCCGATTACGGCTATGTGCTGGAGACCGGCGAGATTTCGACGCAAGGCGAGGCCAAGGCGCTGCTCGACGATCCGAAATTGGTCGCCAGTTATTTGGGGGAAGGGTGAGGGGCGTGTCCCTTCTCTTACAAGCGGGAGAGGGTGACGTCTATTCCTTCAGCAGCGCCTGAAAATCCGCCTTCGCCCGTTCCGGCGCCAGCGCGAAGGCGGGCCCGCGGCTCGGCTCCAGGCCATCGAGCGCCCGCAACTGGCCCCACATTTCGGCGGCTTTCAGGCCGACTGAGGCGCAATTGACGACCGGAGCGTGGCCGATGCGATAGCCGCGCTCGGTGGAGACCAGCAAGCCCGGGAGCACGCCGGCGGGGATGATAACATCGGCGCCGCTGGCGACCATCGGCTCGGCGACGGCCGCGAACGCCGCGAACAGCCGCGCGCGCGCGTCGAGATCGCCGGCGAAGGCCGCGCTGAAGTCGCTGGGCTGCAGGCCCAGGCCCTTCACATGCGTGACGCGGCCGTTGAGCCCATAGCGCTCGGCCTGTTCATAGTGCCAGACCTCGAAAGCGGGATGGATGGTCACCAACCCCAGGCGGCGGCCGAGTTGCGACGCGGCGAGCAGCGTCGACTCGCCGACGCCGACGACGGGAATATTCAGCGCCGAGCGCAACTCGTAGAGCCCGGGATCCTGAAAATGACCCAGCACATAGACATCGTAGCCCACGCGCTCGGCGTCTATGCCGTTGCTGATGGCGCGGATCGCGCAGCGCAGTTCGGCGAGGCGGCCGAAGTCGCGATCCGCCGGTGAAACGCCGCGCACGTCGACGCTGACGCCCGGCGAGGCGATCGCATTGAGGTAGGTCGCGAGCTTGCGCATATAGGGCGCGCTCGCGGCCTCGTCGACAAAACTCTGCCAATAGATCCGCATCGCCAGCCTCTCATATCGTCAGCGAGCCAATGCTGGCGCCGCCGCAAACAAACAGGGTCTGCCCGGTGATGAAATCCGATTCCGGCGAGGCGAAAAAGGCGACGGCGCGCGCGACGTCTTCGGAACGGCCGAGGCGCTTCACCGGGATCGACCGCGCCAGCGCCCGCGCCCGCTCGGAGTCAAGGCTCATCACGCCCTCGAACATTTCCGTGTCGGCGATCGGCCCGGGGGCGACGACGTTCACCGTAATGCCCTGCGGCGCGAGTTCCAGCGCCCAGGTGCGCGCCATGCCGATCATGCCCGCCTTGGTCGCCGAATAGGACGTGCGGGTTTGCAGGCCGAGCGCCGCGCGCGAGGAAATGAGCACGACGCGGCCGAAGCGCTCGGCCTTCATGCCCGGCAGAAACGCCTGCAACAACAGGATCGCGGCGCCGAGGTGCAATTGCGTCAGCGCGGCGAGATCGGCGATTTCGACGCTCTCGATCAGGTTGGCGCGAATGGCGCCGGCATTGTGGACGAAGGTGGTGATTTGATGTGTCGCCGCGATTTCCGCCGCGACCCCTGCGGTTGCGCGCGCATCGGTCAGATCGACCTCGCAATGGCTCAGCCGCGCGTGCGTCCAATCGGGCGCGCGACGCGACAGCGAGAGCACGTCGAGCCCGGCCTCGATCAGCGCCCGCGCGATCGCCGCGCCGATGCCGGTATTGCCGCCGGTGACGACCGCCTGAGCCATCGACAAGGTCTCACATGAAGAGCTGAATGTTGCCGAACGCGGCGTCGCAATTGACCAGATCGACGCGCTTCAGCTTGATCTTCAACTGGCCGCCCTCTACGCGCAAAGTGTGCGTCGCCCAGGCGGCGAACAGCGTCTGCTCGTCGAGGCGCGTCTCGACATAATGCATCGGCGTCCAGGTCACGTAAGTGTTGGCGGCATCGTCGCGCAACTCGATGTGCGGTTGCTGGATCAGATGATGGCAGCGGCTCTTCGGCTTCTGGCTGAAGGTGCGGTTGCCGCGCAGGCGTTCGACGCGAATGCCCAGCAGCAGCTTGTCCTCGTACATCAGCGACGCCGTCAGCCGCGCGTCGGTCTGACCCCATTCGAGCGGCATCCAATATTTGCCGTCGTCGGCGAACAAGGTAAGCCATTCGTCGAAGCGATGCTGATCTAGGAGGCGCGCCTCGCGATAGACGAAATAGATCAGGTCCTGATCGGAGGGAAAGGAACCGGTCACAATCGCCCTCCTCAAGCCGTCATCGTCATGAAATGCGCCCAGGCGCGGAACTGGTTGCGCATCGGCCATTCGCTGGTGCCGTTGGTGACGGCGTTGCGCTGATCCGCTTCGTCGCTGCGATATAGACGCTGAAGATTGACCCAGGGGTTGCCGTCCGAACGCAATCCGTCCTGCGCCCGCTCGTACATTTCCAAATCATCGTGACCGACCACGGAGGTCGGCGCGTTGATCAGGCGATTGTACATCAGCGTGCGCTCGAGCAGCAGATCGGGCGCATCGACGAGACGGAATGTCCAGGATTCCACCAGCGTCCTGCCCGCCGAAATCGGCTTGAACAACCGCAGCAACTGAATCGGCCCCTTCATCATCATATTGGGGAAATAGACGGTGTTGTGGCGGTTTTCGTCGAGAATGGCTTTCGCTCGCGCCTCGCCGTAGCTCGTGGCCATCTGATCGAAATAGCCCGGCACGGCCGAATAATCGGCGTGAATCGAATTGTGCACGCCGGTGTGCGCGTGGCCGTTCTCCCAAAGGCGGATGCCCATGTTCTCGAAGAATTCATAGGGGCTCATGAACGGCGCGAAGATCTCGACGGCCATCGGCTTCTTCGTGCCCGGCGGCGCCTTCTTCCAGACGTCGACCGCCGTGCCGGCCGAGGATTCGTGCGCGACCATGGGGTGGCAGGTGTCGGTCTGGTTCTCGACCAGCATCTTCCAATTGCAATTGTGCATATAGCGCAGCACGCCGCCCGCCACGACCAGTTTCCCCGCTGGCGAGCGGTCGACCATATTGTCGATGCTGGAAAGGCTCTCGCCGAAGAACGCCTCGAAGGTCGGCCCGTGCGCGCTCAGCCGGGCGAAGACGAAGCCGCGATAAACGTGCGCGGCGCCGACGCGCGCCAGACCCCGCGCAGCGTGGGAATCCTCGAAGCCGGTCTGTTCGTAGCCGCTCCTCAGCGGCGTGCCGATCAGCGAGCCGTCGGTGCGAAAGGTCCAGGCGTGGTAGGGGCAGCGGAAATATTTGCCGACATGGCCGCAGGCTTCGCCGACGATGCGCACGCCCTTGTGAGGGCAGCGATTGTGCAGGACGTGAACCTCGCCGTCGCTGTGGCGCACCATGACGACGGGTTGCGTGCCGATCGTCGTGGCGTAGAAATCGCCGGGGTTGGGGATCTGGCTGTCGTGGCCGACATAGACCCAGGAATGGGTGAAGACGCGCTCCATTTCCAGGCGGAACACCTCTTCGTCGATGTAGACGTCGCGATGCACCTCCTTCTCGCGCACGAGATCGTGGATCGCTTCGGGGTTGTCGGCGTAGCGCGGCATCGATCGTCCCTCCGGCGACGAGCTTCGCGGTCCAAACTTAAAGCGTCAAGTCATTCTGCTTCCCGCGGCCGAATGTCACGCCGCTGCGCTGTGGGCCGAAGGCGGCAAGCCGAGCAGCCGCCCCGCCTCGTCGGCGGGCATCGGGCGGCCGAACAGATAGCCCTGCGCCTCGCGGCAGCCGTTGGCGATCAGCCATTCGCGCTGCTCGGGCGAATCGACGCCTTCGACGACCAGCGACAGCCCGAGATCGGCGGCGAGCGTGACGATCGACTTGATGACCACGGCGTTGCCGGGCCGAGCCGTCATGTCGCGCAAAAAACTCTGGTCGATCTTGATCTTGTCGAACGGGAACGAGCAGAGGTAGCCGAACGAGGCGTAGCCGGCGCCGAAATCGTCGAGCGCGATGCGCACCCCGAGTTCCTTCAGCCGGTCGAGTTCGTGCCGGACATGGTCGCGGTCCTCGATCAGTACGCCCTCGGTGATTTCGATTTCCAGCCGGTCGGGATTCAGCCCGCTGGCCTTCAGCGCCGCCGCGACTTCACCGGGAAGGGCGCCCCCGCGCAATTGCAGCGGCGAGACATTGACGGCGACGCGGACATCGTCGGGCCAACGCGCCGCCTCGCGGCAGGCCTCGTCGAGCGCCCATTGGCCGATGGCGCCAATCAGCCCGGTTTCCTCGGCGATGGGCATGAAATCCTGCGCGCCGACCAGCCCGAGGGTCGGATGGCGCCAGCGCATCAGCGCCTCGAAGCCTTTTACACGCCCGGTCGCGACTTCGACGAGCGGCTGGTAGAACAGCGTCAGCCTGCCCTGGGCGCGGGCCTCGCTGAGGTCGCTCTCGATCTGCCTGCGCGCCTGCGCGGCGGTGTCGAGCGCCGGCTCGTAGCGCCGCCAGCCGCCGCCGCCGTCCTGTTTGGCGCGCAGCCGCGCCAGTTCGGCGCGGTTCATGAGCCCGGCGAAATCCTCACCGTCGGCGGGGACGACTGCCAGTCCGACGGTCGCGCCGCTCGGCGCATCGAGGCCGTCGATCTCGAACGGCGCCGCCATGACAGCGACGACCGCCGCCGCGCCGCGCGCGCCGCCGCCGCGTTCCGCGCCCCGGGTGAGGGCGGCAAAGCCCGCGCCGCCGAGCCGGGCGATCAGCGCGTCGTCGCCGAGCGCGCGTTTCAGCCGCTGGGCGGCCAGGCGCAGCAATTGGTCGCCGACATCGAGCCCCAGGGACTCGTTGATCTCGGCGACGCGGCCGATTTCTATGCGCAACAGCCCGGACCATTCGGCCTGATGGCGTCGGATCGCCAGTTCGGCGAGCGCGCGCTCCTCGAAACGAGCGCGGCCGAGAAGTCCGGTCAGCGCGTCGCATTCCGCGGCCGGCGGCTCCATGATCGCCGCGCCGACGCCGGCAAAGCCCGCGAACCGGCCGTCGGCGGTCTTCTGCGGCCGACCGGAAACCGACCATGGGCGCCCGCCCACGACCACGCGGCAATCCTCGAACGGCGCGTGGGCGGCAAGTCGATCGCCGAGTTCGTCGCCGGAATCCTCCATCAGGGCGGCGAACGGGCGGCCTTCCAGCGCTTCGCGCCCGCGACCGATCGTCTGGGCCATTTGCACGGAAACCCGGTCGAGCCGCCCCTCGGCGTCGCAACGCCAGAAGAACGCGCCCGAAGCCGCCTCGACCGATTGCAGCGCAGCGCGCGCGGCGCCGAGTTCGGCCTCCAGCCGCCGTTTTTCCGCGGCGTGCGACGTCAGCCGCTGTTTCCGCCGCGCGCCGGCGAAGGCGATCGCCGCGAGGCCCGCGCAAGCGGTCAGCATCGCGGCCGCGCCCAGCCCCAGCCAAAGTTCGGCCATCGCCACGATCCTCATGGGTCTATCCTTAACCGATATTAGGGGACTTGCGTTAACCGAGATTTAACGAGAGGCGAAAGTTGCCGCCGCGAAGCGGAAACGATCCCCAGCGAATCGCAGCGCTCGACGAACTCGGCGCGCTCGTTCATGCGCAGGCGTTGCGCTTTTCCCCCGAAAGCAAGATCGCCTGCGTAAATCTCGCCAAAATTCGGATGGAGGAGGGGGACGCGCCCCTTATCTGGCCGCGCTCGCCGTCGGCCCCGGCTCCGCGCCCGCGCGGTTTTACGAGCGGGACGCCGACGGGCGGCATTTCGCCCGCGTCGAGCGCGGGCTTGAATTGGCGCCCATGCGCTTTCGCGGCAATGACAACACCGATCCCAGTTGATCGGTTGCCGCTCTATAAAGGGGCCGGGGCATTTGTTCCCGTTACGAACCCGCGCCTCGGATCATGGCCGGACGTGTCGAGAAGTCCGGCGTCCGCCAGGGCGCGAACGTCGGCGTGGACGTTGCTGCAATCGCCTCCGAGCGCTCTCGCCAGCGCCCGGATACTGCCGATCTCGTGGCGCCGGACGCAGTGAAGCAACTCCATCCGCTTGCCCGTCAGCACCTGCGAAAGCGTGTCCCAACTCTCGAAGGCCAGACGGCGCTCGGGAACGACTTCGCCCCGCCCGGCGCGGCGACTTGCGTCCAGGTATTTTTGGCTCGCCTCGGCTTCGAAGTCGCCGCCAACCGTAATTTGAACGTCGTTCATTTCGCGCCTCTCGACTTTCGGACGTCGGCCCAGAAATCCGCCAGGAGTTGCTCGACAGTGACGAAAACGTAGGGGTACTCGACGTTCGCATAATGGCGATGGTCGCCTTCGCCTCGTTCTTTGTCATAGCCGACCCATCGTGATCCCGGTCGGCCGTAGAAAAAAGAATATTTCAGACCGTGTGTGGTCGGAGGGACCGGCGTGGGAACACGCCAATGCTTCATTTCGACGATGTCGCCGTCGTCGTATGGGATGCGCTGGCGGAAAACAACGCGCCGACCTTTCCGATTCCGTCCGCCGCCTCACGGTTTCGGCGGCGGCTCGACACGGCCGGCGGAAGTGTCCCAGCCGTTCTGGTGCAGGACGAGCTTGCGCGCCTTGCCGTCGTCGCCGATCACGAAAGTGATCTGCGCCGCGACGACGGTGTAGAAGAACTCGTCCTTCTTTTCCGGGAAGATCTCGTATTTGTCCTGACCCGTGACCTTCATGAACAAGTGGTCGCCCTCCCGCGTCGCGGTCATGAATCCTTTCGACCAGAGCTGATAGGTTCCCACGTAAGCGTCGAGCGATTGCGGATCGATCGGGGCGACCGCGCGGGGCCGATGTTGTTCGGCGGAACGCGCCGCATATTGATCCTCGATGACTTGCGCGTCGGCGTCGGAGATTTTCGGGCACGGTCGTTCCAGCCCGTATTGATGCAGGATCACCCCCGTCGCCGCGCCTTGCGCATCGGTCTGAAACGTCAGCTGCGTCGGTGAAGTCGTGTAGAAGAACTTGGACGCGCTTTCGGGGAAGATTTCCACCCGCTTCTGCCCGGTGGTCTGATTGTAGAGATGAGCGCCTTCGTGGGTGACGTGGAAAACCTTCTCGTCGCTGATCTGATAGAAGCCGTCGAGCCCTTCGAGCGCCTTGGCGTCGATGGCGACGAGACGCCGCGGCGTGTTCTGATCCGCCTTGCGCGCAGCAAACAAAGCATCGAGCCGCTGGGCTTCCGCATCGTCGATTCGTGTCGCGCCGTTGAAATGCTTGCGCCAGAAGAACGCGAACGTGTCGACCTTGCCGTCCTTCAACGCCACCCTGTCCACGTGCAGATGGTGGCCCTCCAACACGAAATCGTGGTTGGGACGCACGTCGATCGCCTCCTCCCCGTCAGACTCGATCCATTTTGCGAAATAGCTGTCGCCGCGCCGCGAAATGGTCAAAGTCTGACCGGGAGAAAGCGGCGCGCTGAGCGTGTAGACGCCGATAAAACTGTCGAGATCCGGCATGTTGGACGAGGCCGCTGTCGCCGTCGGCGATGCCGGCGGCGCGGCGTCCTGAGCGCTCGCGCCCGCGGCCAGCGCAAAGGTGGGAAGGAGCAGAGCGGCTACGAGTAACTTCTGGCGCCATGGCACGGACATATCGATCTCCCCGGATGGGTGCATCAAAATCCTTTCCACTCGCGCCGCGACGTTGGGGCCGCGGGCCATGGCGACGCCGAAGGGCGCGCCTCGCGCTCGCGTCGCGATCGCCAGCAGCGCCTCGGCATAGGCCGGGCGATCTCCGAGACTCATCGCGGCGTCGTTATCGCTCAGCGTTTCCGCCAGATCCGCGAGGCGTCGCGTCAGGAACCACGCGAGCGGGCTGAACCAGAACAGCGCCCGGTGCGCCGCCGCCAGCCATTGGACGAAGAAATCGCCGCGCTGGATGTGGGAATTTTCGTGCGCCAGCACCGCGCGCCAAGTGGTTTCGCTCCAGCCCGCGCTGTCGGCGGGCAACAGGATCGCGCGGCCGAAAGTTGTCGGCGCCGTCAGGCCCGGGGCGACGCGGACGTCGCGGCCGGCGAACCTTTCGCCGTTCAGCGGTCTGGCCGAGCGCCAGCGCCGCCACGCGAGCGCGACGCCCAGCGCAATGCGCGAGGCCATCAAAATCGTGACGGCCGAATAAACGACTGCCGCCATCAGCCGCCAATCCAACTTCGGCGATGAGGAAGTCGCTCGCGGCGGTTGGGGCGAAGGGCTTGGCGCAAAGACAACTTCGGCCGGCGTGTCTTCCGGCGCGGCCTCGGGGCCGCCGGGCGACAGGACTGCCGCCGGGGGGGAGCGCGCGGGCAAAAGCGCGATCGGAGCGCGTTGCATCACCGCCGGCATCGCCAGCGCGCCGACCAGCACCAGGGTCCAGACGGTCAGTTCGAGCCGCGGATGGGCGCGCAGAAAAACCCGCGCGATGAGCGCCGCCGGTATCGCCAGCGCGACGGATCGCAGGGCGGCTTCGAGGATCGTGCTCAACATGAGCGCCAACTCCCTAGTTTTGGCCGGACTTGGCCTTGGCAATTTTTTCGCCGAGTTTCCGCAATTGGTCGGGGCTCAGCATCTGCTGGTCGACCATGCCGACCAGCACTTCGTCGATCGCGCCATCGCAGAACCAATCGATGACGCTCTTGACCGCGCGCGCCGCCACCAGCGATCGAGCCTCGGCGGCCCGATAGACGAAGGTGCGGCCTTCGACGCTGTGCGCGACGAAGCGCTTTTCCTCCAGACGGCGCAAAACCGTTCGGATCGTCGATTCCTTCAACGGGCGCCCCAGCTTCTCGCGAGCCTCCTCGGCGGTGATCGGCCCGTGGTTCCAAACGAGCCGCATGACGTCCCGTTCGAGATCGCCGAGATCGGGAGGAGGTTTTGTCGCCACTGTGCTACCTTCCGTAGTGCTACCAATTGTAACATACGAGAAATGCTTGCGCAAGCGGGACGCGGAGCGGAGAGTCCGGTTTTCGCCGCCGTATACGTGGGCAGCAATGAGGGCGGCGTTCGGGCAATCCCGCCCTTGATCCTCGCCCGCGCTGGGCGCACCCTTGGGCAAAATGCTTGCGGGAGTCGCCCGATGTTCCCCTCCGCCGCCACCCATGAAGTCGTCAATCAGCCCTATGCGCTGGCCGACTACAACCTTTTCACCGCCGACGCCGCGCTGCGGGAGGCGGTTTTCCGCGAGGGCGGCGCCTGGGCCCGCGACGAACTCGCCGCTCACGGCGCCAAATTGGGCGCGACGGAGACGATCGAACTCGGCGCGCTCGCCAATCGCCATCCGCCGGAATTCGACACCCACGACCGTTACGGCCGCCGCGTCGATCTGGTGCGCTTCCACCCCGCCTATCAGGAGTTGATGCGGCTCGCGATTCAAGGCGGCCTTCATGCCTCGCCCTGGACCGATCCGCGCGAGGGCGCGCATGTCGCGCGCGCCGCCCGTTTCTATATGCAGAGCGAGATCGAGGCCGGGCACGGCTGCCCGATCACCATGACCTTCGCCGCCACGCCTTCGTTGAAATTGCAGCCCGAGATCGCCGCCGCCTGGCTGCCCAAAGCGCATTCGCGCGTCTACGACCCGCGTAACATGCCGGCGGCGGAGAAGGCCGGCCTGACCATCGGCATGGCGATGACCGAGAAGCAGGGCGGCTCGGACGTGCGCGCCAATTCCACGCGCGCCACGCCCAACGCCGACGGAACCTATGAGATCGTCGGCCACAAGTTCTTCGTCTCGGCGCCGATGTGCGACGCGTTTCTGACCCTGGCGCACGCGCCGGGCGGGCTCACCTGCTTCCTGGCGCCTCGCTGGCGTCCCGACGGCGCCAAGAACGCCATCGAATTCGTCCGCCTGAAGCGCAAGATGGGCAATGTTTCCAACGCCTCCGGCGAGACCGAATGGCGCGGCGCCTTGGGTTGGCGCGTCGGGCCGGAAGGGCGCGGCGTCGCCACGATCATCGAAATGGTGGCGATGACGCGCTTCGATTGCATGCTCGGCTCGTCGGCCGGCATGCGCCGCGCGACGAGCGAGGCGATCGACCATTGCCGGCAACGCAAGGCGTTCGGCGCGCTGCTGTGGGATCAACCGATCATGCGCGACGTGCTCGCTGATCTCGCCGTCGAGTCCGAGGCGGCGCTGGCGCTGACGATGCGCCTCGCCCGCGCCCTCGACCATCGCGGCGACGCCCACGAGGACCGGCTGTTCCGCATCGCCTCGGGTTTGGGCAAATACTGGATCTGCAAGCGCTCGCCGGCTCACGCCTATGAGGCGATGGAATGCATCGGCGGCTCCGGAGTGATGGAGGATTCGCCGCTGCCGCGCCTGTATCGTGAGGCGCCGGTCAATGCGATCTGGGAAGGCAGCGGCAACGTCCAATGTCTGGACGTGATGCGCGCGATCAGCAAGACGCCCGAGACGCTCGACGCTCTGTTCGATGAAGTCGCGCAGGCGCGGGGCGGGGCGCGCTCGCTCGACGACCACGCCTCGAGGCTGAAGGACGACCTCGCCAACACCAACGATTTCGAGGCCCACGCCCGCGATTTCTGCGACCGGCTGGCGCTGGCTCTGCAAGCCAGCGTGGTCGTCCGCCATTCGCCCGCCGCCGTCGCCGACGCCTACTGCGCCTCACGGATCGAGGGGCGAGGGGCCAGGCAATACGGGGCGTTTCCGCGCGGCGTCGACAGCGCGGCGATCGTCAGGCGGGCGGCGCCGAGGGGGTGAGATAATTTGACAAAAGGGTTGCCTAATGAGACTTGGCTAACTGAGCTAATATCGAAAGATGTCCATGCAGGTCAACATTCACAAGGCCAAGTCGCAACTTTCTAAGCTCATCAAGGCAGCGCTTGCCGGCGAGGAAGTGATCATCGCCAATGGCGATCGGCCGGTGGTCAAGCTGGTGCCCGTGCCATCAAAAGGATATCAGCTCGGCGGTTTGGAAGGCATAATTGCGCCGCCGCCAGACTCCTTTTTTGATCCGCTCAGCGAGGACGAACTGCGCGAATGGGAGTAGGGCGTGGCGAACGGCCTACTGCTCGATACCCACGCGCTCGTCTGGGGGCAACTCAGCCGGAAAAAACTGACTTCGCGTGCCCGCGAGGCTATTGAAGCGTCGTCCAATGTTTATGTCAGTTCGATTACCTTCTTCGAGATCGCCCAGAAGGCGAGGATCGGCAAATGGCCTGAAATCGCGCCGCTCATGCATGACCTCGCGGCGTTTCATCAGCGGCAAGGCGGACAAATCGTCGATGTCGACCACGAGATCGCCCAATCCGCCGGCGAGTTGATCTGGGACCATCACGATCCGTTCGATCGCATGATCGCCGCGACCGCGCTGAAGCGAAAGATGAGCCTGATCAGCGCCGATGCAATGTTCGACGAAGTCTTGCGCAGAATTTGGTGAAATGTTTCATTCACGCCGCCCAAACTCCCCGCGTCGCCATTCGCGCTGGAATAATCCGCGCCCAGCCGGTTTAGACGGAGCTTCTTTCTTTCCGGAAGCGTAAATCATTGATCTTGCTCATGGCAAGCCGATTTTGGCCCATGGCTACTGGGTACAGGCGATGCGCAGGTCGAGGAGGTC
>Ga0302157_10001477_pt1 | contig 28839 bp, 24 predicted proteins | sample I_Bog_N3_3_FD_193502 | JGI IMG/M metagenome (GOLD analysis project Ga0302157, IMG submission 193502) | Peat permafrost microbial communities from Stordalen Mire near Abisko, Sweden - I_Bog_N3_3 | ecosystem: Environmental > Terrestrial > Soil > Wetlands > Peat | place: Sweden: Abisko, Stordalen... | reverse complement strand
GTCGTCTCCGCCGCCGTCGATGATGGTGGTGTTGTCCTTGTCGATGGTGACGCGCTTGGCAGTACCGAGGTCCTCAATCTTCACGCCCTCGAGCTTGATGCCGAGGTCCTCCGTGATGGCTTTGCCGCCGGTGAGGACAGCGATGTCTTCCAGCATGGCCTTGCGGCGGTCGCCGAAGCCCGGCGCCTTGACTGCCGCGACATTCAACGTCCCGCGCAGCTTGTTCACCACCAGCGTGGCGAGCGCCTCACCGTCCACATCCTCGGCGATAATCAGCAGCGGCTTGGCGGTGCGGGCGATCTGCTCCAGCAGCGGCAGCAGGTCCTTCATCGTGGAGATCTTCTTCTCATAGATGAGGATGTAAGGGTTCTCGAGCGCCGCTTCCATGCGCTCCGGGTCGGTGACGAAGTAGGGCGAGAGATAACCACGGTCGAACTGCATGCCTTCGACCACATCGAGCTGGGTCTCCATGGTGCGGGACTCTTCGACGGTGATGACGCCGTCTTTGCCGACCTTCTTCATAGCCTCGGCGATGATGGTGCCGATCTGCTCATCAGAGTTGGCGGAGATGGTGCCGACCTGGGCGATCATGTCGCCGGAGACGGGCTTGGAGAACTCCGAAAGTGCGCCGCCGACCACGTTGCCGTGCTCGTCGCGTTTGCCGATGATGGCTTCCACGGCCTTGTCGATGCCGCGCTTCAGCGCCATGGGGTTGGCGCCGGCCGCGACGGTCTTCACGCCCTCGCGATAGATGGCCTGGGCCAGAACGGTGGCGGTGGTGGTGCCGTCGCCGGCGACGTCGCTGGTCTTGGAGGCGACCTCCTTGACCATCTGCGCGCCCATGTTCTCGAGGCCCTCAGGCAGCTCGATCTCCTTGGCGACGGTGACGCCGTCCTTGGTGATGGTGGGGGAGCCGAACTTCTTTTCGATGACGACGTTGCGGCCCTTGGGTCCGAGCGTCACCTTGACGGCGTTGGCGAGCGTGTTGACGCCGCGAAGGATTGCTTGACGGGAGTCTTCACCGTGCAGGATTTGCTTTGCCATTTCTTACTCCTAGAGTCTGAGTGGTTCGGGTTTTCGGCGGTCAGCCGCCAGTGTTCCAGCTGCCAGATGCCAGCTACTTCTTGAGGATGCCGAGGACCTCTTCCTCGCGCATGATGAGGAACTCCTCGCCGTCGAGCTTGATCTCGGTGCCGGAGTACTTGCCGAAGAGGATGGTATCGCCTGCCTTGACGTCCAGCGGGAAGACCTTGCCTTCATCGTTGGACTTGCCCTTACCGACCGAGATGACCTCGCCCTGCTGGGGCTTTTCCTTGGCCGAATCGGGGATGATGATGCCGCCGCGGATGCTCTCGCCCTCTTCGATACGGCGGACGAGGATACGATCATGCAGGGGCGTGAACTTGTTAGCTGCCATGTAATGCTTCTCCTTATGAATGCGTTGCATACGAGCGATGAACCGAATTTGAGCGGCCGGAAGGGGCTTTGCGGCCACCTGGCACTCTAACCTGCCGACTGCTAAGATAAGCTTTTGTAACCAGTGAAGTCAAGCCGGGAGGCGTGAATCTTAGTTGAATCCGCTAAGATTTTCGGATAGAGCTATTCTGCTCATCCGTCCCGGCCAGAGACCGCCGTTCCGCTGTAAAATCGTTCCCATGAGACTGAGTTGGCGCGGTATTTGGGCCGGATGTGCGGTGGTTCTGGTGGCAGCTTCTTCGCATGGGCAGACGGAGCAGCATGGCCGCAAGTACAAGCCGATGCCGCCTACAGCGCATATTGTGGTGACGGTGCAGAAGGGCTTCAACGGCAAGCCGCTGATGAACGCTGCGGTGGTCTTCCACGCGGTGCGCGACGGCCGGAACGACGGCAACCTCGAAGTGAAGACAGACCCCGATGGCAAGGCCACCATCGACGTGATTGAGATCGGCAGCCAGGTGACGGTGCAGGTGATCGCCAACGGCTTTGCGACCTATGCCGGCGATATGAACGTGGACGGTCCGACCAAAGAGTTGCTGGTGAAGCTGCAGCGGCCCAAGGCGCAGGTCTCGGACTATGAGGACAACGACGGCAAAGCCTCGCAGGTAAAGCCCGGCGTGCAGGAGCATGTGGTGACCAAGCCGGCAAGCCCACCCACGGCGACGCCCGCGACACCGGCTCCCAATGGACCGCCGCAGTGATGCTGGAGTCGCTTCCTCTGGCGGGAAGGCGGGCCCTGGTGACCGGCGGAGCCCGGCGGATTGGCCGGGCCGTCGCGCTGGCGTTGGCCGAGGCGGGCGCGAATGTGGCCATCACCTTCCGCGGATCGGAAGTCGAGGCACAACAGACGGTTGAGCTGCTGCGCGCCGCTGGGGCCAAGGCGTTGGCCGTGAACTGTGATGTGCGCTCCGAGGCCAGCGTGAATGAGGCGGTGCTGGCGGCGATTGAGCCGATGGGCGGTCTCGACATCCTGGTGAACAACGCGGGCGCCTTTGAGACCGCAGTGCTGCAGGACCTCACCGCCGCGCAGTGGGACGCGATGTTCGAGACCAATACGCGAGGGCCGTTCCTGGTGGCGAAGGCCGCCTATCCGCACCTGAAGGCCGCGAACGGGCGCATCATCAACCTCGGCTCGCTGGGTGGAATCCATCCCTGGGCGACGCACGCGCACTACTGCACCTCCAAGGCGGCGCTGCACATGCTCTCGCAGACCATGGCCAAGGCCTGGGCGCCGGAGATCGCCGTGAACTGCGTAGCTCCGGGCATGATCGTGATGGGCGAGGTGGACCCGGCCTACGAGCACTTCGCAGCCAAGACTCCGATGCATCGCAATGGAACGGCGGAGGATGTGGCTGCGGCGGTGCTGTTCTTCGCCACGGGGCCGAGCTTCATCACCGGGCAGTTGCTGGCAGTGGACGGCGGGCTGGGACTGTAGAAGGCAAGGAGCAGAACGCTGCTTTTTACTCCTTACTCACTACTCCTTATCTCTTGCGAAGATGCGCTTCCACCACGGCTGACCCGCTAACTCGTCGCTGTAGAGATGCAAGGGTTCTTCCTGCTCTCCGAGTTCGCGGCCCTCAAAGACATCCAGGGGATTGCCGGTGCAGATGAGGTCGGCGTACTCTGCGCCGTAGCGCTCGGCTACCATGGCGTGCGCCTGGCGCATCTGCGGCGGACGGAACTTCAGGTCGTGCGCGTCCGTGGCGAGAAAGTGGACCCAGCGGTTGGCCAGCAGCCTGTGAGCCATGCGCTCAGCGGCCTTGCCCATCTGTCCCAGGACCGATCCGGCGGTGACCTGTACCAGCAGGCCGTGACGCAGCCAGTCCTTGAGCCGCTCACTGTCGCGCTGCAGGGTGGGGTTGCGCTCCGGATGGGTGAGGATGGGCGCCATGCCGGCGAGGCGCAGCTCATAGAGCGTCTCGCCAAGGTGCGGCGAGATGGCCAGGTCGGGCAGCTCGACCAGCAGATACTCGGTGGCGTTCAGCGTGTACTTGCGCGGGTTGTCGAGCGCGTCGCGGATGTTCTCAAAGTTCACATGGAAGTCGCAGCCGGTGGCCAGCGTCAGCGGGACGCCGCGTTCGTCCAGCGCGGCGCGCAACTGGGCCAGGCGCTCGGCGATGAGGGCAGGCGAGAAGGTGTATCGGCTGCTGGCGTGCGGCGTCGCCACCACGTGGGTGATGCCCTCCCCGGCCGCCATGCGCGCCATGGCGATGGAGGTCTCGAGGTCCGGAGAGCCGTCGTCAATGCCCGGCAGCAGATGATGGTGCAGGTCAACCATAGGAGGAAAGAATCAACTCTATCATCGTATGTTTCGGGCCCGGGCGTGAGTTTCGTGCGGCTGCGAAGGCAGCGCATAGCTGCCCAGGTGCATCGAAACGGCAATAGACTGGCGGCGGCTACACGCATCGTATGATGGACGCAGGGCGGTCCGCTACGGTCGTTGGCGAGCATCGCCGAGAAGGAGTTTCAGGGACCCTATTCATGGCAGACAAGAGCACCCCCAACAGCAAGCCGCGCGTTCTGGTTGCGGACGATGAGCAGGTCATCGCCAATACGCTCGCGATCATCCTCAACCAGGCGGGCTTTGAGGCGCGCGCGGTGTATAGCGGAGAACGCGCCCTGGAGGCGCTGGACGGCTTTCAGCCCGACATGCTGATCTCCGACGTCATCATGACCGGCATGACCGGCATCGAGGCGGCGATCCAGACCCGGGCGAAGCTCCCCGGGTGCAAGATCCTGCTGTTCTCCGGCCAGGCTGCGACCGCCGACCTTCTGGAGCGGGCGCGGGCCCAGGGCCATGAGTTCGAGATCCTCGCCAAGCCGGTGCATCCGACCGACCTGCTGGCCAAGCTGCGGGCCTGAGGCAAGTTGTCAGTTGTCGGTGTTCAGTAACACAGCACGGAGAACTGACAACGGAGAACTCAGAGCGGAAGACCTGCCCGCCGCCGCAATATCTCCCGGCGCTTTACCTCAATCAGGTACTCATAGAAGCTAATCAGCGTGGCATACATCACGCCGGGCCGTCCGTCGAGCACCGCGCCGCGCACCAGCACCAGGTAGAACCACTTGATCAGCGGCCGCAGCGGCAGGCGGTAGAAGATGGCCTTCTGCGCGATGCGGCGCTGTTGCACGCCGTCGGCAAAGACCGCCTTGCCGAGCGAGGCGTGCTGCGTGGCCTCGCCCCCGGCGAGCAGCTCGGCCTCCACGGAGGAGTATCCGTTGTGCTTAGCGACCCAGTGCGCGATGCCCTTGGAGAACGCCATATGGTCGAGCGGGCACTCCAGGTCGGCGATCCCGCCCTCGACCGTGGTGACCTCATTGATGCGGCGCGTGTAGTGCACGCGGCCCACGCGCACCAGGCGCAGGTAGCTGGTGGTCATCTGCGCGTGCCTGAGCCATTGGCCCCACAGGAAGTCGCGGCGCCGGATGCGGAAGGCCGCGACCGTGGGAGGCGCGGCTGCGAGCGCGCGGGGCATCTCGGCGTTCAGCTCCGGCGTGGGCCGTTCGTCGGCATCCAGCACCAGCACCCAGGGGTGGCGAAACGGCAACTGCATGGAGGCGTTGCGCTGCGCCGCAAAGCTGTCGAAGGCATGCACCGTGACTGTGGCGCCGCGCTCTCTGGCGATCTCCGCGGTGCGGTCGGTGCTGCCGGAGTCGAAGACATGCACGTCGTCGCACCAGGCAACGGCGTCGAGGCAACCGGGCAGGTCCTGCTCCTCGTTCAGCGTGAGGATGAGGACGGAGATCATGACGCGCCGCCGACTTCCGGCGGCGGTGTGCGCCTGCGCACAGCCACCGCGGGATGGCCGCTGTAGACGGTCCACGGTTCAAGGTCGCGTGTGGCCACCGACTGCAGGCCGAGCACCGCGCCTTCGCCGATACGCACGCCGGGAGCGACCGCGGCGCGCGCGCAGATCCATGCATACCGCTCCACGGTCATGGCGTAGGCCAGCAGCGGAAACTCGGGGTCGTTGTAGTCGTGCGTCGCGCCGCAGAGGAAGCTTTCCGGCGAGAGGATGACGTGCGAGCCGAGTTCGACCGGCGCGGGATTGTAGATCTCCGCGCGGTCGCCCAGCGTGACATGGTCGGCGCAGACCAGGTTCCACGGCGCCCACACCCTGGCCGCGGGATAGATGCGGCTGCGCGGCCCGACCTTCGCGCCGAAGAGGCGCAGAAGCAAGGCGCGCCAAACGTACAGTGGCCGCGGCGAAAGCCGAAAGAACAGCAACCAGCAACAGCCCCACAGCAGGCGCAGAGCGCGGTTGGCCAGCGAGAACGTGGGGCGCGCGTAGGGGTCACGGCCGGGCTGCACGGCGCGAAGGTCGGCGTGTCGCGCCATCTCAGCGGGCCTCCGTTGTGGGGAAGGCGTTGAGGACCTGCGCGGTGTTGCAGCGCATGTCATAGTCCGCGGAAAACTTTCGGCGCGCGTTGTCGCTCATCGCGGCGCGGGCAGCGGGATCCATTGCGAGCCAGCGTTCCAGCAACCGTCGCGTTCCGGCCAGCGTATCCGGCTCGACCAGGCCGCAGTGCGCGGCGGCGATCTCCGGGGCGATGTTCACCTGGTCCGAGATCAGCACCGGCTTGCCGCTGGCCAACGCCTCCACGACAGCGATGCCGAAGTTCTCCTGGTGCGAGGGCAGGATGAAGGCCTCGCAGGCGGCGAGCGCGCCCCACTTGGCATCGCCCTGCAACAGACCGGGCCAGTGGATGCGGTCGGCGACGCCGGCTGCCTCGGCGCCGGCGCGCAACTCGCGGCCCCAGTCTGCCGGGTCCGGGCCAGCCATCAGCAGGTGCAGTCCGGTGTCGTCGGCAGCTTCTCGGGCAAACGCCTGTACCAGCAGGTCGCAGCCCTTCTTGGGATCGATGCGGCCGAGGAAGAGCAGGAATCTCCTGCCGCGCAACTCCGGGCAGCGGTCATAGAAGGTGTCCAACAGCTGGGCGGTGTCGGCGGGCGGCGGCTCGGAGCCCAGCGGCGTAACCAGCGGCGTCCAGCGGGCGGGCCAGAAGGTGTGCTGCGCCAGGTCGCGCTCGGTCGCGGTGGTGAAAAGAACGCGCGTCGCCGAGCGCAGTGTCCAGTACTCCGAGAGCAGCCAGTAGAGACACTTTTTCAGGTGCTTGGCGGGGTAGGTGCGCTGGAACCACGGATCGAGCATCCCGTGGGGGAAGACCATGTAGGGGACGCGCTCGGAGAAGGCGCGGCGGGCGGCCCATCCGGTGTACTCCCACAGGCCGTGGACGAGGACTCCGTCAAAGCGGTCGCGGTTGGCGCGCAGCCAGCGCAGCAATGCAGGCCGCCACCAGCGCGGTTTGGCGCTGCCGAAGGCATGCACCGGAAAGGGCAGCGCGCCGAGGAAGGCTGCCGATGGGTCATCGAGCGTGGCCAGCTCGGCGCTGTCACCGGGCGGAGCGTAGCGGATCAACATCTGGATGGCCTCGCTGGGACCGCCGGCCGCCGGGCTGATGGTGGCGACGATGTGCAGGATTCTCAACGGCTTTGCGGCCCCTCGGCGTAAGGATAGCAGGGCATTCCAGGCCGGTTTGCGTGAGTCTCTGAATCCGACGGGTCCCTGCCCCTCCCCCCTCCCCTTTTGGGCCAAAGTTGGCAGAACATTGGACTTAGGGGTGGACCTTGCCGAGTCGTCATATATCCATTAGATATATTGCCCGTTGGCGGCTATGGGATTGTCAAAGTGTTGAACACCTATCCGGCCTGGGCCGGTAGCGAGAAGAGCCCGGGGTGGCCGCGCGGTCTTCTTGCTGTATTTATTGTATCGGGCGTGTCAAGGGGGAACTGCGGGTCTCTCCACTGCGGCCGCAAAGAACGCGGCCTCCGGTCGAGATGACACATCGGGTGTGGTATTCGGGGTCAGGCGCAGAGTTTGCCCGTAGTGTGGGCCAGCGCGGCGCGGAGGCCGGCTACATCCTGCTCAAAGCTCCAGGTAGCCATGCGCGCGCGGGCCGCAGAGGACATACGCGCAGCGGCTTCGGGGCAGGCGAGGAAGCGGCGCAGCGCGGCGGTGAGCGCGGGGATGTCGCCGACGGGGTAGACGCAGCCTTCGACGCCATCGGGTATCAGGTCGGGGTGGCAGCCGACGTCCGACGAGACGATGGCCGGGCAGCCACAGGCCAGGGCCTCATTGACGATCAGCCCCCACGGCTCATGCTGCGAGGGCAGGACGAAGACCGAGGCCAGTCGGAAGAGGCCGGGCAGCTCGGTCTGGTTACGGAAGCCGAGGAAGCGGACGTGGGTTGCGATGCCGAGTTGCTCGGATTGTTGTTGGAGGCGGGCGCGCTCTTCGCCGTCGCCGGCGATCAGAAGGTATGGGGGGAGTTGGATGGACACGGAGGTTCGCACCCAAGTCTCAGAATCGAGACCTGGGGCACCCACACCCGGATTTGAGGCGAGCAGGGCCGCAAAGGCCGTGAGCAGGTCGGCGGCGCGCTTGCGCGGTTGCAGCTTGGAGGCGAAGAGGATCACCGGGCGGCCGGGGTCGAGCTGGAACTCCACCCGCAGGGCGGAGGGGTCGGCAGCGGCGGCGCGGGCGGCGAACCAGTCATTGTCCACGGCGTAGGGCATAGAGAACTGGGGAATGCCGGGGAGGTAGTGCTGCCAGTAGGCGGCGTTATGCGTGCCGATGGGCAGGACCGCAGCGATGGAGGGGCGGAGCGCGCGCAGGAACATCGACTTGGCCGCGAGTTTGAGTTCAGAGCGGGGGCGGTCGCCGAGCCAGCTCTCGGCACGCAGCAGTACGGGGATGCCGAGAGCCTTCGCCGCGAGGATGCCTTGCAATGAGTTGAGGCTGGCGTAGCCGTGCACCCAGAGCGCGTCCGAGCGCAGCTGGCGCAAGCGGCGATAGAGACCGCGGCTGACCGGGCTGGTGAAGGAGACGGTGCCGGTGTCACGCCGGCGGGGGAGGAACTCCGAGGGATAGCCGTCCAGCAGAGGGGTGTCCCAGGCGACCTCGACGCCAAAGCCCTGGTCCTGGTAGCCGCGCACGGAGAAGTCCGAGCCGAAGAGGACCGTGAGGTCGATGTCAGGCTCGCGCGCAATGCGGCGCAGCAGCGGCGCCTGGTACTGGATGGGATGGCTGACGAGGTAGGCGAGGCGCATAGTGGTTGCTGGTTGTTGGTTCCAGGTTGTAAGTACAGCGCGCGGACGGAAACATTGCTGGTGAACCTAGAACCTACAACGAAGAACCTCGAACTGCTTTACCGGTAGCTGATGGAGATCAGCAGGCCGACGATGCCGAGGATGGTGCCCAGGCTGCCGTTGGAGATGGAGGCCTTGATAGCGCTGCTGGGCAGGAAGACGATGTCGTTGGGCTGGAGGATGGGGTCAGGGGCCTTGCCGAAGAGCACGTCGTGGATGTTGACCTTGACCACGGAGCGGCGGTCGCCGGTGGTGCGGATGATGCGCAGGTCGCTATATTTGCCCTCAAAGGTGGGGCCGCCGGAGAGGGCGGTGGCCTGCATAAGCGTGAGCTGGGTGTAGGGGGTAAGAGGGATCGTGCCGGTGGTCTTGAAGGCCCCCATGATATAGACCAGGCCGATGCGGGCGACGACGATGGTGTCGCCGGCGAAGACCGGGATATTGGCCAGCGAGCTGTGCATGGGGTCGGTGCCGAGGTCGACCACGATGGGTTCGGCGACGCCGGGGCGATGGATAGTGATGACGTGGCTGGCGGAGCCAGGCAGACCTCCGACGCCGGAGATGACGTCGAGCAGGTGGCGTGTGCCGGTGACGGCAACCAGGCCGTGGGCCTCGCCGATGACGGTGATCACGGCGTTGGGTCCCTCCATCAACTGCACGGTGACCTGGGGGTCGCGGTAGAAGCCGCCGGATAGGAGCTTCTGGGCGATGAGCTGCTCGGCCTGGGGGATGGTGAGGCCGGAGAGCTCGATCACGCCGATCAGCGGCAGCGTCGCCGAGCCGCCCACGCCGATGCGCACCAGCGGAGTGTAGTCGGGCTGGCCGAAGAGGTGAACCGAGATCAGGTCGCCGGAGCTGAGCTGGAGATCGTGCGCCGCTGGGAAGAGCAGGGTGCGGTCGGTGGTGAGCACGGTGGGCGGTGGGGCCTGGGGGATGCTGTCGGAGGGCGGACCGCTGTACTGGGCACAAGCGGGCGCTGCGAGCGCAGCGGCGCAGAGCAGAGCAGAGAGCAACCGGCGATGGACTGGACGGGATCTCATTTGCGGCCTCCGGGATAGGGGCCTTGCTGGCCGTCCTCATGGGACTCCCAGCCCGCGCTGTCCACGCCCGCGGAGGAGTAGCCGGAGTAGCCGTAGTAGCCGTAGTAGGCATAGTACTCGGGGGAGCTGAGGTCGACCGCATTGACGGCGAGGCCGGTGACGCGGGCACCGGAGCGGACCAGCAGGTCGCGGGCGCGGCGCACGGCGTGTTTGCTGCTCTTTCCGTGGCGCAGGATCAGGACGATGGCGTCGGCGTCGCGCGCCAGCACCACGGAGTCGGTGACGGAGAGCAGCGGGGGCGAGTCCAGCACCACGTGGGTGTAGATGCCGCGGCACTTTTCCAGCAACTGGCGCATGGTCTCGGAGCCCAGCATCTCAGTGGGGAAGGGCGGCACCGGGCCGCTGACGAGGACGTCGAGGGTGGGTACCTCGGGGACGCGCTGGATGGCCTCTTCGAGGGTGACGCTGCCGGTGAGCACCGAGGTGAGGCCGACCTTGCCGTTGAGGCCGAGGCGGTGATGCACGGTGGGGCGGCGCAGGTCGGCGTCAATCAGCAACACACGGACGTTGCGCTGGGCGAGCACGCAGGCCAGGTTGGTGGAGACCGTGGTCTTGCCCTCCGATGGGGTGGCGCTGGTGAGCAGGATGACGTGGGGCTCGCCGCCGGCGACCGAGAGCAGCAGCGAGGTGCGCAGCGCGCGAAACGCCTCAGAGAACTGCGACTTGGGGTTGGTGAGCACGCCGAGGTTGCGCATGGCCGCGCTGAGCTTGGCGTGTTCGGCGGTGTTGCGGCGGGTGCGGGGGATGAGCGCCAGCGAAGGCAGGCCGGAGACAGCTTCGATCTCGGCCACACTGCGCAGGCCGGTGTCCAGGCTGTCCAGCACGAAGGCCACGATGAGGCCGACGATGAGCATGACGATGGCGTCCACGATAAGCATGGTGGAGCGCGACCGCAGCGAAGGAGCGATGGCCGGGACCGCAACGTCGATGATGTCGATCTCGGTGGACTCCAGGCCGGCCTGGACGCCGGCGGTGCGCAGGCGCTGGAGAAGATCCTGATAGAGGGTGCGGTTGGACTCGTACTCGCGCTGACGCAGAGTGAATTCGACCAGGGCGTCGCGCAGCTTGTAGTCGTCGGCGGTCTGCTGGGCGAGAACGGCGCGGGTCTGGTCCTCCTCGGCGCGGGCGGCGATGTAGGCCTCCTTGGCCTCGGAGAGGACGCGGTCCTGCTCCTCCTTGAGTTCGCGATTGAGCTCGGCTATCTGGTCGCGGAGCGCCTTGACCTGGGGATGGTTGGGGCCGAGGTTGGCGGAGAGCTGGGCCAGCGAGGAACGCGCAGTGTCAATCTGGCTACGCAGACCCGGCACGGCGCCGCTGTCGCGTCCCGAGCCCGGCGGCAGGGCGAGCATGTCGCGGTCGGTCCCGGCCAGTGTGCGGTAGTGGGCTTCGGCGTTGATGCGCCCCAGCTCCGCGGCGTCAACCGCCTTGGTAAGGTCCGCGAGGCTGGAGGTGATGGCGTTGTTGCTGGGGTCGAAGCCGACCACGCCGAGCTTCTTCTGCAGGTCGATCATCTGCTCCTGGGCGGTCTGCACCTCCTGCTTCAGATCGTCGAGCTGGTGGGCAAAGAACTTGGAGACGCGCTGGGTGGCGTCGGCGCGCGACTGGAAGCTGCGCAGGATGTACTCCTCGACCAGCTTGTTGACGATGTCGGAGGAGAGCTTGGGGTCCAGCGTGGTGCAGCTGATGCGGATGATGTCGGTCTTGGGCACCGCTTCCACGCTGACGTCCCCTTGCAGGGCGCCGATGGTTCCCTGGCGGATGTTGGGGTCGTCAATGTTGCGGAAGGGAAACGGTCCCTTGGCCCCAACGAAAGCCTGGTTGTTGGCGAGGTTCAGGTCGCGGGCCACGGCCAGCATCAGCGTGTCGCTCTTGAGAATCGCGACCTGGGTTGGCATCTTGGAGGTGCTCTCGCCGCCGGTCGGGGTGGCGCCGACGCGAAACTCGTTGGAGGAGCCGCTGCGGATCTCGATGGTGCCGCTGGAAAGATAGACTCGAGGCTGGATGATGCCCTGATAGAAGCCGTAGACCGCCCCCAGCAAGGTCGCCGCCAGGATGAAGTAGCGGCGCTTGCGAATGGTCACCCACGCTTCGGACAGAGTGGCGTCCGCCGAGTTGGATGGAGCGGACGTGGATGCCGGGGAGAGTTCCGCCTCGTAGGGGGTACTCTCGTATCGCACGGGAGTCATTGAGCATCAGTCTACGCGAACTGCGGCCTGCGCTGCATGGACGTACAGGTTGCCGCTGCGGGCACGTGCGCGGGGTTTCCTATATTGGGAGAGGCGGAGCCTGCTCCCTACTTGCCATTGATCCCGGGCGGTGTGCGCAGCTTAGGGAACCAGGTGAACTGGGCGGCGAAGACGGAGTCGTGGTTGTTGGCGCCGTTGGTGGTGGGCAGGTAGATAGGAGCCTTCCATGCCTCGTACTGGTACCACGCGTCCAGCTCCAGGTCCTTGCGCAGGCGCTTCAGGACCTCGACCTTGAACTGGTCCTGGGTGGTGCCGCCGGGGATGAAGTCCTTGGGGGTCTTCTTCTTCAGGTATTCGAGCTGTATCCACTCATTGGCGGCGAGGTGGTAGGTGAGCCAGGCCTGACCGCCCTTGGCCTCGCGGCCGATCCAGTCGCCCATGATGAAGCCCTTGTTGGTGTAGCCCTGGCGCTGCTGGATCTCGTAGTAGTTGAACTGACCGTTCAGGCTGCGCAGGGTGGAGGTGTCTGTGCTGACGGCCTCTACGCGCATATCGAGCTTATGCAGGTGCGCGAACGGGAACTGCGAGAGATAGAGGCCGGGACGGTAGGCGGCGCGGCGCGGCGCGCTGGGCGGCGTGACGTCGTCGTGCGCGATGGAGTCGGTGTAGAGGGTAACGTAGTGGCGCAGGAAGGGCAGCCGCCAGCTGAAGTTGAAGGCGCCGTAGCGCGCGCCGGGGTCCTGACCGTAGGTGAGCTTGGCAGAGGGATCGCTGGCGGTGTCGTTGAAGCTGAAGAAGCTCTTCAGGAAGCTATGGATGGTGATGGGCTCATGGCCCTCGCCGCCCCAGATGACGGTACGCTGAAAGCCGAACTGCACGTTGGCGGTGGGCGCGAAGCTGATGGTCTCCTGATGCACCCAGGGCGAGTTGTAGTAGGTGTGGCCCTTGAGCGAGCCGACGAAGAAGTCATAGCGCACGGGCCCGATGAGATGGGAGAGCAGCGGGATAAACAGAGGCTCCACCCGGTTGATGCGGAAGGAGTAGATGTTCTCGGCGTTGTCGCTCCAGGCCATGCCGCCGCCCAGCGCCGGGCCAATCCAGGCGTCGGACTTTCCGCCCGAGAACTCGTGTCCGAGCAGGTGGAAGGAGAGTGTGGCCTCCTGCAGGCGGAAGGGGTTCTGGGCGGCGATGGGGCCGGTGGGGATAGTGGCCTGGTGGAGATTGAAGCCGGAGTAGGGGATCTCATCGATGCTGGAGAGCTGGTTGCTTAGCGCCTGCGAGTAGCCCGGGCCCGAGGGCGAGTGCTGGTACTCTCCGCGCACGTAGAGGGAGAAGCGGCCCATCTCGTTGACGGTGGAGAAGCCGGTGATGTCATTGAAGCCGGCCTGATAGGGACGGCCGTAATCGTTGACGATGGTCTGGCCCAGGTGGAAGCTGTCGCGCAGGGTCTGTCCGCTGATGCCCAGCAGCCGGGTGTAGACGGTGTCCACGCCGTAGACGGTGCCGCGCTTGTCGTTGGAGCCGGGTGCGGGGACCTCGACGGCGACGTAGTTGCTGAGCTTGGCCAGCAGGTCAACCGCCTCGGGGTTGTTGTCGTCGATGATGTCGTCGCTGGTCTTCTCCAACATGTGCAGCAGGCTGAGCCTGGTCCAGGGGCGCATGTTGATGAACACCGTGTCCAGGTAGCCCAGCGAGTAGAGCCGCAAGGCCATGGGATACACCGGGCTGTCCACCGGGATATAGGTCGACGACAGAGAGCGGTCGGTCACGTCGTCGGGCAGGAAGTCATAGGCTTCATAGGATGGAAGGGACCGGGGTGTTGCGGACTGCGGGACAGCGACGGGCGCCGGTGTGGCAGGGCCCGGCGGTACATGGACGGGAGTCTGCAGCGGGTCCTGGTAGGCGGGCGCGGAGGGAAGGCTCGAGGCTGGAACCGGGGCCGCCGGGGGGACGGAAGCAGGCGCCGGCGCGGGAGTCGGGGCGGGCGCGGTCTGCGCAAAAAGTGGGACGCCGCTTGTCAGAAGGGCGCAGCTGCCGGAGAGGAGAATGCCTGGCATGATGCGCCGGAAGAGTCTGGAAAGAGACATGCTCCATAGTGTAACGCCAGAGCCAACATCTAGCGTCGCAGGGAGATACGGCGCGATTCGAGATAGCTGCGCAGCCGGGCCAGCGGCCGTTGCAGGCCGGTGGGAGGCTGTGGCGAGAGCACCGCCCACAGCACCGCGGGGCCACCGCCGTCGCGGGCCCGTATCACTGACTCCTGCATCACGCGATAGACCGCGACGGCATCTTCGCCGTCAACGGCGAAGACCGGAAGACGTAACTTCTTAGCGAAGCGGGAGAGGTTGGTCCAGGTGAGGGCGGGATCCTGTTTGGAGGCGCCCGCGCGCGGCAGCTTGCCGCCGGTGGCGTCCGCGCAGCAGAGCAACAGCGGTAGCTGGGCGGCGTGCGCCCACTCCAGCGCCGCGGACCAGCCGGGTTCAGCGGCCGCAGCGCGAGCGAGTGCCAGGACAAGGCCCGCATTCGCACCCTCGGCGGTCGCCGCCGCTTGCAGGCCGGCGGCCATGGCGGCCGCGAGAGGAATACGTGGGATGGACGGCGTGGCAGCGGCGGGCGCGGCGGAAGATTTAGGCAGCGGAGCGAGCGCGGCGGCGGCGCGGTCGCCAGGTTCGGCAAGCAGGACATCGCCGGGGAGGAGCTGTATGGCGGTGGCGGCCAGCAGGGCCTCGCGCGCGCCGGCGCGCGCTCGGGCTGGGTTGCGTTTTTCCAGGTCGCGGCAGCGCTCGATGAGCGCGTGCAACTCGCGCAGCTTGCGGTTGGGGAGGAGCGGGTTTTCGGGCAAGCGGGACCTCGGGTGGAATGCAAATGAAAATACAGGGGTCTCTCCACTCCGCATCACGATAAGACTGTGATGCTTCGGTCGAGATGACGACGGTTGCGGTGGTCAGGCTTTGGCGGCGCTGGGGGCCTCGGCGTTGAGGCCGAGATCGGTCAGCGCCTTCTCGGCGACTTTGGGTTTGACCACGCCCTCGCGCGCGAGCTTGGAGAGCGTAGCGGCGACGATGGACTCGGCATCCACCTCGAAGTGGCGGCGAAGGTGCTCGCGGTTGTCGCTGCGCCCGAAGCCGTCCGTGCCTAAGGAGAGCAGCCTCGGCCCGTGCTGTGAATTCAGCCAGGGGCTCAGCGCGTCGGGCAGCGACTTCATGTAGTCGCTGGCGGCGATGATGGGGCCGACGGCGCCCTCGAGCGCGGTGACGAGGTACGGCACGCGCTCCTTGGCCGCGGGATGCAGCCGGTTCCAGCGCCCGGTCTCCACGCAGTCGCGGCGCAGCTCGTTGTAGCTGGTGACGCTCCAGACATCGGCGGCGATGTTGTACTTCTCCGCGAGGATCTGTTGCGCGCGGACAGCCTCATTCAGGATGGGGCCGGAACCGAAGATCTGGGCGACAGCTTCACCCTTCTCAGCGGCTCTGAACTTGTAGAGGCCGCGCAGGATGCCCTCGCGAACACCGTCCCCTTCCGGCATGGCGGGGTTCACGTAGTCCTCGTTGTACATGGTCAGGTAGTAGAAGCAGTTTTCGCCGTTCTCATACATGCGGCGCAGGCCGTCCTGGATGATGATCGCCATCTCGTAGACGTAGGCGGGGTCGTAGGTGATGCAGGTGGGCACCGTGCTGGAGAGCACAGGCGAGTGGCCGTCCTGGTGTTGCAGGCCTTCGCCGAGCATGGTGGTGCGGCCGGCGGTGCCTCCCATCAAAAAGCCCTTGCCGCGCGAGTCAGCGAAGGCCCACGCCATGTCGCCGATGCGCTGGAAGCCGAACATTGAGTAGTAGAGATAGAACGGGATCATCGGCACCTTGTAGTTCGAGTAGGCCGTGCCGGCAGCGGTGAAGCTCGCCATGGAGCCTGCTTCGGTGATGCCTTCTTCGAGGATCTGGCCGTTCTTCTTCTCGTTGTAGCCGAGCAGCATGTCCGCGTCGTGGGGGACGTACTTCTGGCCTTCGGGGGCGTAGATGCCGACCTGCTTCATCACTGATTCAAAGCCGAAGGTGCGGCCCTCATCGGGGATGATGGGGACGATGAGCTTGCCGATCTCCGGGTTCTTCAACATGCCGTTCAGCATGTTGACGAAGCCCATGGTGGTGGAGATGGCGCGGGCGCCGGAGCCGGCCAGCCAGGTCTTGAAGAACTCGAGCGTGGGCGCAACGAAGGTGTTGGGGGGAACCTCGCGGGTGGGCAGGTAGCCGCCGAGTTTGGAGCGGCGAGCCTGCAAGTACTGGATGGCGGGATCGTCGTCGCCGGGCTTGTAGAAGTCAGCGTTCTTGGCGGCGTCCTCGGGCAAGGGGATGTCAAAGCGCTGGACGAAGGCGTGGAGGCCGTCGTCGGTGAGCTTCTTCTCCGAGTGTGTGGGGTTGCGCGACTGCGCGCTGGCGATGCCGTAGCCCTTGACGGTTTTGGCAAGGATGACAGTGGGGCCGCCCTTGTGCTCCAGCGCGCGCTGGTAGGCGTTGAAGATCTTGGCCGGGTCATGGCCGCCGCGGTGCAGCCGGCCGAGTTCGTCGTCGCTCTTGTCCTCGACGATCTTCAGCAGCTCCGGATATTTGCCGAAGAACTCCGCGCGAAGATAGGCGCCGTCGCGGGCCTTGAAGCGTTGGAAGTCTCCGTCCACGCACTCCTCCATGCGCTTCAGGAGCAGTCCCTGATGGTCGCGGGCGAAGAGTTCATCCCAGTCCGACCCCCAGATGACCTTGATGACGTTCCATCCCGCGCCGCGGAAGGTGCCTTCCAACTCGTCGATGATGCGGGCGTTGCCGCGCACCGGGCCGTCGAGCCGCTGCAGGTTGCAGTTCACGACGAAGATCAGGTTGTCCAGCTTTTCGCGCGCGCCGAGGCCGATGGCGCCGAGCGTGTCAACCTCGTCGGTTTCGCCGTCGCCGACGAACGCCCAGACCTTGCGGTCGGTCTTCTCGATGAGGCCGCGGTTCTCGAGGTACTTCATGAAGCGCGCCTGGTAGATGGCGTTGAGCGGGCCGATGCCCATGCTGACGGTGGGGAACTGCCAGAAGTCCTGCATGAGCCAGGGGTGGGGGTAGCTGGAGAGGCCGGGGGTGCCGCGCAGCTCATGGCGGAAGTTTTTCAGGCGCGACTCGTCGAATCGGCCTTCGAGGTAGGCGCGCGCATAGACGCCGGGCGAGGCGTGTCCCTGGAAGTAGACGAAGTCGCCGGGCTGATCGCCCTTTTCGCTGGCGTACTTCGCGTGGAAGAAGTGGTTGAAGCCGACCTCCAGCAGCGTGGCCTGCGAGGAGTAGGTGGAGATGTGGCCGCCGATGCCGGGGTCGTACTTGTTCTGCTTGTGCACCATGGCCATGGCGTTCCAGCGCAGCAGCGCTTCGATGCGGCGCTCCAGCGGACGGTCGCCGGGGTAGGGGACCTCGTCGTGCCTGGGGATGGTGTTCTGGTAGGGCGTGACGAGCTCGCCGGTGGCGGGCACGCCGGCCTCACGGGCGCGGGTGCGCAGCGCGGTGAGCAGCACGGCGCCCTGCTCCCAGTCGTTGGCGACGACCTCGTCGAACGCCTCAATCCACTCCGCGACCTCTGCGGTGAGGTCGAGCTTTACTGCTTCGTCGAGCTTGGTTGCCATGGAAACCCCTCCGGCGCGCGTGCGCGGGTGTGCCTCTCTACGATAATGCGGCGGAGGGAATTCTGCACAGCCAAGAACTGCAAACGCGGAGGACGCGGAAGACGCAAAGGTACGCGGAGAAATACTTTGCGAACCTTTGCGACCTTAGCGGCCTTTGCGTTGCAGTTGTTTAGGTGGAGTAGTCGGCGTTTATTGACACGTACTCATGGGTAAGGTCGCAGGTGAGGAAGCTCGCGTGGCCGGGGCCGGCGGCGAGGTCCAGTGAGATGGTGTACTCGCGGGCGAGCATGGCGGCGTGAGTGGCGGCCTCGTTGTAGGCAGGGGCGAGCGCGCCATGGGTGAAGACGGGCAGGCCGCCGATATGGAGCGTCACGTTTGCGGGGTCGAAGTGGACGCCGGCCCGGCCTGCTGCCGCGAGGATGCGTCCCCAGTTGGGGTCGGCGCTGGACCAGGCGGTCTTGCACAGCGGGCTGGTGGCGATGGTGCGGGCGATGAGCTTTGCGTCGGCGTCGGTGGGCGCGCCGGTGATCTCGAGGGTGACGACGTGGGTCACGCCCTCGCCGTCGTCGATGATGGCGTGCGCGAGCGAGCCGCAGACTGTGTTGAGCGCGGTCTGGAAGGCGGCGGCAACTTCGGGCGTGGCTTCAACGCCGCTAGCGCCGCTGGCCAGCAACAGCACGGTGTCGTTGGTGCTCATGTCGCCGTCGATGGCGATGGAGTTGAAGCTGGCCTCTGCGGCCGCGGTGAGCATGGCCTGCAGGTGCTCGGCGCAGGCGGCGAGGTCGGTGAAGAGGTAGACCAGCATGGTGGCGTGGGGCACAACCTGCGGTCCGATCATGCCCGCACCCTTGGCGCAGCCGAAGAGATGGACTCGGCTTTCGCCGACGGTGAAGCTGGCCTGCGCGACTTTGAGTTTGGTGTCGGTGGTGAGGATGGCGGTGGCGAAGGCCTCGGCGTGCGCGGCGGTGCTGCCCAGCGTGGCGCCGGCGGCGGGGATCGCGGCGATGAGCTTGCCTGCCGGGAGCGGCACGCCGATGATGCCGGTGGAGCTGGGGAAGACCTCGTCTGCGGGACAGTTGAGCGCGGCTGCGAGGGAGGCGCAGGAGCGCTCGCAGGCGTCGAGCCCGCCGGGACCGGTGGCGCAGTTGGCGTTGCCGGAGTTCACCAGCACGGCGCGGACCTTGCTGCCGGTGGCGTCGAGATGTTTGCTGCCCACCGTGATGGGCGCGGCGACGAGCTGGTTGCTGGTGAACATCGCTGCGGCTACCGCGGGGGTGTCGGCGACGGCGAGTGCGATGTCAGGTTTGCCGCTGGCCTTGATGCCGGCGATGGCGCTGGACCAGCAAAAGCCGAGCGGGAGGGAAGGGGTGAGGCTCATCGAAATTAAGAGTATCAAGCTGCTTCAGGAAGAGCAGACAAAGACAAAAGCTTTTAACGCAGAGGACGCAATGGAAGAACGCAAAGGCCGCAGAGGACAATCGAGGCAGCGGCGTATACTTTCTCGATAACAGGGAGTTCTACACATGAGCAGCAATGGCAACGGGCACTCGAACGGCAACGGCACGCACGCCAGCGGCAACGACTACCAGGTCCCCCAGCCGCGCCGCGACTGGATCGTCAAGCGCCGCGAAGAGGCTGCGCGCACTGGTGACACCAACATGAGCCAGATTCACTTCGCGCGCAAGGGCCTGATCACCGAGGAGATGGCCTACGTCGCGCACAAGGAGAAGCTCTCTCCTGAGCTGGTGCGCGCGGAGATCGCCAAGGGCACCATGATTCTCCCGGCGAACATCAACCATCCCGAGCTGGAGCCGATGGTGATTGGTGTTGAGTCGCTGTGCAAGATCAATGCGAACATCGGCAACTCGGCGCTGGTGTCGAATGTGGATGAGGAGCTGCGCAAGCTGCATACTGCCGTCCACTTCGGTGCAGACACGGTGATGGACCTCTCCACCGGCGGCGACATTCCCATGATCCGCGAGCAGATCCTGCGCCACTCGCCGGTGCCGATCGGGACCGTTCCGCTGTATGAGGCGCTCAGCCGCGTGAAGAAGGTCGAGGACCTGAACATCGACCTGTACCTGGAGGTCATCGAGGAGCAGGCCGAGCAGGGTGTGGACTACTTCACCATCCACGCGGGCGTGCTGATTCAGTATGTGCCGATGGTCAGCAAGCGTATTACGGGCATTGTGAGTCGCGGCGGCGCCATCCTGGCGCAGTGGATGACGGCCAACCACAAGCAGAACTTCCTGTATGAGAACTTCGACCGCATCACCAAGCTGATGGCGAAGTATGACGTGAGCTACTCGCTGGGCGACGGACTGCGGCCCGGCTGCGTGGCGGACGCCAGCGACGAGGCGCAGTTTGCCGAGCTGAAGACCCTTGGTGAACTGACCCGGCAGGCGTGGAAGGACGACGTGCAGGTGATGATCGAAGGCCCCGGCCATGTGCCGATGGACAAGATCAAGGAGCAGGTGGATATGGAAGTTGCCCTCTGCGACGGCGCGCCGTTCTACGTGTTGGGGCCGCTGGTGACCGACATCGCGCCGGGGTATGACCACATCACCAGTGCTATCGGCGCGGCGATGATCGGCTGGCACGGCGCGGCCATGCTCTGCTACGTCACGCCGAAGGAGCACCTTGGCCTGCCCAACGAGAAGGACGTGAAGGACGGCATCATCGCCTACAAGATTGCAGCGCACGCGGCGGACATCGCGCGGCACCGCCCCGGCGCCCGCGACCGCGACGACGCCATCAGCCACGCGCGCTACACCTTCGACTGGGACAAGCAGTTCGCTCTGTCGCTGGACCCCGCGACCGCGCGTGGCATGCACGATGAGACCCTGCCTGATGACTATTACAAAGAAGCTGCGTTCTGCTCCATGTGCGGGCCGAAGTTCTGCAGCATGAACTGGTCCAGCAAGGTGGACAAGTTCAATGAAGAGGTACACGGGCTGAAGAAGCCGGACCTCACCCAGATCGTCACCGAGCAGATGGCGCTGCGGAGCTAAGGCTAGAACGCTCTCAGCGTAACCGCTAACGTTGACAGACGAACGGCCCACGGGGCCGTGGGCCGTTCGCCGGAGAGCAATCCCGTCATGCCGATGTTCCTCTCTGCGGGCAGGTGTGAGGGTCGTGCGCTCTCCACGAGCGGGCCAGCCGCACGTTCTGAACACTTTGCGGCCTGCACCGGGCGAATGTAAACGCTACGAACGGTGGTACTGCAACCCCTACGTTAGTAACGGGTAAGTGTCCGTTTTGGGTCACTTACCGGCGTCTTCGAGGATCTTGGCGGCACGGTTCAGCGCTTTGGTCAGCGCCACGAGCTGAGCCTGGGTGCGCGCGGCGTCGGCCTCGTCGATGCCCTCATTCACGCCAGGGATTACCACGGCGGCGTAGCCGGTGTACTCACCGGGAGCGTAGATAGTGTGCTTGTACCAGGGACGGTGGGGCAGGCCGGCGTTGTTCAGCAGTGCGGTCTCGGCGTCGCGCAGGGCGAAGTTCACGCCGGCCAGCGCGACGCCGCTCTGGTGGCTCGTCTGCAGCTTGTAGACGCTCTCCCCTGCAGCGGCAAAGCGCTGGGCCGCGGTGGTGGCGTCGCTGAAATCCAGGCTCATCTTCGCGGCGGTGGCACGCTCCTGCGCGGCCTTCAGATAGCTGACTACGTCCTGGCCGTAGAGCCGGTAGTCGTAGGGCAGAACGTCGGTGTCTGCCATATGCAGCACCTCCAGGCCGAAGACGCGGGCCTGCTGCTGCTCATAGACGAAGGTGGGGTCGGCGAACTTGATGAACCAGTTGTAGTTGTCGAAGACGGAGTGGTAGACGCCGTAGGGGCCGTCCGAGCCGATGTCGGTGGCGGGCACGCCGAGGTGCTGGAGGAACGGCGTGAAGTCCGAACCGGAGCCGAGGGTGCCGATGCGAACCTCGGTGATGGGCTCGGCTGCGCGGATGCGACTGCCGGCTTGCTGCGCCTTGAGCCACTGGTCGTAGACGCTGCCGCCCTTCGGGCTGGGGACCTCGCGGGCGACCTCGCGCACGAACTGCTTGAGCGAGGGCACGGCAGCGGCGGTGAACTCCGGGCCGGAGACGCCGACGTCGGTATTGAAGTAGGCGACGGCGTGGGACAGCTCGGCGGCGTGCATCTCGGCCCACTCGGTGGAGCCGATCAGGCCTTCTTCCTCGGCGTCCCAGCTGCCGATGACGATGGTGCGGCGCGGCTTCCAGCCCTGTTTCAGCAACTCGCCAAAGCCATGCACGGCCTCCAGCATGGCGGCGGTGCCGCTATTGGGGTCCACCGCGCCGAAGGCCCAGGCGTCGCGATGGTTGCCGGCGACCACCCAGGCGCGGGTGTCCCAGCCGGGGATGATGCCGATCACGTCCCAGATGGTGCGCAACTTGTACTCCTGCTCCAGGTGCATGTGCACGGTGATGGAGGCAGTGCCGCCGAGGTGATAGGTAAAGGGCAGGCCACCCTGCCAGTCGCGCGGCGACTCGGCCCCCCCCAGCCCTTGCAGGATGGGCTCGGCGTCCTGGTAGGAGAGCGGGTTGGCGGGGATGGATGGCTGGTTCATCTTCGCGGGGTCCGTAATACGTTCGCTGTCCGGCAGGTCCGGGGTGGAGGCCACGCCGGGGGTCTCGGGGTCGCCGGGGTAGCGTGTGAGGAACTGCACGGAGCCGCGCTGCACGGCGCTGGCCGGACGCCAGGGGCCGCGCGGATACATGTCGCCATGAACGTAGCCGTCGTCGGCGGGGTCGGAGTAGATCAGCACACCGACGGCGCCGAGCTGCTGCGCGATCATTACCTTGACGCCGCGGAAGTTGGCGCCATAACGCACCAGGACGATCTTGCCCTTCACGCTGATGCCCATTTTCTCCAGCAGCTTGAAGTCCTGGACGGTGCCGTAGTTGGCGTAGACCACCTGCGCGGTGACGTCGCCGGAGGCCGAGGAGCCGTTGAAGGCGGGCAGCACGCGCGGGTCGTCCTGGAAGGGGTCGCCGCCATACTCTTTGGGGTCGACGTGCTCCGGGGTGGGGCCGGACATCAGGCGGCGGCCGGCGGCGTCGAAGGCCGCAATCTCTATCTTGAGGGGCTTGTTCAGGTAGACGCGGAAGGGCACGATCTCCGTGGTCAGGCCGGCGGCCCGAAACTTCGCGGCGACGTACTGCGCGGTGCGTTGGTCCTCCGGCGAGCTGGCCCAGTGGGGCTCGGAGGTAAGCGTCTTCAGGTGCTCGCCGGCGAGCTTGGCGTCGGGCACGGAGAGGAAGAGGTTGTCCCACTTCTGCTGGCGGGAGAAGTCGTTGTAGCCGAAGACGCTGGGCGTGGGGCCGAGATCCACGGAGGATGTGGGGGGTTCGGCGAGAGGCGGCGCTGCGGCTGTGGCGGCGGCCGGCTCAGGAACGGCGGTAGGCGGCGCCGGTAATGTCTCCGTCGGAGGCATCGCCGAGGGGAGGGCGCCGGAGGTGTTTGCGGGCGGGCCGGGAGTCTCTCTGGGTGAGGCTGCAGTTGCCGGCGCAGGCTCTGCGACTGCCGGGGAGGGCGCGCTTGGGGCTGGGACCGTCTTAACTGCTACAGGAGCAGCGGCGGGCGTACGAGGGGCTTGTTTCGGAACCGTGGCCGGTGCAGGCGAAGCGGCGGGCGCCGTCGATGTGGAGTTTGCGGAAGCCTCGGCCGGTGGCGCGGCTGCCGGCTGGTCGGCGGAGTGGGCAGCGGTCCGCGTTGGATAGACCGGTGGCGGAGGGTTGCGGCGCGCCGGGGTAGGGGCGCCGATAGCGGAGCTCGTCGACGGAGGCGTGGCGGGCGGCGGTGTGGTCAGCGCCGGGGCGGGGGATGCGCTCTGCGGAGGTGTGGGGGATGCGGGTGGCGGCGCTGCGCTGGGTCCGGCTGCCGGACGGGTGGCGAAGTCGTCGGGCGGGGGCGGCCCGGAGATCACGGCGCCGTTCTTCGCTCCGACGGCAGTGACGGGCGGAACCTTTTCGACCGGCCGGGAGGACTTCTTCGCCGGTGTACCACGCAGATCCACCGGCACCGGCGTGGTGGAGGCACCGGAGCTGTCGGGCAGGGAGGCCGGGTAGACCGGTATCGACACCGGCGTGGGCTGCGGCTTGGGGGGCGCGGTCGGGTCCTGCGAGGTGCTGTCCTGCGCGCGGGCGGTCGCGAAGATGAAAAGGAGAAGAAGAAAGGCCCAGGCGGTCGATCGGCGCATCGTTTGAACTCCTAGAATCGTTACCTTGGAGTTTACGCGAAGACCGGGCCTGGGCACTGCGGGTTTCTTTACAGCGGCTGGGTGCAGAACTTGCAGCGCTTAGCCTCCAGCGGGACATCGGAGAGGCACTCCGGGCACGGCTTGGTGGTTACCTCTTCGGGTGCTGGAGGGTTGAACTTCTTCATGAGGTACTGCGCGGGCAAAACGATGACGAAGTAGACCACCAGGGCGATCAGCAGAAAGTTGATGACGGCGGTGAAGAAGGTGCCGTACTTGATGACGCCGCCGTTCAACTCGTAGACGAGCGAGTCGAAGTTGGGCTTGCCGACGATGGCTCCGATGAGCGGGCTGATGACGTTGGCAGTGAGCGCAGTGACGATGGCGCCGAAGGCGCCGCCGATGATGACGGCGACGGCGAGATCGAGCACGTTGCCTTTGAGGATAAAGTCGCGAAATCCTTTCAACATGAAACCTCCAGATGATGTTGCTTTCAGCCACAGCTCAGACTTTGGATTGGGTCTGGGCGAGTATATCGCAGCGCCGCGCTGACGTATTCTGGCAGGGTGCGTCCCTCCTCCATGCGCGTGCGTCTGGTCTCCTTCGGTCCGCTGAAGTCCGCATTTGCCGCGGGCGGCGAGAGCCGCGAGTTGCCCGAGGGCGAGTCCGTGGGTGGCTTGCTGGAGCGGCTGCGCGCGGAGGCCGCAGTGCCCGGCGACGCGTTGCGCTGTGCGGCGGTCGCTGTGAACCACGAGTACGCCAGTGCGGAACAGACGCTCCACGACGGTGATGAGGTGGCGATCCTGCCTCCAGTGAGCGGCGGAAGCGAGACGATGATTGCGCTGGTGCGCGCGCCCATCGATGCAGACGCCATCGTGCGGAGCGTGAAGTCCGGCGCGGACGGAGCGGTGTGTGTCTTTGACGGCATGGTGCGCGACAACACCCGCGGCCGCGCCACGCTGCACCTGGACTACGAGGCCTATGAGGAGATGGCGTTGCGCCAGATGCGCCTGTTGCGCGAGGAGGCCATCGAGCACTTCGGCGTGCGCGAGGTGGCCATCGTGCACCGGCTGGGGCGGCTGCAGGTGGGCGAGACCAGCGTGCTGATCGCGGTGGCCTCGGCGCACCGCGGCGCGGCCTTCGACGCCTGCCGCTGGGTAATCGACACGCTCAAGAAGACCGTCCCAATCTGGAAGCGGGAACAGTTCGCTGACGGCGCGGTATGGGCCGACGGCGAGCCCTTTCCCGAAGAGATAGCAGGGACCCGCCGGTGAAGGCTGCACAGATTGTTTTCGCTTGTCTGCTGGCGTTCGCAACAGGATTGCGCGCGCAGCAGCCGCAGCCGCCTGCTCCCATCGAACGACAGACGCCGCCCATCCCCACCATCCGCGTGGAGAGCCGGCTGGTGAGCGTCGCGCTGAATGTGGTGGACGAGAACGGCGCGCCGGTGGGCGGGCTCACCGAGGCGGACTTCGAGGTTGCGGAGGACGGCAGGCCGCAGAAGATCGCTGTCTTTGAGAAAGAGTCGTCCACACCGCTGGAGATCGTGCTGGCCATCGACGCCAGCGAGAGCGTCTTCGCCGACGACCGCCTGGAGCGCGAAGCCGCGAAGAGCTTTGTGAGGTCGCTGCTGCGCCCGCAGGACCGCCTGGACCTGATGGACTTCGCCGACAGCGTGGATGAACTGGTAGGCTTTACCGCCGACACTCATCGCATCGAGGACGGCCTGTCGCGCATCCAGCACGGCGACGCCACCGCGCTGTACGACGCGGTCTACCTGGCCGGACAGCGGCTGGCGCAGACCCCCTCGCCCGTAGGCGCGCGCAAGGTGATGGTGCTGATTACCGACGGCGAGAATACCACCCACCACGGCAGCTACGACGACGCCATCGAGGAGGCCGAGCGCGCCGGAGCCATGGTCTACGCGTTAATCATTGTGCCGGTGGAGGCTGACGCCGGGCGCAACACCGGCGGCGAGCACGCGCTCATCCAGATGTCCCGCGACACCGGCGGCAAGTTCTACTACGTAGCGGACAAGCATGACCTGGGGCCGGCGTTCCAGCACGTCTCGGATGATCTGAGAACGCAGTACACGGTGGGCTACTACGCTCCGCAGCGCGGGGTGGAAAGCTCCGGACTGCGCCATATTCATCTGGAGCTAAAGGACCCCGCGCTGCGCGCGAAGTACACGTTGCGCTACCGCACCGCGTACTACGGCAACCGCTGAGGGCACCCGCCGCATCCAATCACCATTCCCATCGCGTACTTCGCGTTTTTCCTTCGCGGCCATTGCGTTCGTTTTTGTTCTTCGTCTTGTTTTTCGTCCTCGTGTACCTCGTACAATCTCTCTATGGCTCTCAAAAAGAGACACAAAGGCCCGCCCACCGGTGAGACCGGCCAGGAGGCTCTGTACCTGAAGTCGCTGAGCGACCGCCAGGTGCAGGTCGCCGTGAAGCTGCGCGACGGCGAGGTGGTGCACGGCTGGATCGAATACTTTGACGACATGATGCTGCGCCTGACGCGCACCGGCAAGCCCAACCTCTTCATCTATAAGGCACAGATCCGCACCATCACCGAAGGCGGCCCCGCGGGCGCGCGACGCAGCGGCAACCGCGAAGACGCCTCGCCGCTGTAGCGCGGGGACCCTGGAAGGAAGTTGCAGTGGCAGAGTTTTTGAAGACGGCGGAGTCGATTGCGCGCGAGGCGGGAGCACTGCTGCGCGAGTTCTACCACCGCGGCGTGCGCACCGAGTACAAGGGCGACGTGGACCTGGTGACCGAGGCCGACCGCGCCAGCGAGAAGCTCATTGGAGAGAGACTGCGCGCGGCGTTTCCTACGCATGGTATCTACGGCGAAGAGGGCACGCGCTCCGGCCTGGACGCCGAGTTCCGCTGGTACGTGGACCCGCTGGACGGCACCACCAACTTCGCGCACGGCTTTCCCGCGTTCTGCGTGGTGCTGGGATGCGAGCAGCGCCACGCGGGGCTGAAGCCTGATGAAGACGGCGAGATGGTCGCGGGCGTGATCTACGATCCGCTGCGGGACGAGATGTTCACTGCCGCGCGCGGCGAGGGCGCGACCCTGAATGGCGAGCGGATTCACGTCTCGAAGGCCAAGTGGTTGCAGGAGTCGCTTATCGCGACAGGCTTTCCCAGCCACAAGCGGCACCGCTCGCCGAACGTGCACTTCTACCAGGAGTTCACGCTGCGCTCGCACGGCGTGCGCCGCGCGGGCTCGGCAGCGCTGGATATGGCGTACGTCGCCTGTGGCCGGCTGGACGCCTTCTGGGAGTTCCAACTGAACCCTTGGGACACCAGCGCGGGCTACCTGCTGGTGGAGGAGGCCGGCGGCACGGTCACCCACTTTGACGGTGGAAAGTTCACGCTGGACAGCCGCGAGGTGCTCGCCAGCAATGGGCTGATCGCCGCGGAGATGCAGCAACTGTTCGCGGACCTGTTCGCCGGGCGTAACCTGGAGCCGATTCCCACGCCGGCGGAGTTCGCCGCGCGGCGTGCCGTGGAGGGAAAGTGACACCCAGAAAGAAGCTCGTGCAAGTTCTTGGACTGCTAACAGTGGCATTCTTAACCTTTTGGCTACTCCGGGCATGGGGCATAGCCGGCGACTGTACACCACAGGAGGTTGACGGTCAGTGTGGCATGTCATCAGCCATGGGTGAGCTCTTCGGTATCATCAGTGCGTGCGTCATCTTCGCCGTGGGCATGATCGGCTTGGCGATAGGATGGTACAAATCATCGTCGAAGTAGGCCCGTCGGAGTCCGAGTTGCAGATTTTGGCGATGCGCGGTTTGTTGTTAGAATCAAGGTCTACGAGACTGAGTCAGCAATAAATCAAGGAGAGTTTAGAACCATGGCGTATGTGATTGCGGAACCCTGTATCGGCACCAAGGACCGGGCGTGTGTGGACGCCTGCCCGGTGGACTGCATCCACCCCAAGGCCGATGAGCCCGGCGGCGAAGAGGCCAAGCAGCTCTTTATTGATCCCGTGGAGTGCATCGACTGCGGTGCCTGCGTGCCGGTCTGCCCGGTCTCGGCCATCTACGCCGGCGACGACCTGCCGGAGAAGTGGGCCAGCTACCTGGAGACCAACGCCGCGCACTTCGGACGGTAAATCTCCATAGAGTTTCCGACGTTGCAACAGCGCGCGGCCTTCGGGTCGCGCGTTTTGCGTTCGACTGCAAACGCAACGGTCGCGAAGGTCGCGAAGGTGCGCAAAGGGAATCCTCCGCGTACCTCCGCGTCCTTAGCGTCCTCCGCGTTTGCAGTTTGATTGGATGAGACGATAGAGCCATGCCCGAAGGCCGCCAAATCCCGCACCACGGCGAAGCCATCGTGCTGCGCACGTGGCCGTTCCATGAGGCTGACCTGCTGGTCTCGCTGTTCACGCGCGACCAGGGCCGGGTGAAAGGCGTGGCGCGCCACGCGATGAAGTCGCGCAAACGCTTCGGCGGCGCGCTGGAGCCGACCACGCAGGTGCTAGCCCACTACACCGAGCGCCCCGGGCAGGAGCTCGTCCGCCTGGACCAGTTTGAGATTCTGTGGTCGCCCATGACCGCGCCGGTGGACGCGCTGCGCCTCGCCGCGCTGCAACTCGTCGTCGAGGTGCTGGAAGAGGCCATGCCGGAGCTCGCCGCCGACGACAACATCTTCCGCCTCGCCGTCACCGTCCTCACCGCAATCCAAACAACAAAACCCGGGTGCCCCATCCATGACGACAGCCTCACCGTCGGCATGGGTGGGGAACCTCAGCCGCTGACGTTACCCGTTCCAACCGCCGGCGTCTATCTCCCCATCACCTACTTCTGCCTCTGGATGAACCGCCTGATGGGCTGGATGCCGGAGTTGGGCCACTGCGCGGCGTGCGGTCTCGACCTGCGCGGCGAAACCGTCTGGTGGTCGCCGACCGCCGACGGCGTCACCTGCGCCGACGACCGCCGTCCGCAATCGCGGCCCTTGAGCGCGGCGTCGGTCGCCGAGAGTGTCCGCATCGCACGCACGCCGCTGCCGGAGCTGGCCGCCGAAGATTGGCCCGCCGCGCGCAGCGCCGACCTGCGGGCGTTTGCGATCGG
>Ga0302157_10001473_pt1 | contig 28890 bp, 19 predicted proteins | sample I_Bog_N3_3_FD_193502 | JGI IMG/M metagenome (GOLD analysis project Ga0302157, IMG submission 193502) | Peat permafrost microbial communities from Stordalen Mire near Abisko, Sweden - I_Bog_N3_3 | ecosystem: Environmental > Terrestrial > Soil > Wetlands > Peat | place: Sweden: Abisko, Stordalen... | reverse complement strand
CGGGTTGGTGGGATCGCGTGGCACCTGCGATCCGTCCGGGTTGGTCAGCGCAAACTCCACCTTGGTCGGAATAAACGTGTACGGCGAACTGGAGCGGATATCAAACCCGCGCACCTCGTTTTCGCCGCCGCCATAGATACGGCTGAACGGAGGCGCTACCTGCCCGCCATAGCCCGCAATGTTGGACAGTTGCACGCGGTAGCCCAGCACGTTGTGGCCCTCACGGTTCACGCGCAGCCCCTTCATGGGGAAGAACTGCCGGTAGGTCGCGGTGGGTGCGTAGTACTTGGTGTTGCCGCCCACGCCCGCCAGCTGGAAGGCGATGTTCAGGTCCTTGCCGTTGTGCGGGCCCACAGCGCGGTCCAGCGTGGAGAAGCTGAAGCTCGGCGTCACCATCGACGTGATGATGCCGTTCAACTGGTTCTGCCCCGCAATGCCCGAACGGAACGCCAGCGTCTGGAAGACGTTCAGCGTGTTCTGGTTGAACGTCGTAATCCCAGACTTGGACAGGGAGTAGGACAGGCCCACGCGCGCCACACCCGAGCGCCGGAAGAGATTTCGCAGCGCCTCGCTGGTCGAGATCACCAGCCCCGTCGTCGAGTTGTTGTAATTCGTCAGCAGTGACTGCTGCGCGTTGGTCAGGTTCGCGCTCTGCCCGTTGGTAATCGCGTAACTCTTCGCCGGGTTGTAGTCGTACTTGCTGGTAGAAACTTGTATGCCCAGCGATATCGGCTTGTTGCGCAGGTAGGGCTCATTGAAGCCCAGGCTCAGGTTGCGCGACAGATCGCCGATGTTGGCGTTCACGCTCAGCGTTTCGCCCAGTCCCAGGAAGTTGTTCGTCTCATAGTTCAGCCCGATGAACGAGCCGGACAGCCCACTCAGGCCGCCGTTCAGCCCGATGGAGTTCTTGCCCTTCTCCTTCAGCTTCACCAGCAGGTCCACGGTGCCCGCGTCGGTGTTCTGGCGCGTCTCCACGTCCTGGTCGGACTTCAGCGTGTCAAAGTAGTTCAGCTGGTTCAGGCGCAGCAGGCTCAGGTCCACCAGGCGGCTGTTGTACACCTGGCCCTCTTCGATCAGCATCTCGCGGCGGATGACCTTGTCGCGGGTCAGCGTGTTGCCGCTGAACTCGATGCGCGAGACGTAGAACGGCTTGCCCTCGTCGATGTCGATGTCCAGGTAGACGAGCTTCTTGGCCTCATCCACGCGTGGCGTCGGCGTGCCGACCATGTTGATGTAGCCGCCCTCGCCGTAGGCCTTGCGCAGTTGCTCCAGCCCCTTGCCGAAAAGCGTCGCGTTGAAGTACTCGCCGTCTTTCTGCGCAAACTGCGCGCGCAGCGCCTTGTTGTTGGAATAGGCCTTGTTGCCGGTGAATGTGATGCCGCCCAGACGGTAGCGCTCGCCCTCTTCCACCGGGATCAGGATGTCCACCCGCTTGCCCGTTGAAGGTCGCAGCGTGAACGGGTTGATGCCGCCGGCATTGCGCACATTGGTCTGCGGCTCGCCGGTAATGGCCTTGAAGTAGCCCTTGTCGCGGTAAGCCTGCCGCACCCGCTCCGCGTCCTCGTCCAGCTTGCTGGCGTCGAAGGTGCGCGGGAAGATGTCCTCCAGGAAGATCGAGTGCGGTATTCCGATCGGCTTCAGGTTCTTCATGGACTCCACCAGCTCGCGATGGCCGAGCGCGTGGTTGCCGTCAAAGGCGATCTTGCCCACCTTCACCGTGGGTCCTTCCTTGATGTGGAAGGTCAGCGCCACGGCCGCTGGAGGAATCGTCTTCACCTCGGTGCGGATGGTGGCGAACTGGTGGCCGTGCTCGCCCAGCATCTCCTGCAGCACCACCTCGGCGCGCTTCACATGGGTGGGGTCGTACTGGCTCTCTACCGAAAGCTGCACCTTTTCCTTCTTGAAGCGCTCCAGCACGTCGGAGACGGTGATCGCGTTCAGCCCGGTGTACTCGATGGTCCGGATGGTCGGCTTCTCCAGGACGTAGACCTCCAGCTGCACACAGGTGGGCTCGTCCACGCGCTCAATGCTCACGTTGTCAAAGTAGCCGGTGTTCCACAGGGAGTTAAAGTCGCGCTCCACCACCGCCGGGTCGTACACATCGCCGGCACGGCTGAACAGCCGCGCCAGGATGGACTCCTTCGGTATGCGGCGGTTGCCGATGACCTGCGTCTGGCAAAGGACCTGCGGTGCGCTGGCCGCGCTGAACCGCGGCTGCGCCTGTACCTGTGCCACGGCGGCGGAGCTCAGCGCAGGCAGCGCCGCTATCGCGCCGGCAAGCCACAACGCAGTCCGGGGGATGGAGACGATGCGGCTTTGGCGCGTGCGCACAGGCTGGGTCGTACACTTCAGGGAGCTTGCGCTCACTCGGTTTCCGGTAAAGATACTCACACCCTCACGGCTCTTTGAATCTGTGCCCTGCGCTTTACGAAGGGGGAGATTTGATTATAGGGGACAGGCGGCACCCGGGTCGCCTCCCCCTCTATTTCGCAGCAGTTCAGGTGTCTGTTTGACCTGCTTTGAAGCGGACGGGGCTTCAGCCCAAGTGTGTGATCTGCGACGCGCTACCACCTCCCAAACCCCGCCGTCACCGCCGCCAGATCGGTCGTCTTCAGAAAGTCCGCAATCTCGGCCGCCATCCTTGCTTCGGCCATGTCCACCGGCAGCGTCACATCGGGGCTCTCCACCTTCAACAGCACCGGCACGGGCCGCGCGGCCACGCTCTGCATGGGCAGCTCCTTGTGCGGCCGCGCATACACCATGGTGATGTGCTGGCCGGTCTGCGAGTACTGCTGGCAACTCCCGCCGTCGCATACCGTGGACTCCTCCAGCTTCTGCACCGCGCCGTTGTTGTACATCGCCGCCGTCAGCGCCACCGGCCCGCTGGGCGACGCGTCCTCAATCTGCCCGTGCCACGTCGGGTCTTCGCCCCGCGCAATGTGGCACACCTCGGCGTCATGAATGCTCAACAGCGGCGAGATGCCCAGCGACACACGGTCGCCCGGCACCGCCGGACCGCCCGGTGTGGCCGCAGGCTTGTCCGGCCCCACGTACTCGCCCCAGGTGTAGACCACCACGCCCTCATAGGTCTCATCGTGCCAGGTGCGCACCAGCCGGTAGGCCCCAATGCTCTCCGGCAGCGGCGGCATCACGCTGTCCAGCGGCGTCTGCGCGCGGCTGCTGTGCAGGTAGTCCGCGCCAAAGACCCCGGCCAGCAGCAGCACCGCCGCCGCCTTGCTCAGCACCGGCCACGCACGCACGCTCTTCCGCTCTGCCGGCGGCGGCGCTGCCACCGCCGGACGCTGCCGCAGCTTCTCAATCGCGGTAAAGAAGATCGCCAGTGCCAGCACAAAGATGCACGCTCCCACAATGTGATCGGCCAGCTCCTCGTGCGGCCCCAGCCACGGATGGCTCACCGTAATCTTGTCGTAGATCACCATCGCGCACAGGCGCAGAAAGTTGAACACATATCCCAGCAGGACCCCGGCAACCACCACCGGCAGAAACACGTACCAGCGGAAGCGGTAGTAGTACGCCACCACAATCGCTGTCAGCCCCATGGTGATGGATCCGCGCAGCCCGTCGCAGCCCGGCGCGATAAACATCCCCGTGGAGGGCGAGAACATGATCTTCAGCTCGCCGGAGTTCAGCCGCACGCCGATCAGGTGCGCGAACGCCCGCGCCACCACCGCTCCGGCGTGCTGCAGCGGCACGTCCACGCGCCGGCTGAAGGTCTGCGGCACCGGAATCACCGCCCACATCAGCAGCACGGGGAACCACGCCGCGCGCAGCAGCCGCGTCCCGCCGAACAGCAGCACAAAGCTGGCCGCGTACACCACGGCTATCAGCGGCAGCGGCGGCAGTTGCAGTAGCCAGTTTTTGTTCACGGTCACAATCAGCAGGGTCTGGTCGCGCACAAACACCAGCATCACCGCCGCCGCCAGCAGGAAGAATCCCAACCAGGTGCCGCCGGTCTCCCAGCCGATGTCGCGCCAGTCGCGCACAATCAGCGCCGCGCAGAAGAACGGCACCACCAGCCCCACGGACTTCAGCGCGTCGCTCTGCCATATCCCGGCCAGCGCCTGCACCGTGCTGTAGACCGCAAACAGTCCCACCGCGGCACACGCACAGGCAATCGCAGCCACGGTGCGCGGCGAGAGTCGAAAGTTTGTCGAAAAGAGGGAAAGCCTTGAGGTGACGCTATCCGCAGGATGGGTCACAATCGGCACTCCAAAAGGGCCAGGCAGCCGTGGCGGAGGCTACTTCTTTACCGCTCGCCGCGCCCGAAAGCGCGTGCGCAGGGTCGACGCCGCAAAGACGCCGCTCGCCAAGCCCGCCAGGATCAGCGTGGGATTTTCAGGCGTATCGTCACAGCCGCCCTGGGCGTGGGCCGGTACAGCGACCGCCAGGGCCAGCGCAACAGCGATCAGGAGAAAGGTCTTCTTCATAGGTTCCGTTTCTGCCCCCTTGGCTCGTTTTCTTGGCGGGAGGGTATCACTTCGGGCGGCCGCTCTGACTTCTGTTGTATTCACTCTTGAGAGCGGACCCAGACAAGTATCTTCAGCATAGGAGGTGCATCGGGGTAAGTCAACGCGAATCCTGCCCCGTTCGGGGTATTGTCCTCAAATCGGACACCCCGGCGGCCCGGCTACCGTCCCTTCATCGGCCCAGTCTTCGGTCGCATTAGTTTCGCATCCGCCCTTGGCTTCCTCATCCGTCCGCCCGCTGGCTGTAAAATTGGGCGTTGTATCCATAGGAGGACAGCGGCAATGGCGTCGGCAATGGCAGGCATGGAGGCCCTCACGGGCGTTTACGACAGTTTGAAGTCGCGCATGAGCAAATCCGTGGACGACTTTCGCGCCAACCTCGCCAGCGTACGCACCGGCCGCGCCTCGGTCCACATGCTGGACGGTATCCGCGTGGACTACTACGGCACCGAAACCCCGCTGAACGAACTCGCCCAGCTCAAAACCCCAGAGGCCACTCTGATCGTCGTCGAGCCCTTTGACCCCTCCATTGTTACGGCGGTCGAGAAGGCCATCCGTACCAGCTCCCACGGCTTCAACCCCATGCACGACGGCAAGGTCATCCGCGTCCCCGTCCCACCCATGACCGAGGAGCGCCGCAAAGAGGCCGTCAAGCTGATGGCCGGCACCGTGGAAGACCACAAGACCAGCATCCGCAACATCCGCCGCGACGGCAATGAGACCGTGAAGAAGGCCGCCAAGGACAAACTCATCTCCGCCGACGACGAAAAGCGCGCCAACGAAGAGATCCAGCAACTCACCGACACCGAGATCAAGCGCATCGATGAACTGTTCAAGGCGAAAGAAAAAGAAGTGATGACGCTGTGAGGCAGCCGTTCGTTCTCAGTTCTCAGTTTTTCGCCGTCATCCTGAGCGTAGCGAAGGATCTCTGTATTTCCGCCGCTACGCCTCTGCTTTGAAGGGGCGGGACTTCAGTCCCGCCGTTCCATGCAACACTGGCACCGTGGCTTCAGCCACGGAGGGAACCACCTGGACCGCACCATGATCCCGCGCAGACGCCTCTACCTTGCTGGGGTCATCGCCGCTGCCTTCGCCTCCGGCTGCTCCGCCTCCCCCACCGGACAAGCTGCCACCCCTCAGCCCCCCGCCGAGGTCACCTTCGCCGTCGCCGGGGATGTCATCCCGCATCCGGCGGTGCGCGCGGCTGCGGTGGCGGCTGGCCCCGGTGCCGCCGGCTGGGCTGCGCTGCTCGCCCCCGTCAGCGATGTCTTCCAGAACGCCGACTTCGGCTTCGTCAACATGGAGACCCCCGTCGCTCCCCAGCACACCCACGGCACCCGCCCGTTCCTCTTCGACGCCCCCATCGACCTCATCACCGGCCTCCAGCAGAGCGGCATCAAGATCGTCTCCTTCGCCAACAACCACGTCATGGACCAGGGCTTCGCCGGCTTTGCCGAGACCCGCCAGCATCTTCGCGAACAGGGCATGCTCTTTGCCGGCTCCGGCGACACCGAAGCCACCTCCTGGCAGCCCGTCATCGTCGAAAAGAACGGCATCAAAGTCGGTTTCCTCGGCATGACGCGGTGGCTCAACGGCGGCAGCAATCCGTCGGACCCCACCCAGCCGCACGTCAACTTCTTCCCCTACCCCGCCGGGAAGGGCGGTGCCAGCGACTCGCCCGGCATGGATGACGCCGGGGTGCTCGCCGCCGTGCGCCGCGCCCGCGCCCAGTGCGACTTCCTGGTCATCTCTATCCACTGGGGCGTGGAGTACGCCGCCGCCCCGCGCCCCGAGGACGTCGCCATCGCCCACCAGATGCTGGACGCCGGCGCCACCGTCATCCTCGGCCACCACCCCCACGTGCTGCAGCGCATGGAGAGCTACCGCACCGCCGACGGCCGCAACGCCGTCATCTTCTTCTCGCTGGGCAACTTCCTCTCCAACCAGTCGCGCGACTACCGCGAGGGCTCGCAGCCCGCCTCGGAGGGCGACCCCCGCGACGCTATCATCGGTCTCTTCTCCGCCGTCCGCACCACCACTGCGGACAAAGGCACCCGCGTCGAACTCGCCCAGGTCGCCATCCTCCCCGTCTGGGGAGACAACAGTCGCACTGCCCTCGTCGACGGCAGCACCCGTCTCCCGGCCATCGGTCCGGTCCTCATCGACCGCGAGATTCCCCTCCTGCAAGCGCCCGGCGATGCCGCCCGGCTGAAGCTGCTCGAAGACCGCCGCCGCATCCTGCTGGCCCGCACCGGCGGCGACCGCCTGGTCACCTCCCCACCGAAAATGTAATGACTGAAGACGCGCTTTAAGCAGATCAAGAGCACCTCAAGACGCCAAATTGCGTGCTCCAGGAGGCTCTAATTCGCCGCCTCCAGCACTGCGTCCGCTACCGCCACCGCCTCCCGTGCCGCCTGAACATCATGCACGCGCAGAATGTGCGCGCCGCTCAGCACCGCGGTCACATTGCCCGCAAGGGTCGCCATCCGCCGCGCCTCGGCCCGGGGCAGGCCCGCGGGCTGCACCGGCTTCACCACGTCGCCCAGAAATCCCTTCCGCGACAGCCCCACCAGCAGCGGCAGCCGCAGTTGATGCAGCCGCCCCAACTGCGCCAGCAGGCAGAAGTTCTCCGCGCCGCGCTTGCCAAAGCCGAACCCCGGGTCCACCACCATCCGCTCATCCTCCATGCCCGCGGCCTCGGCAATGGCCACGCTCTCACACAGACCGGCGAACACCTGTGACACCACCTCGTCGCGGCTCATCGCGCCCTGCGCCAGGGACTCGCGCACCCGGCCCCGCGCATACATCAGCACCACGCCGCAGCCGCTGCGGGCCACCGTCTCAGCCATCTCCATGTCCCAGGTCATGCCGGAGACGTCCTTCAGAATCTCTGCTCCTGCCCGCGCTGCCTCCCGCGCCGTGGCCGCGTGCCAGGTGTCCACCGCCACTAACGCCTGCGGCCGCGCCTGCAGCAGCCCCTCCAGCACCGGCAGCAACCGCGCGCACTCCTGCTCGGCGTTCACCGTCTGCGTTCCGGTGCGCGTCGCCGCCGACCCCAGCTCTACAATGTCCGCTCCGCTGTCCACCGCCTCCACCGCCGCGCCCAGCGCAAACTTTGCGTTGGCCGCCGCCGGCATCCCAGTCTCTGCCGCCAGATTCACAATCGCCATCAGCCGCGTGCGCTCGCCCAGCTCCACCCGGCGCGTGCGCAGCCGCCAGCAGAACCGTGGTCGCGACAGCGTAACTGCGGAAATTTCCATGCGGCATTGTACTCAGGGTTGTTCCGTTTCCGCTGTACACTCGGGAACAATGTTTGCCCTGCAACGTTTTCTCACCTGCGCCGCTCTGCTGCCGGCGCTCGCTCTCGCGCAGCAGCCCGCCGCGCCCGTGCCGCACCCCATCTTCCCCCACGGAGACGCCACGCCTCTGGGAAGCCGGATCGCCGCTCTGCTCGCCGACCCCGCGGTGGCACGCGCGCATTGGGGCATCGCGGTCACTTCCATCGACGGCACACCCATCTACGGCTTCAACGAAGGCCAGTTTTTCCGCCCGGCGTCGAACGCGAAGCTGTTTACTACGGCGGTGGCGATGGCGCTGCTGGGGCCGAAGTCCACCGTGCAGACGGAGCTTGTCGCTAACGGAGAAGTTGGGCTCGAACAACATCCGTGGGGAGAAGACGGTGTATTGCACGGCTATCTCGCGCTGGTAGGCAATGGTGACGGGAACTTTGGCTCTGACCGGACCTTCCCCTACCATGCGGCCTCGCCGGGACAGCCGCCCCCGCGCACGGTGCCTGCGTTACAGGCATTCGACGACATGGCCGCGACACTCGCTGCGCACGGCGTCCGCCGCGTGACCGGCGGCTTGAGCGCAGAGGATACGGCGTGGCCTTACGATCCGCTGCCCGACACCTGGGGGCTCGATGATGTGCTGTGGGGCTACGGCGCTCCCGTCTCTGCGCTGACAGTGAATGACAACGAGGTCAAGCTGACGGTGACACCTGCCGCCGAGCCCGGCAAGCCCGCCACGGTGGCCTTTGATCCGGCAGTGCCCTACTACCATTTGGACAGGGACTTGGGGTGGGTCGGTACGGTCGCTGCGGGCGCAACCGCGTCGGTCGTCGTGCGCAGGGAGCCGGGGTCACACTCTGTTAGCGTGACGGGAACTGTCGCCGTAGGGAAGCCTGACGTCGAGGAGCTGGCCATCGATGACCCGGCAGAGTACGCGGCTCTGGCGCTGAAGGCCGCGCTGGCCCGGCATGGCATTTTGGTGGAGGGCCAGGTGACGGGTCGCCACAATCACAATCTTCCGCCGAACGACCATTTTCTGGCCGAGTCGCGCGAGCCGCTCGTGACCTCGCGCGGTCCATTGCCGGTGCTGTCCGAGCCGCCGACATCGGTAACGTTCTGTAGTAATGCCTGTGAAACGCTGGTAACGGTGAAGTCGCCGGCACTGGCCGAAGACATTGCGGTGACGCTCAAGGAGTCGCAGAACCTGCACGCGGAGCTACTACTGCGGCGACTCGGATGGAGTTGGGGCGGCAAGCCGGGCCAGGCCGGGGACACCATCGGCACTTCTGCTCAAGGCGCGCGAGTAGAGCGGCAGTGGCTCATCAACGCCGGGCTCGACGGAAACGACTTCGTCTTCTATGACGGCTCCGGCCTCAGCTCCCACGATCTGGTCACCCCCCGCGCCACCGCCCAACTGCTCGCGTTCGCCGCCACACAGCCATGGTTCGCGCAGTGGAAACCCGCCCTGCCGCTCGGCGGTATCGATGGAACGCTGGAGCACCGCTTTACGGACCCTCCTCTCAAGGGCCACGTCTTCGCCAAGACCGGCACCCTCGGCGAGAGCCGCGCCCTCGCGGGCTATCTGGACTGCGCCAGCGGCCGCCAGGTCATCTTCTCCATCATGGCGGACACCCACTCCCCCCTCGGCCCCGCCGACCGCGCCGTTATGGACAAGATCGTCGCCGCCATCGCCGCCGGTCAGTAGGCCGCTGCCCGTCTTCCCCCGCGCACCCCCGCATCCTCTGCGGCCTCCGCGTTCGCCGCTGTTCTTTCCTCTCGCAGCCGAAAAAGGCTATTGAATTCAACGACTTACCGAGAGAAGACTCAAATTTCGCCCAAAATCGTCTTGTCAAGCCCCCATGGCCCCTCAAAACCCACCTAACTCTTAAAAAAAGACAAATAATAATTTTTCAAAACAGGTAATTTCATACCTCCCCACCTGCTAACGTTAAGTCATAGCCTTGAAATCGAGGCACAGAGACCGCCCGGCGCAACCGTCCGGGCGTTTCGCATTTAAGTTCGCTGGCTCACAGGGGTGGAGAGCCAAACGGCTTTATCGTTTGGCGTAGTGGAGAGACCTGCATCGTGTTCGGGCTGCTGAAGCCCAACACGATGGGAAATGGATCTAACCCAATTGGAATCAGTATTTTGCCCGCGCGGTTACCTGCTAACTGGCTGATTCCAAAGATCGAGGCCTAGCAGGTGGAGGGGGTGTGCTACCTCGGCGAATTGGCTTTAATGTACTCGCGCAGTTGCAGATTGATCTCCAGGGCCTTGTTCACGCCGGAGTCCAACATCCGCAGCCAGTCGCTCGCCGGCTCCTTCAGTTCCGCCATGCTCAGCAGATAGCTGGTCTGGACGATGATCTCCAGCGCATTGGAGAGGTCATGCGCCAGGCGACGCACCTCCAGCGCCAGATCTTCCGGAATCTGTTGCGCCGACGCGGACGGTGTGTTGGCTGGGTCGCTCATGGGTTCCTGATGCTGCGGTTCAAGCTGCTGCGGTTGATGTCCACGGCCCTTTCTGGAAAGGTTGCTGGGACAGGTTGCTGCGGTGCTACCCAGTGTATCGCGCTGCCGCAACTGGCCGACTCCAGTGCGGCTCTGCTACACTGGGTCTTCACGAAACTTTGGCGTCGGCGGAACTATCGCAAGGCGCTCGTGAGCCGAAGTGGCGGAATTGGCAGACGCGCATGGTTCAGGTCCATGTACTCGCAAGGGTGTGAAGGTTCGAGTCCTTTCTTCGGCACCAAAGTCGTTCGACCCATGCTGCGGTTCCTTCGCTTGCACCTGCCTCACTGTTGGCCTCCCCTGATTCGCTAAGCAGCTATCCGCTGAAGTTCGGTCCGCGCGCTCGCGGGATACTGCAACTTTTTTGTTCTAAAGCCGCACTCAATCTCGGGAGAATCTGCCTGTGTCGCCAAAGCTCATGCCTTTGACCACCCGCTTGCTGCGCACCCGCTTCGCGCTTACGTTCAGCCTTGTCGTCCTCAGCCTCGCCATGCCCCTCGCGGCCCAGCAGCAGGCACCGGTGATGCCGCCGCCGCCGGACCAGAGCAAGCGCCAAGTTCCCATCACCAAACAGCAGCAGGAGCAAATCCTGCAGCAAGTGTCACCCGCTCCCGCGCCGGCTGTGTCGGCTCCCGTTGCTCCCGCCGCTGTAGAGCCCGCTCCGCCCGCGCCCGCTGCTGTTGCACCTCCGGTCGCACCTGCGCCGGTTGTGGCTGCACCTGCTGTTGTTGAGCCTGCGCCCGTCGTTGTCGCCCCTGCGGTTCCGGCTCCTGCTGCTGTAGAACCCGCGCCCGCTGCTGTTGCACCTCCGGTCGCACCTGCGCCGGTTGTGGCTGCACCCGCTGCTGTTGAGCCTGCGCCCGTCGTTGCCGCCCCTGCGGTTCCGGCTCCTGCCGCGGTTGTGGTCAGGCCTGCTCACAAGCCCGCCACGAAGCCCAAATCGGATGCAATTCCCTTCGTCATCCCGGCCATCGGAGACGCTTCGCCCGTGGCGCCGCCTGCTGCCGCCGTGGAGGCTTCCGAAGCGCAGCCGCTGGACGCAATGCCCTATTCACCTTCGCTGGACCTGACCAGTCTGGACCGCAGCGTCGATCCCTGTGTGGATTTCTACAAGTTCACCTGCGGCGGATGGCAGAAGAACAACCCCATTCCTGCCGACCAGGCCTCGTGGAGCGTCTATGCCAAGCTGGCGACCGAGAACCAGCAGTTCCTGTGGGGAATCCTCGAGCACGACGCCAAGGCCACCCAGCGTACACCCGTGCAGCAGAAGGTCGGCGACTACTTCGCCGCCTGCATGAATACAGAGGCCATCGACAAACAGGGAGGCGAGCCGATGCTCTCCGCGCTGGCGCGGATTGCCTCGCTCAGCCGTCGCGAGGACGTCTTCTCAGTGCTCGCCATCCTGCACCATCAGACCATGGGCAGCTTCTTCTTCAACGCCGGCACGGAGCAGGACGCGGTTGACTCGTCCACAATGATCGTAGGGATCGGCGCGGGCGGTCTCGGCCTGCCGGACCGCGACTACTACCTGAAGACCGACGCCAAGAGCGAACAGATTCGCCGTGAGTATGAAGCCTACGTGCAGCGCATCTTTCAGCTGATAGGCGAGAGCCACCAGCAGTCCCTGCAGGACGCAGCCTACATCTTGCGGATTGAGACAGAGCTGGCCCGTGCTTCGCTCACCCGCGTGCAACTGCGCGATCCGCACAACACCTACCACATCATGAGCATCGATCAACTGCAATCGATCGCGTCCTCGGTCGACTGGGCCAACTACTTCCTGGTGCAGGGCGCGGGCCGTGTGGACTCGCTCAACGTCGCCCAGCCTGAGTTCATCCGCGCCGTGCAGACCCAGCTCGTCACCGAGCCCGTCTCAGCCCTTCGAGCCTACCTGAGCTTCCACGCGGTGACCGCGGCCGCTCCGTACCTGTCGCAACCCTTCGCGCAGGCTTACTTTGACTTCTACTCCGCCACGCTGCGCGGCATTCCGCAGCCGCCGCCGCGCTGGAAGACCTGCACCCGCGGCGTGGACCGCGCACTCGGCGAAGCGTTGGGCCAGGAGTTTGTGGACCGCACCTTCTCCGCCGATACCAGGGCCAAGACCCAGCTCATGACCACGCAGATTGAGACTGCCATGCAACAGGAGATCGAGGGCCTGGACTGGATGACCCCCGGAACCAAGGTGGAGGCGATTCGCAAGCTGCACGCCATCCGTAACAAGATCGGCTATCCCGACAGGTGGCGCGACTACAGCGGCCTGGACGTCAAGCCGGACGACTACTTCGACAACGTGGTGCGCTCCTACCGCTTTGAGCAGGCGCGCGACTGGCACAAGCTGGGCAAGCCCGCGGACCCGAATGAGTGGGGCATGACGCCGCCCACCGTCAATGCCTACTTCAACCCGCAGATGAATGACATCAACTTCCCCGCGGGCGTGCTGCAGCCGCCGCTCTACGACCCGAAGGAGGATGACGCGCCCAACTACGGCAACACTGGCGCGACCATCGGCCACGAGTTGACCCATGCCTTCGACGACGAGGGCCGGCTGTTCGACGACCACGCCAACCTGCGCGACTGGTGGACGCCGGTCGATGCCAAGAACTTTGAGGACCGCATCGACTGTGTGCGCGACCAGTACGCGGGCTACACCGTGGTGGACGACATCCACATCAACTCCCGGCTGACTAGCGGCGAGGATGTCGCCGATCTCGGCGGTACGCTGCTGGCTTACATCGCATGGAAGAAGCAGACCGAAGGCCAGACCCTACAGCCCATGGACGGCTTCACGCCCGACCAGCGGTTCTTTGTGGGCATGGCGCAGTGGGCCTGCGAGAACCAGCGCCCGGAGAACCTGCGGGTAAGCGCCATCACCAACCCGCATTCGCCGGGGTTTGCGCGCATCAATGGCGTAGTGTCGAACCTGCCGCAGTTCCAGGAGGCGTTCGGCTGCAAAGAAGGCCAACCGATGGTGCATACGCCGACCTGCAAGGTATGGTGACCCTCAGTTACTGCATTGAGCCGTCGTTATCCTCCGCAGCGGCCGGCTTCGTGGGTGTCTCCGGGTTGCGGACAGTGGGGTACTTGATGCCGAGCTGATCCAGGTAGGTTGGGTACTTGTCTGCGTCGTAGTAGTACTTCTTCAGCTCCGGCCGGTACTTGTCCATGGTGGCCTTGTTGAGGAACGTGGATGGTTTGTCCATGGGGCGCAGAAACGGGATGTAGTGCGCTTCCTTGGTGGTCTGGTTCTCGGCAAAGTAAGCCTTGGCGTCGCTGACCAGCTTGGGCTGCGTCATCAGGTCGAACAGGGTGAGTGCCTGCACCTTGGCCCCGGCTACGGCGCCCTTGTGCGCGATAGGAGTCGCCATGGCGATGCCATTCGCCCAGTTGTGGCCCGGCAGGTTGGGGATGTTCGACGGATAGCGCAGCACGATGGTCGGTACATTCCAGGAGATGTCGCCGATATCGTCCGAGCCGCCGCCGTAGTAATCCTCGGATGCTTTCGGGGTCTTCAGCTCATCCAGCTTGTCGGCGAGACCCTTCTCCGGGACCTTGAGTTCGTGCTGTAGGGCCTTGGCGAGCTTTTCGTCATCGTCGGACCACTTGGGCAGGCCGATGAGCTTGGCGTTGGCGGTGACCTCCTCCGCGATTGGCTTGTTGAAGAACCCCGGCCAGGCGGTGCCGATCAGCGTGGAGTCCCAGGTTGTGTCCGTCATGGTGGCTGCGCCGGTGGCCATATGGTCGCCGGTCTCCCACAGTCCCTTGATGTGGTCGTAGTCGGTCTCGCGGAAGTAGTACCAGACGGAGGCAGACTGCGGGACGACGTTGGGCTGGTCGCCGCCGTCGGAGATGACGTAGTGGGAGCGCTGCTGCAAGCGCAGGTGCTCGCGCCGGAAGTTCCAACCCACGTCCATCAGTTCCACGGCATCCAGGGCGCTGCGGCCACGCCAGGGAGCGGCGGCGGCATGGGCACTTTCGCCGTGGAAGTGGTACTGCACGGAGACCAGCCCACTGGTGGAGTTGCCGCCGTACGACGCGCCGAGGTTGTCGCCGACGTGAGAGAAGAGGACAGCATCGATGCCCTTAAAGTAGCCGTCGCGGATGTAATAGGCCTTGCTGCCGAGGTCTTCCTCGGCGACGCCCGGCCAGATCTTGATGGTCCCGGCGATATGGTTCTTCTCCATAATGTCTTTCACGGCGAGTGCAGCGACGATGTTCACTGCGTTGCCTGAGTTGTGGCCTTCGCCGTGGCCGGGAGCGCCGGGAACGATGGGATCATGGTAGGCGACGCCGGGCTTCTGCGAGGCCTGGGGAATGCAGTCGAGATCGGAGCCCAGGGCGATGACCGGGCCACCGCTGCCGTTGCTCCAGCTGGCCATGTAGGCGGTGGGAATGCCCGCGATGCCGCGCTCGATGGTGAAGCCGTTCTTCTCCAGCAAGCCCGTAAGGTACTTGGAGGTCTCGAACTCCTGGAAGCCGAGCTCACTGAAGCTGTAAAGGGTATCGATCATCACCTGTACGAGCTTGGCGTTGCCATCCACCTTGGCAAGAATCTCCTTCTTCATGGCGGCGGTCTGGGCCGGAGCCAACGCCGGGGACTGCGCTGAACCTGTGACGCCGGGCAGAAGCAGCGTCGCGAGCGCGATGCCTGTCACCAGCCTGCGGTGCCTCGGTTGCGAAGAGGGTGTATTAGCAGTCATCAGGGAATCTCCTTTGGAATCGGAATCAAAGGCCATTGGGTCTCTGGCGCGGGTGACAGCCGGGCGAACCCCCGCTCAAAAAGCATCTATAGTGCGCTGGTTCCAGGGCCGGTTGGATGAACGATGAATGCTTGAGTTCTATCCACAAAAGACAAGCGTGTCAACAGATTCACAGGAAGACGGAGGCCATCTGCATGTAGACTGGCGGAGTTTTCCGGGACCCTGCAATCGACACTCATAAACTTTGGAGGACGTATGCAAGTCACACTCTCTCGGCGCTGCATCGCCGAGTTCTTCGGCACTTTCTGGCTGGTCTTCGGCGGTTGTGGAGCGGCAGTCCTGGCGGCAGCCTTCCCATCGAGCCCGTTTCTGGGCATAGGCTTCGTCGGTGTTGCACTGGCCTTCGGCCTGACGGTGCTTACGATGGCCTACGCTATCGGCCATATCTCAGGCTGCCACCTGAATCCGGCAGTGACACTCGGCCTGGTGGCGGGCAAGCGCTTTCCCGCCAAGGAGATTGTGCCTTACTGGATCGCGCAGCTCCTCGGCGCGATTGCGGCGGCGTGGACGCTCTTCGCCATCGCCTCGGGCAAGCCTGGGTTTGTCGTTGGAGGCTTCGCCTCCAACGGCTTCGGCGCGAACTCGCCCGGACACTACAGCCTCATCGCCTGTCTGGTCGCCGAAGTGGTGCTGACCTTCTTCTTCCTCGTGGTCATCCTCGGGGCAACGGACCAGCGCGCCGCCAAGGGTTTCGCCCCGCTGGCCATTGGTCTGTCTCTCACGCTCATCCACCTCATTGGGATTCCGGTGACCAACCTGTCGGTGAATCCGGCGCGTTCCACCGGGCCGGCGCTGGTCGCTGCCTACGGAGGCAACGGCTGGGCGGTCGCGCAGTTGTGGCTCTTCTGGCTGGCGCCGTTGATCGGCGCGGTGATCGCAGGGGTCTTCTACGCGGCGGTTCTGGCCGAGCACGAGCTGCCGCCGGTGGAGGAGAAGCCAATGACCTATGCGGCTGCCGCGTAGAGACGCAAAGCCTGCGCGCAGGAACGGATGTATAAAGATAGGACGCGAGGTCCGTTCCGCGCGCAGGAGAAGGCTTGCCCTCAGAGAGTAGCTCGCCGCAGGCCCTGTTGGGAGGATGGCTGCGTGCAGGGTCGCGCACTCTGATGCAGCCCCTGCGCGCGTGGTCAACCCGAGTAGCGTGGGTGGCAACAGCCTGTGGTGTGATACTGGGAGCGGCGCTGGCCGTCTCCATCGCGGTGCATCTGCAGCCGTTCTTCCACATTGCGGACTCCAGCCACTACCTGCGGCTTGCTACAGGCGACGTGCGCGGAGTGATGCAGCCCTTTGCGTCGCGTCCGCTGGGTGTGCTGGTGGCGCGCGCGCTGGCCGCGCTGCTGCACACGTCCATTCATGGCGGTTTCTATGTGGAGGCCGCGCTCTCCCTGCTGGTGATGCTGACGGTCGTCTGCCGGCTGATGATGGACTCCGCGGCCCCGCGCTGGATGCTGGTAGCGGTGGTGGTGGTGCCTACGTGGACAACGCTGGTGCAGAATCTCGTCTTCCCGGACCTGTTCTACGCTGCTCTGCTTGCCATTCTGCTGGCGTTGCTGGCCCGCGAGCATCTGTTCACCGCTGCGCTGATGATGTTTCCGCTGATGCTCACCCGAGAGTCCACCTCGCTGACGCTGCTCTGCTTCCTGTTGGCGGCGTGGAGCCACCTGCGCTGGCGCGACCGCATCGCCTCGGTGGCTGCTGCGGCCTTAGGCAGCATTGTGGTCAGCCGTCTCTCCGCGGGCGCACAGCCCAACGTCGAGCACCTGCCCGAGACGCTGTACATGCTGGCCAAGATTCCTTGGAACTTCCTGCGCAACGTGCTGGGAGTCTTGCCCTGGAGTGACGCCAACCCGGAGCTATGCAAGGTCCCAGTGTGGAGTTTCCCATTCCATATGGGCCCGGTCCATGAACTGGGCATCTGTGGAGTCTCCATACAGCAGCAACTGGTGGCGCTCGATGTGACGCTGGGTAACTTTGGTCTGCTGCCGCTACTGGTGCTCTGGCTGTGGTTGCGCTGCCGCAAGAACCCGCACCCTCAGCCGAGCGTGCTGCTGCGGTTCGCGCTGCTGTACGGTTCAGTCTCATTCCTGCTGGCTCCTGTGCTCGGAGCGGGATTCCTGCATCTGGTCGGGTATGCGTGGCCGCTATTCCTGGTGGCTTTGCCACGACTCTTCGCCCCCCTCCCGGAGGCTTCCGGGAGGGACAGCCGGAGTTGGGCCGCAGTGGGATTCTTTGCGTTTCACCTGGTCGTCTGCGGAGTCGCGTACTGGAGCGCATTTCTGCCCGGAATCGGCCTGAAACTGGCCCTTTGGGCCGTGGGATTTCTGTTGTTGCTGGCGTGGTCGCCTGAGGCTGCAATCGACCCGGAATTTCCGTCGGCGGCGCACCCGCGACAGGCCCAAATGCACAGCTCCAGCATGGTAAAATGACTGTAGGGAAATCCCCTTTGCAGGCGGCGATATTCCACTGCTTCCGGGCCTGATTTCAGGCCTGCGCGAAGCCGAAAAACCTGGCCACCTGCTGGAGTTCGATTGTCAACGCAAACCCCTTTGCCGGATCCGCAAGATCCGAGGAACCCGATTGCTGCAGCCGGCTCTTACACCGGTGAAAACATCACCATTTTGGAGGGCTTGACGGCCGTCCGCCTGCGTCCGGCGATGTACATCGGGTCTACCGGTGAGCAGGGCCTGCACCACCTCGTCTATGAGGTAGTGGACAACTCGGTGGATGAGGCGCTGGCCGGCTACGCGTCCAAGATCGATGTCACCATTCACGTCGACAACTCCATCACAGTGGTGGACGACGGCCGCGGTATTCCCGTAGACAATAAGACTCTGCCCACCGGCGAGACGATGCCCGCGGTACAGGTGGTGCTGACCATGCTGCATGCCGGAGGCAAGTTCGACGCCTCGAACTACAAAGTCTCCGGTGGCCTGCACGGGGTGGGTGTGAGCTGCGTCAACGCCCTTTCCGAGGCACTGGACGTAGAAATCTGGCGCGATGGCTTCGCCTGGGAGATGGACTACTCCAAGGGCGTGCCCATCAGCGAACTGCGCAAGATGGGGCCCAGCAAGCGGCTGGGAACGAAGATTCACTTTCTGCCTGACCGCAGTATCTTCACCGTAACCGAATACAACTTTGACACGCTCGCGAACCGCCTGCGCCAGCTCGCGTTTCTGAATAAGGGCATCGAGATCACCCTTACCGACGAGCGGCAGGTCGATGCCAAGGGCGAGCAGAAGTCGCAGGTCTACAAGTATTCGGGAGGCATCGCGGAGTTCATCAAGCTGCTCAACAAGGGCAAGCAGGTGCTGCACGAAAAGCCCATCTACATGGAGACCGAGCAAGGCCAGGTAGTCATGGAGATCGCGTTGCAGTACAACGACGCCTACTCGGAGACGGTCTTCAGCTTCGCCAACAACATCAATACGGTCGATGGCGGAACGCACCTTTCGGGCTTTCGTACCGCGCTCACCCGCACCATCAATGTCGCGGGCCAGCAGCTTGGGCTATTCAAGGACGTGAAGGAGAACCTCTCCGGTGACGACGTGCGCGAGGGGCTGGTCGCGGTGGTCAGCGTGAAGCTGCCGCAGCCGCAGTTTGAGGGCCAGACGAAGGGTAAGCTCAATTCGGACATCGCGGGTATCGTGCAGGCGTTCGTGAATGAGCGACTGGGCGCGTTCCTGGAGCAGAACCCGCCGATCGCACGCAAGATCATCAATAAGGCCATCGATGCTGCGCGCGCTCGCGAGGCGGCGCGCAAGGCCCGCGACCTGACCCGCCGCAAGGGTGCCCTGGACGGCGGCGGCCTGCCCGGTAAGCTCGCCGACTGCTCGGAGCGTCGGCCGGAGCTGTGCGAGCTGTATCTGGTCGAAGGCGAATCGGCCGGTGGAACAGCCAAGCAGGGCCGCGATCGCAAGTTCCAGGCCATCCTACCGCTTAAAGGCAAGATCCTGAATGTGGAGAAGGCCCGCTACGACAAGATGCTGGGCCACGAAGAAATCCGCGCCATGATTACGGCGCTGGGCTGCGGCATCGGCAAGGATGACTTTGACGTCGCGAAGCTGCGCTACGGCAAGCTGATTCTGATGACCGACGCCGACGTGGACGGTTCGCATATCCGCACACTGCTGCTTACGTTCTTCTTCCGCCATATGACAGAGCTGATCCAGCGCGGCCACGTCTACATCGCGCAGCCGCCGCTCTATCGCATCAAGAAGGGCAAGTTCGAGCAGTACATCAAGGACGACCGCGAGTACGTGCAGGTGATGGTCAAGCGCGCCAGCGATGGCATGATCATCCGCTATGGCGAAGGCGGAGCGCGGCTTGAGGGCAAGGAACTCACCAAGTACATGGCGTCACTCAATGACTACCTTGGCTTCTTCGACAAGGTAGCGAAGCGCGTGCGCAATGAGGATGTGGTGCGCGCCTTCGCGGAGATCTTTGCCAGCGAGGGCAAGGACGCCGTCCGCCGCGCGGACTTCGAGACCAAGGACAAGCTCGTCGAGATGCGTGCGCGGCTCAAGGCCATTGAGAAGACGTACCAGTTCAAGGCCGTCTCCGACGTGACCTTTGACGAAGAGCATCGCAGCTACTCGGTCAGCTTTACGGACGCCCAGGGCGCGGTGCGGCACATCGATTGGACACTGGCGGTCGCGGCCGAGTCGCGCCAGTTGCTGTCCAAGCATGCCCAGCTTCGCGAGCAGCTCGTGGGGCCGTTCCTTATCGAGTACGCGGGCAAAGAGGCCATCGCGGCCACGAAGAGCGCCGAAGAGAAGGCTGAACAGGATCTTGAAGATACCGAAGAGGTCGAACTTGAGGGCGCACTGGATGCCGGTGCCGTGCCAGTGGAAGCTTCCGCCAAACCGGTGAAGCGCTCGGCGAAGGTCTCGCAGGACCCGGTAGAGAAGCAGACGCCGCGTGAGGTCTTCGAGTACGTCATCGAGCAGGGCCGCAAGGAGTACCAGGTCCAGCGCTACAAGGGCCTCGGCGAGATGACCGCGCCGCAGCTTTGGGAGACCACCATGGACCCCGCCCGCCGCACGCTGATGCAGGTGAAGCTCGAGGACATCGCCGCCACCGAGGAGATATTCACTACGCTGATGGGCGAGGACGTGGAAGCGCGCCGCAAGTTCATCGAGGACAACGCGCTCGATGTGAAGAACCTGGACATCTAGTCTCGTATTATTTGGCGCGCTCCATCGCACAAAGGAGGCCACCCATTAGCGGTGGCCTCTTTTCGTGAACGCCAACTGCGCGATGCAATAATCCTCGTATGCCTTCCGCTCTGGATGCCACACGCCGCCGCTTTCTTGCTGTCTCCACTGCTGCCGGTCTTGGCAGTACCCTTCTCCCGGGCGCTTTGCTTGCGCTGGTGACTGCCTCCGCCGACGCACAGTCTTCTGTTTCAGAGTCCATGCCTGAATTGGCGAAGATTACGCCGGAGATCATTGAACAGGCCGCGGTCATCGCCGGCGTCAGTTTTACCGCTGAGCAGCGCCAGTTGATGATCGACGGCCTCGTCAGCCAGCGGGACGATGTTGTGGAGATTCGCAAGCTCAACCTGCCCAACAGCGTTGCGCCGTCGCTGATCTTTGATCCGGTTCCAGCGGGTATGAAGCTCGACACCGTGCGCAAGCCTGCAAAGCTCGGTCCTGCGCCGAGCCTCGCCGGCGTTTCCGTCTCGATTGAGGACTCTGTCGCCTTCGCCACGGTACGGCAGCTTAGTGAGCTGCTGCGAACGAAAAAAATCACATCGGTAGAACTCACGAAGCTATACCTCGCGCGCTTGAAGCGCTACGATCCTAGGTTGCACTTCGTCATCACGCTCACGGAAGAGCGCGCTCTGAGGCAGGCTGTGGCAGCGGATGCGGAGATCGCTGCGGGTAAGTATCGCGGCCCGCTGCACGGCATCCCCTGGGGCGCGAAGGACCTGCTCGCAGTCAAGGGCTATCCCACTACCTGGGGCGCGGGCGGATTCGAGGATCAGCACTTCGACGACGATGCAGAGGTCGTCAAGCGTCTCGATGCGGCTGGCGCGGTGCTCATTGCCAAGCTCACCTTGGGCGCGCTCGCGCAGGGGGACCTGTGGGGCGGCAAGCTCGGCACGCGCACCCGCAATCCGTGGAACCCGAAGCAGGGCAGTAGCGGCAGCTCGGCGGGATCAGCCAGTGCGGTGGTGGCCGGCTGTGTTGGCTTCGCGCTCGGCACGGAGACCCTCGGCAGCATCTCTTCGCCCAGCACACGCTGCGGCACCAGCGGACTGCGGCCCAGCTTCGGTCTGGTCCCGCGCACCGGCGCAATGGCGTTGTCGTGGTCGATGGACAAGATTGGCTCGATTACTCGCTCGGTGGAGGACTGCGCGCTCGTGCTGGATGCCATCTACGGCCCTGACCATCACGACCTCAGCGTACAGCCCGCGGCATTCAATCCAGACTTCACGCTTGACATCCGCAAGCTGCGCATCGGCTACATTCGGTCGGCATTCGAGACGCCGGTATTCACTCCGTCGAAGCCGCCCAGCGAGACGCTTTCCGGCAAGCAGCTCGAAGCCTTCAACCAGCGCATTGCGCAGCGCAAAGCCGGCTTCGCACAGCAGCTTTATGACTCGCAGTTCAACACGCGCTCTCTGGATACCCTGCGCGACATGGGCCTCACGCTCACACCGTGCGAGATGCCAAAGTTTCCCTTCGGCGCCATCGTCCCCATGCTGGAGGCCGAAGGTGCGGCCGCCTTCGATGAACTCACCCGCTCCGGCCGGGACGCGCTGCTGGCGGGGCAGCAGTCCTTTGACTGGCCAAACAACTTCCGCGTCGCCCGCTTCTACTCCGCGGTGGACTACATCAACGCCGCGCGAGCCCGCACTCTTGCGCTTGCGCAGATGACTGAGTTCTTTTCGCACTTCGATGTCATCGTCACGCCCAGCAGTGGGGTGCAGCTAACCGCGACCAACCTCTGCGGGCAGCCTGCGGTGATTGTGCCCAATGGCCTGCGCGGCGCGGATGCTCCACTCCCGCTCAATCAGGAGGACGGCGCCCTACAGAATACCGGCGGTCCTGGAACGCCCGTGTCTATTACGTTCCTTGCACCGCTGTATGAGGACGCCAAGGCCTGCGCGTTGGCCCACGCCTACCAGCAGAAGGCCGGCTTCCATCGGCTCCATCCGAAGCTCGCATGAGGCCATTTCAAGCGGCAGCAGCTTCTTTCCGAAGGCTCTGCAGCGCGGGCAGGATATCGCCCAGCGCCGAGGGTGCGGCGTCTGGCGTTCCCAGCGCGAAGTAGGCGCGGCGGAAGAGTTGGTAGAGCTTCTGCGCGCGGTCGACCTCGGCAGGTTGCGGCATGAAGGTGACAAAGGGCGGGCAGAGCGCGTCCTGTGCCTCTTCCACGGATGCAAACTCTCCCGCAGCCAGAAATGCGAAGATCACGGAACCCAGGCTGGTGACATCGCCCTGGGCAACCAGCACCGGCTTGTTCATGACGTTCGCGTAGACCTGGTTGAGCGTGGCGTTGCGCTTGGGGATGCCGCCGCCGTTAATCAGCCGGCGGATCTGCGTACCGTTCTCCTCCATGCGTTCGAGAATGATGCGCGTGTGCATTGCGGTGCCCTCAATTGCCGCAAACAGTTCATCCGCGGCGGTGTTCGTCAGGTTCCAGCCGAAGGTGACGCCGCCCAGCGCCGGATTCACCAGCACGGTGCGGTCGCCGTTGTCCCAGGTAAGGCGGAGCAGGCCGGTCTGTCCGGCAATGTACTTCTCTGTCGCCTTGGAAAGTTCAGCAACGCTGCTCTGCGCGCGCGAGGCAATCGCGGCGAAGATGTCGCCCACCGCCGACAACCCCGCCTCCACGCCCACCTGGTGGGGATAGACCGAGCCCGGCACTACCCCGCACACTCCGGGGATAAGGTTCTGCTTATCGGTGATGCCGATGATGCAGGTGGAGGTGCCGATGACGTTGACCATATCGCCGAGCCTGATGTTGGCGCCGACTGCGTCCCAATGGGCATCGAAGGCCCCCACGGGAATGGGGATGCCCTCTGCTAACCCAAGTCGCTCCGCCCACTCATGACTCAACTTTCCAGCAATGGCGTCGGAGGTGAGGTAGCGGCCGACCATCTTCGCGCGGACTCCGGCGAGCAGTGGGTCCACACTCACAAGGAAGTCTTCCGGCGGAAGGCCACCCCAGCGCGGGTTCCACATCCACTTATGGCCCATGGCGCAGATGCTGCGCGGAAACTGCGCCGGGTCAGTAATGCCGCACAGCGTAGCGGCAACCATGTCGCAGTGCTCAAGAGCTGTGACGAACTTCTCGCGCTTCTCTGGATTGTGCCTGAGCCAGTGCAGCAGCTTGGACCATCCCCACTCGGACGAGTAGACGCCGCCGCACCAGTCGATGCCCTCGAAGCCCTTGCCGCCGTTGAAGCTTCGCGTGGCGGTGGTAATCTCTGCGGCCTCCGCGGCGGCCCTGTGGTCGCACCACAAGTAATAGTCCCCCAGCGGAGCCAGACCTTCGCCGACCATGATGACGCTGGAGCCGGTGGTGTCGAGGGCAAGCGCCTTGACCTGGCGTCCGTCGACGCCGCTTTGCCTGAGTGCCTCGCGGGTCGCAGCAGCGAGGGCGTCCATTTGGTCGCTGTGCCGTTGCGTGGCAAAGTGCGGGTCCTGCGGGGATCGCAGCAGCGGATACTCCGCGCTGGCATGACCCAGAGCACCGCGCTCCCGGTCAAAGATGGAGACGCGAACGCTCAGCGTTCCGAAGTCAGCTCCTGCAACGATACTCACGTTGGTCACTCCATGGCGATTGCGCCGTCCCTATCCTAATCGGAACGGCGCAGCAGTCGCGACGCTGGGAGAGCCCGCCGGATACCATGAAGGTGAGCCCTTTGTCCGCTCAAGCCGTCTATATACCCTCATGCTGAAGCATATTGTCTTCCTTCTTGGGCTCACCTTGTCCGCGCACGCGCAGAGCGTGATGTCGGCGCATACGTTGATCGAGGCCGAGCAGCAGCACGGTAGCTCGGGCACCAGCATCGAACCGGCGAGTACGCCGGTGCCCATGCTGATGACCTCGCGTGGAGCTTGGCGGCTGATGCTGCATGCCAACGCCTTCGTCGCGGACACCCAGCAGCAGGCCGACTCAGAACGGGGGCGCGACGCCTTCTTCTCCACCAACTGGATCATGCCGATGGCGCAGCGCAGACTCGGTGCTGGGCAACTCACGCTGCGCACCATGCTGTCGCTGGAACCCGCGACCGTCGGCGGCCGTAATTACCCGGAGATCTTCCAGCAGGGTGAAACCGCGTTCGGCAAACCCATCGTTGACGGCCAGCACCCGCATGACTTTGTCATGGAGCTGGCTGCGCTGTATGACCTGCCGCTTGGACGCAACATGCTGCTCTCACTGTATGCGGCGCCAGTGGGCGATCCAGCTATCGGACCCACGGCGTATCCGCACCGCCAGTCGGCGAGCGAAGATCCGGTCGCAGCGCTCGGGCATCACCAGGAAGACTCCACGCACATCGCGTTCAACGTTGTGACGGGAGGCCTGACGTATCGCTGGGCCGGCGTGGAACTTTCCGGTTTCCACGGCGGTGAGCCCGACGAGCACCGCTGGGCTTTTCAACCCTCACCGAATGGACATGCTATCGACTCTGTCTCGACGCGGCTCACTATCTCGCCTACCCCTGACCTCAGCGGCCAGTATTCCATCGCTCACATCGCCTCGCCGGAGGCGCTGTATCCCGGCGAAGACCAGCAGCGCCAGACGGCGAGCGTGATGTTCCACCACACCTTCCAATCTGCGCCCGCCGCGCCCATGCCCGCCATGAAGATGGACGACATGGGGGACATGCCCGGCATGGACATGGGGCCGACTGCCACGACGCCGCCTGCCGCAAAGTCTGCCCCCATGCCCGCGATGAGCATGGCCGCGGAGCCGCGCACCGACCTGGCCACGACGCTGCTGTGGGGTCGCACGCGTTCGCTGCGCGACAACAGCAAGGAGAACAGCTACCTCGCTGAGGCGCTGCTGCGTTTCGCCGGCAGCAACTATGCCTGGACGCGCATCGAGAACGCCGGCCGCAGCAACGAACTGCTTCTGACTCCCGGCTCACCGCTGCCGGCAAACTTCACCGAGTCATCCATCGGCCACGTCGCCGCGTATACGCTCGGGTACGACCATGACGTTCGGCTGGGCGCGCATCTGGTGGCCGCGCCGGGAGTGCAGATCACGGTCTATCGCTCGCCGCAGGCGCTGCGGGCCACCTATGGAGCAACGCCCATGGCGGAAGTTTTCTTCGTGCGCTTTCGTCTGCGTTAGAGCATTTTCCCTGTTGATGGGGATCCCGAGAGAGCCGTGCAGTGGCGTTTTCATTGAAGAAAACGCCCATGGGACCATTCTCCCTGAACTACCCCACAGGGAAAATGCTCTAGCCCTTCGCAAGCTCCGCCTTCACCAGTTCGCTCAGCAGCTTGCCATCTGCGCGAGTCCCGCTGGCCAGCGCGCGCTGTTGGGCCACCTTCATCACCGCGCCCATGTCCTTCATCCCCGGCTTCGCGCCGCTGTTGTCCTTGGTGATGTGCTCGATAGCTCCCTGCACCAGCGCACGTATCTCGTCCTTGCTCGCGGCCTTGGGCATGTAGGCCTCGATGAGCACGATCTCGGTCTCTTCCTTTGCCGCCAGCTCCGGCCGGCCGCCCTTGGTGAACGAGTCTACGGACTCCTGCCGCTGCTTGAGCAGCGTAGTGAGGATCGACTGCTCCTCAGCATCGGTCAACGGCTCGCGCTTGTCGATCTCTTTCGACTTCAGCGCCGCCTTCACCATGCGCAGCGTGGTCAGCTTGTCGGCCTCGCGCGCCTTCATCGCGGTGATGATGTCCGCGCCCAGCTTGTCTCCGATTGCCGCCATCTCTTTCACCTCAGTGTGTCGCCCTTCAGCTTACCAATGGCGGCGGGCAGGCGTCAGTAGATGCCCGGAATCAGGCGCTTCGTCGCCCGGCTGTAGTCGCGGTAGCTCTCGCCGAAGGCGCCGGTGAGCGCGGCCTCCTCGACATGGATGCGATACAAAAGCGCCGCGAAGGGCAGGATCATCATGATCGAGAGCGACAGCCAGTTCTGCATGCGCAGCCCCAGCGCGAGGAAGATCAGCATCATACCCGTGTAGGACGGATGCCGCACATACTGAAACAGCCCGGAGCGGTGGAGCGTCTGCGTGGTGTGAATAGAGACATTCGCCGTGAAGGACCTGCCCAGGGTGTAGATCGCAATGATCCGAATCAGCAGGCCCGCAGCGAATAGCAGGAGTGACACAGTGCGCAGCCAGGGTCCTGCGTGGATGGCAGCAGGCTCATAGACGGCGGCGATCCAGAAGCTGGCAGAGACCGAGCCGCCGATGACAAACCACAGTACGAGCATCGAACCGCGGTCGCTCGTGGTTACGCCGGAGCTGCCGCCGCGCCGCAGGCGCGCTGTGAACACCACATAGATCTCAACCGCGACCCATAACCAGTACAGGTCCATCCAAAGCCGGGAGATTGTCATAGAACGAGTCTCTCCCAGGTGCGAACGGCGAACAAGTGACAAATGCCACCAAAGTACAGAGAGCCACTGAACTTAGAACTTGTACCCTACTCCAAAGGAGAGAATCGGATAAAACCGCAGGTTGTAGATGTCGCTGTTGATGCTGTTCTGCTCCCCCTGGATGTTGGCCTGGGTTGTGGGGTCCGAGTTGACCTTCTGGCACCCGTCGGTGCTGCAAGCGGTTCCCGACAGGGCCAACGTGATGAGCGGAGCCGAGATGTACTGCATACCGATCTCAAATGGGAAGCTCCAGTGGCTTCCTTCCTGGCGCGGAACCAGGTTGCCGAGACCCACCGTGATGCTGGGCGCTACCCGGTTGCCAAAGCGGTTGTTCGCGGTGGCGAAGGTGGCGATGACCGGATCCGTGGGCGAGCTGGTGTAGTCCTGGTTGTTCAGCGTGATGGTTCCACCGCCGGGGACCGTAGCTGTGCCGTTGAACGTGTTGCCGTTGTAGATGGTCACGCCCGGGCTCACGCGGAACTTCCCGGCGAAGGGAAACCAGTCCAGGCTTGCGCCGACTGACTTGAGCGCGATGGGGCCGTTGATGCTGAAGCCGTCCTCGGTGAGGTTGCTGATGGTGTAGTTGAAGAAGCTGGCTCCTGCGCGCAGGTTGAACTTATGGGCCAGCGGTGTTGCCACATCGAATCCGATGCCCGCCACGCCCACTTTGACGGCGACTCCTACGGTAGAGAATCGGCGCACCTCAAAGGGTCCGTTCGACAGCGCTTGAGCCGCCGCGAACGGCTCCGGCGGCTGGAGGGCTGCGGCTGCTGAGGCCATTGCACCGGCCGCAACGGTCGCCGGCAAGGGCACGACCGCGCTGCTGTTCATAGCGCGGGAAGAGATGGAAGACAGGGCGAGGCACACAACAACTGCGGGGCAATAAGCTCTCATAGGATTGCCTTTCCGGAACAACGCAATCCCTGTTGGATGCAAAAAACGGGCGCTGCCACCTTCCCGATACAATATGGGCATGATCCGTAAGACACGCCTGTTTACCCCTGGACCCACCCCTCTGCTTCCTGCCGCACAGTTTGCCATGGCCGCGGCCGATATCCACCACCGCACCGCCGAGTTCCGCGCCCTCTACACGCGCGTTCTGACGCAGCTCAAGGAGTTCGTCGGCACGGCGAACGACGTCATTCTGCTGTCCAGCTCCGGTACGGGAGCGATGGAGGCTTCGGTCTCCAACCTCACCTCGCCCGGCGACCGAGTTCTGGTGCTCACCGCCGGTAAGTTCGGTGAACGCTGGACGGCGCTGGCCAAGGCCTTCGGCTGCGAGGTCGATGTGGTGAGCGCGCCGTATGGCGAGACCTTCTCCATCGACGAGGTGAAGGCCGCGCTGAAGCTGGAGACCCGCGCGGTGTTCATGCAGGCCACCGAGACCTCCACCGGCGTGCGCCACTGCGTGCCCGCAGTCGCGAAGCTGCTGAAGGAAACCAAGTCCGAAGCGCTGCTGGTCGTCGATGCCATCACCGGGCTCGGCACGACGCACCTGGACATGGACGGCTGGGGCGTCGATGTGCTGGTCGGCGGCTCGCAGAAGGCGGTGATGATTCCGCCGGGGCTGAGCTATCTGGCGATAAGCCAAAGAGCCTGGGAGCGCATGGAGGCGACCTACAACCCGCGCTACTACTTTGACCTGCGCAAGGAGCGCAAAAACGCCAAGAACGGTGAGAGCGCCTACACGCCGGCGGTGGCGCTGATCGCCGCGCTGGGCGCAGCGTTCGACTGGATCGCCGCGCAGGGCGATGGAAGCCTGACCGAGGGCCGCAAGCGGCTGATCGAAAACGCCGAGACCATCGCCGCCATGACCCGCGCAGCCATGCTGGCGCTGGGGCTGAAGCTGTTCGCACCGGACGCTTCTGGAACGGCGGCGACCGCCGTGCTCTCGCCTGCGGGCGTGGACTCCGGCGTCTTCGTCAAGGAGCTGCGCTCGCGCTTCGCCGCGATTATCACCAACGGCCAGGGCGAGATGAAGGGCCAGATCTTCCGCATTGCGCATCTGGGCTTCTTCGACTACATGGACACCATTGCGCTGATCGGGGCCATCGAGCATGTGGTGGTGAAGTCCGTGCCGCAGCTTGGGGCCAAGTTCGGCGACGGTTTGATCGCCGCGCAGACGGTCTACGCTGAGCGCTCGCCGACCGCCGCTGCCGAACGGACCTGCCTGTGCGGGCGGGCCGAAGGGCACTGCGCGCTGGTCAGCTCTTCTGCCAAATAGTCGAATGGACTCTCAGAAGCAGGGGAGGGGTATCCCCCCCCTCCCCCTTTT
>Ga0302157_10001472_pt1 | contig 28892 bp, 30 predicted proteins | sample I_Bog_N3_3_FD_193502 | JGI IMG/M metagenome (GOLD analysis project Ga0302157, IMG submission 193502) | Peat permafrost microbial communities from Stordalen Mire near Abisko, Sweden - I_Bog_N3_3 | ecosystem: Environmental > Terrestrial > Soil > Wetlands > Peat | place: Sweden: Abisko, Stordalen... | reverse complement strand
CGGGCGACGGGCGACGGGCGACGGGCGACGGGCGACGGGCGACGGGCGACTGAGCCACGATCGGGCGGGTATCGCGGGGAGCGGGACCGTGGAGGGCCCGGGTGATCCCGTGACTGCGGGCGTCCGACGGAACCACGGGATCCGAGGCTCCGGTCAGATGCTCAACCAGGTCACCGTGAATGCGTTCCCACCGGTGAGTGCCGAGACGGACGCCTTCACGATCGTGCCCTTCTTGTTCTTGGTCATCGTGATCTGGTGATTGCTGAACGAGGCCGAGTTCACCGGCATCCCGTTGGCCGAGGCCCCCGTGAATGCCACCGTACCGAAATCGGCCAGGCTGACGGCCTTGCACTTGCTGCCCTTGCAGGTGGTCGGCGCCTCGGCGATCCACTCGGCGGACGCGTCGAGGGGTGGCACCGGCGTGACCTGCACTGTCGAGAAGGTCCACCGACCGACATCGGTCAGCGTCAGTGTGAACGTGCTCCCCGAACCCGACACCGAGGCGTTGAGGGTGTCTCCCGGGTAGACCCCGTGACCGGCGGTGTCGAGCGTCACGATCGAGTCCGGGTACATCTCGTACCAGGCGTAGTAACTCGCCACGCTCGGGGACTTCTTATTACCCTTGGTGCAGTCGGCATCGGTGCCGACCTGCTGGACGGTGGGGTCGGAGGACGCGTACCCGTCGATGCCCACCCAGAACGCCGACTGACTGGGCTTGTTGCCGGAGCAGGATGCCACGGGTTGGACCCACGTGCCGGCAGCACTGTTCAGGGTGGCCCCCGTCACTGCGTAGCCGGCCCAGTCGAGCGAGTTCGCCGGGCCATGGCCACCGGCCAGGAGGAAGTCGGTCGGACGGGCGGCGGTCGATGCGGTCGATGCGGTCGACTCGGTCGATGCGGTCGACTCGGTCGATGCGGTCCGCGCCGTCGATGCGGTCCGCGCCGTCGATGCGGCCCGCGCCGTCGATGCGGTCGCCGTTCCGGGACCTGTCGCCACCACCAGCAGGCCGGCCGCCAAGGCGGGCGCGACGACGACCGCGAGCCTGGCGCGGCGTGTCCTCACGCCGGCACCCTCGCCCGGGTCAGGAGTTCCCTCCGGCCGGCCCGAAGCGATTCGACATGGGCGCGGTGGGCCGCTTCCCAGGGATTCGGCCCCCAACTACCCGGCGGCACGTGCTCCGGTGGTCGCACCTGCCGGGCGTGCAGCAGGCCGATGGCCGATGTGAGCGCATGGACGGACGACTCGTGTCCGGTGCCGGTCAGCTGGTCACGGACGAGCCACACCGTCAGGTGCCCATCGGTCCGAAGCGCACGCTCGTGGTGCTCGATCTGATGGCGCAGGCCGGACACCAGTGGGCCATGGTCGCCGACCCGGACCACCAGGGGCTCACCCTCGAGGAAGTCGACGCGGAGGGCGCCGGTCGCGTCGTCGGCCGAGGCCAGCACCATGTCGGCCACCCGGTAGCGCCAGAGTCCGCCGTTTCCCGCCACGCGGAGCTCTCCGGGGAGGAGTACGACGTCGAGGCGGGCGTGCCAACGCGTCCCGCCGGATACCCGGCCCGGGAGCAGCAGGCCCTCATGGGAGCCGCGTCCGGCGGCCAGGACGCGGGTGTCCCGTGGCAATCCGGCCCGGCGACGGACCATCCGAACTCCCATGCCCCTCGCTCCTCCTGCCCAGATGACGGCGGCTTCACTGTGATTCGGATACGGCCCACGCCGCATCACGGTCTACGACTCCTCGCGCACCGGCTGTCGGGCCATGCTACGGCGGTCACCGGAACTCGGCGCGCACACCTCTGAGAACGAACGACACGCCGATTCCGTTACCTCGCCAACGCAGAATGCCTGGTCACAGGCGCACGATCGCCCGGGGATCGTCCGTGCTGACGATGTCCTTGCCGAGGGGGGCGATGGCTGCGGCAGCCAGCTTGAAGTCGGCGAGCCCGAGAGGGATGCCGATGATCGTGATGCAGAGCAGCACCCCCGTCACGATGTGGGCGATGGCCATCCACAGTCCGGCGAGGAGGAACCAGATCACGTTCCCGATGAACGAGCCGGCACCGGCATCGGCCTTGGGAACCAGCACCCGTCCGAAGGGCCACAGGGTGAAGGCGGCCAGCCGGAAGCTGGCGATCCCGAAGGGGATCGTGATGATCAGGATGCACATGATGACGCCGGCCACGACGTAGCCGACGGCCAGCCAGAATCCGCAGAGCACCAGCCACAGGATGTTGAGGAGCGTCTTCACGGCATCCAGCATGACACCGGCTCCGGTCGGTCGACCCGCGCCGGGGTGCGGAGCGGTGCGCGGCCAGGTGCGGTTCGGTGGGCGGGTGGGCGCACGGATCCGCCAGCGCGCTCTTTACCATGTGGTGGTCGGGGCGGAACACCGATGGAGGAGGTCCCATGGTCACTCGGGAAGCAGGTCACCAGCAGACAGCAGCACGGCCGGAGCCGCAGGCGCCGCCGGGCTCGTCGACGGCCGGCGGTGGCGCGCCGGCGGCGGAGGACGGAGGGGCGGCCGGTGCCCTGGCGCCGGTGCTCACCGCCCTGGTGGGTCGGAACGCCCGTGTGGCGTTCCGCTTCTGGGACGGCAGCGCGCTGCCCCCCGGCGACACCGTGGAGGTGGTGGGCACCATCCACGTCCACTCGCCGGACGCCATCCGCCGGATCGTGTGGGCCCCGGGCGAGCTCGGACTGTCGCGGGCGTTCGTGGCCGGCGAGCTCTCGATCGACGGCGACATCTTCGAGGTCCTCACGGCCCTCCGTGACGCGTCGCCGAAGGACCTGCGCCGGATCGACCCCCGGACCCTGATGACCACGGTGCGGGCCGCCCACCGGCTCGGGACCCTCGGCAGCCCGTTGCCACCGCCGGCCGAGGAGGCCCGTCCGGCGGGTCGGATCCACTCTCCGGCCCGGGACGCACGGGCGGTCAGCCACCACTACGACGTCGGCAACGACTTCTACGAGCTCGTCCTGGGCCCGAGCTGGACCTACTCGTGCGCCCGGTTCGTGACGCCGGCCACCTCGCTCGAGGAGGCCCAGGCGGCCAAGTACGAGCTCATCTGCCGCAAACTGGGCCTCGACCGGGCTCCCGGCTCGCATCTGCTCGACGTGGGGTGTGGGTGGGGGTCGATGGCCCTCCACGCCGCCCGGTACCACGACGCCCGGGTCGTCGGCATCGCCCTGAGCCACGAGCAGGTCGACAAGGCGAAGGAGCGGGTGCGGGAGGCCGGCCTCGAGGACCGGGTGGAGATCCGGTATCAGGACTACCGGGACCTCGGTGGCGAGGAGTTCGACGCCATCTCGTCCATCGGCATGTTCGAACACGTGGGCTCCGACCGGACCGCCCAGTACTTCACCACCCTGCGCGGCCTCTTGGGGCCGACCGGCCGCCTCCTCAACCACGCCATCTCCTCCCCGGGTGGCTCGCGCCTCGGCAGCCGGACCTTCATCGGCCGCTACGTGTTCCCTGACGGCGAACTCATCGACGTCGGCGAGGTGGTGCTCGCCATGGAGCGGGCCGGGTTCGAGGTCCGCGACGTCGAGTCCCTGCGCGAGCACTATGCCCGGACGCTCCGCTGCTGGGTGGCCAATCTCGAGGCGAACTGGGACCGGGCGGTCGAGCTCGTCGGTCGGGCCCGGGCGGATATCTGGCGGCTCTACATGGCCGGCTCGGCGATCGGATTCGAGGACGGTGGGATCGCCGTGCACCAGGTGCTGGGTGTGCTGCCCACCGACGACGGCGCGAGCGGCATGCCGCGGACCCGCGGCGACTGGGACTGACCGCGCCCACCGGAGGCAGGCTCAGCCGGTGGGCAACCCGGAGGGCCGACCGCTCAGCGGACGGTCAGTTCGCGCCGGTAGACGCGGGCGGGACCGAGACCGGCGATGGTGGCGGCCAGGTGGGCGAAGACCTGTGCGGCCTCACCGTCCGGGTCCGACACCATGATCGGGATGCCCTCGTCCCCACCTTCGCGTAGCGCGGGCACCAGGGGGACCTGGCCCAGCAGGGGCACACCGAGGTCGTGGGCCAGCTGTCGTCCACCGCCCGAGCCGAACAACTCGTAGCGCTTCCCGTCGTCGCCGGTGAACCAGCTCATGTTCTCGATGACGCCCCGCACGGCCAGCTTCAACTTCCGGGCGGCGTACGCGGAGCGCTGGGCCACGCGCTGGGCGGCCGGCTGGGGGGTCGTCACCACGAAGACCTCGGTCTTGGTCAGGTACTGCCCGAGGGAGAGGGTGACGTCGCCGGTACCCGGGGGCATGTCGATCAGGAGGAAGTCGGGCTCGCCCCAGTAGGCGTCGACCAGGAACTGCTCGAGTGCCTTGTGCAGCATCGGACCACGCCAGATGACCGGGGTGTCGTCGGCCACGAAGAAGCCCATGGAGAGACAGCGCACTCCGTTGGCCGTCGGGGGGACGACGAGGTCGCCGATGATCAGGGGATCGGTCCGGACGCCGAGCATCTTGGGGACCGAGAACCCGTAGACGTCGGCGTCGAGGATGCCGACGTCATAGCCGGACCGCTGCAGCGCGATGGCAAGGTTGACCGTCACCGAGGACTTGCCCACCCCGCCCTTGCCCGACGAGATCCCGAGGATCCGGGTCTTCGACCGGGGCTCCATGAACTTGTTGGGTCGCCCCTCCTCGTGCCCGAGGGCGCCCCCGCCATGGTCGTGCCCGTGGTCGTGGCCGTCGTCGGCGGCGTGCATCGTGCCGCCGTCCACGGCGTCGCCCCGCAGCAGCATCCGCAGGCGGGCCCGGGTCTCCTCGTCCATGAGGACGGTCTCGATCGTGACCTCGTCCACGCCCCCGACGCGGGCGGCGGCGGCCCGGACCCGGGCGACGAGTTCGTCCACCTGCGGGTACTGCGCGACCGGCAGGGCCACGTCGACGGTGACCTTCTTCCGCCTGGCCACGACCCGCCCGACCATGCCCAGCTCCCCCAGCGGGCGTCGGAGTTCGGGGTCGTCCACATGGGCGACGGCCGCCGCTACCTGGGACTCGTCAATGGACATTGCAGGCTCTCCTGAGGGGGAATTCGGCGTCATCGGTACACTAGGGGACGTGCAGCCCGACCCGGACAGCCCCGTGGTGGAGACCAGCTCCGACTCCGACAGCCAGTTCGCCGCCGCCGTCACCGCCGTCACCTCCGCCTTCGGCGACCCGACGCGTCGGGAGATCTACCTGTTCGTCCGGTCCAATCCGGGGGCGACGGCCTCCGAGGTGGCGGCCCGGTTCTCCGTCCATCCGAACGTGGCGCGCCACCACCTCGAGCGTCTGGCGGCCGGCGGCTACGTCGAGGTGACACGCGAGCGTCCCGACGGCCAGGGGGCCGGACGGCCGTCCAAGCGCTTCCGGGCGATCGGACCCGACCCGACGCTCGACCTGCTGACCCGTCGCGACGACCTCCTGGTGCTGCTGCTCCAGGAGGCGCTGCAACTGCTCGGACCTCAGGCCGCCGAGGTGATGGCCGAGCGCGTGGGCGAGGAGTACGGGCGTCGGTTGGCCGGGCAGATGTCGCCGGGCGACAGCCAGCGCTCACTGCGGACGGCCATGCACGCCATCGCCGACACGCTGACGGCCCACGGCTTCGCCGCCCATGCCGAGGACCAGGGCGCGACCACCGCGGTCGTGGCCGACAACTGCCCCTTCGGCGACGCCGCCTCGCAGCACCCGGTCCTGTGCGCCGTCGACCGGGGCATGGTCAAGGGACTGCTGGCCGGCCTCTGCGGTGACGACCCGGGTGCCGTGCCGGTCGTTCTGTCGTCGTCCCGGGCCCGGGGCGACGACGCCTGCGCCGCCGTGGTCTGACCACCGACCGTGGCCCGGCACTACCTCGACCACGCTTCCACCACCCCGCTGCGTCCCGAGGCCCGTGCCGCCATGGCCGAATGGGCCGACCTCGGCGTGACGGCCGACCCCGGACGCGTCCACACCGAGGGGCGCATGGTCCGGGCCACCCTGGAGGACGCTCGCGACCGGGTGGCCGACCTGTTCGGTGTCCGACCCCGCCAGGTCGTCCTCACCTCGGGAGGTACGGAGGCCGTCAACTCGGCCGTGTGGGGGGTGCTGGCCGGCGAACCGCGCGTCCCGGTGGCGTGTGCGGCCGTCGAACACTCGGCGGTCCGTGAGGCCTCGGCCCGCCACGGCACGATCGTGGAGGTGGACGTCGACGGGCGGGGCCGGATCACCGGGGCCGCGGTGGGCGAGGCCATCGAGCGGAGTGCGGTCGTCCACGGTCGCACCCCGGTGCTGGTCCACTGCCAGGTGGCGAATCACGAGGTCGGCACCCTCCAGGACGTGACCGGCGTGGTGGACCGCTGCCGCGAGGCGGGCGTCCCGGTGCACGTCGATGCCGTGGCCGCGGCGGGTCACGTACCGCTCGACCTGGAGGCCCTCGGGGCCGACCTGGTGTCGGTCTCCTCCCACAAGATGGGTGGCCCCGCCGGCATGGGCGCGCTCATCGTCCGCCGGGGGCTACGCATCGATCCATTGCTGGTGGGCGGGGAGCAGGAGCGGGGTCGTCGGGCCGGCCTGGAGGACGTCGCCGCGGCCGTGGGCTTCGGTGCCGCCGCAGCGGCGCTGGCCGAGCCCGGACGCATCGGGGCGGAGGCGGCGGCGGCCCACGAGGCCACGGGTCGCCTGCTCGACGCGGCCCTCTCGGTCGACGGCGTCCTCCCCTACGGCGACGTGACGGACCGCGTCCCCCACATCGTCTGCCTCGGAGTCACCGGCGTCGAGGCCGAGCCGGTCGTCCTCGGACTCGACCAGGCCGGGGTGGCCGTCCACTCCGGGTCGTCGTGCTCCTCGGAGTCCCTCGAACCGTCCCCCGTGCTCCTGGCCATGGGGGTGGACGGCGAACGGTCCCTGCGGCTGTCGGTCGGCTGGTCGACCACCGACGCCGACGTCGACGCCTTCGTCGGGGCCTTCGCCGACGTCGTGGCGCGCCTCCGGGACCTGCGCGGCTGAACAGTCGGCGCGGACCGGTCGGGCCCCGACCCCGATGAAGCACTCCGGCGGTAGGTTTGCCGACATGCGCGCCGTCGTCTGCCAGGAGTTCGGTCCCCTCGACAGCCTGGTGGTGGAGGATCGCCCCGACGTCGATCCGGGCGAGGGGATGGTGCGCATCGATGTGGCCGCCGCCGGCGTCAACTTCGTCGACGGGCTGATCTGCCAGGGGAAGTACCAGCTGAAGCCGCCGGTCCCGTTCGTGCCCGGGAGCGAGGTGGCGGGCACCGTGTCGGCCGTCGGCCCCGGCGTCGCCGACTGGTCGGTCGGGGACCGCGTCCTCGTGTTCTGCGGGTTCGGTGGGTTCGCCACCCAGGTGGTCGCGCCGGCGCTGTCGCTGGTGCCGGTCCCCGACGTCCTCGACTTCGGGCGTGCCGCCGCCCTGATCCAGAGCTACTGCACCATGCTGTTCACCCTGGGGCGCCGGACGACCGTCGCGCCGGGTGAGTGGGTGCTGGTCCTCGGGGCCGGGGGTGGGATCGGGCTCGCCGCCGTCGACGTGGCCACCGCCCTCGGGGCGAGGGTCATCGCCGCCGCGTCGACCGCCGACAAGCTCGGGGCGGCCGTGGCCATGGGGGCCGAGGCCACCATCGCCTACGAGGAGGAGGACCTGAAGACGCGGGCCCGGGAGCTCTCCGGTGGCGGCGTCGACGTGGTGGTCGACCCGGTAGGCGGCGGGCATGCCGAGCCGGCCTTGCGGGCCACCCGCCACTTGGGCCGCTACTGCGTCATCGGGTTCGCCGCGGGGCCCATCCCGTCGATCCCGGCCAACCAGGTCCTACTCAACAACCGGACCGTGGTGGGCGTGGACTGGGGAGGCTGGACGTTCAAGGATCCCCTCGGGAACCGGGCGCTCATCGACGAACTGCTCGCCATGGTCGCCGAGGGTCGCCTGCATCCGACGGCGCCATCCACCCGCCCCCTGACCGAGGCCGCCGCGGTCATGACGGGCCTGATCGACCGCACCGTCACCGGCAAGGTGGTCCTGACGCCCTGAGTCCGCGGGAGCTCCCCCATCGGTGCTTCCCCCAGGTTGCGGGTACGTGCACCCGGACCGGCCCATGCGCACAGCCGGCGGTGTGGGCACTCCGAATACATGGTCGGCTCGACACTCGGGAGTACCGATCATTGGCGGTGAGGGGGGAGCGGTCGCCTGCCCAACGCTGACTTGGAGGGATGGCCCGCGCTCGTCCCTACGGCCGGTCTTGCGACGCTGTGACCGGCAGCGGCGATGCTCAACGGATCGAATTGGATCAGTCAGAAGATGGCGATCGGATTCACCGGCGAAGCTGTGCCCTGGTGAAGCACGAGCGGCGCAACCGCAAGCATGAAGCTCCAGCGTCCGGCGGCGGTGCACGCCACGGACAGATCGTCGAGATCGAGATTGTCCAGAAGATGGACGCCCATCGCCACGATGGCCACGGTGTGGATCGGCATCGGAACAGCGTCGACACGTGACGGAAATACATCAGAGACACCGTCGCTACCGAGCACGGCCACCTCTCGCCCATGGAGCCAGGTCAGACAGGAGGCGTCGAGGCCGGCGAGTCCGTCACTCGGAGATGAGGGGCCGTGGGACTCGCGCCACCGCCACCGCCCGGTGCGCACGAGGAGGGCGTCCCCGGTCTGGATGGTGACGCCAGTCGACCTCTCGGCCGCTTCCAGGTCCTCGGGGAAGATGGGCTCTCCTGGCTCGAGTGCCTCCCTGCCCCGGATGGCGGGAACGTCGACCAGGATGCCCCTCGTGACGATTCCCGATCGGAGGTGATGGATTCCGAGTTCGGCTGCGCCGTGAGCGGTAACTGTCTCGGCTCCGTAGCCGTTGTAGAGCTTTCCTTCATGGAAGATGTGGCACAGCGCGTCGAGGTGGCTGGTGGAGAAGCCATGCGGGGCAAGTGCGAAATAGTCGGCTCCATAGCCCTCGGTCGCCGTACCGATCATGTGGTGGACGACGGGCATCGGGTTGTCCGGACCCGGTTGGGTGGGCAACGGCCGGGCACAGGACACGGTCTGACCCGAATGCACGGCTGATGCGGCGGCCGCCGTCACCTCCGCCGTGATGAAGTTCAGAGCCCCCAATTGGTCATCGGGTCCCCATCGACCCCAGTTGGAAAGTCGATCATGGAGAATCCGGACCTCATCTGTGCTCAGGGGATTCCGCGGCACGACGACAGAGTACCGGCAAGGTGTCCGTCGAGGGGGCGGCGGTCGGCCGGCGGATCGGACCACGAAGACGGCGGATCAGAGCACCATGACCACTCCGGGGGTCGCCTCATTTGGCATCGAAGAGCTCCCGAAGAGGTCCAGGTGCCCGTGGGAGGATCGTTGCCTCACCTGGGAGGCCGACCGCCGTGCCCGTGGGTGCCCGAAATCGGGGTCAGGTCAGCGAGGCCAGATGCATCCCGGCTGCTTGGTGGAGCGGGGATCTCCGCGCCATGGCGCACACGTCCCCCGCGGCATGCCGGCCACAGCAAGATCAGTGAGTGGTCGGGGTCGGTACTGCGTGCCGACACACCCGGGCGATCCCCGGAGTCGCCACACCGGGTGGGAGTCGATCAGACGACAAGCTGCTCGGCGTTGCGGTCCGAAGGTGCCGAACTGGTGCGGCGAATCCAGGCGATCGGGGCCACAGTCCGCTTCGAGTTCGAGCGATCCGTCGGCGCTCACCGATCCTTGCTCAGAGATCCTGGTCAATGGGTCGATTCCGAGCAGCACCGCGTCATCTCGGGATGCACGGTGGAAGCGACGGGCAGTGTCTGCCAACATGAGCAGGAGTGCATCCAGTGACGCCAGCGAAAGGCGGGCATGTACATGCGATCCTCTCGAGATGGTCGACGCCCCCCGCGACTGCTGATTGCAATCCTGGGGTTCACTGCGATCACTGTCCCACTCGTCACCCTTAGCCCGACTTCGGCGACGGCATCGACACCGGGAAGCGCATCTCCGTTTCTCCAGAACGCCGTGACGGGTCATGGCGGTGCCGGTTGGCAGGTGAGCTTGTCCGATCCGGCAATTACGAGCACCGGTAGTCCGCAAATCGCGCGTAGCGGCAGCGTCGCCTGCCCATCCACGTCGGTCTGCTACCTGGTGGGTGATGACGACTCGGGCAGTGGCTATGTCGTGACGACCACGGACTCGGGAAGCACGTGGAATCCTCTGATTCTTCCTCTCGGGACAGACAGCCTCAGTGGTATTGCTTGTCCGCCACCATCCACTTCCTCCTGTTACGTGACCGGCTCGGAGAACTCCGGCGCATTCATTCTGGCCACCACGAACTCTGGCGATACGTGGTCGAATGTTTCCGTTCCCACGGGACTGGTGAGCGTCAGCGGCATCGCCTGTCCTTCGCTCACCACCTGCTACTTGATTGGATATGACCCTGCGGAAAGTGACCCTGAGGGTGGATCGGTCATCGCAGACACCACGGACTCAGGCAGTTCCTGGAACATTCTGACGATTCCCGCGGATTTTGGCCCCACCGGCCCCATCGCCTGTGCGACGACAGACACTTGCTATGCCGTGGGAAACGATGGTGATCCGAATCAGGACTTCGTCCTGGCCACGACCGACTCGGGCGCCATGTGGGTTCAGCAGGGCACTCCTCCCGACACATCGGGGATCTTCGGGAGCGCTATCGCCTGCCCCTCGGCGACCAATTGCTATCTATCGGCATACGTTTCGGAATATAGGTTCAATGGCTTCAAGATATTCTCCACCAGCGACTCGGGAAACACCTGGATCCCCCAGTCCTTGCCGAACAATACGGGAGCACTGTCTGCTATCGCATGTCCTTCGACCTCGGAGTGTTTTGGGGCGGGCACGACCAGTGTCGACGGTGGAGCGGATCCAGGTGTCGGCGACATCGTCGTCACCACGGATTCGGGAGGTCATTGGAGCGGCCAGATCATTCCCACAGGAACGAGCTTCTTGTCGTCCGCCGTGTGTCCCTCGGTGACGGTTTGCTTCGCACAGGCGAGCGCAATCGGCACACGGGGAGCCGTGGTCCTCAAAGGCGCCGTGCTCAACATTGCGACTGCCTCGCTCCCCGACGGCACGATTGGTGCACCGTATTTGGCGACCCTCACGGCAACAGGTGGCGATCCTCCCTACCACTGGCGGATGGCACCCGGCTCACCGACGCTGCCGAAGGGACTGAGACTCGGCACCAAGAGCGGCTCCATCTCCGGGAAGCCGAGCAAGACGAGCAGCTCGTCCACCTTCACCGTCGAGGTGCAGGACACGAAATCGAAGACGAGCCCTCCCGTCCTGAACACAGCAACAACGACGCTCACGATCACCCTCGACCCTACGACCTGACGGCTCGCGGAGACCTTGCGAGAAGGTCTGCGAAACAGTGCTTCCTTGACGTTCGGTGAGCCTGGCCTGACCGCTTGGACTTGGACCACCCGTGACGTGAGCCCGTTGCCCAGACTGCCGGGCGGGGGGAGGATCGTGACGATGGTGAGACGAGGGCACACACCGGAGCAGATCGGCCGTTAACTCCCCGAGGCGTCGAGGGCGCAGATGCCGTAGGTCTGGTGGGTCCGGGTGTGACTTCACCGAAGGGCCGGACGTCAGGATGCAGATCCGGTCACGAAGGCCACGAGTCGTTCCCGCTTGTCCTCCCGGGCATTCGTCGCGCCCGGGTGGCCCCGCAACCACCCTCCTGACCCAGCGAGGATTCGGTCGGGGGCGCTCGAAGCAGTGGAACCGCACCGGCTTTCCCCCCTCAACCACGACGGGGGTGCGCCGGTGGTATCCATGGTCTCGACCGCCGATGAGACTCACCCCGCACGGGGGAGAGGGCTCACCCCGCACCCGGCAGAAGGCCGGTCCCCACTCCGGCGGAGACTCCGGCGGAGACTCGGACGGAAAATCAGGCGGCCACCTCCGCCGGAACGGCCATCCCGGCGGAGGTGTACGCCTGGCGGAGGACGGTCGCCGCCTGCCCCACGACGGTCGACGGCGGGCTGTCGGCCAGGAACTGGTCGAACTGGGACACGGCGGCGGAGGCGTTGCCGTCGAGTTGCAGCAGCAACGTCCCGAGGTAGAGGTGGGCGGCGTAGTCGCCCGGCGTCATGGCCACCGCCTGGGTCAACTTGGTCCGGGCATCGGCCAGGAGCGTGGCGTCGGAGCCCTGCTGGCCGATCTTGTACTCGAGCCAACCCAGCTGGGCGAGCGCCACCTCGTTGTCCGGGTGGGCGGTCAGCACCTGCTGGTAGAGCTGGGCGGCCAGTCCGAGCTGTCCCTGGTTCTCCACCGTGGCGGCCTGGTCGAGCGTCCGGGCCACCTGCTGGCTGGGGCTCAACGCCACCGAGCCCGTGGCCGTCTGCCCGGGCAGTCGATGCGAGGCGAACAGGGGGACAGCCACGACCAGCGCCACCACGAAGCACCCGATGGCCCCGACCAGGAACCACTTGTTCCGCCCCCGTCGCCGGGGCACGGACCTGTCAACCCTGTCGGACCTGTCGGGCTCGAGCGGGGTTCCGCTGCGCTCCGCGGTAACCGTGGCCGATGCCGCCGATGCCGCCGATCCCGCCGATCCCGCAGATCCCTCCCGCCCCGGCCCGCCCGACACCGGCTCAGGATCGGCCCAGGCGGTCGGGGTGGCCCAGTCGGTCGGGGTGGCCGGGGCGGCCGGGGCGGGCCCGAGGGCGACCAGGCGCGCCAGGTCGCGTTGGCGGAGCGACAGGTAGTCGGCGTCCGTCAGGTCACCGGCCAGGTATTCGGCGTCGGCGTCGGCCAGCGACTGGGTGAGGAACCGGCGGCGCTCCTCGACGGCGACCGGGTCGGCCGCCGGCACGAGCACGTCGTCGTCGAGCGACGTGCCGCTCCGCCGGCGCCGGCGGGCGAGGACCGCCGCCAGGACCGCTACGGCGATCACCCCACCCGCGATTGGCAGCACCCAGACGAGGCTGGACCACCCGCTGGTCGGTGGGTCCAGCACGATGGCGGAGCCGTAGCGGGCGACGAGGTAGTCCTCGATCTGGCTGTCGGTCAGACCGTGGTCGACGAGCTGGCGCACCGTGGACCGCACCGTGACCGCGGTCGGTGCACTCGAGTCGGCGACGGAGAGGTCCTCACAGCTCGGGCAGCGGATGACCGATTCGATGGAGGCGGCGCGCTGGGCACTCGTGGGCGGCGTCGACGAGAACGCCCCGCTGCCGACCAGCAGGGCCGCCACCAGGACCACGGCGAGCAGGGTCCAGAGGGGGAACCGGCGGGACCTCATGCGCCGGTCGCCCGGGCCCGCGCGATGAGGCCGTCGAGGTCGGCGGCGGTCACCGGCGCCACGATGTAGGCCACCACCCGGCCGTCGGGGGCGATGAGGAAGGTCGACGGTGGGGCCCGGACCCCGTAGCTGAGGGCGATCGTCCCCTGGGGATCGGCGAGGGTGGGCCAGGTGGCCCCCAGGGTGGCCTGGTACGAGCGGGCGTCCGACGCGCTGTCGTCGAAGACGACGCTCACCATCTTGGCGTCACCCGCCTGCTGGTGCTCGAAGGCGAAGTGCACCAGTTCGGGACCCTCGGCCTGGCAGGGCTCACACCAAGGGGCGAAGAAGTTGAGCACCACGAAGGTGCCGGGCGGCCGGGCGAGGGCGAACGCCCGGCCGTCCACCGTCAGGCCCCGGACCGGGGGCGCCTGGGTGCCGACGAGCGGGCTCTGCACCTCCGACACGGCGGCCGGCTGGCGGGTGGCCAGCACGGCGATGAGCCCGGCGGCCACGACGAGCACGGTCACGGCGACCCAGCGCGCGGTGTGACGACGCCGGGCCGGACGGGTGGTCGGCGGGGCGGTGGCCGTGTCCGGGGGGAGGACCCCGGTCACGTGGCCTCACCCGCGCCGACCGGCTCACGGTCCGTCCGAGCCCCCGGTTCCGGTTCCGGATCCAGGTCCGGTGCGACCGGGGGCGCCGCCGCCCCGACCGGGGTGGACACCGGATCGGTGGGACGCCGGCGGCGGCCCGGCACGGCCGACAGGATCGATCCGACCACGATGAGCACCCCGCCGACCCACAGCCACATGACGAGCGGCTGCACGACCACGCCGAAGGTCCACGGCCCACCCTTCGCCGGGATCGAGTTGATGGTCAGGTACACGTCGGACGTCACGCTCGAGTCGATGGCCGGGGTGCCGACCGCCTGGGTGCCGGTACCGAACTGGCTGATGGCCGGCGTGAACACCGCGCCCCCGTCCACCCGGAGCAGTGCCTGCTGGCTGAGGTGGGACGGCGTGCGGACCACACGGGTGCCGACGAACTCGACCGTGTGCCCGGCGAAGGTGCCGCTCTCCCCGGGGGCGAGCACGACGGTCCCCCGCTGTCCGAACGCCGTAGCCGCCGCCAGCCCCACGGCGATGAGCACCACGCCGATGTGGACGACCATCCCGCCGTTGGCCCGTCCGACGAACCCGCGCCACCCGGCCAGGGTGGCCCGGGCCGGAGACGCACCGGCGCCACGGGCCGACCGCCAGGCTCCCCGGACCGACAGCACCAGGGCCCGGCCCGCCGATGCCGCGGCGAAGGCCCCGAGGCCGAAGGCCAGGAGCGGCTCGATGCCGGTGATCCCCCCGATGACGCACCCGACCACCACCAGCACGCCGATGGCGGCGGGCACGGCCAGGCGTCCCCGCATGATCTCGGCGGTCGATTTGCGCCACGGCAGTGCGGGGGCGACCGCCATCAGGAACAGCAGCCCGAGGCCGATCGGGATGATCAGGCGGTTGAAGTACGGGGCCCCGACGGCCACCTGGGCGCCGCTGTTGACGGCCTCGTACAGCAGTGGGAAGACGGTGCCGAGCAGGACGATGAAGGCGAAGAGCACGAACAGGAGGTTGTTGGCCAGGAAGGCACCCTCGCGGCTCATGGGCGAGTCGATCCCGCCGGGTGACCGCAGCCGGTCGCCGCGCCAGGCGATCAGCCCGACGCCGACAGCCAGGACGAGGCCGAAGAAGCCGAGCAGGAGCGGCCCGATCGACGACGTCGAGAAGGCGTGCACCGACTGGATGACGCCGGACCTGGTGAGGAAGGTCCCGAGGATCGTCAGGCTGAAGGTGGCGATGACGAGCGACAGGTTCCACACCCGCAGCAGACCGCGTCGCTGCTGGACCATCACCGAGTGGAGGTAGGCGGTGCCGACCAGCCACGGCATGAGCGAGGCGTTCTCCACCGGGTCCCACGCCCAGAATCCGCCCCAGCCCAGCACCTGGTACGACCACCAGGCCCCGAGGACGATGCCGATGGTCAGGAACGTCCACGCGAACAGCGTCCAGCGCCGGGTCTCCCCCTGCCAGTCCTCGTCGACCCGGCCCGTCACGAGCGAGGCCACCGCGAAGGCGAAGGGCACGGTGAAGCCGACCAGGCCCAGGTAGAGCATGGGCGGATGGAACAGTACGAGCGGGTTGTCCTGCAGGAGGACATTGGGACCGAGCCCGTCGAGCGGCACACTCGACACGTGGGTGAACGGGTCGGCCGGTCCGAGCATCAGCCCGAAGAAGAAGGCGCACACCACGTACATCACGAGCGTCGCCCAGGCCACCAGCTGGTCGTCCGCCCGGTGGCGGAACCGCCAGACCATGCCGGTCGCGTAGATCCCGAGGATGAGGCCCCACAGCAGGATCGACCCGGCCAGCGCCGACCACATCCCGGTGATCGAGTACAACAGCGGGGTGGAGCGGCTGTTGTTGTCGGCCACGTACGTGAGCGAGAAGTCGTGGGTGATCAACGCCCGCTGCATCGCCACCACGGCCACGATGCCGCCGAGCAGGATCAGCGGTGCGTAGAACCGTCCCGCCCGCAGTCCGCCGGGGCGCCGCCGCACCAGGCCCACCAGGAGCACGACGATCCCGACGAGGGCCGCGGCGAAGCCGAGCAGCACGCCGGTGTGGCCGAGGGTGCCGTTCACCGCTGACCGGGACCGGCCGAGGGGTGGAGGGGTCCGGCCGTCACCGCTTGGAGCCGTTCGGCGCCCTGACCCGCTGCGGGTGCTCGGCGATGTACGTCGAGGAGTGCTTCACCAGGATCTCGTCGGAGACGAACGTGTCGCCCGAGAAGTGCCCTACGGCGATGACCGGGATGTTCGCCTGGAACAACTGGGGCGGGCTGCCGGTGTTCGTCACCGGCAGGCGGATCGCACCGGACGTCACCACGAAGTCGACCCCTTCCGTGGTGGCACGGATCGAACCGGGCGCCACCACGCCCTCCAGGTTGAAGGTCTTGGCGCCGAGCGTCGCTTTCTGGGCCACGGCCTGGTCGGCCGGCAGGTAGAAGTCGAGCGCCGAGCCCAGCCCCTTCACGAGCAGGAACACGAGGACGCCGACCAGGACCAGTCCGACCACGACGTAGCGCACGACGGGCCGACGCGCCACGGCGGCGGGCCGGGGGCCGTCCGGCGGCCCGGCCGCCGGGCCGGCGTCGTTCGGTGTCGGCGGTGCGGGGGGGGCGGGGGGAGCGGTGGTCACGACGGCCCCGGCTCCGGCGGCCCGGTGGCTGACCGTGGTGCGGTCGCGGCGCCTGGTCCGGCCACCCGGGCCACCGCCTGCGTCAGGCGCCGGCGGCGCCACAGCAGCGCGACGGCGTAGAGGGCGAGGAGGGCGAGGACGAAGACGTACCCGGCGATGACGTAGCGCATCAGGCCACCCCCACCCGATCGGTCGGGAAGTCGTCGGTGGGGCCGGAACCGACCGGGGCACCGCCCGCAGCGACCCCCTCGGCCTGGCGTTCGGCCAGGGCCAGGTCGAGCTCGTTGGCGGCCAGCCAGTCCTCGAGGGCGCCGATGCGGTAGCGGACCAGCAGCATCCAGACGAAGACGAGCGTGAGGGCCACGAAGCCCAGCAGCAGGGTCCAGGCCATCGACCCGTGGATGGTCGGCGAGAGGTTGGCGTTGAGCACGGTGGCGCCCTGGTGGAGGGTGTTCCACCAGTTGACGGAGAAGTGGATGATCGGGATGTCGACCGCGGCGAACAGGGCCACGAAGGCACTGCGTCGGGCGCGCACCTCGGGCTCCGCCGGCACCCGGCGGAGCGCCAGGTAGCCGAGGAAGAGGACCAGCAGCACGGCCGTGCTCGTCAGACGGGCGTCCCACGCCCACCAGACGCCCCAGGTCGGCTTGCCCCAGATCGAGCCCGACACCAGGGTGCAGATGTTGAACACCACGCCGACCTCGACGGCGGCGGCGGCCAGCCGGTCCCAGAACAGCGAGCGGGTCCGGGGCCACAGGTAGAGCAGGCTCGCCACCGCGGCCAGCCCGAAGGCGAGGTAGAGGGCGACCCAGGCCACCCCCGGGTGGATGTACACCAGCCGGACCAGGTCCCCCTGGACCTTGTCCGGTGGCGTGACCCAGAGGCCGAGCCACACCGTGGCCGCCGTCCCGACGAGGGCGAGGAGCCCGATGGTCCGCTCCGTGCGTCGGGCGGACGTCGAGGGTGTCGGGGGTGCGCTCACGCGGGTGTTCGTGGCGGCACCCGCGGGCGGATGGGTGGCGGCCGACCCGTCGACGGGCGTGGCGGTCAGGTCGCGGGTCACGCCGTCTCCTGGATGGGGCCGAAGAGGACCACGCCGATGGCGAGGTAGACGGCGTCGAACACCACGAGGAGCCGCAACCACTGCATGCCCTGCGCGGGGACGCCGCCCGCCATGGCGGACTGCCAGATCCGGGTGCCGGCCAGCAGCACCGGTGCGGCGATGGGCAGGAGCAGGAAAGGCAGGAGCGTCTCGCGTACCCGCAGTCCGGACGACAGGGCGCCGTAGAGGGTGCCGGTGGCGGCCAGGCCGATCGTGCCGAGCACGCACGACACGGCGATCATCCACGGCACCTCGATGCGGGCGCCGTAGAGGAGGACCACGCCGACGGTCAGGAGCGCCTCGAGGACCACCAGCTGGGCGGCCACGGCGACGGCCTTCCCGAGGTAGAGGCCGGCGGGGTCGATCCCCGACAGCCGGAGGCCGTCACGGGCACCGTCGGACGACTCCACCGACACGCTGCGCTGGATGGCCAGGACCGTGCAGAACAGGACGGCGACCCAGAACAGGCCCGGCGCGCCCCTGGCCATCGTCTGGCGGTCCGGCCCGAGGGCGAAGGCGAAGAGCACCAGCGCCACGATCCCGAACGGGGCGACCTGAGACAGGGCCACCCGGGAGCGCCCCTCGATGCGGAGGTCCTTGCCGGCGACGAGCATCGCGTCACGCCACATGGGCCACCGGTCCGTCCGTGGGGGCGACGTCTCCGAGGTCGGCGACCGGGGAGGCCACGGGAACCAGATCCCGCGTACCGGTCACCCGCCCGCCGGTCACGGTCACGGCCCGGCCCGCCAGGTCCTCCACGGGCCCCGCCTCGTGGCTGGCGATCAGCACCGTCACGCCACTGGCCGCCGCATCGCGCACCGCCTGGTCGAGCAGGAGCCGCGCTGACGCGTCGAGGCCGGCATGGGGCTCGTCGAGCAGCCAGAGTTCCGGCCACCGGGCGGTGAGCACCGCCAGCGCGACCCGGCGCCGCTGCCCGGCGGACAGCTTTCCGGCCGAGGTCTTGGCCAGGCGTCCGACCAGTCCCCAGCGTTCGAGGGCGGGATCGATCCGGGCGACGTCACCGCCTGCGGCCCGCACGGCGAAGCGCACGTTCTCCCGCACGGTCAGGTCGTCGTAGAGGTGGGCGGCGTGCGACAGCAGGCCCACCCGACGCCGCACGCCGACACGGTTGCGGGACGGGTCGAGCCCCAGGACCGACAGGTGTCCCGAGGCCAGGGGCACGAGCCCGGCACATACCCGCAGGAGGCTCGTCTTGCCGGCACCGTTCGGGCCCTCGACCAGGACGGTCTCCCCCACGGCCACCTCGAGGTCGACCCCCGCCAGGAGCGGGAACCGACCCGAGAGCGCGACCGCGTCGCGGAGGGAGACTGCAGAGGGAGGGAGAGCTGCGGGGGCCATGGGCTTGGCGTCAATGCTACGGGGGCCGGCGGGCGCTAGCCAGACGGGGGGGGTCTCCCCCGGGTCCGACCGCCTGCCAGGCTCAGCTGGAGGAGAGCCGGTTCAGGTGCAGGTCCCGCAGCCACGTGGAGATGTGGGCCGAGACGACGTCGACGTTGCCGGTCAGGAGCAGCAGCCCGAAGGCGATGAGGACGGCCCCGCCGACCAGGTCGACGATGCGCAATCGGCCCTTCACCCTGGCCAGCAGGTCGGTCATCCGACCGAAGGCCAGGCCGCTGAGCAGGAACGGGACGCCCAGGCCCAGCGAGTAGGCCAGCAGGAGGGCGATCCCTCCGGTGGCCGAGCCCCCGGTGCCGGCGGCCAGGGTGAGGACACTGCCCAGCACCGGCCCGATGCAGGGGGTCCAGGCGAAGGCGAAGGCCATTCCCATGACGGGCGGGGCCCAGGCCCCGAGGACCGACGGACGGACGCTGAACCGCTTCTCGCCGGACAGCGCCACGGGCAGGGCGACACCGGCGGCCATGGCCACCAGGACGGCTCCGAACACCACGATCAGGATGCCCGAGACCACCTCGAGCGTGTGCTGGTGGGCGAGGAAGAGCCGGCCCAGCGAAGAGGCCGAGGCGCCGAGGATGGTGAAGACCACCGTGAACCCGGCGATGAAGGCCAGGATCCCCCGGAGCAGGCGGGCGCGGTGCCGCCGGAGCTCCTCCGGGTCCGGTGCGTCACCCGTGGCCTGCCCGACGCCGCCGGAAGCCGACGGGACGGGATCGGCCTCGGGCGCCATCCCGGTACCCGGGCCGGGGGCCCCACCCACCGGAACCGGTCGGACGGCGGCGGGAACGGCTGCCACGGTGATGGCCGGGGCGGCGGCCGGGGCGATGTCCGGAACGCCCGCCGGAGCGACCGCCGGCGTGTCCGGCCGGGCGGTATCCGACCGCAGCGCCGTCAGCTCGGCCGCCGACAGCCCCGACACCATGGACAGGTAGGCCGGGACGAGCGGCAGTACGCACGGCGACAGGAACGACAGCATCCCGGCGCCGAAGGCGACCAGGAGGCCGAGCGGGTCGGCATGGATCGCCGCCAGATCGGCCATGGCCAACCGTTACGCCTGCTGGCTCTTCACCAGGGCCAGGTCGGCTTCGACCATCATCTGGACCAGCTTCGGGAAGTCGACGTCACGGTGCCAGCCCAGGGTCTTCTCGGCCTTGGCCGGGTCGCCGATGAGCAGGTCCACCTCGGCCGGGCGCAGGAACCGCTCGTCGATGACCACGTGCTTCTCCCAGTCGAGGTCGGCGGCCGCGAACGACAGCTCGACGAGCTCCTTGACCGAGTGGGTCTCACCGGTGGCGACGACGTAGTCGTCAGGCTGGTCCTGCTGCAGCATCAGCCACATCGCACGGACGTAGTCCTGGGCGAATCCCCAGTCGCGCTCGGCGTCGAGGTTGCCCAGCGCCAGCGTCTGGTCGATGCCGGCCGCGATGCGGGCCACGCCGTGGGTCACCTTGCGGGTCACGAACTCGAGTCCCCGCCGGGGCGACTCGTGGTTGAACAGGATGCCCGACGAGGCGTGGAGGTCGTAGCTCTCCCGGTAGTTGACGGTGATCCAGTGCCCGTAGACCTTCGCCACGCCGTAGGGGCTCCGGGGGTAGAAGGGCGTGGTCTCGACCTGCGGGACCTCCTGGACCTTGCCGAACATCTCCGAGGAGCTGGCCTGGTAGAAGCGGATCTCGGGATCGACGGTCCGGACGGCGTCGAGGACCCGGGTGACGCCCAGCGCCGTGGTCTCGCCCGTGAGCACGGGCTGGTTCCACGAGGTCTGGACGAAGGACTGGGCAGCCAGGTTGTAGACCTCCTGGGGCCGGATCTCCTTCAGGATGTTGATCATCGACACCTCGTCGAGGAGGTCGCCGGCGACGAGGTTGATCCGGTCCTGGATGTGGGCGATCCGCTCGAAGTTGATGGTGCTCGAGCGGCGGACCATGCCGCTGACCTCGTAGCCCTCGTCGAGCAGCAGCTCGGCCAGGTAGGAGCCGTCCTGGCCGGTGACGCCGGTGATCAGTGCTCGCTTCGCCATGTAGGTGGATGCTCCTCGGGTCTGGTGGGTGGGTCGTGGATTCTGGTCAGGCCGTGCCGTCGTCCGACGCCACCTGCCACGAGGGAGGCCGCTTCTCGGCGAACGCGGTGATCCCCTCCCTCGCCTCCGCCGTCTGACTGGTCACGGTCAGCATGGCGTGGAGGTAGGGCAGGGCCTCGGAGGCCGCTGCGTCGATGACAGCGTAGAACGAATCGCGGCCCAGCCTGGTCACCCCGGGGGGCTTGGAGGCCAGCACGGCGGCCAGGTCGTCCACGGCGGCGTCGAGCTCGGCGTCCGGCACCACCCGGGTCACGAACCCGATGCGGTCGGCCTCCTCCGCACCCACGACCCGGCTCGTCAGCATCAGTTCCAGGGCCTTCTTCGGGGGCATGGAACGGAGCAGCGAGACGGTCACCATGTAGGGCCAGAGCCCCACGTTGAGCTCGGGGGCACCGAAACGGGCACTTTCCGAAGCGATCACCATGTCGCACGCCAGGGCGAGGCCGAACCCGCCGGCCATCGCCCAGCCCTGCACCCGGGCGACGGTGGGCTTGCCGAGCTGCCACATCTCCTCGAACAGCTGGGCCAACCAGCCGCGGGCCAGGTGGTGGTCGAGGTACTCGTCCGACGTGCCCCCGGGGTCCTTCGGCACCATGCCCGAGAGATCGGCCCCGGCGCAGAACGCCTGGTCTCCCGCCCCGGTCAGGACCACCACGCGTACCGCCGGGTCGGCCTTCGCCCGGGCCAGTTCCCGCCGGAGTCCGGCGATGACGTCCCAGGTCATGGCATTGCGACGCTCGGGGCGGTTGATGGTGAGCGTCAGGACCGACCCTTCGCGTACGGCGAGCAGGTCGTCGGAGGCGTCACGGGCGGCGGCATCGGGGCTGGGGGTGTCGGGCACGTCCCGACGGTACTCCGGTGACGCCACCCCGGCGTCGGTGGCGTCACCCCGGGGCCGCGGACCCCGAGCGCCCCGACGGCGCGGGACCGTTGGTGAGGACCAGCGAACCCCCGCTCGACTCGAAGCTGCTCACCGGGTCGGCCAGGGCCACGCAGAAGCCGCTGGGCTCGCACGACACGGAGGGCACCTCGCCCACCGCGGTCGGCAGGGTGACCGGCGCCCAGGTGGCACCGCCGTCGTCGGTCATGACCATGCCGGCGCCGCCCAGGACGCAGGACCGCGCCGTCGGACAGCTGATGCTCTGCCAGATCGAGCCGGAACCGCCCGTCGTCCCGGTGGCCGGCACGGTCCCGGTCGGGGCCCCGGCCGACGGAGCCGATGGCGCCGGCACCAATTCCCAGTCGAGCCCACCGTCGACCGATCGCAGGAGCGCATCGCCCGTCGGGCCGCCCCAGCACACCTGGGACGTGGGGCAGGAGAGGCCCGGGAAGAATTGGTGCGCCCCCTGGACCTGTGACTCGTGCCACGAGTGACCGCCGTCACTCGAGGTCCAGCCGTCGACCACCCCGTCATTCGGATCCAGGTCCGACAGTCCGGCGAGCACCACACAGTGGGTCGACGACGGGCAGGCCAGTGCGGCGCCGGTGCCGAACTGCCCACTGTCGACCTCGGACCCCGACTCCGACGCCCGCTCGGGGAGCACGGTCCGCGTCCAGGTGACCCCGCCGTCGGTGGTCCGCAGGAACTCCAGCCGATCGGGGGTGAAGGCCGCCGACGACGACGCGTCGAGCACGTGGCCCACGACATCGCAGACGTCGACGGAGGTGCAGTCGACGGCGTCGAGCACACCCGGCCAGAAGGTCGTCTCCGCGGGGAACTGCTGGTACGCCGGGATGTACTCGACCGCCGGGGGGATCGGCACCTTGTGCATCAGCCACGTCGCCCCGGCGTCGGTGGTCGTCAGCAGGACCGGGTCCCGCAGCTCCTTCTTGGCCAGCGGGTCCCCGGACTTCGGGTCGAGGAGCCCGCCGCCGGCGGAGCACCAGGACGCGGTCACGCACGAGACGGCCGTCGCCGTGGCCACGCCGGTCGGCAGCGTCGACGGCGACCAGTGGTGTCCGGCGTCGTGGGACACGTACGTCGCACCGGTGACCGACGACGCACCGCCCACGCCGTAGTAGGTGGACAGGAAGCAGGTCGAGGGTCCACCGCAGCTGACCTGGGAGATCGCGCCCGGATTCCCGGTGGCGAGCTGGTACTCCGCGTCGGACAGCGAGGCGGTCAGCTGCCATCGTGCCGCCGGCGTCGTGCCCGTCGGGGTGCCCGGGGGGCGGGGCGCCGGTGGGCCGGTGGTCGCCACCACGATGCCCACCGTGGCGACGGCCACCACGACGAGGGACGCCGTAGCCACCAGTGGGCGCCGCCAGCCATCGGGGACGCGTGACGCCGGGCGCGAGGGCCCGCCGGACGCGGGGCCGCGCTCGGCGACCTCTCCCGGCGTCACCGGGGCGGCGGCGGCATCCACGAGTGCGCGCAGGTCCGCGTCGAGGTCGCTCATGACGACAGTCCTCCGATCTGGCGGCGCAGCTTGGTGAGACCGCGCTCGAGGTGGTTCTGCACCGTCGTGACCCTGGTGCCCGTGTGGTCGGCGACCTCCCGGAGGGTCCAACCGAATCCGTGGACCAGCACGACGGCGGTGCGCTGGCTGACCGAGAGGGTGGCGAGGGCCTTCCCCAGGCCGGGCTCGACCATCGGATCGTCGTAGTCGACGACGGGGGCGAACGTCACCGGTGCCCTCCGCCACCGGGTCCGGCTCTGCCCCACCCGGTAGAGGTAGCCCGGGAGGTTCTCGAAACCCTGCACCCGCTCCCAGTGCTCCCAGGCGTAGGCCAGGGCCTCCGCGGTCGCCTCGCGGCCGGCCGGACCCCCGTAGGCGGCCACCAGGGCACGACGGAGCCGGGGCTCGTTCGCCCGCACGAACTCCTCGAACGGCACCGCTGCGGCGGTGCCCGCGCCGACGCTCGGTGTACCCCGGGGCGGGCTGACCGGATCTCCCAGGGTGTCGCTCACGTGATCCATCATCCAGGTAAAGCGCCCGGGACGCTCCGATTACCACCGGCCACCGACGAAATTCCGTCCGAACCGTTCGTCCTGGGGTCGCCGGGAACGGTGCTCCCGGCCGGTCTGCTACTGATTACCCATGACCACAGTGGCACCCACAGGCCCACGGGGCGGGCGGCGCACCGGTCGGGGCCCGACATGAAGGTCCTCCACGCCCACGGGACCCTGGAGGTCGACCATCCCCTGATCATGGGGGTGGTCAATGCGTCGCCGGAGTCGTTCAGCGACTCCGAGGCCCTGGCGGCGGCCGGGATCGCCGAACGGGTGGAGCACGCCTTGGCGATGGCCGAGGCCGGAGCCCACGTGCTGGACATCGGTGGGCAGTCGGCCCGCACCGACCAGCCCGAGCTACCGGTAGACGTCGAGATCGAGCGGGTCGGGACCCTGATCGAGTCGATCCGACGGGCGTCGGACGTGGTCATCTCCGTGGACACGTACCGGCCCCAGGTGGCGAGCGCGGCCGTGGCCGCCGGGGCCAGCATCGTCAACGACGTCTCCGGACTCGCCGACCCGGACCTGATCGAGGTCGTGGCGTCGAGCGGCGCCGGCCTCGTCGTGATGCACACCCGCCTGGCGCCCAAGACCCGCCTGGCCGCTGACGATGCGTTCTACGACTCCCCCGGGGCGGTGGTCGACGACGTCGTGTCCTTTCTCGGGAGCCGCCTCGAACTGCTCGAGGCCGGCGGTGTCACCCCCGAGCACGTGATTCTCGACCCGGGACCCGACTTCGCCAAGACGCCGGCACAGACCGTGGCCGTCCTGCGGGGCCTTCCGACCATCGTCGAACTGGGACGGCCGATCCTCCTGGCGCTCTCGCGCAAGGACGTCATCGGCGCCATCACGGGCCGGCCACCTCGGGGGCGCGCCGCCGGCACACTCGCCGCCATCGGGGTCTGCGTCGGCCTGGCGCCGAACTCGCTCCTGCGGGTCCACGACGTCGAGGCGACGCGGGACTACCTGGCTGTGCTGGCCGCCCTGGAGGGGGGGCACGATCTGGCCTGGGACGAGCCGTTGGCGGACGAGCTGCGGTACGACCGGCCCTGATCCGGGCCCACCCCGTCCGGGCGGAATCCGGCCCGGGGGTACCATGACCGCCATGTCGACGACCGCCGCCACGGACCACCCGGATCGGGAGGCGCCCGCCGCCGCCCGACCGGCCCGCCGGCTGACCGCCGACGCCCGGCGCCGCCAGCTCTTCGACGTGGCGCTCTCCCTGTTCGCGGAGCACGGCTACTCGGCCACGACCATGGACGACATCGCCGAGGCCGCCGGCGTCACCAAGCCGCTCGTCTACCAGCACTTCGAGTCCAAGCGCGCCCTGTACCTCGAACTGCTCGACGTCTTCTCCCACTCCATGATCGACCGCATCGTGCAGGCGACCGCGGCGGCCCAGGGCCCACGCCAGCAGGTCGAGCTCGGGTTCGCCGGGTACTTCCAGCTCATGGTCGACAACGAGCACGCCTTCCGCCTCCTGTACGGCCGGGACGCTCCGGACGACGTCGAGCTCGGGGCGGCCCTCCGACGCGTCGAGGAGACGATCGCCCAGGCCATCGATCCGCTGATCGACGCCGGCCTCGACCCCGAGCACCGGCTGCTGCTCGCCCACGCCGTGGTGGGGATGGCCGAAGGGGCCAGCCGCCACTGGTTGGACGCCCACCGCGCCCGCCGGACCTCGGAGGAGGGTGCCACGCCGGAGGACGAGGTCGACCGGGCCGCCGAGGCATCGCGCCTGGCCGCGCGGCTGGCCGATTTCGCCTGGGCCGGTCTCCGCCAGGTCCACCGCATCTGACGGGCCCGGACCGCCGAACGGCAGGCCTCGGATCGAATCACGCCCGATCCCTGTGCACGGCACGCGGCCCGGCCCCGGGGAACCGGGCCACTCCGACCTGAGCCTCACGCCCCGCCACTCCGACCCGATCCTCACGCCCCGCCACTCACGACCCGTCGCCCACCGCCGGCGCCTCACCGGCGCCGCTCACGGCCCATGCCGCGTCAGACCTGGACCTTGCCCTCCGCCACCGGATGGTTCGTCGAGGCCACCACGCCGCCGGCCACCTCGTCGGTGATGGCGAAGGCGGACACCCCGTGCGAACCGGCCACGCTGAAGGGCACGATGCCCGGTCGCGCTCCGAGGAGCCCCAACGAGATCACCTTCGACCCGACCACGCCCCACAGCTGGTAGGTGCGGTCGGCCGGCAGCGCAGCCAGCCCGTCTCCGGAATCATTGATGACGAACCCCGTGCCTGCCGCCGTCAGGACGATGGTCGCGGGCGTGGATCCCTGGCTGTCGGCCCCCGGGGCCGACAGGGGGACCCGGGTGGTGCCCGGGGCGGCGATGGCCGCCCGCTCGGCGGAAGACAGGTTCGGTGTGGCCTGCAACGCGTTGACCTGTCCGTGCAGGTGGTGCACCTGCAGTCCGAGCACGAGGGCGATGACGACGGCTGCGGCGGCCACGAGCCCGGCACCGGCCGCCACCAGACGGGACCGTCGGCGCGTCGTCCCGATGGGCACCACGGCGGCGCCACGGCCAGCCCCGGTCGCCGGGACCGAGGTCCGCGCCTCGCCGGTGGCCCCGCCCCGAGGGCCGGCTCCCGTCGTCCGGTCCTCCGGGACCTCCAGCCTGGCCGCCAGGCGGTCCCAGGAGTCGTCGGACGTCCCACCGAGGCGGACGGCGATCCCGTCCCACAGATCGGATGGCGGCACACCACCGGAGTTGGCGAGCAACCCCGCCACTTCGTGGTGCTGGTCGACCTCGGCGGCGCACCGCACGCATCCGTCGAGATGGGCCTCGATGACGGCGGCCGTCTCCGGCTCCACGGCGTCGAGCGCGTACGCACCCAGCAGTTCCTCGATCTCGGCGTGGCTCAGCGGCTCCGGCGACGGGCTCACAGTCCCGCTCCCGCCGGCTCGACGCCGCGCTCGGCCAGGTGGACCCTGAGGCGGCCGAGACCGGACCGGATCCGACTCTTCACCGTGCCCTCGGGCTCGTTCAACAACACCGCCACCTCCCGGTACGTCCGTCCGCCGAAGTACGCCAGCTCGATGGGTTGACGGAGCTCGTCGGGCAGGGCACCGAGGGCGTCCTTCACCTGTTCGGCCACAGCCATGTCCCAGACCTCGCGGTCGATGTCGTAGGCGGCGGTCGCCGTCTCCCGCGTCGTCCGCTCCTCACGCCGGCGACGAGACTCCTCGGAGCGGACGACGTCGACCGACTTGCCGTGGGTCCGGGCCAGGAGAAACGACCGCAGGGTACCCCGCTGGGCGTCGAATTTCTCCGGGTGGCGCCACAGGTCCAGGAAGACTTCCTGGGTGACCTCCTCGGCGGGTGGATCGGACCGCAGGATGCGCCGGGCGAGGGCGTGGACAGCCCCGCCGTGGCGGCGGTAGACCTCGGCCAGGGCGGGCTCGTGCCAGCGGCCCACCGCAACCACGAGGTTGGCGTCGCTGGCCTGTTCGACATCCATCAGCACAGAACGTTATTCGGAGCGAGACCCGGCCCGGATGACGGAACCGGCGCGGTCGCCAATTCCCGACCAAGCAGGTAGAGTATTGGCGTGTTCTCGTTCCCGAACCCGGTCAACGACTATGCGGCCCGCACCGTGGCCACCGGCGTCGTACTCATGTGCCTGGCCACCGTCGCCTTCGACCAGCCCTGGATCCTCATCCCCCTGACCTACGGCTTCTGGGCCCGCGTCCTGACCGGCCCCACGCTCAGCCCGCTCGGCCAGCTGGCCACCCGGGTGGTGGCCCCCCGCCTGCCCGTCGAGCCGAAGCTGGTGCCGGGGCCGCCGAAGCGCTTCGCTCAGGCGATCGGCGTCGTCTTCTCCACCACCGCACTCGTGCTCTGGTACGGGTTCGGCGAGCACACCGCCTCGTTCGTCGTCGTGGGCCTGCTGGCCTGCGCTGCCTTCCTCGAGGCCGCGTTCGGGCTCTGCCTCGGGTGCAAGGGGTTCGCGTTGCTGATGCGGGCCGGGGTCATCCCCGAGTCGGTGTGTCTGGAGTGCAGCGACCTCTCGCTCCGCCTTCCCGAGCTCTCCTCCGAGCGCAACTGACGCTCCGTCCGGTGGCCATCGGTGGGTGACGGATCGCCGACGATCCGGCCGGCCACGCCCGGCGAGTTCGGTCGGCTGCGCCAGATCGAACTCGAGGCCGATCTGCTCTACGGCACCGTCGGGATCGGACCCTTCGCGGCCGATGACGTCCACTACCGGCTCGACGAGGTCGCCGCGGTGTTCGCCGCCGGGGACCCACCGGTCGGGTTCGTCAGCATCGACGTCGTCGACGGTTGCGCCCACATCGACCAGCTCTCCGTCCTGACGGAACACGGCGGCCAGGGGATCGGTAGGGCGCTGCTCGACCGGGCCGTGCGGTGGGCCCGGGACACCGGGCTGGCCGCCGTCACCCTCACCACGTTCCGCGACGTCCCCTGGAACGCCCCCTTCTACCGGCGGGCCGGCTTCACGGTGGTGGACGATCCGCCTCCGGGTCTCGCCGAGCTCCGGGCCGCCGAGCGCGCCGAGGGCCTCGACCGGTTCGGGCCCCGGGTCGCCATGCGCCTGCCGCTCTGACCGGTCATCGACCGCCGAGCAGGGGAAGGAGCCGGGCGCACAGGTCGGCCAGCTCCCGGGCGCACGACACATAGACGGCTTCGTCGCCACCGGCCGGGTCCTCGACGTCCTCCCACTCCCCGACCTCGACATCGGCCAGTCCGAGTGCGCCGAGCCGCTCGGCCAGCGGACCGGGTCCGGGCGGCAGATCGCGCACCAGTCGCTTGACGGTGGCGGTGCGGTGGGCCGCGTGCGGGTGCTTGCGGCGGATGTAGGACACGTGCTCGGCCGCCATGGCCAGGATGAGCATCGA
>Ga0302157_10001469_pt1 | contig 28928 bp, 21 predicted proteins | sample I_Bog_N3_3_FD_193502 | JGI IMG/M metagenome (GOLD analysis project Ga0302157, IMG submission 193502) | Peat permafrost microbial communities from Stordalen Mire near Abisko, Sweden - I_Bog_N3_3 | ecosystem: Environmental > Terrestrial > Soil > Wetlands > Peat | place: Sweden: Abisko, Stordalen... | reverse complement strand
AAGAGAGCCCGAGACCCACCAGCGTCCGCCTTCAACTCACCGCCATGCTCTCGCGCCTTGCCTCCCCCGCCAACACCGCGATCAAATCGCCATAGCCCGGTATCACCATCGGCACTTCACCTCCCGCGCGTTCCTTCACTGGAGGCTTTCGGACGACGGCCCCGGGGCGAGCCGAACCGTCGCGATGGGCCGTCATCCGAAACCCTTCACAACACCGGAAGTCACTGACCCATTCTTCACTCGGTTGGCTCGCCCACAGCGGTGCCAATGTAACGGCATCCGACTCCACGGCGCGTCTGTCTTGCAGGTGGGCTGGCGAAGTGCGAATATTCACGTCAGTTCGGGCCTCATCTTAGGAGTTCGGGAGAACTCCTCCTGTCGAGTGGCTCTTGCGAAGGTCGATTACCCTAATCGAGGGGGGCAAATATGATTTCGAAGGCGCTTGTGTCGCTCGCGGTCGGTTCGGCTCTCGCTTCAACATTTTTGTCGTCGGCGATGGCGACCCCCGTGACCTTGACCGATGTAGAAGGCAGAAAAATTTGCTGGAGCACTGGGAACATAAGCTTCTTCATTGCCGGGGGGAAATATTCAAGCCCCGTGATTGGCGACGGGACTTGGTCCATGGCCGCCCATGGCGTTGAACTTCACACGCCCGCACTGAGCGCGATTTTGGATATCGATAAATTGCCGGACGGAACGTTCAAGAGCAAACTGGAAAACGCCACCGGGAAGTACTGCGAATAGTGTCTGCCTGCGTGCGGCCGCCACGTCCATATCAGGGTCAAAGTCGTACCTGACGACACTGGAGCGGGACTTCCGCGTGGCCTTCGCCGAACCAGTGCTATTTGTTGCGCGGGTCGTCGGCCGGGTTAATAAATTTGATGTCGAAAGGCCCGACGAATTGAACTTGGACTACAGCATCTTCGTCCTCTGTCCACACGAAATGGGGCTGGTTCGCAGGCACCATGGCGAAGGTGTTTGGTTCTCCCATTTGGCCCAGCGATGCGTCGAATTTTTCGCCCTCGCCGTAGCCTATCCTCCCGGCCAGAACAGTCACAACCTCTGCATGGGGATGCAAGTGCGGCTGATGCTTAGTGTTCGCCGGAATTTTGAACCGCATCACGACTGGTCCAGCTTTTGTGGGATCACCAGCCAAGACAGCCATTTTACCACCCTTCAACGTTGGGTTATCTCTCCAGGTCACTTGATCGGAATTTACGACGATAGTCTTCTCTTGACCCGACATACGCTCCTCCAGCGTTACCGTTGATCTGAAAGCCTAAGCGCCGACTTCCGGGCGTCCGCCCAAAGATCAGAGCCGAGCCATTTTAGCTACCCAATCTCGTCACTTGAAAGACGCTGGGGCGGATCGAATGAAATATCTTCAGAGGTTGCCGAGGCCCGGTGTGGGTCAATCGCGTCGGTCAGGGCCTCTACGAATGGACCGCCATCAAGCCGATGCTGCCCAACAAGCCGCGCGGCGTTCGGCGGGTAAATGACCGTCGCCTGCTCAATGGCATCTTTTGGGTTCTGCGCTCCGGGGCGCCATGGCGCGACCTGCCAGAAACCTATGGTCCCCGCACCACCTGTTACAATCGCTTCGTTCGGTGGCGGCGGGCTGGCGTCTGGGACCGGATCATGGATGCGCTGGCTGCCGGTCACGACGCGGCAGTGCAGATGATCGATACCTCCGTCGTCCGTGTGCACCAGCACGGGGCTTCCGTGGCCGACAACAATCACCAAGACATGGGCCGCTCGCGAGGCGGCCTGACGAGCAAGATTCACGCGGTGGTGGACACCCACGGCCTGCCGGTCCATCTCGCTCTCACGCCCGGCGAGGCGCATGACAATCGGCTATGTTCGGCTCTGCTCAGCGCGTTGCTGCCTAAAACGATGGTGCTGGCGGATCGCGGTTATGACGCCGACTGGATCAGGGAGCTTGTTCGCCAGCAGGGAGCATGGGCGAACATTCCGCCGAAGCGAAATCGCAAAGACCCGATCTGCTTCAGCCCGTACCTGTATCGTGCACGCAACCTGGTCGAACGGTTCTTCAACAAGATCAAGCAGTGTCGGCGTGTCGCGACTCGATACGACAAACTCGCAGCTAACTACCTGGCGTTCGTCAAACTCGCATCAATCCGAATTTGGCTGCGTGCTAATGAGTCCGCGCCCTAAAGCGACAAATTAGGCCGGGAATGCTGCTCCGACGCCACGATCGGCTGCGGACCGCCGCTGCCTGGAATGACTGTCGAAAGTTGGCGACGCCGATGACCATCCCGACGAGAAGCCGGCATTGCAACGGCTCGCGGGCCGGATCGGATCGCGGCACGGTGCCGGGCCCGGGCGAGTCCGTGCGCGGGGCGCGACGACTGTCGCCGAGCAACAAGATCGGGGCGGCATCGCATTCACGACCAGGGAACCTGGTCTCCACTGCGCCGTTACCTCACGCTGTAGCGATGGAGAGGAACATGACCAACGACAATGATGTCGACCGCGCCTGGGAGTTGATGAAGAAGATCGGCTTCGCAATGCTCGTGACCCATGACGGAGAGAAACTGCGCGCCCGGCCGATGAGCGCCTCTTTCGAACGCGAAACCAACACGATCTATTTCCTGACGGACGCGCGGCGTCACAAGGACGAAGAGATTGCGCGCAATCCCGGCGTCAACCTCTCCTTTGCCGACGCCTCTTCACAGAAATACGTTTCGCTGACCGGCACCGCCGTTGTTTCCAACGACCGGGCCAAGATCAGGGAGCTGTTTTCGATGCCCGCGAAGGCGTGGTGGGAAAGCGCCGACGACCCCAATATCCGCGTTCTGAAGATCACGCCCGACGACGCGGAATTCTGGGACTCGCCGGGTACGGTCATGTCCTATGTCAAGATGGCGGCCGCCGCCGCCACGGGCACCCGGCCGGAGATGGGTGATAACCGCAAGGTTTCGCTGTGAATGTGGAACGCCCGGTCGTCACCGCGATCGGGCGATGCCATGGAGGCGATGGAGCGCAACGCCGCAAGCCCGATCGACAGGCGCGCGACTCATGCAGCGGCGTTGGGCTTCATCCTGCGTCCGGCGCGGCCGTCGTGCTTCGCTGCAGAACGCATTGAAGCGGCTGCTGATGTCGGCGTGCCAGGGCGAGTACTTCCGTTACCTTCGCCTCCGCCACCGCGTATGGAAACGTTCCGCAGATGCCGGCCCCATGGTTATGGGTATCGAGCATAGTCCGGGTGGCGCCCTCGCGGTCCTTGCCGAACACTTCCTCCAATACCCAGACCACGAACTCCATCGGGGTCAGGTCGTCATTGAGGAGACGCACTTCGGCCCATTCCGAGGGCGTGCGCGAAACATCGGGTTGTTCAGGTCTGTTCGACTTGGGATCGTCCATCGTGGCCATGAAGATTGCCCCGCATTGGCGGCGGAACCGGCGCGGCGCAGTGGCGTCATTCCGCCCGGTTGTCCCTCCCAACCTAGCACTTTTCGGGCAAGCGGTCGAACCGGGAATCGATGCTGGCCGCCGATTCGCGCACCGCGTCGGGCTCACCTCATGACATCGACGGCGCGGACAGGCTCATTTATGATGCCGGTCCTGTTGCACAGGTGGACCATGCGATGATGTTTCTGGACACCCCGCCGCGGCTGATCGGCACAACCGTTTTTTCGGCGATGCCCGAGCAGTTCAGGCGCAAGGGCGTGCGCAGCCAGTGGGCCGACGCCAACCGGCCGGGCCAGCCGACCGACTGTTTCATCGAGGGCCCGGCATTCGATGCGTCGGGCCAGCTCTACATCGTGGATATCCCGTTCGGCCGCATCTTCAAGGTGGCGCCGGACGGAACATGGTCGCTGGTTACGGAATATGACGGCTGGCCCAACGGCCTCAAGATTCACCCCGACGGACGCGTGCTGGTCGCTGATTATCGGCACGGCCTCATGCAACTCGATCCCGGGACCGGCCGGATGCAGAAGCTCCTGACGGCGCGCCATTCGGAATCGTTCAAGGGCTGCAACGATCTGCATATCGCCGGCAATGGCGACATCTATTTCACCGACCAGGGCCAGACCGGCCTGCAGGATCCGACCGGACGGGTCTACCGGCTGTCGCCGGACGGCCGGCTCGACTGCCTGATCGACACCGGCGTCAGCCCCAACGGCCTGGTGCTCGATCCGGCCGAAACCGTGCTGTTCGTGGCGATGACCCGCGACAACGCGGTCTGGCGCGTGCCGCTGATGCGGGACGGCGGGGTCGCCAAGGTCGGACGCTTCTGCTCGACTTTCGGCGCCAGCGGTCCCGACGGCCTCGCCATGGACGGCGCCGGACGGCTGTTCGTGGCCCACGCCTCGCTCGGACATGTGTTCGTGTTCGCGCCGAACGGCGAATGCATCGCGCGCATCAAATCCTGCGCCGGGCCGAGCTGCACCAATGTCGCGATCGGCGGCGACAATGACGGCCGTCTCTATGTGACGGAATCCGTCACCGGCAGCATCCTGGTCGCGGATATCAGCGTGCTCGAATCGCCGTCGCGGGCGGCGTGAACGGCGAAGCAAGGCAGTACTTGAAGCGAGGCCATCATGAGACAGCAAGCATTCGGCCCAACCGATTGCCAGGTGCCGGTGATTGGGCAGGGCACCTGGTATATCGACCAAGGCGATCGCAAAAGCGCGGTCGCCGCCTTGCGCCGCGGCCTCGATCTCGGCATGACCCACATCGACACCGCCGAGATGTATGGCGACGCCGAGCTGGTGGTCGCCGATGCGATCGGCGGACGGCGCGACGGCGTCTTCCTGGTCTCCAAGGTGCTGCCGAGCAACGCCTCGCTCCGCGGCACCATCACCGCCTGCGAACGTTCTCTGGCGCGGCTGAAGACCGACCGGCTCGATTGCTATCTGCTGCACTGGCGCGGGCCGCATCCGCTGGCGGAAACCGTGGCCGCGTTCGAACGGCTGGTCGATGCCGGCAAGATCCGCAGCTGGGGTGTCAGCAATTTCGATCATGACGATCTCGACGAGTTGCTGGCGGTAGCCGGCAAGGGCAGGATCGCCTGCAACCAGGTACTCTATCACCTGAAGGAGCGCGCGATCGAGCACGCGGTGATCCCGTGGTGCACCCGGCACGACGTCGCGGTGGTGGCCTATTCGCCGTTCGGCCATGATGATTTTCCGCAAGCCGCAAGCAAGCCGGGCGCGTTGCTCGAGGCGATCGCCAACGCCCATGGCGCTTCGCCCCGCCAGGTCGCGCTGGCTTTCCTGACGCGCGCGCGAAACGTGTTTGCGATTCCGAAAGCCTCGGCGGCGGGCCACGCCGCCGACAACGCCGCGGCCGGAAGCCTGATGCTGAGCGAAGAGGAGATCGCGTCGCTGGACCGGATGTTTCCGCGCGGCCGCAAGCCGCACAGCCTGCCGATGCTGTAGCGTTCACGCTTTCTGACCGGATGTTGCAGCCGCCGCGCGATCGCGCATATCGGCTGCCTGTTTCCGGGCCTTGTCGGAGCAGGGCAATTATCGTTTTTTGGCGCTCGCCCGATTCGTTTCTGCGCCCGAGTTCAACCGTGACCCCGCCATCCGCTGCCGCCGCCAGGCTGGACACTCCTGCATTGCCATCGCCTGACAACAAGTCAGCCGTCCGGCTGGCGCCCGCGCGCGCCGACCGGCCGTTCCGCGGCATTGCGCTGATCCTCGCCTCGACGGTGTTTCTCGGAATTTCCGATGTCACCGCGAAATATCTGTCGGCGACATTGCCGTCGATCGAGATCGCCTGGATCAGGTTTCTGACGTTCGCGGTGATCATGGTGCCGGCGATCCTGCCGGGCTCGCCATTCTACGCGCTGCGGTCGCAGCGCCGCGGCCTGCAGCTGATGCGCGGCGCCGCGCTGTTGTTTTCGTCGCTGCTCTACATCTCGGGCCTGCGCTTTCTGCCGATCGCGGAAGCCTCCGCCACCAGTTTCGTCGCGCCGCTGTTCGTTACCGCGCTGTCGATCGTGTTTCTCGGCGAGCGCGTCGGCCTGCGCCGCTGGGTCGCGACCGCGGTCGGGCTGATGGGCGTGCTGGTCATCATCAGGCCGGGCACAGGCGCGTTTCATCCGGCGGCGTTCTTCCCGATCGTATCGGCGCTGGCCTGGGCCGGCACGCTGATCATGACCCGGATGATGAGCGGAACGGAGCACGCCGGCACCGTCATGGCCTATTCGTCGATCGCTGGCGTTGCCATCATGTCGGCGCTGGTGCCGTGGGTCTGGGTGGCGCCGGACTGGCACGATATCCTGTTCGGCCTCCTGATCGGTGTTTCCTCCACCGCCGGGCAGTGGATCGTGGTGCTGGCGTTTCGCTACGCCGATGCCTCGGTGCTGGCGCCGTTTTCCTATACCCAGCTTTTGTGGGTCAGCCTGCTCGGCTTTGCCGTGTTCGGCGAAATACCTGACGTCTGGACCGTGACCGGCGCCGCCTTCATCGTCGCCAGCGGGCTCTATACCGCGCATCGCGAGCGCATGCGTCGCTCGCAGCTGCTGACGGTCGCAGCCGAGCTGTCGCCCAACGCCTGATCCGACCAGGCCCACGACAGAGGCGGGTGGGCGACGAGCGTTGCGTCGAGGCAACACTTCCAGCGCAAAACCCGGGTTTTCAGCGGGTGTCCGCGGGATTCCGTTCAGGCGATCATGTCCAGGGGTCAACGGCATGCTAGCCTAACCCTGCGAAAGCGCCCCAAGAGGGCGGGACCACAGGGGTTGGCGTTGCGTTTCCCGTTGGTATCGCGCGTGCAGGGCTGGCTGCGCCGAAGCACCTTGGTGCCTTGGTCCGGCGCGATGCTGGCCGCCGCAAGCGTGGTGTCGGCGACCCCCGCGCAGGCGCAGGCTTTTACCTGGAGCGGCGCCACCGGCGACTACAACCTCGGCAGCAACTGGACCAGCCCACCCGCCGGCGCGCCGCCGGTCGCGGCCGGCCAGTCGGCGGTTTTCGACACCGCAGGATCGACCGCGGTGACGGTCACCGCCGGCCCCATCGCACCCGACTCCTGGACCTTCACCGCGGCCTCGCAATCCTATGCGATCAGCGGCGCGCCGGTGAATTTCAGCCTGGCGGGAGCCAGCGGCGGCATCATCGACAACGCCAATTCCGGTCAGGTGATTTCGATCGCCAACGCCATCGGAGGACAGGTCGCCGGCGTCCAGGTGCAGCAGACCGGCACCAGTACGCTGATCCTGTCCGGCACCAACAGCTATTCCGGCGGCACCTCCGTCAGCGCAGGCGCAACGCTGCAGGTGACCAACAGCGCATCGGTCGGTTCAGGCACGGTCACGCTGGACCTTGGAGCGATCCAGGCCAACGGCAGCAATGTATCGCTGAGCAACAACTTTTCGCTTGCCGGCGGCGGCGGCTTCCTCGACGCCAATGGCGCCACGCTGACCATTTCCGGGAATATCACCGGCCCCGGGAATCTGGAGACGGTGGACTCGACGGCAAGCGGCAGCGCCGTCGTGCTGACCGGCAACAACACCTACAGCGGCGGCACCTTGATTTGCAGTTGCTCGACGCTGCAGCTCGGCACACTCGCCACTGCGGGAAGCATCGTCGGCGCCGTCACCAATGAAGGCCAGTTCAACATCGTCAACGCCAACACGGCAGGGATCACCTCGATCGACAACGACGGCGGCCTCACGACATTTTTCAACGCAACCTCGGCAAGTTCAGCTGTTATCGTCAACAAGGACGGCGGTGAAACCGATTTCGGCGTGCTCCATGGCACCGATACAGCCACGGCCGGCAGCGCTTCGATCACCAACCGTTACGAAGGCACGACAGTCTTCTATGCGATGACCACCGCCGGCAGTGCAACAATAACCAACCGGTATTCCGGAGAAACGGAGTTCCTCGACAGCAGCAATGCCGGCACCGCCACCATCGTCAACAGGTATGGCGGCTTGATGCTCTTCAACAATCTCAGCACGGCCGGCAGCGCCAACATGACCAATCTATTTGGCGGCAGCACGCTGTTCGCAGGCAACAGTTCGGCCGGAAATGCGACCATCACGAACAATAGCCTTGGCGGCATTTTTGGCCCTCCCGTCGGGCTCGGTTTCTTCGAGGCCAGTACCGCCGGAACCGCTACGATCGTCAACAACAACAACGGCTTTATCTCTTTCGGCGAACCGGGCGGAAGCGACACGGCGTCGGCGGATCACGCGTCCATCACCAACAATGCCGGCAGCAGTCTGGGATTCTATGGGTGGACGACCGCCGGCAACGCCACCATCACCACCGGCAGCGGCGGCGCGGTCGGCTTTTTCGACGGCTCGACCGGCGGCAATGCCCAGTTCATCACCAATGGCACCGGCTACGTGGATTTCTCCGAGAGCCTCGGTCCGAACGGCGACGGTCGGATCAGCGCCGGCTCGATCGCGGGCTCCGGCTTCTATTACATCGGCGGTGGCAACACGCTCACCGTCGGCAGCAACAATCTGTCGACCACCGTGAGCGGCGTGATTGCCGACAACAATCCCTGTGGCTGCACCACGGGATCGGGCTCGCTGGAGAAAGTCGGCACCGGCACGTTGACGCTTTCGGGCAGCAATACCTACACCGGCACGACGACGGTGTTCGGCGGCGTGCTCGACGTCGAAGGCTCGATTGCTTCCTCGGTTCTTGCTACTGTGAACAACGGTGGTGCGTTGACCGGCGCCGGCACCGTCGGCAACACCGTGATCGCCGGCGGCGGTATTTTCCTGCCCGGCAACGGCCCGCCGGGTTCGTTCACGACGGTATCCGGCAATCTCGCGTTCCAGTCGGGCGCGTTGTACCTGGTACAGCTCAACTCGGTGGCCTCGACCTTCGCCAATGTGACCGGCGCCGTCACGCTGGCGGGCAATGTCGGGGCGTCGTTCGCGCCCGGCAGCACGGTGATGAAGCAATATCCGATCCTGGGTTTTGCCGGTGGCCGCAGCGGCGCCTTTGACGGTGCCGCCGTGCTCGGCGATCCCGGCGGGCTGGTCGCCACGCTCAGCTACGACCTCAGCCATGCCTATCTCAATTTTGGTCTCAACTTCGCCGCCCTGCCCGGCATCAACGTCAACCAGCAGAATGTCGGCAACGTGCTGACCGGCTTCTTCAACGCCAATGGCGGAATTCCGCTGCCGTTCGCCACCCTGTCGGCGGCGGGCCTGACCCAGGTCTCCGGCGAAGTGGCGACGGGGTCGCAGCAGGCCACCTTCGATGCCATGACCCTGTTCCTGGGGTTGCTGACCGATCCCTCCATCACCGGCCGCGGCGGAGCAGGTTCGCCTCCCGTCGGCCCGCCGGCCTTTGCCGACGACGGCGCCAGCGCCTATGCCGGCAACCGGCCCAATGCCGTGGGCGATGCCTTCGCGCAATTTCCCACCAAGGCCGCTGCCGCGCGCAACGATCCGTTCGAACCGCATTGGAGCGTGTGGGGGGCTTCCTATGGCGGCGGCAGTTCGACCGACGGCAATACGGCGCTGGGATCCAACGGCTCTTCGGCGCGGGCGTTCGGCTTGGTGGCAGGTGCGGACTACCGGATCTCGCCGGATACACTGGTCGGATTTGCGCTCGGTGGCGGCGGCACCAATTTTTCCGTCATCGGGTCCGGCTCCGGGCGCTCGGACCTGTTCCAGGCCGGTGCGTTCATGCGCCACGATGCCGGTGCGGCCTATCTGGCGGGTTCGCTGGCCTATGGCTGGCAGGATGTCACCACCGATCGCATCGTGACCGTCGCCGGCGTCGACCAGCTGCGCGCGCAGTTCGACGCCAATGCCTATTCGGGGCGCCTCGAAGGCGGCTATCGCTTCGCCACGCCCTGGGTCGGCCTCGCGCCCTACGCCGCCGCGCAATTCACCACCTTCGACCTGCCGGCCTATGCCGAGCAGGTATTGGCCGGCGCCGGCACGTTCGCGCTGAACTACGCCGCCAAGGATGTCACGGACGCCCGAAGCGAACTCGGCGTTCGCACCGACCGGTCGTTCGCGCTGCCCAACGCGATCCTGACCTTGCGCGGCCGCCTCGCCTGGGCGCATGATTTCGACACCGACCGCAACATCTCCGCGGTGTTCCAGACGCTGCCCGGCGCCTCCTTCGTGGTCAATGGTGCGGCGCAGGCGCACGATTCCGCGTTGACCACCACTTCCGCCGAGATCAAATGGCTGAACGGCTTCTCGCTCGCCGCGACCTTCGAGGGCGAGTTCTCCGCCGTCACCAGTTCCTATGCCGGCAAGGGCGTCGCGCGCTACAGCTGGTGAAGCCGCGCGCGATACCAGATCACCACGAGCTACAGCGAAGGGAAAGACCGATGCGCGCGGCCATTTTCAGGAACGGCGAGATCGTCGCCGACAGCTTGCCGGAGCCCAGCCCCGCCGCCGGGCAGGTGCTGGTCAGGACGCTGGCCTGCGGCATTTGCGGCTCCGACCTCCACGCCCGCAAGCACGCCCACCGCATGGTCGAACTTTCCAGGCATTTCCCCGGCCGCAAGCCGATGGACCTCGCCCGCGATGTGGTGTTCGGCCATGAATTCGCCTGCGAGATCCTCGACTACGGCCCGGCCACCCAGCGCAGGCTGAAGCCCGGCACCCGCGTGTGTTCGCTGCCGGCGCTGCTGACGCCGGAAGGACCGCAGGGCATCGGCTATTCCAACGACAATCTCGGCGGCTATGCCGAGCGCATGCTGCTCAGCGAGGCGCTGCTGCTCGAAGTGCCGAACGGGCTTGCGGCAGAGCATGCGGCGTTGACCGAACCGCTCGCGGTCGGCATCCACGCCGTCGCCAAGGCCGGGATACGCGGCGACGAGGTGCCGCTGGTGATCGGCTGCGGCCCGGTCGGTCTGGCGGTGATCGCCGCGCTGCGGCTGCGCGGGCTGCACCCGATCGTCGCCGCCGACTATTCGCCGGCGCGGCGCGCCTTGGCGCGGCGGCTCGGCGCCGACATCGTGGTCGATCCGGCGCGCAGCCAGCCCTACGCGACCTGGGCCGAGCATGCCGCGATGTCGGCCGAACAGAAGGCGGCGCGGCCACCGCTGCAGGCCTTGCTGCCGGCGCTCAAGCCGGCGCTGATCTTCGAATGCGTCGGCATTCCCGGCCTGCTGCAGCAGGTGTTCGAAGGCGCCCCGCGCGACGCCCGCATCGTCGTGGTCGGCGTCTGCATGGAGACCGACCGCTGCGAGCCGATGCTCGGCATCGTCAAGGAACTCAATGTTCAATATGTGCTGGGCTACACCCCGGAGGAATTTGCCGCGTCGCTGCGCCTGATCGCGGAAGGCGAGGTCGAGGCTTCAGCCCTGGTGACGGCGCGCGTCGGCATCGACGGCGTCGCCCAGGCGTTTTCCGACCTTGCCAATCCGGAAGCCCACACCAAGATCATCGTCGAGCCATGGCGGTAGCTGCGACGATAGGTGAGACAAAGGCTTCGGCGTTTTCTCACCGTCGTCCCGGACAAGTGAGCGGAAGCGAACGCGATCCGGCAACCCATACGCTGGGGATTTACGTTTGGGCACTCGGTTTGAGGCCTTCTGCAACGATCGACGCCAGGGAGTATTGCTCCCGGCGTTCGCCGGGACGAGGCCCGTTGTCGACTCTGCCCTCACACCGGCAGCGCGATCGAGTATTTCACCTGGCTCAATGCAAAACTCGACTCGATCGAGGCGATGCCGTCGAGCCGGGTCAGCTTGTTTTTCAAAAACGCTTCGTAGGACGACAGGTCGGCGGCGACCACGCGCAGCAGGTAGTCGCGGTTGCCGGTCATCAGATAGCATTCCAGCACTTCGTCCCATTTCGAGATCGCCCTGGCGAAGCGGTCGAGGTCTTCCTCCTTCTGGCGCGCCAGTTTGATGGAGATGAAGACGCTGACATGCAGGCCGAGCGATTTCTGGTCGACGGTGGCGATATAGCGCGTGATCACGCCGCGCTGCTCCAGCAATTTGACCCGGCGATGGCACGGCGAGACCGACAGGCCGACCTTGTCGGCGAGCTCCTGCATGGTGGTGCGGCCATCGGCCTGCAGCAGGGACAGGATCTTGCGGTCGATGGCATCGAGCGAGGACATTGGGATAAACTCAGTGAAATGGGCTCCAGATCGGGATTTTATACCATTCTGGCCTGGCATGTCGCGAAAATTTGGGATTTTTAGCCGCCTCGCGGCCGTTACCATGGCTCGGTCGCCCCCGGCTCCGGAGCCTCCTAAAATGCCGATCGAGCCCGCTCGTCTCGAACTGTTGTCCGCGCTCGCCCGCAAGGTGCTGTGGCTGTCGTCGTGGACCATCCATCACGCCAACCACGTCAGGCCCAATGCCGACGGCCTGAAGGTCGGCGGCCACCAGGCCTCGTCGGCGTCGCTGGTCACGATCATGTCGGCGCTGTATTTCTCGGTGCTGCGGCCGCAGGACCGGGTCGCGGTGAAGCCGCATGCCAGCCCGGTGTTCCACGCCATCCAGTATCTGTTCGGGCGCCAGAGCCGCGACCGGCTGGAAAATTTTCGCGGCTACAAGGGCGCGCAGTCCTATCCGTCGCGCACCAAGGACACCGACGACGTCGACTTTTCCACCGGCTCGGTCGGCCTCGGCGTGGCGCAGACGCTGTTTTCCTCGCTGGTGCAGGACTACGTCAAGGCGCATGGCTGGATGAAGGACCGTCCCGAGGGGCGGATGATCGCGCTGGTCGGCGACGCCGAGATGGACGAGGGCAATATCTTCGAGGCGCTGCTGGAGGGCTGGAAACACGGGCTGCGCAACACCTGGTGGGTGGTCGACTACAACCGCCAGAGCCTCGATGCGGTGGTGCGCGAGGGATTGTGGGAGAAGTTCGAATCCATGTTCCGCAATTTCGGCTGGGACGTGGTGATCGTGAAATACGGCCGGCTGATGCGCGCGGCGTTCGCCGAGCCGGGCGGCGAGGCGCTGAAGCGCTGGATCGACGACTGTCCGAACCAGATGTATGCGGCGCTATGCTTCCAGGGCGGCGCCGCGTTCCGCAGGCATCTGCGCGACGAGATCGGCGACCAGGGCGCGGTGTCGCAGCTGATCGAGCGGCGCAGCGACGACGAATTGCTGGAGCTGATGTCCAATCTCGGCGGCCACGACATGGCCAGCATGATCGAGGCGTTCGAGGCCATCGACCACGACCGGCCGGTCTGCTTCATCGCCTACACCATCAAGGGCGTCGGCCTGCCGTTCCAGGGCCACAAGGACAACCATGCCGGGTTGATGACGGTCGCCCAGATGGAGAAATGGCGCCTGGCGCAGAACATCCGCCCCGGGCATGAATGGGAGAAGTTCGAAGGATTGTCGCTGGAGCCCGCGGCGCTGCAGGGGTTTCTCGACCAGGTGCCGTTCAACGCCGACGGCCGTCGCCGCCTGACCGCCGATGTCATCGAGGTGCCGGAGCGGCTGTCGTTCACGGCCTCGGCCGAGATGTCGACCCAGCAGGGTTTCGGGCTGGTGCTCAACGAGCTGGCGCGCGGCGACAGCGCGCTCGCCGCGCGCATCGTCACCGCCTCGCCCGATGTGACCGTGTCGACCAATCTGGGCGCCTGGGTCAACCGCCGCGGGCTGTTCGCGCGCGCCGAAAAGGCCGATCTGTTCCGCAGCGAAAAGATCCCCTCGACCTTCAACTGGGACTTTTCCCCGCGCGGACAGCATATCGAGCTCGGCATTGCCGAGATGAACCTGTTCATCCTGATGTCGGCGCTGGGGCTGTCGCATGCCATCAATGGCGAGCGGCTGCTGCCGATCGCCACCCTGTACGATCCCTTCATCCAGCGCGGCCTCGACGCCCTGAACTACGCCTGCTACCAGGACGCCCGCTTCATGGTGGCGGCGACGCCGTCGGGTATCACGCTGGCGCCGGAAGGCGGCGCGCACCAGTCGATCGCCACACCCCTGATCGGCATGGCGCAGGACGGCCTGGCCGCGTTCGAGCCGGCCTTTGTCGACGAACTCGCCGTCATCATGGGCTTCGGCTTCCAGCACATGCAGCGCGAGGGAGCCGGCGAGGGCGGATCGGTGTATTTGCGGCTGTCGACCCGCACGCTGGAGCAGCCGCAGCGGATCATGACGCCGGAGCTGCAGCAATCCATTACCGAAGGCGCCTACTGGCTGCGCAAGCCCGGGCCGAACGCCGAAGCGGTGATCGCCTATACCGGCGCGGTGGCGCCGGAAGCGATTGAAGCGATCGGCCTGCTCGGCGAGAGCCGCCGGGATGCCGGCCTTTTGGCCGTGACCTCGGCGGACCGGCTGCATGCGGGCTGGACCGCGGCGCGCCGGCTGCGCCGCGACCGCCGCGGCCTGCCGCATCTCAGCCACATCGAAAGACTGCTGGCGCCGCTGCCGCGCGACTGCGGCATCGTCACCGTGATCGACGGCCATCCGGCCACGCTGGGCTGGCTCGGCAGCGTGCACGGCCACCGGCTGGAGGCGCTGGGGGTCGAGCATTTCGGCCAGACCGGCAGCATCGGCGAGCTCTATCGCCACTACGGCATCGACGCCAACGCCATCATCGACGCCGCCGAATCCCTGACCGCGGGGGCGCCGGTGCGGCACCGCAAAATGGCGGTTTGAGACCCGCGCTGCGGCTTTACCACACGCGGAAATGACCGGCCGCCAGCCTTGCATCCGGTACCCCGCTGATTTTATATGCCGCGTCCGCCGCAGTGCGGCGTCCCGCAGATGGCGGGTTCATTTCGCCGGGCTTTCGTGCAAGGATGCTGGCCGAACGCTCCGTTCCCCTTCAATGCCCTGAAATCACGAGGTCACGATGGTCAACCGCATGCAATTCTACATCGACGGCGCCTGGGTCGATCCGGTCGTCAAGAAGTCCACGCCCGTCGTCAACCCGGCGACCGAAGAGGCGATGTACGAGGTTGCATTGGGATCCAAGGCCGACGTCGACAAGGCGGTGGCCGCAGCCCGGCGCGCCTTCGAAACCTTCTCCCAGACCAGCCGCGAGGAGCGCGTCGCGCTGCTGTCGCGCATCATCGAGGTCTACAAGACCCGCATGAAGGACATCGGCGCCGCCGTTTCGGACGAGATGGGCGCGCCGCTGCCGATGGCGGAGAGGATGCAGGCCGGCGCCGGCCTCGGCCACATCGCCGCCACGCTCGACGTGCTGAAGAACTATCATTTCGAGGAAACCGTCGGCTCGGCCGTGGTGGTGCGCGAACCCGTCGGCGTCATCGGCATGATCACGCCGTGGAACTGGCCGTTGAACCAGATCGCCTGCAAGGTCGCGCCCGCGATCGCCGCCGGCTGCACCATGATCCTGAAGCCATCCGAATTCACCCCGTCATCGGCGCTGATTTTCGCCGAAATCCTCCATGAAGCCGGGGTGCCGAAGGGCGTCTTCAACCTCGTCAACGGCCTCGGTCCCGAAGTCGGCGCCGCCATGAGCGAACATCCCGGCATCGACATGATCTCGTTCACCGGGTCGACCCGCGCCGGCATCGACGTCGCCAAGCGCGCCGCGCCGACCGTCAAGCGGGTCAGCCAGGAGCTCGGCGGCAAGTCGCCGAACATCATCCTGGAAGGCGCCGATCTCGCCAAGGCCGTCACCGGCGGCGTGATGCACATGTTCAACAACTCCGGCCAGTCCTGCAACGCGCCGTCGCGGATGATCGTGCCGCTGTCGAAGATGAAGGAAGTCGCCGCCATCGCCAAGGGCGTCGCCGACAAGACCAAGGCCGGAGATCCCCGCGCCGAAGGCACCACCATCGGACCGGTGGTCAACCGCGGCCAGTGGGACAAGATCCAGGGCCTGATCCAGAAGGGCATCGAGGAAGGCGCCACCCTGGTAGCCGGCGGCCCCGGCCTGCCGGAAGGCGTCAACAAGGGCTTCTACGTCCGCCCGACCATCTTCGCCGACGTCACCGAGAACATGACCATCGCGCGCGAGGAAATCTTCGGGCCGGTGCTCGCGATCATGGGGGCCAAGGACGAGGAAGACGCGGTCAGGATCGCCAACGACACGCCCTACGGCCTGGCCGGCTACGTCTCCGCCGACACCGTCGAGACCGCCCGCAGGGTCGGCCGCCGGATCCGCGCCGGCAACGTCAACCTGCAGGGCGTGCCGAACGAACGCACCGCGCCGTTCGGCGGCTACAAGCAGTCCGGCAACGGCCGCGAATGGGGCAAGTATGGCTTCGAGGAATTCCTCGAGGTCAAGGCGATCGCCGGCTTCAACGCCGCCTAAGCGCCAGACTCACATCGCAGCGCCGGGGCGGAACAATCGCCCCGGCGTTTTGCGTTTTGGGCCATGTAAAAAGATCAGCGTCTTCCCTGCGCAGGAGCCTGAGAGCGAGTCTGACTAATCCTGAGGAGCCTGCCACCGGTTCCGCGCGAAGTGCGGCCCGAAGCAAGCGTCTCGCAGGATGGACCCACTGCATGGGCCCGCGGCCATCCTTCGAGACGCGGCCAAGAGGCCGCTGCTCAGGATCAGGTCGGAGATAACTTCACAGCCTTGCAGGCCGCCACGACGTCGCACTATCCCCCCGGCGCGCCCTGGGTGTTGACGTACAGCGCATAGATCGACTGGCTCGCGGCCATGAACAGCCGGTTGCGCATCACGCCGCCGAAGCAGACGTTGGCGCAGCGTTCGGGCAGCGCGATGCGGCCGATCAGGACGCCGTCGGGCGCGTAGACCACGACGCCGTCGAGTTCGGGATCGCCCATGCCCCAGCCGCACCACAGATTGCCGTCGATGTCGCAGCGCATGCCGTCCGGCGTGCCCGCGCCGGCGTCGATCAACACCCGCTTGTTGGAAATCGCCTTGCCGTCGGCCGTGACGTCGTAGGCCAGGATCTTGCGGTTCGGCACCCCGCGCGATTCAACCACATAGAGGATTTTTTCGTCCGGTGAGAAACACAGCCCGTTGGGCCCGAGCACGCCCTCGGCGACGATGCTGGCCTTTCCGGTCGCGGCATCGATCCGGTAGACGTTGGGTTCGATCTCGGATTCGGCCTTGTAGCCTTCGTAGTTGCCGAGCAGGCCGAACACCGGATCGGTGAACCAGATCGAGCCGTCGGATTTCACCACCACGTCGTTCGGCGAATTCAGCCGCTTGCCGTCGAACCGGTCCATCAGCACCGTGACCGAGCCGTCATATTCGGTCCTGACGACGCGGCGGCCGCCATGCTCGCAGCTGACCAGGCGTCCCCCGCGGTCGCGGGTATGGCCGTTGGCGAAATTCGACGGCTTGCGGAAGACGCTGACCGCGCCGGTCTCCTCTTCCCATTTCAGGATCCGGTTGTTGGGAATGTCGCTGCACAGCAGATAGCGTCCGTCGCCGAACCACACCGGGCCCTCGGCCCATCGCAATCCGGTGGCCAGCCGTTCGACCGCCGAAAGTTTCAGCCAGTATTTCTCGAACCGCGGGTCGAGCGCGCGGATCGCCGGATCGGGATAACAGGTGGCCGGCCGCCAGCCGGCGGAATGCGGTGCTGCCTCGGACATTTGCTGTTCTCGTTGTTGCTCTGCTTCCTCACATGTTCTGGTCTGCTATCACTGCCATCCCGCGGCGGCAAGCGATCAGGCGCCAGCGTGCCCTGGACGCTGCGCAGCACGAAGTGCGCTGCAGAGCCGGAGCCCGTTGGATGGAGGGTGCTTGTTGGTCCCGGCTCTGCGGAGCGGTGCAATGCACCGCATCGCGTCCGGACACGGTTACTTGCCGTGATGTCACCACCGCGCCATATTCGTTCGAAGGCGAAATACGAGTGATGAAATGCCACGCATCCTGATGACCGGCGCGGCCGGCGGTATCGGCTCCCGTCTGCGCAAGCTGCTGCCGCCGCTCTATCCGGACCTGGTGCTGAGCGACCTGAAGCCGCCCGCCGATCTCGCCGCCAGCGAGACCTTCAGGGCGGCGGAGCTGTCGGATCCGGCGCAAGTCGAGGCGATCTGCGCGGGTGTCGACGGCATCCTGCATTTCGGCGGGTTTTCGGTCGAAGGCCCGTGGGACGCCATCCTGCAGTCCAATATCATCGGCTGCTACAATCTGTTCGAGGCGGCGCGCAAGCAGGGCGTCAGGCGCATCGTGTTCGCCTCGTCGAACCATGTGGTCGGCTTCTATCCGCGCCACCACCGCATCGGCACCGAGGTGACGCCGCGGCCGGACAGCCGCTACGGCGTCAGCAAGGTGTTCGGCGAGGCCTTGGGCGCGCTCTATGCCGACAAGCACGGGCTTGCCGTCACCTGCATCCGGATCGGCAATTTCGGCGACCGGCCGCTGGACCACCGCCGGCTGTCGATCTGGCTCAAGCCGGAAGACCTGGTGCAGCTGTGCCGGATCGGGCTCGATCATCCCGACATCCGCTTCGAGATCTTCTACGGCGCCTCGGACAACGAGCGCTCATGGTGGGACAATCATCGCGCCTATGACCTCGGCTACCGCCCGACCGGCCGGGCCGAGGATTTTCGCGAACACGCTTTGGCCGAACAGGCAAAACTGCCGCCCGATGCGGTCGGCGACTTTTATCAAGGCGGCACCTTCTGCACCATGGAGTTCGACGGCGACCGCAGCCGGATCATCGACCGCAAATAGCGGGCTGCCGTCATTCCGCTCCCGCAAGAGCGCGCCTCCGGAATGACGACTTCATGTTTGGCGCGCCCCGACGTAGAATGGCCGCACACAAAAGGAAAAACGAAATGGCCGACGGACTGCGCAAGGGACTGACGAGTTACGGGGATGCCGGGTTTTCGCTGTTCCTGCGCAAGGCCTTCATCAAGGCGATGGGCTATTCCGACGATGCGCTGGACCGTCCGATCGTCGGCATCACCAACACCCACAGCGACTACAATCCCTGCCACGGCAACGTGCCGCAGATCATCGAGGCGGTGAAGCGCGGCGTGATGCTGGCGGGCGCGATGCCGATGGTGTTCCCGACCATCTCGATCGCCGAGAGCTTTTCGCATCCGACCTCGATGTATCTGCGCAATCTGATGGCGATGGACACCGAGGAGATGATCCGGGCGCAGCCGATGGATTCGGTGGTGGTGATCGGCGGTTGCGACAAGACGCTGCCAGCGCAGATCATGGCCGCGATCTCGGCCGACCTGCCGACCGTGGTCATCCCGGTGGGACCGATGGTGGTCGGCCATCACAAGGGCGAGGTGCTCGGCGCCTGCACCGACTGCCGCCGGCTGTGGGGCAAGTTCCGCGCCGGCGAAATCGACCAGCAGGAGATCGACGCCGTCAACGGCCGGCTGGCGCCTTCGGTCGGCACCTGCATGGTGATGGGCACCGCCTCGACCATGGCCTGCATCACCGAGGCGCTGGGGCTGTCGCTGCCGATGAGTGCGACGATTCCGGCGCCGCATGCCGAGCGTTTTCGTTCCGCGGAAGCAAGCGGCAAGGTCGCCGCCGCGATGGCGGCGGCGAAGGGCCCGCGCCCCAGCGATCTGCTGACCGGGGCGTCGTTCCGCAATGCCCAGGTGGTGCTGCAGGCGATCGGTGGATCGACCAACGGCCTGATCCATCTGACCGCGATCGCCAACCGCACCGCGCATCGCATCGATCTGGAGGCCTTCGACCGGCTCGGCCGCGAGGTGCCGGTGCTGATCGACCTGAAACCGTCGGGCGCGCATTACATGGAGCATTTCCATCATGCCGGCGGCGTGCCGAGATTGATGGCGCAGCTCGGCGACCTGATCGACCTCGATGCCCGGACCATCACGGGTGCTACGCTGCGCGAGGTCGTCGCCGGCGCCGAGGAGGTGCCGGGCCAGGATGTGATCCGCGCGCGAAAGACGCCGATCAAGCCGGAAGGCGCCATGGCGGTGCTGCACGGCAATCTGGCGCCGCGCGGTGCGGTGATCAAGCATTCGGCGGCGAGTCCAAAGCTGCTGCAGCATACCGGCCGCGCGGTGGTGTTCGAGTCGGTGGAAGACATGACGCTGCGGGTCGACGATCCCGCGCTCGACGTTGCCCCCGACGACGTGCTGGTATTGCGCAACGCCGGTCCCAAGGGCGCGCCGGGCATGCCGGAGGCCGGCTACCTGCCGATCCCGATGAAGCTGGCGCGCGCCGGGGTCAAGGACATGGTGCGGATCTCGGACGCGCGGATGAGCGGCACCGCGTTCGGCACCATCGTGCTGCACATTACCCCGGAATCCGCGGTCGGCGGTCCGCTGGCGCTGGTGCAAAACGGCGACCTGATCCGGCTCGATGTCGCCGGGCGCAGCATCGATCTGCTGGTCGATGCGGCCGAGCTCGAAAAACGCCGCGCCGCGCTGCCACCGGTCGCAACCCCGGAATGGGCCAGGCGCGGCTACGCCCACCTGTTCAACGCGACGATCCTGCAGGCCGACGAAGGCTGCGATTTCGACTTCATGCGCGGCGAGGGCAAGGGATAGGGCAAAGTTGCCGCCGTCCGCGCCCGCATGACGGATCAGAAAAGCCGTGCCATCATCATTTATTGCGTTCCGATGCACCGGCAGCCTGCCGCGCCGCCGAGCGCCATCGCCGTCACCGACGCCAGGACAGCTTTTCCGAAGCTCCGCACCAGGTGCCCTTTGTTACACGCGCTCAGGCGAAACGCCGGCCCAACGCAGGCCGTGCCGCAGGGCGACATGAATCACCATGCGCCGGCGCGCGGCCGGTGCACTCTTTAATACTGCTCATTCAGGAAGAATCCGCGAGTTGGCCCGCGGCCGCTGCACGAAGAAACTTGCCGCACTGCGCATTGGCTTTGCAACATGAACGTCTGATGTCAGGCGATGGCTTCGATTCGAGATGCAGTTCGCGCGCCGCGCCGTGCTGACTTTGGACGACCGCTCTGCAGCAGGGCGAGTTTGCCTCAAGCACTTTGCTGGTATTGGCGATCGACGGCGTCAGATCGAAGAGCGCTGCTCTCGCCGGCGTTGCGGAAATCCGCTTCCGGATTCAGCCCGGCGGCAGATAGCCGAACCGTTGCATCTGTTCGCCGTGGTCGCGGACGATGCGCTCGACCTGGACCGGCGTCAGGACGTTCTTCCATTGCCCGGCTTGGCCGTGGCGAAAGAAGTTCTGGTCGGCCGTCGGCGGACGTTCGCGAAAGCCTTTGGCCTGTTCCTGCGCCTGCAGCCGCGCAAAGGACGAGCGCTCGATCGCCGACCTCAGTTGCCGCGCGCTGCAATCGATCAGCAGATGCCTCGCCAGCGCGGCGAAGGTTCTCTTCGGCTCGGCAAGCATGTCCTCGTAGCGCATGACATGGAGCGCGCGATTGTCGTTGCGGGTCCAACTCCAGACATGCTGGCTCCAGGAGCCGTGCACCTCGTAGACGGAAGTAGCGTTGCCGTTGGTTTCCACATCCGCGATCGCCATGTAGGTGATCGCATCATCGATCGATCGGCCGCTGTGATGGGCATAGGAGATGGCGACATCGAGCGGGTTGCGGACGATATAGACCGCACCGGCGGTGGCGGCGGAACTGACGGTGGCATGGCCGCGATCCATCACCAGGCAATTGTGCGTCTTGACGAAGATCAGTCCCTCGGCGGCGTCGGCGACCTGCTGGTGAACGGCGTGGCGGGTGGCCGCGATCTCGCGGCGATGGATGGCGTTGTCGGGCTCAAAGCCCAGGAAATGCGCATAGCGCTTCTTGTCGAGTTCCCAGGTGGAGAATCGAGCCATCTCATTGATGTCCTGCTCGTCGGCTTCGCGGTTGCACACCTTGACGAGGTTATGCAGGAAGGCGCGAACCCAGGTGTTGCCCGACTTCGGGTAGGACGCGATCCATACGATTCCCGACTTTGCCGCCATTCTGCCGATGCTTTTCCAACTATTTGAATTATCAAGACTTTGCCTGGAACTGGGCGCGGCAGGGTCGCCCCGCGCCGCCGGCTGATGCACTTTGGCAACAGCGGAAGCAAAAATGAGGCCGGCCCGCAAGACCTGGCCACATTGGCAATAAAGCATTTTGCCGGGCGGGCACCATCGGCTAGGCTCGAATCAGAATTCGCATTTCCTAAGCCCAAGAAATTGCTTGTTGAATTCATAAAGTTCGCAAGAGAATCGATGCCTCCTGTCCAGCCTTCCATTCGCGGCTCATTGCTCACCGGAGCTTCGGCGCTGGCGCTTTCCGTGTCGGGCACCGGCTCCAACGCGCAAACGGCCCAAACCCCGTTGCAAAACGTGTCGGTCTGGGTGGAGGGCGCGGCGTTCTGGACCGGCGGCGGCGCGACCAATTTTCCCTCGCTTCCCGGACTGGGCGCGCCCTACACCTCCTTCAATCCCCCGCACGGGCCGGAATGGGCGATCGGGGCCGATTACCAGCCGCAGGGTCAGCCCTGGCATTATGTCTTCGATTTCCGCTACGGCCAGAGCGGCACCACCACCGTCCGCACTTCCGGCGGTTCGTCCTCATCGTCGACCAGCTTCGTTCCCGCAGTAACCCAACCGTTCTTCGGGTTCAGCAGCATCGTGTTCGGCACCACGACCAACCAGACCACCTCGAACTCGTTTGCGACGCAATATTCGGAGCGGGAGAGTCACCTGGTTGCCGATCTGATGATTGGCCGCGACCTCGGCCTCGGCGCCAACGGGCCCGAGCTGCTGTTCGGGCTTCGCGTCGCCGACCTGCATGCGGCAGGGCAGGCGCAGATTTCGACCCAGTCGACCACCAACAGCACGACCAATACCACCTTCTATGCACCGACCAATGCCGGCACCGTCGGCACCACCACCGCGTCACAATCCACTTCCTCCTCTTCCTCCACCTTTGCCAGCTGGGGCAGCCGGTTTTTCGGCGTCGGCCCGCGGCTTGCGGTGACCGGAGCCGTCCCGATCATGGGGGCGTGGTCGTTCGACTACAGCGGCGGTGCTGCGGTATTGATCGGCGATCAGTCGTTCAATGTCACGGTCTGGAACAATGGCGGCCCCGGGCTGGGGGCGAGCTATGGCGGCACGACGGCCGTGTTCAACATGGACGGCTTCACCGCGCTCAGCTACCGGATCACGCCGAACTTCAAGCTCAGCGCCGGCATCCGCGCCGATTTCTACAACGCCGCCCTGAAGACCTACGATGTCAGTACCGGCGGTCTGCAAAGCCTCAGCCGCATCTATTGGGGACCGTTCGTGCGGTTGACCGGATCGTTCTGAAAGGCCGCCATGCGCAGGGCCCTGGTGCTGCCTGACCGCGGGTGCAGCGCATGAACATCATCGAGCCGATCCTGTTCCAGGCGAAATGCCAGCCCGAATCGCCCGCGCTTTGCTCGCAAGGCAACGACGTGGTCAGCTATGGCAGGCTGGTCGTCCAGATGGGCACGCTCGCCCGCCGGGCGCTCTCGCTCGGCATCAAGCGCGGCGACATCGTCGCGCTGTCGATCGACGAGCCGCTGCTGCATGCCGCGATGATCCTCGGCCTGACCCAGGCGGGCATCGTCACGGTCTCGGTCGCCGGCCACAGCCCGCCGGCCGGGCTGAAGGTCGACGCCGTCATCAGCAGCAGGCCCTATCCGTTCGCGCCCGCAGCCCGGCACCTGCTGCTGGATTTCTCCTGGACCGCGGCCGGCGGCTTGCCGATCGAGACCGCGCCGTCGGGCGCCGGCGCCAGCGCGCAGGCCTGCCGGATCATCCTGACCTCGGGCACCACCGGCGACCCGAAGGCCGTGGCCCTGACCCACGACATGGTGATGGCGCGGAACGCGCGGTTTGAATATGCCCTGGGCAACCGGCTTCCGGCCTGCTCGCGCCTGTTCATGAACATGGGCCTTGCCGCGGCGCTCGGCTTTCAGTTCCTGACCTATATGCTCGCGCGGGGCGGCACGCTGTTCTTTCGCGGCACCAGCACCGAAAACACCCTGCGGTCGTTCGAGATCTTCCGCATCGAGGCCATGCTGGCGACGCCGACTTCGCTGGCCCAGCTGCTGGCGGCCTGCGAGCAGTATCCGTCGATCGAGGTTCATGTCGAAACCATCCTGTCGAGCGGCGGCCTGCTGCCGCGGCCGCTGCTGGAGCGCGTCAGGCCGCGGCTGTGCTCGCATCTGATCACCGGCTATGGCTCGACCGAGACCGCGATGAGCGCCACGGCGCCGGCGCACCGCATCGCGCAGATTCCGGGCGCCGCCGGCTATGTGACGCCGGGCATGCGGATCGAGATCGTCGACGAGATGGATCGTGCGGTCCCGCCGGGCACCGAGGGCATCGTCCGCATTTCCAGCGAATTCGGCGTCGACCGCTATGTCGACGACCCCGTCGAATCCGCCGAGGTGTTTCGCGACGGCTGGTTCTATCCGGGCGACCTGGGATCGCTGACCGGCGATGGTCTGCTGGTCATCTCCGGTCGCCAGAATGCCGTACTCAACAGCGGCGGCGGCAAGCTGGCCGCCGAAAAGGTCGAGGCGGCGCTGCTGTCATGCAAGGGCGTGCGCGAGGCGGCGGTGTTCATGGCGACCAGCGAGGCCGGCGTCGAGGAAGTCTGGGCTGCCATCGTATGCAGCGAAACGCTGGATGCCGAAGCCGTGCGGGCGCACTGCCGAACTTTGATGCCGGAGGTGTTCGTGCCGGTTCACATCGTGCCGCTCGACAGACTGCCCGTCAACGCCACCGGCAAGGTCGACCGCCGCCAGCTGAAAGACACCGTGGCGGCCGCCGCGACGTCCTGACCGCCGCAGCCATTTCCGGAATGGGAGATCGCAGGCGTCCCGGAGCGCGGGTGAAATTATCGTGCCGGCGCCAGCAGGGCAGGGCGCGATGTCGAATTGACAATGCCGCGGCGGCGATGGGATGATCGAACAAAATAAAACAGGGGGAAGCGGTGCAGCATTCGGCAAGGGCGCTTTATGGGCTGGTCGCTGCGGCGGCGATTGCATTCGCAGCGAGCGCGGGCGCCCAGGAGGTGAAGCATTATCGCTTCGCCTATGACCAGCCGCGCAACACCGGCTACAGCGTCGCCGGCGACCTGTTCGCCGACAAGCTCAAGGAATTGAGCAAGGGCACCATGCTGATCGACCAGTATCCCGGGGCGCAGCTCGGACAGGAGCCGCAGCTGCTGCAACTGGTCAAATCCGGCGATATCGAGTTCGCCATCATCTCCTCGGCCAACACCGCGACGATTTCTCCGCAGGCCGGGGTGATGTCGCTGCACTTCCTGTTTCGCGACGAAAACCACGTGATCAGGGCGCTGGCCGATCCGCAGGTGTTTGACGCGCTCAGGACCATGATCGACGAGACCACGCAGGGCCTGCATGTCATTGCCACGGGCTCGCAGGGGCTGCGGCATATCTACAGCAAGAAGGAAATCCGCAAGGTCGAGGACATCAGGGGGATGAAGGTGCGCGTCCAGGCGACCGCGACCGAGGACACCATGTTTCCGGCCTATGCCGCCCAGACCGTGCACATGCCGTTCGGCAGCGTCTATACCTCGCTGCAGACCGGGGTGGTCGACGCCGCCGAAAACAGCATCAATGTCTATCTCGTCAACAAGCATTACGAGGTCGCGCCGGTGCTGTCGCTCACCGAGCATGAAGCCAACAACGCGCTGGTCTTCGTCAGCGACAAGCTCTGGCAGGGCCTTTCCCCCGAGCAGAAGCAGTGGGTGCTGACCGCGGCAGCCGAAATCAGCGCCAGGGAGCCGGCCCGGGCGTTCGAACTCGAACATTCGGCGGCGGCCAGGCTTGCGAAAATGGGCGTCAAGATCGTCACCGACGTCGACAAATCCGGTTTTCAGGCCATCGCCGATCCCTACCTCGACAAGCTTGCCAGGGAACTCGGCCCGCACGCCGAGAAGATCAAGAGCCTGATCAGGGCGATCAATTAGGTCCCCTCATGGTGAGGAAGCGCTTCTCAAGCGCCGTCTCGAACCATGCGACCCGCGGCCCATGCTTCGAGACGCGCGCGAACAGCGCGCTCCCCAGGACGAGGTCGGAGATTGCTTCACGCCCTCTCGGGATGAGGGCTCTGCCCTGTTCGATCCTCGCCGGGGAGTGCTGGCCATGACCATCGCCGACAAGCTGGTGCTGCAGCGGCAGCAACACCTGAAATGGCGGGCGCTCGACCGGCTCGAACAGGGGCTGATGATGTTGTGCGGCCTGTTGTGCTTCGGCTTCTCGCTCTCGGTCATGTTCGACATCGTCACCCGCACCATCGGCCATCCCTGGCTTTGGCTGCAGGAAGTCACCTCGACCCTGTTCATCTATGCGATCTTCATCGGCGCCGCGGTCGCCACCCGGCGCAACGATCATCTGTATCTGACCGCGCTGTCCGAGGCGCTGCACGGCATTCCACGGCTGGTGGTCGAAATCATCATCCGCGTCGTGGTTCTCGGCGTGGCGTTTTGTCTGATCTGGTTCGGCTACGTCAATTTTCTCCGCGGCTTTGGCAGTTTCCGGCTGCCGTCCGGCACGCCGATCGCCTCGCTCTATGCCGTGATCCCGCTGTCCGGCGTGCTGATCGCGCTGTTCACCATCGAGCAGCTTGTCAACGGCATCGCTGCGGGGTTCGACCATCCCGAGCCGCCGGATGACGAACTGCCGATCGCCGCCGCCGACAGCCGCTTCCGGACCAGGGCGCGGCCGTGAGCGCGCCGCTCGTACTCGGGCTGATGTCCTTCTGCTTCCTGTTTTTCGGCTATCTCGGCGTGCCGGTGCCGTTCTCGCTGATGGCCGGCGTGTTCGTCGGCGCCATGCTGACCGACGTCTCGCTGGCGGCGATCGTCCAGAAGGTTTTCGACGGCGTCGATTCCGAGGCGCTGTTGGCGATCCCGTTCTTCCTGCTGGTCGGCGAACTCATGAGCTCGGCCAATGTCGTGGTGCGGATCGCCAATTTGTCGCTGTCGCTGGTCGGGCACATCCGCGGCGGGCTGTCGCAGGTCGTCGTGGTGTTCAGCATGTTCTTTTCCGAAATGTCGGGATCGACCACCGCCGATGTCGCGGTCATGAGCCGCGCGCTGGGCGGGCCGATGAAGCGCGAGGGCTACAGTCCCGCCTTCATCGCCGCGATCATCGCCTCGGCCTCCACCATCGCGGCACTGGTGCCGCCGAGCATCACCGCCGTGGTCTATGGCGCGGTCGGCAACGTCTCGATCGCCGGGCTGTTCATGGCCGGCGTCGTCCCCGGCTTCATGATCGGCTTCGGCCTGATGATCTACTGCTATTTCTTCGGCCCCTCCGGCCTGCGCAAGCCGCGCGCGCCGCTGCGCCAGGTGGTGTTCGCCGCCGGCGACGCCGCGCTGCCGCTGATGATCCCGGTGATCCTGCTCGGCGGCATCCTGACCGGCTGGTTCACTCCGACCGAAGCCGGCGTCGTCGCGGTGGTCTGGATCATCGCGGTGGTGATCCCGGCGCTCAATCGCGGCCACCTGCGAAAGATCCCTTACGATTTCTGCCTGGCCGGGTTGATCTTCTCGCTGCCGCTGATCACGATAGGGGCCGCCAACGCGTTCGGCTGGATGCTGGCCTATCTGCGTGGCGCCATCGTCATCGCCGACTGGATCACCTCGGTCGCCGGCAGCAATCCGCAGCACATGATGCTGCTCCTCGTGCTGCTGTTCACCGTGGTCGGCGATTTCATCGAGCCGGTGCCGACCATCATCATCTTCATGCCGCTGGTCAACGCGCTGACCCAGGCCGGCGACATCAACGGCGTGCATATGGGCGTGGTGCTGATCGCCACCCTGGCGTTCGGGCTGATCACCCCGCCCTACGGGCTGGTGCTGCTGATGGCGTCGAAATTCGTCGGCGTCAGTTTCGGCAAGGCGCTGCGCGCGGCGCTGCCGATCTATCTGGTGTTCCTGGTGACGATCTGTTTTACGATTTATTTCCCGAAGGTGGTGCTGTGGCTGCCGAAGCAGATGATCCCGGAATCGGTCGGCTGCTTCAAGTCGCCGGCGGGGGCGGGCTATATCTGCCCGGATTGATGCGGCGCTTCGCGACGCCCGCAAGCGGGCCATGCCGCGGCGAGCTGTCATCGGGCAGCAACGGAAGACTGAAAATGCGAGAAGCGCCCCCCGGCCTACTTCCCCTTGGCCGTAAACTTCTTCACCGCGGCCAGAAATTCCTCCGAATGCATGCAGTCGATGATGCCGTCGCGTTCGGCGTCGAGCTGTTGTTCGATCGGGGTGACGCCAGCGCGGTGGATCAGCGCCTTGGTGGCGGCGATGGCGGCGGGGGTGTTCTGCGCCAGGCGAAGCGCCAGTTCGCGGGTCGCGGCCTTGCGCTCGACGGCGGGCACCACCTTGACGACCAGACCCCAGTCATGGGCCTGGGCCGCCGAAAAACTGTCTTCGGCGAGATAGATTTGCAGGGCGCGGCGCGGGCCGACGCTGGCGACCACGCCGACGGTGCCGCCGCCGTCGGGCGAGACCCCGAGCTTGGCATAGGCCGGCGTGAAGCGGGCGTCCTCGGCGGCGAGACAGAGATCGGCCATGAAAGCGAGCGACAGGCCGGCGCCGGCCGCCGAGCCGTGCACGCTGGCCAGCACGATCTTCGGCATCCGCCGCAGCGTGGTGATGAAGGCGTGGTAGTGCTTCAGCAGCTCGCCGACCACGGGAGCGATATTGTCGGCGGCCGCGGCGGCGCCGATGGTCTGCAGGTCGCCGCCGGCGCAGAAGGCGCGGCCTTCGCCCTCGATCACCAGCACCCGGATTTCGTCCGACGCCTCGACCTCGAGCGCGAACTGCTCGAGTTTCTTCGCGATCGACAGGTCGATCGAGTTGAAGGCGGCCGGCCGGTTCAAAGTGAGGGTGGCGACCGGGCCTTCGATGCGGAGCAGCGCCGGCTCGCCTGGCGAAGCGTCTGTGGCGGGTTCGGAAGCTGGCATCTCGGGGCCCCGGTTGAGGAAGATCGCCATGCATTTAAATCGCAGAAGCCGGCAGGTGACAATCCCCGGCTCAGCCTGCAAGATGGCAGTCCCTTGCGGCGCGTTGAAGCAGCGCTGCCGGGACTGCGCGAGAGGCGCATCGGAGAGCCGAAACGGGAGCAGGCGGAAGTGAGCATGGATACCATCGAGCCGAGACGGCCGAACGACACCCTGCGCGGGC